>Ga0196958_10000420_pt1 | contig 13826 bp, 17 predicted proteins | sample S1v_10metaG_FD_148654 | JGI IMG/M metagenome (GOLD analysis project Ga0196958, IMG submission 148654) | Soil microbial communities from Anza Borrego desert, Southern California, United States - S1+v_10 | ecosystem: Environmental > Terrestrial > Soil > Desert | place: USA: California | collected...
CCGCCACAGCGACAGGGTCTCGTCGTCGCCGCCTTGAAGCAGCACCACACGCTCCCGTGACCGGGTCGCGAAGTCCTCGTCGGTTTCGAACTTCGACCGAGCGACCCGATAGAAGCCGTTGAGATCTCCGATCGTGTACGGACCCGACGGGCGTTCGTCGAGCAAATGCTCGATGAGCATGCCGAACGGAGTGCCCCAATCGCCGAGATGGTTGTGCGGAATCACTTCGTGCCCGGCGAACCGCGACAGCCGCGTGATCGCGTCACCGATGACGCTCGACCGGAGATGCCCGGCGTGCATTTCCTTCGCCACGTTCGGGCTGCTGTAGTCGATGGCGATCCGTCGCGGCCGCGACGTCACCGCGACACCCAGCCGTGGGTCACCGTCGAGCGCTGTCGTCCGCTCTGCCAACCAGGACGAGCGCAGCGTGACGTTGAGAAAGCCCGGCCCCGCGACCTCCGGCGGCTCCGCGATATCGGCGACGTCGAGCCGTGCCGCGATGTCGGTGGCGATCTCCCTCGGCGGTTTGCCGAGCCGCTTGGCCAGACTCATCGCGAGGTCGCACTGATAGTCGACCCCGCTCTGCGAAGAGACCCGCACCAGCGCGGACGGCGGTTCGATGTCGGTGACGTGACGGAGGGCTTTCACCACGCGTCGCGCCAATTCCTCGCTCACATCGCCGAACAACACGGTGTCCCTCCTTCACGCTCGTCGTAGGAGCGCGAGGGTAGCCACCTCACCACGTCGTCGGCGACGGAGTTTTCAGCGTAGGTCGCTGCCCTTGGTCTCAGGCAGGGTCCGGATGACGAAGAACGCGATCGCCGCTCCGGCGGCCACGTACCAGAAGAACAACGTCGACGACCCGGCGTCGGACAGCGCGGTGAGGATCAGGGGAGCGGTGCCGCCGAACAGCGCGACGGTCAGGTTGTACCAGGCGCCGATGCCCAGTCCGCGTAGTTCGGTGGGGAACAGTTCGCTCATGATCGCGGGTGCGATCGACGTCATCGCCGTGTACAGGCAAAGCCCGACGCAGAACACGACCAACAGCCCCGGCAGTCCTGGGCGGACCAAAGTGGACAGCGGGACGATGAGGATCGCGGTCGCCGCCGACCAGAAGAGCAGCTGTGGTTTCCGGCCGAAGCGGTCAGACAAGGCGCCCATCGGATATTGGAGAGCGACGAACAACGCCGTCGCGATCGACAACGCGAGGAACACGTCGACGTCGTCGGCCTTGCGGGTTTTGACCGCGAACGAGGTCAGGGCGCTGAAGAACGTGTAGTAGCAAAGGGTCGACAGCATCGAGAAACCCACGAGCTGCACGACGGCCCGAGGGTGCTCGCGAAGCGTGGTGCGCAGTGGCCGTTCGACCCGGCGGGCCGTCGACTTCTTCGCCTCGAAGATCTCTGTCTCGGCGAGGCTGCGCCGGAGCCACAGGCCGATGATGCCGAGGACGCCGCCGAGCAGGAACGGGATCCGCCAGCCGTACGCGGTCAGGTCCGCCTTGGACATCGTCCGCGCGAGCACGAATCCGAGAATCGAGGCGAGCAGGACGGCGGAACCGGTCGAGATGTAGAAGAAGGCGGAGTACCGTCCGCGGCGGGTGGGCGGCGCGATTTCGCCCAGGTACGCCGAAGCGTTGGAGACTTCGCCGCCGAGGGACAGTCCTTGCGCCACCCTCGCCAGCAGCAACAGGATCGGGGCGAGCCAGCCGACCTGGTCGAACGTCGGCAGGAGGCCGATGGCCACCGAACCGCCCGCCATCAGCACGATGGTCAGGATCATCGCGGGCTTCCGGCCCTTGACGTCGGCGAAGCGGCCGAGCAACATCCCGCCGAGCGGCCGGAAGAAGAACGCCAGCGCATACGTGGCGAAGATGTTGATCAGCGCGAGGGCTTCGTTGCCTTTAGGGAAGAACTCGCTGGCGAAGTAGATGCTGAAGGTCGCGTAAATGGTCCAGTCGAACCATTCCAGCGCGTTCCCGACACTGGCGGCGAACAGTTTCTTCACCGGCAGCCGATGTCCTGGCCGCTCCGTCGTCGCATCCGCCATCGGCACCTCCGTACTCGTGCGTGGACGGAACCTTGCCAGAAAGTTCCCGTGCGGGAAAGAACGTGTCGAAAGCCGGGATGGAACTCCTCGGTCACGAGGTGCTGGCGAGGGCGAACGGCAGCACCGCACTGGCGCCGGCCTGGCGGAGCAGGCGCGCGGACAACGTCATCGTCCACCCTGTGTCGATGAGGTCGTCGACCAGCAGGATCGGCCCCCCGGCCGCGGCGACCTCGGCGGCGAGCCCGTCGGGAAGGCTGAGGCGTTTCCACAGATCGGCCAGCCGTTGCGCGCTGTTCGCCTGCCGCGGAGGCGGCCCCGCCGAGGCGATGGCGCCCAGATAGTGGAGCCGCCCGATCGAGGCCAGCTTCACCGCGAGACTGTGCACCAGCTGAGGCCGGGTGGCCGACGGCACCTCCACCACCGCGACCGGGCGTTCCGTCCACTGCCAGCCCTTGAGTACCTCGATACAGGCTTGGAAGACCGGATCGGGGAGTTCGGCGTCCGCCGCGGCCGGGCCGACGAGTTCGCGCAGCCGGGTGCCCCAGCCGACGTCGGTGACCCGGCCGACGACCTGGCCGGTCTCGGCCTGCTCGCCCGCCGGCAACCGCCCGGAGAGCGGCACCTCCAGCCCGGCCATCCCGGTCGGCCACATCTTCCGCGGCGCGACCTCGACTCCCGGACGGCGGAGCCGTTGCCGGGTGGCATCGACGACGTCGTCGGAAATCACGGTGTTCCAATGCTTTCCGGTGCAGTTGTCACACCGTCCGCAGGCGGTGGCTTCGGGATCGTCCAGCTGCTTGCGCAGGAATTCCATCCGGCAGCCGGTGGTCTCGAGGTACGCCAGCATGGCGTTCTGTTCGTTGGTCCGCGCCGCGCTGACTCGCGCGTAGCGTTCCTTGTCGTAGTGCCACTCTTCGCCGGTGCCTTCCCAGCCGCCCTTCACCCGGCGGACGGCGCCGTCGACGTCCAGAACCTTCAGGACCATCTCCAGCCGGGAACGGGAGAGCTCGACGAACGGTTCGAGCGCCGGTGTCGACAGCGGACGGTCCGCGTACGACAACGCGTTGAGCACCTGCGTCACCCGCAGTTCGTCCGGGAACGCCAGCGAACCGAAGTACGCCCAGATGTCCTTGTCCTCGTGGCCGGGCAGCAGGATCACTTCGGCTCGATCGACACCACGACCGGCACGGCCGACCTGCTGGTAATACGCGATGGGGGAGGACGGCGCGCCGAGATGGACGACGAAGCCCAGATCCGGCTTGTCGAACCCCATGCCCAGCGCCGACGTGGCCACCAGTGCCTTGACGTTGTTGTTCAGCAGATCGTCTTCGGCCGCCTGCCGGTCCGCCGGGTCGGTCTTCCCGGTGTAGGCGGCGACCGGATAGCCGCGCTCGGTCAGCAGGCCCGCCACATCGTGCGCGGCCGCGACGGTGAGCGTGTAGATGATCCCGGATCCCGGCAGTTCCGCGAGGTGTTCGGCCAGCCAAGCGAGCCGTGCCTGCGACGTCGGCAGCTTGGCCACCGACAGATGCAGGCTTTCGCGGTCCAGGGTGCCCCGCAGGACGAGGGTGTCGCTCCCGTTGCCGATGCCGAGCTGCTCGGCGACGTCGGTCGCCACGCGGTCGTTCGCGGTCGCGGTGGTGGCGAGCACCGGGACGCCGTCGGGCAAGTCCTTCAGCAGCGTCCGCAGCCGCCGGTAGTCCGGCCGGAAGTCGTGGCCCCAGTCCGAGATGCAGTGCGCCTCGTCGACCACGAGCAGGCCGGCCGTCGCGGTCAGCTTCGGCAAGACGGTGTCGCGGAAGTCCGGGTTGTTGAGCCGTTCCGGGCTGACGAGGAGGACGTCCACCTCACCCGCCGCGATCGCGGCCTGGACCTGATCCCACTCCTGCGGATTCGCGGAGTTCATCGTCACCGCGTGGATGCCCGCCCTCGCCGCCGCGGAGATCTGGTTGCGCATCAGCGCGAGCAGCGGCGAGATGATCACGGTCGGGCCGCTGCCGCGTTCCCGCAGCAACGCGGTGGCCAGGAAGTAGACCGCGGACTTCCCCCAGCCGGTGCGCTGCACGACGAGCGCGCGACGGCTGTGCGCGACCAGCGCTTCGATGGCCGTCCACTGGTCGTCACGCAGGCGGGCGCCGTCGCCCGCCAGCGACTGGAGGAGGGTCTCGGCGCGATCCCGGAGAGTCGATGTGTCCACGTCCCCACCTCTACCCCATGCCACCGACGAAGTCGCAATCGGAAGGTCGTGAACGGACCGGTCAGCCACAAAACGGACTGTAATGTGATCCAGATCACTACTGGTCGGTGGGTCCGGCGACCCGCGCGTGATGTCCTGCGCGCTGTATAGGCTCACGACCCATGTCACCACGCAGGATCGGGGTCATGGGCGGCACGTTCGACCCCATTCACCACGGGCACCTCGTCGCGGCCAGCGAAGTCCAGTCCCGCTTCGCGCTCGACGAGGTCATCTTCGTGCCCACCGGTCAGCCGTGGCAGAAGTCCGACAGAGTGGTCACCCGGGCCGAGGACCGCTACCTGATGACCGTGATCGCGACGGCGTCCAACCCCGTGTTCTCGGTCAGCCGCGTCGACATCGACCGCGTCGGGCAGACCTACACCGTCGACACCCTGCGCGACCTGCGCGCGGAGTATCCCGACGACCAGCTGTTCTTCATCACCGGCGCGGACGCGCTCGAACAGATCCTGACCTGGCGCAACGCCGACGAGCTGTTCGACCTGGCGCATTTCATCGGTGTCACCAGGCCCGGCTACCGGCTCAATTCGCAGCATCTGCCGAGCGGGAAGGTGAGTCTCGTCGAGGTGACCGCGATGGCGATCTCGTCCACCGCGTGCCGCGAGCGGGTCGAGGCCGGGGAGCCCGTCTGGTACCTCGTCCCCGACGGTGTGGTGCGCTACATCGCCAAAAAGGACCTCTATCGGAAAGACCAGGGGCCCCCACCGGGTACCCTCGTCGGGCGCACCCGCGAGTAAAGCCATCTGTTTGAGGAGAACTGTGACAGCCACGTCCGAGGCACGAGAGCTGGCCATAGCGGCCGCCCATGCGGCGGCGGACAAGAAGGCGAGCGACGTGGTCGTGCTGGACGTGTCCGACCAGCTGGTGATCACCGACGCCTTCGTCATCGCGTCCGCGCCCAACGAACGCCAGGTCGGCGCCATCGTCGACAACGTCGAGGAGCAGCTTCGGCTCGGCGGGCACAAGCCCGTCCGCCGTGAAGGCGCCCGCGAGGGCCGGTGGGTCCTGTTGGACTACGTCGACGTCGTCATCCACGTCCAGCACCAGGAGGAACGCTCCTTCTACGGTCTCGAGCGGCTCTGGAAGGACTGCCCGCGGATCGAGGTCGCCGGTCTGGCAGTGCCGGATCATCAGGACCCAGCCGAGGAGGACCCCGCCGACGCGCAAGGCGCCTCGTGAGCCCGCGGCGGCTGGTGCTCTGGCGCCACGGCGAGACCGATTACAACGCGGCGGGCCGGATGCAGGGGCATCTCGACTCCGCGCTCACGCCGGTCGGCTGGAACCAGGCCAGGTTCGCCGTGCCCGCGCTCGCCCGGTTCTCGCCGGATCTCGTGATCGCCTCGGATCTGCGTCGCGCGACCGACACGGCCACCGTGCTCACGGAGGCCATCAGTGTCCCGTTGCGGATCGACAAGCGCCTTCGGGAAACCCATCTGGGGGAGTGGCAGGGCTTCACCGGCCAGCAGGTCGACGAGGCGTACCCGGGTGAACGCGCACGCTGGCGCGTCGACGCGACGTGGGCCCCGCCCGGCGGCGAGTCGCGGGTGGACGTCGCCGAGCGCGCGATGGAGGTCGTCACGGACCTGGACCAGCCCAATTCCGACGCCGGCGACGCCGTGCTGCTCGCCACGCACGGCGGGCTGATCATCGCGCTGACCGCGAACCTGCTCGGCCTCCCGGTCACGTCCTGGCCGACCCTGGGCGGGATCGCGAACTGTCACTGGGTCGAGCTGACCCGGCGCGACGGCAACTGGCGGCTGGCCGCCTACAACGCGGGCATCACCGGCTGATCGATGGCCCCGCGCCTGCTCGTGTTCGGCGATTCCCTCAGCTTCCACGGCCCGGACGGTCCGCACGCCGCCGACGACGCGCGGCTGTGGCCCAACATCGCCGCCGAAGCGCTCGGCGGCGACGCGGATCTCGTCGCCGGGTTCGGCTGGAACGCCCGTGACGCCTGGTGGTCGCTGATCGGTGATCCACGCGTCTGGGCGGATCTCCATCACGTCGACGCCGTCGTACTGGCCGTCGGGAGTATGGACACCCTGCCCTCGCCGCTGCCCACCTACCTGCGCATCGGTCTCCGCTATCTGCGGCCCGACCCGCTGCGACGCGTGATGCGCAAGGCGTACCTGGCCGCCCAGCCCCGGCTCGCGATCGCGCTCCGAGGACGTCCGGTGGTCCTGCCGTCGAAGCTCACCGTCCGGTACCTCGACACCGCTGTCGAGGCCTTGCGCGTACTGCGACCGGAACTGCCGATCTTCGGCATGCTGCCCTCCGTGCATCGATCCGACTCGTACGGCCGCGTCCACACCGCTCGCGCCGGAGCCGCCGCCGCCCTCGCCGACTGGGGCCGTCGTGCGGACGTCCCGCTGCTGGATCTCGAAGCCGTCGTCGGGGAACACGTGCTGAGCGGTCGGGGCAATCCGGACGGCATGCACTGGGGCTGGGAAGGACATGCCGCCGTCGGCGCGGAAATGGCCCGCCTGATGGCCCCGGTGCTCCGGCCCGCGGCAACGTAGGCTGGCTGCCGTGTCGGTCGCCGTAGTCACGGATTCCACCGCCCACCTGCCGGAAGGCTTCGCCGAACGGAACGGGATCCGGGTGGTCCCGCTGCACGTCCTCGTGGACGGTGCCGTGTTCCTCGACGGCGTGGAAATGGGCCCCGCGGCCCTGGCCGAGGCGCTCGGCAAACGCAGTCTGGTGACGACGTCCCGGCCGACGCCCGCCGAATTCGTCAAGGAGTTCCGGGCGGCGCTGGCCGAGGGCGCGGACGCCGTCGTGTCGGTCCATCTGTCCCGGGAGTTGTCCGGGACCTGGGAGGCGGCGGTGCTGGCCGCCCAGGAGGTCGGGCCGGACAAGGTACGGGTGGTCGATTCACGCAGCACCGCGATGGGGCTCGGGTTCGCCGCCTTGCGAGCGGCGAGCGCCGCCGCGGACGGGGCGGAACCGGCCGAGGTGGAAGCCGCGGCGGTCGACGCGGTGAGCCGCTCGGAAACCCTGTTCGCCGTCGAGACCCTCGAATATCTGCGTCGCGGCGGGCGGATCGGCCCCGCCGCCGCCCTGCTCGGCACCGCGCTCGCGGTGAAACCGGTGCTCCACATGTCCGAGGGCAGGATCCAGCCGCTGGAGAAGGTGCGGACGATGAATCGCGCCGTGGCTCGCCTGGTCGAGCTCGCCGTGAAGGCGGCGGAAGGCGGGCGCGCCGACATCGCGGTCCATCACCTGGCTTCCCCGGAACGCGCCGTCGAATTGGCCAACCGGCTGGAGGAGTCCATCAGCTGTCCGGAGGGGTGCGTGGTTTCGGAGATCGGCGCGGTCATCGGGGCCCACACCGGCCCTGGGGTACTCGGTGTCGTGATCCAGCGCGCGGGCTAGGCAAACACTCCAGCGTCCCTTAAAGCCCCGACAGAACCGGTGATCAGGCCTCGGCCAGGGCTGAGTTGTCCACAACACCCCACTTGTCCACAGCCCCGGGATTTGCCACTGCCGCCCGCCATCCCCGCTCCGTAGCGTCGTTCACGTGTTCGATCAAACCGCCCGTCCACCGGGTCCCTCCGTCAACGCCAGGCTGGCGTGGCTGACCGCGCAGCTGTCGCCGCCCAGCCAGGGCCCGCCCGCGGGCAGGCTCGTCCGTCGCTGGGTACCCGCCCGGTTCACGGTGGACGGGATCCCGGTGAACCGGCGGTGGTTCGCCGTGGCGGCCGTGCTGATCGCGGTGGCCGTGATCGTGACCGGCGCGATCGCCTTGTTCGGACACCGACCAGGGGTGGAGACCCCGCCGCCCCTGCCGTCGGCCAAGGCCGCCGGAGACGCCCCCGCCGCGGCGGCCAAGGCCCCTCTGGTGGTCAGCGTCGTCGGCCGGGTGCTCAAACCCGGCCTGGTCACCATCCCTCCGGGCGCACGGGTCGCCGATGCCCTCTCGGCGGCCGGTGGGGCACAGCCCGGAACGGATCTGACCGGGGTGAACCTGGCCCGGCGGCTCACCGACGGCGAGCAGGTGGCCGTCGGGGTCCCCGTTCCGGCCGCGGCCGGAACGGCGACCCCGGTGGGGAAGCTCGACCTGAACACGGCCACGGCCGAGCAACTCGACACCCTGCCCGGGGTCGGCGAGGTGATGGCGAAACGCATCGTCGACTGGCGGTCCGGGCACGGCGGGTTCACCAGTGTCGAGCAACTCCGTGAAGTAGAAGGGATCGGCGATCCCAAGTGAACAGGTTAATATCCGAGCATGACGGATGGCAAGCTGTTGCCGGTCGGAGCACTGGTTCGGATCTCCGATGCGCGCGATGAGGACACCGCAGGCGTGGAGCGGCAAGAGAAGGACTGCCATCACCTCGCCGCTGGACTCAAGGTCCCCGGCTACAACGGAGTCGAGATCGTGCGCGTGTACGTCGAGAACGACACGTCCGCGTTCAAACGGAAGAAGATCCGCCTGCCGGACGGGTCGATGGGTATGCGCGTCGTCCGGCCTGAGTTCCGGCGCGCGGTCAACGACCTCGTATCCGAGGCAATCGGTGGCTTGATTGGCTACGACCTCGACCGCGTCGCCCGCGACCCGCGCGATCTCGAAGACCTTATCGACGCCGTCGAATTGACCAACGCGCTGACGCGGTCGGTCACCGGCTCGCTGGACCTGAGCACCGACGCCGGCATCACGATGGCCAGGGTCATGGTGGCGATGGCGAACAAGTCGTCGAGGGACTCCTCGCGTCGGATCAAGCGCAAGCGCGACGAGATGGCCGAGGACGGCGTATATGTCCGCGGCGGCAGGCGCCGGTACGGCCGGAACTCGGACAACTCGATCAGGCCGGAGGAGGCCGCGCATATCAAGGAGTGGGCGCTTCGGGTGCTGGGCGAGTTTGAGGACGCCGACGGGAGTAAGCAGGCTGAGAAGGACTCGCTGCGAACGATCGCCCGCGACTTCACCGCTCGCGGAATCCCCACCGTGAGCGGGTCCCTGCGGCCAGACGGGAAACCGCACGGGTGGCACGTGCGGACCATCCATTCGTCGCTGACGAGTGGACATGTCGCGGGTCTGATTGTCCACCGTGGCGTGGTGGTCAGAAAGGCAGTCGACATCGAGCCGATCCTCGATAGAGATCTGTGGGACAGGGTTCAGATCCAGCTGAAAAGCAACAGCCGCGGCGGCGGGCACAAGCTGAAGCGTTGGCTCAGTGCTGTTCTGGTGTGCGCGAAGTGTGGGCGTCGTCTGAACGGGGTTCCGTACCGGGCGGCCCGCGGTCGCCCGATGGGCAAGTACCAGTGCTGGCCGGAGAACACGCCACACATCGGGGGCTGCGGCGGCACAAGCATCGACGCGCAGCACGCCCACGACACGGCAGAGGCGTTGATCCTGAAGTACTGCTCCAGGCCGGACGTCATCACAACCTTGTCGGAAGCGGTCAGCGCCGACGGCGCCGCGACGGCGCGGGACAACCTCAAGGCCGACGAGCAGCAGCTGCAAGAGCTGGCGACGATGTGGGGTCAAAAGATGATCACCATGCCTGAGTACCTCGCGGCCCGGAGGGAGATCGACGACCGGATCAAGCGGTGGCACGCGATCGTCAGCCACAGCATGCCGAGCGAGATTCGCGAGTTGGTGACGGCCGACTCGGTCGAGGCTCATTGGCAGACCTTGGATCCTGATGCGCGTCGCGAGGTCGCGAGAGTTGTCTTCCCGTTCGGGATCATGATCGTTCCGGCGAAGACGAAGTTCGAGTTTGATCCTGACCGGCTGGTCAAGCTCGATGAGCCGTGGTCGCCGTCGGTTGTCGTCCGCGCTATCGATTAGCGAGGTGGGGAAGAGAGGCTTTGAGGAGCCCCTCCCCCGCAGTTTTACGGTTACGCCTCAGGCGTTGCCGGGGGAAGCGGCTGCCTGAGGTGGTGTATTGATCATCGTCGGGCGGGACCACCCCGTTCGCCCGACGTCTCCCCGGCTAGCGCTCGTCCTGCGTGAGGATCTCGTCGATTTCGTCAAGAACCTCACGCGTCTCCCACGCGTCCTTGATGTACTCCGCACGATTCTTGTTCGTCTCGGCACGCCAGCCGAGCAGGCCTAGGGCAAACGCCAAGGCGACATTCAAGATGAGCATGTGTGGCGGCCAGTCGCGGGCTGAACCGGCGACTGCATGACCGACACCTAAAGCAAGAACGCCGCCCGCGCTCCAGTAGAACGTTGCGTGGGAGACGTTGTAATTCGTTGGCAAAGTGGCCCTTGGGGTGGTCACCTTTTTGCTCCCTCCAGTTGTCGTACGGGATTGACCCGTTTGCAGGATGACTATCGCCGTATCGTGACCATGCGTGAACCGATTCTTCGAGGATTTTTCATCTCCACCCGAAGGGCCTAAGGATTCGGTTACGTATCGGTTGCAGAGGTGCAGAGTCTTGGTCTCGCGGGGGTTCGGCTATTTTCAACGTTCCTGTCCGCCACTACGGTGCCCCGCTCCACTTGACAAACACGCAGGTCAAACAAAGGTTCGACTATCCTAAGTGGCCGCATCGGGTGTCCAAACAAGAACGCTTAGTTACGAATCGAAGTGACCGAGCTCGGCCTCAATGGCTGGCGCTTCAGCCTTGATTCGCGTCGCTTCCTTTAGCCAGAGAATGGCGGCACGGTCACCGCTCGTAGTCCTGATTTGGCGCGCGAAATCTAGGATGTCCTCAAGGCTCATCGCGAGGATCTTCCGGCGCGCCTCGGCGGACCACTCATGCGGCGGAGGCATCTCGTCGGTCCGCTGAAGCTTCGCGGTTCGGGCCGGCGCATTCGGAGGAATCGGGCCGCCCTCGAGAATCGACCGCGGGGTGTCTTCGTCCCAGCCGGGAAGCTGTCGCGCGACGTCCCACAAGACGGATTGCCCGACGCTCGCGTCGGCAGTCTCCAGTGCTTGCAGACTCCGCGTGCTGACCTTCCCGCCGGCAGCCTTGATTGCGGTGGTGAGGTCGGTCCGGCGCTGCATGCCTGCTGCGGTTCGGGCTTTCGCCACTGCTTGCCCAAGGCGTATGCGCGCCTCCAGTGGATAGTCGCCTGTTCGGATCTGTCGTTGCTTTCGCGACGCCTGCACGTGAGCAGTGTGCAGCAGACCTCGGCAGTCTGCTACCTGTCTCGACCTGCGTTTCTTCGACACTTTGCGCCTATAGCGCCCCTCCCCTGAGTGCATAGTTGAGCAGAATAGAGCAGTGTATACGGTTCTGTTACCGCCATACTGCTTAACTCTGCTTGACACTGCTAGCAGCAAACGGCAGAGTGTGGCTATGCCCAAGCTGAACAAGGAAGCGGTGAAGCACCGCCTGGCCGAGGCGAACATCACCTCGACCGAAGCCCTTGCGAAGGCGATCGACGTCCCGTGGGGCTCGCTGAAGAACGGGCTTGCTGGTCGAGACCCCCTCACGCTCGCTCGCATCTACCGCATCGCCGAGCGGGTCATCCGACCCGACGAGGAACTGAAAGACGTAGTCGCCGAAATCACCGCTGGCAGCGACACGCCCACCACGCCGCCGGAGAAACCCCGACGGGAACCGACGTCACCGCCGTCGCGACAGGACAGCGAGAAAACGAAGACGGCGCCCCGCCGGAACTCGGCAGTGCTCGCGGAGGCGTCGTGACCCGCGAGGAGCTGCGCGCCTGGGCGGCGAAGACGGTCGCGAAATGGCCGCCGCCCACCGCTGACCAGCGTGACCGCCTCGCCGCGATGTTCGCCCCCGCCCGCGAAGCGAACGCCCTGCCGCCCGTCGTGCGCAAGGCGGCCTGATCCCCGAGTCCCACAAGTAAAGGAGCCCGCCTCGTGCTGGCACACGAGACGGGCAGCAATCAAGAGGAGGTAACCCTCATGATCGATCAGAAGGATACGGCCCCACGTCACGCGGCCAGCGACGTGGACGGTCCGACGCTGCCGGGCATCACGGTGGTGCCGTCGGACGGCGGCCGCCGGTTCAAGGTGGAACCGGACGAGCAGCCGACGCAGTCGCTTCCCCCGACCGACGAGGACTCGTTCTTCGACGGGTTCGAGGAGTCGGCCGCCGAGCACACCGCGGAGCTGGAGGCGCTCGCCGCCGAACCGGGTACGCGGGTCGCGGCGTTCTTCGCGATGGCCCGGTTCCTGGTCGTGGCGTTCGTTGGTGTGCTGGTCGACATCGCCGCGTCGGGGATCGAGGCGTCGGCGCGGTGGGAGCTGGCGCACGCCCGGACGGTGGCGCGGGTCGCCGTCGCCACGGTGTCGGCGCTGGTGCTGGCCGGTGCCGGTGTCAGGTGGTGGCTCGCGTGAGTGCCCGTATCGAGATCCACATGCCGGTCGAGGTGAAGCCGGGCGCGTGGCCGAAGTTGGAGACGTCGAAAGCGACTCGCAAGCTCTGGGACGAGGTCGCTCACCGGCCAGAGGTCGGCGCGGACGTGTGCGACTACCGCGTCCACGACGAGAACCACCCGGCCACGATCCGGCTCGCCCCGGACCCGGACCCGGAACTCGTCGCGACGGGGAGCCCGCACACCGAGCAGTACGTCGTCTGCCACTGCTGCGCGTTCGGCACCGGCCACCTCTACGAGGAAATGCTCGGCCAGTGCCGCACCTCCGGGCACGTCGCCGTTGAGCTACGTCAGTCGGACGGGCGGTGGATTTGATGACCCGCAAGGAAAACGCTGCCGGGGTGCGGGAGATCTTCGCCGCGCTCGACGAGGTGATGCCCGCCGTGGAGGACCAGCGCCGGGACTACGGGCCGGAGGGCTGCGCCGAACGCGGTGTCTTGTGCGGACTCGGGATCGGTATCGCGGTCGTGCTCATCTGGAAGCGAGAGGTGCGCCGGTGAGCGACGCGCGGGTGGATAAGGAGGAGCGGGAGCGGAACCGCGTCCTCGGGATGGGCTACGTGTACGGCCGTATCGACGCGGGGGACACCCGCGTCGATGACGACCAGGCCACGGACTTCGGTGCCTACTTCGTCCGAAGCGGCGCGTGGTGGCCGGACATCGCGAAGACGTTCGAGAAGTACGTCGCTGAGCAGGTCCCGGTGGTGACGTCGTGACGGGGCTCGCGCTCGACGTGAAGATCGCGAAGCCGGGGATTTTCGAGGACATCCCGGACGCGGTCTACCACGCGGACCCTGTCGAGGGCGGCTCGCTGTCCTCGACCGGCGCCCGCGCGCTGCTGCCGCCCAACTGCCCGGCGAAGTTCCGCTACGAGCAGCTGCACGGCCGCGCACCGAAGCGGGAGTTCGACGTCGGCCACGCCGCGCACCACCTGGTGCTCGGCACCGGCCCCGAACTGAAGCTGCTGGAGTTCGACGACTACCGCAAGAAGGACGCGCAGATCGCCCGCGACGAGGCGTACGAGGCGGGGCAGGTTCCGCTGCTGCTGCACGAGTACGACCTCGCCGAGGATATGGCGCTCGCACTGCGGAACGATCCAGCGGCCGGTCCGCTGCTCGACCCGAGCAAAGGCCGCACCGAGCTGACGCTGGTGTGGAAAGACGTCCAGACCGGGGTGATGCTCCGCGCCCGGGTGGACTTCGCCCGGCCGGCGCCGGACTCGGAC
>Ga0196958_10000421_pt1 | contig 13821 bp, 19 predicted proteins | sample S1v_10metaG_FD_148654 | JGI IMG/M metagenome (GOLD analysis project Ga0196958, IMG submission 148654) | Soil microbial communities from Anza Borrego desert, Southern California, United States - S1+v_10 | ecosystem: Environmental > Terrestrial > Soil > Desert | place: USA: California | collected...
GCCAGGAACACCCCGATCGAGGAGGAAGAGATGGCGTTCGGTGCCAACGATTTCAAGTACCTGATGTACCAGGAGAAGATCCAGGACAAGGGCAACCTGTCCCAGCTCTTCGCCGAGATCAAGGACAACACCCGTGGCCTGATCGCCACGGTCAACGCGCTCACGAAGATCGTGGTCGACAACGAGGCCAACGACATCACCAACGAAGGCCTCGCCGCCGCACTGAAAGGTCTCCTTCAGGCGGAGGTCGGGCCGGTGGTCCGTCAGGAGGTCGCCGACGCGCTCGGCGAGGACAACGCGCAGCAGGCGGAGGAGATCGCCGCGCTGGTCCTGCTGAAGGTTGCCGACAAGCTGAAGGTGGGTGCAGCGGCATGACCGGGGAACTCGATGACCGCCTGGTGTCGTGGCTGCGCACGATCGTGCCCGGCCTGTGGGCGGTGGCGATCGCGTGGGTGGCCGGGCTCGGCCTGCCGGACAGCGTAACGTCCGCGGTGGACGGGCTCGGCCAGATGGTGCTCATCCCGGCGGTGCTGGCGGTGGTGTACCCGCTGATGCGCGCCGTCGAGGCGAAGCTCCCGCCGTGGGCGACGAGGTTGCTGCTTGGCTCGAACCAGCCGCCGAACTACGGCACGAGTGTCGACGGGACACCGGTGGTGACGAGCCTGCCGCCGCGGCCGGGTCCGACCGACTAGCCCGCACCCCTGATCTGGGACCGTCTCTTCCCCCTTGCGTTCCCAGCACAAGGCCCCCGCACCCAACCCGGGTGCGGGGGCCTTGTCGTATGCCCGATGCGCGCTACTGCTGGTGCCCGCAGGCCCATTTCCACGTCGCGTCACCGTAGGCCGTCGCGGCCTGGTCAGGATTCTTCCCCCGCGCGGGCATCGCTGTCGTGTTCTCCTTCTCCGGACCGAGCGCGGTACGCGCGAGCCCGCTGATCGCCAGCGCCGATCCCGCCCCGCAGAACTTCTTCGCCGACTCGAACATTTCGTCGAACGTGTGCGGCGCGTTCGGCGCGAACCCGGCCGCCTGCATCGCCTTCGTCCACTCCGTCCGGGGGTCTGGCGGCGCCGGCGGTTCGCTGCCGCAGCTGGCGACGACGACAGCGCACAGCACGGTCACAGCGGGCAGAACGAAGCGGCGCATAAAGCATTCCCCTCAACATCGGTACGGGTCCGGCGCTGGAGTCGTTCCAGGCAGCGCAGTCGTTACGCATTGAGTTTGGGTGGCCGCAACGTCACCCCGGCCTGGAGCAGCATGTGACGCGCGCGGGTGTACTTGTGCCCGTATCGCTTGCCGACCTTGCGGATGGAAGCCCCATTCTCGTACATGGCGATCATGTCCGGCGGGCACTCGGGCACCGAGCGCCCGCCGGGACGGATCGTCACACCTGTCTGGATCAGCATGCGGCGGGCCTGGTGGAAGCTATGGCCGTACTTGTCGCCCACCTGACGGACGGAGGCCCCGTTCCTGTACATGGCGACCATGCCAGGCGGGCATTGGGGCACCATCTGCCCTCCTGCTCGGATCGTGACGCCCGCGGCCAGCAACTCGCGGCGCACGGCCCCAACGCTTATGCCAGTTCGTCCCGCGAGGTCTTTCATCGTGCTGCCAGCCTTGTACAAGCGTACGAGCCGCGAGCGAAGATTCCCGGTCATTCTTTCCCGATCACGTAGGGGACTGTCGTCTGCCGACCGCGAGGGCCCGGCGCGGTCTTATCGGCCAGGCCCGCTTGGGTTGCCGGGGGCGGGGTACTCCCGTCCCCGCCCCCGGCGCCCGCCGCGGAGTCATCATCGACGCGGCGGGTGGTTGTCGGGACCGGCTGCCAACCGTCCCGACTCCCCGCCATCCCCTCGTCAAAGACGGCGGGGGGTATGTGTGAGGCCGGGGTCCCATGCGACAGCGCGCGGTGGGATCCCGGCCTCCGTCTGCTCGTCGAGCGGGGGGCCGGTCCTCCGGGGAGGCCGAGAGGACCGGTCTCTACGAGCAGGGTGGAGACCTGGCCGGCACGCCGTAGCTGTCACCGTCGCGCCGACCAGGTTGATCAGGTGGGCCGGATGACGAGCCCGCTGGCGGTGACCCGGTGGCCCTCAACGACGAGTCTCCGTTCGTCGCGGTGCATGAACCGGCGGTGCTCCAGCCGCCGGATCCCGTACTGGATCGCTTCGATCGGCGGCGGCTGCCGGCCATTGAAAATCACGGTGAGGCTCTTCGCTGACACTGGCTGACGCCACACCTCGACGTCGAGTTCGATACCCAAGTCGATCAGTGCAAGACACCAATCCTCATGGTCCTCGGCCTGCTCCCACGGCACGAGCATGGACCTGCCGAGGCTGAGTTTCCCCAGCACCGCGCGGTGATCGCGGATGAAGTCAAGCGGTGGTTCCACGGCTGGCCTTCCCGTTCGCGCTGAGCGCGTCAGCGTTCGCTGCTCGCTTCTTGTGTCCGCAGTCCCTGCAGCGGATCGCCGGCCGCGGCGTCAGCAGCCGCTCGGCGCCGATGGCTGACCGTTCGTGACGTCGGGCCCCCGGGCGGTCCTCCTCACACCACGGCTTCACCATCGGGGGCCAGTCCGCCGCAAGCTGCGTACGCGGGTACAGATGCGCTTCGGCACCCAGGAACAGCCGCCACTCGTACCCAGCCGCCCGCGACACCGACCCGCCCCGCGGCTCCGGCACCCGCAGCCGGTGATCGAGCGCGGTCACGACTCCGACTTTCTGGTGGGCAGGGGAGCCAGGCGGGCGCAGTCCTCGCACGGTGGTGCGTCTCCGAGGTCTTCACTCGCGGAGTTCTCCGCACCGGCGGGCCCGGTCCGGCCGAATTCCGATTGGTGCTGGCACCACAGGTGGATGCGGTTGACCCGCAGCTTCGGTTCGTACGCCCAGTGGACGTGATCGTCCGAGCCGCGCACCGGCACGTACACCGCGCCGGCCTCGACGACGCTCCGTCCGTCGTCGCGGAGCCCACCAGGCATCGACGGCCGCGAAGCGCCGAAAGACGAGGTCGTCATCGTCATCGCCTCCAGATCAACGGGCACCGGGTGATCCGGTCGCGGCGCCGCAGCGACGCGCACGGGACGCAGGCCTTCGCGCGCGGGGAAGTCCTATCGGACATCCCTAAACGCGGCACCCGGATCGGGCGCGCGGCGCTGCCCTGGCAGCGGGGGATCAGCCACAGGAGAGAGTCGTCTTCCAACTCCCTCGTGAGGAAGTCGTGAATCACCTGACCGCCGCTGATCCAGTCCACGCAGGGGCGCGGCACGTAGTCGGCGTCGGTCATCGCGATCACGGCCACCATCACCGTCGACCCTCGACGCGATTCAGATCGTCGGTCGACTGCTCAAGCGCTTTGATCAGGTCAGCGAAGTCGTCGTCGGTCAACCTTGCGCTCGGCCCGTGGCCAATCGCGATGCCTCTGCGCCATCTGCCGTCCAGGTTGCTACGCACCAGCCCGACGATCACCTCGACGGGATCGCCGTTCGTGTCGACGACGCGCAACGTGCGCTCGCTTCGCCACCACCGAGTTCCCATACCAGGAACTTTGGCCCAGAGTGATCGACAACAACACAGCCCGTGACCATCAATTGGGTGGCGGGGTCCGCCTCAACTAGGCGTGAAAGGCATAGATCAGCCGGGCGGCTGACGGGCCGCTAGCCTCCGGGGCGTGGATTTGCTCCCGTTCGACGACTACGTACGCTCGCTCAACCGGAAACGAATGTCCGCTGGAGTCCTCTTCCATGACCGAACCGGCCGAGTCCTGTTCGTCGAGCCGTCGTACAAACCGCACTGGGACATCCCCGGCGGTGCCTGCGACGAAGGCGAACCGCCGTGGCGCACCGCAGACCGCGAGATCCGGGAAGAACTCGGGATCATCCGCCCGCCCGGCCAGCTGATCGTCATCGACTACATCCCTGCCGACGACCGGATGCCCGAAGGCATGGCGTTCATTTTCGACGGTGGCGAGATCACCGACGACGACGTCGCGAAGCTCGACATCAGTGACCCGGAAGTCCTGTCCGTCAGTCTGGTCCAGCTCGAGGACGCTGCCGCGAAGCTCAAGCCGATCCTCGCCCGTCGCATTGCTGCCGCGTTGGGTGCCGCACGTTCCGCCAAGCTTGTGATCTGCGAAGACGGCCATCCCGTCACGGGCTAGGCTGGACGGCCGGAAACCGGAGGCGCCATGACCGGAGACACGCGGACCCCGTTCGCGGAGAACCTCGCACGATTCCGCAAGGGACGGAACCTCTCCCAAGAGGAACTCGCCGAAGCGGCCGCCGTCGGCATCGACACCGTGGCACGGATCGAACAGGGCACCCGCGCCACCTGCCGCCCGAAGACCTTGAGCAGCCTCGCGAACGCCCTCGGCGTCACGATCGACGCGCTGCTTGGCGCCGCCCCGAAGCAGCACTCCCGCGATGTCGATGTCGTGCCCCTCCGGAAAGCCATCACCGCCGACGCCCGGATCCCCGGCCTCGACGACTTCGCCGAGTCCCGCGAGCTCCTGCCGCTCTCGGAACTCACGATCAGCGCACACAGCGCGTGGCGCGCCTACGTCGATGGCCGCCACAACGAACTCCTCCACGCACTGCCCGCCGTGCTTACCGATGCCCGCCGCATCGTCCGAGACACCCACGACGACCAGCGCGCCGGCGCGCACCGCGTCCTGTCCACCGCGTACCGGCTCGGCGCTGGGATCGCCGGACGGCTCGGCCTCGACGACCTCGCCTACACCGCGGCCACCCGCGCGCTCGACGCTGCCACTGAATCCGATTCCCCCGAAGTCGAGGCCGCGATCTCGCTGCGCTATCTGGCGTGGACCCTCGTCCGCCAGGGCCGCGCCGAAGAGGCCGAACGGGTCGCCACCGAAGCGGCCGCGGTCATCGAACCGCGGATGCTCGACCGCGACCCTGTCCGCGCCGGTGTCTTCGGCAACCTGTTGTTCAACGCGGCCACGGCCGCGCTCTCGTCCGGCAGTGCAGGGCGAGCCGAAGACCTCCTCGCAGCGGCACACGCCGCCGCGATCCGATCACGTGGCGACACCGCGACGGAAGCCGCGATCTTCGGGCCCCGAGTGGCCGCGCTCCAGCGCGTCGACCTCGCCGTCCGCGCCGGAGATCCCGAGCAAGCTCTTCATCTGGCGGGCGCCGTTCCCGACGTCCAGGGCGGCGATGTCCCCGCGTTCTGGGAGGCAGGTCACCGGCTCTACCTCGCGGCCGCCGCCGCCGAGCTGCGCCGGGACCGTGAAGCCCTCGCATGGCTGGCCGAAGCGAAAGACCTCGCCGCCGACTGGGTGCGCTACCAGCCACTCGGGAAGGCCACGATGAAGCGGGTCGTGGACCGCACCACCCGGCGCCGCGGCCCAGAGTTCGCCGAACTCGCCGCCCACTACGACGTGATCACCCCGGCCTGACGAAGCCGCCGGTCAGCCGAACGCCCCGGCGCCGAGGCACCGGGGCGCTACAGCGAGTGCTACTGCGTCAGCTCAATCTCGCACGTCACCGACTCCAACGACGGCGCACTCACCACATCCGCCGGACCTCCACCAGTCACCATCGTCTGCGGACCGGTCTTTGGCGTCGGCCCCGCCCGTTCCACCAGCACCGCGCCGGCCATTGTGTGCACGCTGCACCGCGGCGCGCCGCCACTCGAGGCGACGGTGATGCGGACGGACTCGGCCGCGGTGACGGTGGTCTGGTCGACGCCGTCGCTCGCCTTGAGCGGGATCACTTCGTCGCCGTCGACGATCACGGTGCCGCCCATATTCCCGATGACCGCGACCTGCAACTGCTGCGCGGGCCGCGCCTTGCTGGAGGTGACCAGGATCGTGGTAACGACCGCGGTAACGGCCACGACAGCAGCGGCCACGGACAGGACGATGACGCGTCGACTCATTGAGTACTCCAGCTCTAGAGGGCTGGTGCACTATTCGTGTTGATCAAGCAGGTCGTTACCGATCGTCGCGAGGCAACCGCTCGTAGTTCACCCAGGTGCCGATGAATGCGGCCAGCCAGCCGAACAGCACGCCGACGGCCGACAGGACCGCGGCCGGGTCGCGCATGCCGCGGTCGAGGAGCGCGACCGGCACCACCGTGATGAGCGCGACCGAGCAAGCGACGAGCGGCAGCAGCCACGCCCGGTAAACTGCGAGCCGCCGCGCCGGCGTGCGCCGGGTCACCGGTGGTCCTCGAGGAGCTGGCCGTCGGAGTCGACGGGGTCGGAGTCGGTGGCGGCGAAGATCGGCTCACGACCGTCGGGCTCGAAGTGCTTGCCGCCGTCGAGGGTTGGCCGCGGCTGGCACCAGCAGCCGAGCGACATCGTGTGGAATCGCCGGTCGAGCCGGTGAGGTTCGGCGGCGATGAGTTCGGCCGCGCGATCGAGGGTGAGGTCGAGTGTGGATGCGAGGACCTCCAGACGGTGCCGGCGTCCGGAGCCGAGCGGGGGCGCGCCGTCGAAGAGCAGTTCGGCGAGCCCGAGCGCGAGGCGCGCTTCGGCCGCGGTGATGAGCTGGTCGGGCAGGAAGGAGACGCGCCACCGTTCAGGGTCGCCGGGGTAGCGGGCGGCCTGGACGCGGCGGACGGTGTGCGGGGTGCGGGGTGCGGTACGTCTAGTGAGGCTTGCGGCGGTCATGGCATGCTCCCGGGTAGCTGGTCTGAGCTGCGGGAACACCGGGTGTTGATGTGTTCATTTCGGTGAAAGCAAGTTCAAGAAGGTCCGGGAATTGGTGTCCGTCGGATGAACCCGTCCGCCGATCCGTCCGAAGTGGACACCGCGTCGTGGCGAGGGCAGGACCTGCGGCTGGTACCGGCCGCGGCGACGGCCTGGCTCGGCACTCTTTCCGGGCTGTTGGGCGGCTGGTGGATCACGATGCTCTGCGGTGTGGCCGCCGTGGTGCTCGCGATCACCGCCGGTGTTCGTGCCCGCCGGACGGCGTCCCGGTGGGTGGTGGGGCTCGGCGCGCTCGCGGTCCTCGGTGTGCTCACCGCCGGTCCGGTGGCGCTGCGGATCCGGGCCGCCGAGCAAGACGACCTCCGTGCCGCCGCCGCACGGGGGAGCGACGCCACCACGAGGGTGGTGGTCACCGAGCGGCCACGTCCGGTCCGCGGTGCCGGATACGCCGATCGCCGGGCAGGCACCCGCCTGGTGGTCATCGCCGCGACGGTGGACACCGTGGTGACGGGGGAGCGGGTGGTGGATTCGGCCGGCCGAATCCTCCTGCTCGCTCCCGCCGAGGGGTGGCTGAACCTGCTACCCGGGCAGCAGGTCACCGCCTCTGGGCGGCTCGCCCCGGCGAAAGGGGCCGAGCTCACGGTCGCGGTCCTCTCGGTGCGAGGTCCGCCGTCGGCCCTCGGACCGGCGCCCTGGTGGCAGCGAGCCGCGGAATCGCTGCGCACCGGGCTCCGGGAGCTGTGCGCCGTCCTCCCGGAGGAGCAGGCCGGCCTGGTACCAGGACTGGTCGTGGGGGACACGAGCACGCTGTCCCCGAGGGTCGAACGCGAGTTCACGGACTCCGGCATGTCCCACCTGATGGCCGTGAGCGGTGGGAACGTGGCGATCGTCTGCGGCTCGATCCTTCTCCTGCTGAGGGTGCTCCGGGTCGGGCCGCGGACGTCCGCCGCCGCGGCCGCCGCGGGGCTCGCCGGGTTCGTGGTCCTCGCCGGGCCCGCGCCCAGCGTGCTCCGCGCCGGGGTGATGGGGGCGGTCGGGCTGTTGGCGCTGGCCTTGGGGCGCCGGGGTTCGGCGCTGCCCGCGCTGGCGTTCGCGGTGGCCGGGCTCGTCGTGGCCGATCCGGCCATGGCCGCGGACTTCGGGTTCGCCCTTTCGGTGCTGGCCACGGCCGGGCTCGTCCTGCTGGCACCGCGGTGGGCCGAGTGGCTGGTCGGACGCGGAGTTCCGGCAGGCTACGCCGAGGGGCTGACCATCCCGCTGGCCGCGTTCGTGGTGACGACGCCGGTCATCGCGGGCATGGCGGGATCGGTCAGTCTCGTCTCGGTGGTGACCAACGTGCTCGCCGCGCCGGTGGTCGCCCCGGCCACCGTGTTCGGTGTGCTGGCCACCGTCGTCGGCCCGTGGTGGCCCTCGGCGGGCAGGCTGCTGGTCCGCCTGACCGAACCCGAGGCGAGCTGGCTCATCACCGTGGCCCGTCATGGTGCCCGGGCGCCGGGCGCGGTCGTGGACTGGCCGGATGGCTGGTGGGGTGGGTTGTTGGCGGCCGGACTGCTCGTCGTGCTGCTCGTCGCCGTCCGGTTGCGGCACGCCAGGATCCTGCTGGCGGTCGCGCTGGCCGCCGGTCTGCTCGTTTTCGTCCCGGTACGGGTGCTGGCACCGGCGTGGCCACCGGCGTCGTGGAGTGCCGTCGCCTGCGACGTCGGACAGGGGGACGCCGTCGCCCTCGCGACGGGCGAGCCGGGCAGGGCAATCCTGGTCGACACCGGACCGGAACCGGGACCGGTCGACGAATGCCTGAGCAGGCTCGGCGTGGATCGCGTTCCGTTGATCGTGCTGAGTCATCTGCACGCCGACCACATCGGCGGCCTCGAATCCGTCTTCGAGGGCCGGTCGGTCGGTGCGGTCGCCGTCGGTCCGGGCCGGGCTCCCGCCTGGGCGTGGCAGCAGGTCGCGGACGAGACCGCGCGCCGCGGGATTCCCTTGCTGGAACTGGGGATCGGGCAGCGGCTCGACTGGCCGGGGTTGTCGCTGGACGTGCTGGGACCTCGGTATGTCACGCGGCGATCGGTCTTCGAACAGGACGGCACGGTGATCAACAACGGTTCGGTCGTCTTGCGCGCCGGGACCCCGGCGGGCAGGCTACTGCTGACGGGCGATGTCGAGCTCGCCGCACAGGCCGACCTGATGGCCGAAGGTGCCGACCTGCATGCCGAGATCCTGAAGGTCCCGCATCACGGAAGCCGTTACACGGCACCGGATTTCCTCAACGCCGTCGCGCCGAGGGTGGCGTTGGTGAGTGTCGGCGCCGGAAACACCTACGGCCATCCGAACAAGTCCACTTTGGACAACCTGACCGCCGTGGGTGCTTCGATCGCCAGAACGGACACCGACGGCGACACCGCGGTCGTCGCCGACGCGCGGGGACTTGCCTTGCTGCGCCGAGGTGAGCCCCGCGGCCCGCCTCGTTCTTGAGGCGGGCCGGCGGGAACTCAGTGCCTGTCGGTGAACCCGCGCCGCGATCGACGTCGGCAGGCCGTGACCTGGTAGAACACGTCCCTGCGGGCGGGCAGGGCGGGTTCACGCGTTATGTCCCGTCTCGCGAACCCGTCCCCAGCTCCGTCACCAGGTCTCAGATACCGAGTGCTTCGCGGACCGCGTCGGCCGAGGCGCTGACGGTGGCCTTCGGGCCGATCTTGTCCTCGACGGCATCGAGGGTCTTGAGGCCGTCACCGGTGATCAGCAGGACGATCTCCTCGTCCGGGTTGAGCTTGCCGGTCTCGATGAGCTTCTTGGCTGTCGCGACGGTGACCCCACCGGCGGTCTCGGTGAAGATGCCCTCGGTGCGGGCGAGCAGCCGGATGCCCTCGACGACCTCTTCGTCGGTGACGTCTTCGATCGCGCCGCCGGTGCGGTTGACCACGTCGAGGACGTAGGGACCGTCGGCCGGGTTCCCGATCGCGAGCGACCGGGCGATCGTGTCCGGCTTGACCGGCTGGACGACGTCGTGGCCCGCGCGGAAGGCCGCCGAGACGGGGGAGCAACCGGTGGCCTGCGCGCCGAACACCTTGTACGGCGTCTCGTCGACGAGGCCGAGTTGCCCGAACTCGCGGAAACCCTTGTCCACCTTGGTGAGCTGGGAACCGGAGGCGATCGGCACCACGATCTGGGAGGGAAGGCGCCAGCCGAGCTGTTCGGCGACCTCGAAGGCCAGCGTCTTGGAGCCTTCGGAGTAGTAGGGCCGGACGTTCACGTTGACGAACGCCCAGCTCTCCTGCTCGGCGGCGAGCTGGGTGGCGAGCCGGTTCACGTCGTCGTAGTTGCCGTCGACCGCGATCAGGTCGCCGTCGTACACGGCGGTGGTGAGGATCTTCGCGCGCTCGAGGGTCTTCGGGATCAGCACGACCGACCGCCAGCCGGCACGGGCCGCCGCGGCGGCGACGGCGTTGGCCAGGTTGCCGGTCGACGGACAGGCGAGCACGTCGAAGCCGAATTCGCGTGCGGCGGCCAGTGCGACGGCCACCACGCGGTCCTTGAACGAGTGCGTCGGGTTGCCGGTGTCGTCCTTGACCCAGACCTTCTTGACACCCAAGGCTTTCGCGAGCCTGTCGGCCTGAATGAGCCGGGTGGCGCCGGGTTCGGTGTTGGGGATTTCTTCGACGTTCGACGGAACGGGAAGGAGTTTCTTGTAGCGCCAGATGTTCTTCGGTCCGGCTTCGATGTCCTCGCGGCGCACGCGGCCGAAGTCGTAGGCGACTTCGAGCGGCGAGAAGTCCTCGGCGGAAACGAATTCGGGGGCGAGCGGCTGCCGGTGTCCCTCTTCCTTCGACACCAGTTCGACGGCCGGTCCGAGATCCGGGGTCTTGGTGGTGGAAGTCGTGCCGAGGGTTGCGGTCATCGCGAGGTTCCTTTCCTCATCTGCCCCGCCGTGGCGGGCCGGAATTGGCACCGTGTTCGTCAGCTATTCCGCGATCGCGGAATGACAGGCTGACGCCGGTTGCCGGGGCTTCGTCGGGCCGTTCCCTCTGCCCCTCTGGATGAGCGGTATTCGATTGTCGGCACGCGTGTCATCGCGTCGCCTCGCCAACACCGTACGACATGAGGCTCAAGTGAGGCCACCGTGCCCGGAACACATCACCGGACAAAGCACACGAGCGGACGAGTGGCAGGATCGTCACCGTGACGACGCAAGCTTCCGCCCCATCGCCGCTGGTCCTGGTTCTCGGTGAGGAAGAGCTGCTGATCGAACGCGCGGTCCGCAGCGCTTCGGACGCGGCCAAAGCGGCCGACCCGACGGCGGATCTCACGCGGATCCGGGTGTCGGACCTCACAGTGCCGGCGCTCGCGGAGATGGTCAGCCCTTCGCTGTTCGCCGAAGAAAGGGTGATCGTCCTCGAATCGGCGCACGACATTTCGCAGGAGCTCGCCGACGGGGTGATGGCCTACGTCAAGGCACCCGCCGACGGCATCGTGCTCGTCGTCGTGCACAGCGGAGGCGGTCGCAGCAAGGCGGCGAAGGCGCTCCCCACCGCCTTGAAGAAGGCTGGGGCGGAGGTCGTCGAGTGCCCGAAACTGACGAAGGCCGCTGAGCGGGAATCCTTTGTCCGCAACGAGGTCCGCCGGGTCGGCGGGAAGATCGACGGTGCTGCCGTGCTCGCGCTGATCGACGCCGTCGGCTCGGATCTGCGTGAATTGTCCTCGGCAGCGACCCAGCTCGTCGCGGACGCGGGCGGAACGGTCGACGAGCAGGCGGTCCGCCGCTACCACCGGGGTCGCGCGGATGTGAACGGATTCGCCGTCGCCGAAAAGGCCGTCGCCGGTGACAAGGTCGCGGCGCTCGAGTCGCTGCGCTGGGCGATGCAACTGGGCGTGCCGCACGTGCTGGTCGCCGACGCGCTCGCGGACGCGGTCCGGACGATCGCGCGGGTGTCCGGCGCCGGTCGCGGGAATCCGAACCAGATGGCGGGCGAGCTGGGGATGCCGCCGTGGAAGGTGCGCAAAGCCCAGGGGCAGGCCCGAGGCTGGGGTCAGGACGGTCTCGCCACCGCGATGCGGGTGGTCGCCCGGCTCAACGCCGAGGTCAAGGGAGTCGCGGCCAACCCGGAGTACGCGTTGGAACGCGCTGTCCTGGAGGTCGTCGACGCCCACGGCACAGGCCGCTGAACATGGCAAAGGGCCCCGGCGACGCGAGTCGCCGGGGCCCTTTGAAAACCGATCAGAGAGCGTTCGCGCGCTTCGCGAGCGCGGACTTCTTGTTGGCGGCCTGGTTGGCGTGGAGAACGCCCTTGGTCACGGCCTTGTCCAGCTTCTTGGCCGCGTCCTTCTGCAGCTCCAGGGCTTTGGCCTTGTCACCGGCGTCGGCGGCCTCGCGGAACTTGCGGATCGCGGTCTTCACCGAGGACCGGATCGCCTGATTGCGCTGACGCGCCTTCTCGTTGGTGGTGATGCGCTTGATCTGCGACTTGATGTTGGCCACGGGGGCGCTCCTCTTGTATCTCTCGGTGGTTTCGCCGCCGCGCTGTGACCGGCCCTGCGTGCTCGTGAGAGCGGCGCGGGTTTCCTCCAGGACGGAATGCCACACGACGGTGAAAGGCAAGTTTACCAGCCGCCTCGGGGCCGCTCGCGGCTGCCTGGGGAGGCGCCGTTGCAGTACGGTGAAGATCGTAGTGCCCAGGGTTCCGCCGCCTGTCCGTTCAGCGAAACACACGATCAGGGCAGAGGGACAGGTCCGAGCGGCACCATCGGTGGGGCCGGAGGCGCCGCCGTTCATCTGACGGGGCAAAGCCTGGAGGACTGATGTTTTCCGCAGGCGCGGAAGACGGGAAGGTCCGCCTTGAACGCCACCGCTCTGTCCTTGGTCGTCATTTGCTCGTCATCGGCACCGGGCGCGCACCGGCCCAGGCCGACGCCGCCGATCGCGTTGCTCGCCGCAAAGGTGTGGTCTACGCACTGCTGACCGGGGTCACGATCGCGGCCTACACACTGTGGGATGCGCATTCGGTCACCGACCTCGGCGTTCCGCCGATCCTCTATTTCGGAACCGGTGCGATCGTGCAGAGCCTGCTCATGGCGCCGTACGCGCTGAAGGACCGCGACGAGGTCGCGTGGCTATGGCACGAGCACAAGCGCGAACTCGTCATCGTCGGCCTGTGCTCACCTGTCGCGTACCTGCTGGTCCTCTACGCCCTCCGGATCGCCCCGGTGAGCCTCGTCGCACCCGCGCGGGGCTGAGCATCGTCTTGGGCGGCCTCGCCGCCTGGCTGGTCCTGGGGGAAACGAACGCCGTCCGCAGGCCGGCCGGGTCGGTGGTGGTGCTGGCGGGGATCACCGCGATTGCGATGGCCTGAACCCATCCGGTAGGGATGGGAGCATGGACGTGCTGAGCAGCAGGGTGCTGATCCACCCGAAGGACCTCGAGGTGTCGACGGCGTTCTACCGGGACACCCTGGGCTTGGCGATCGACAAGGAGTTCCCCGGCGGGACGGTGTTCTTCGCCGGGAACGGGTCGATCGAGATCGTCGGTACCGGGGAGACCGGCCCGACCTCTGACGTCGCCTTGTGGCTCCAAGTCCGGGATCTGCCCGCCGCGCTTGAGGAGCTCTCGGCAAAGGGCCTGGAACCGGTCCGCGGGGCGCGTCGTGAACCCTGGGGACTGGACGAAGCGTGGATCGCCGATCCGGACGGCACCAGGATCGTGCTGGTCGAGGTGCCGCGTGAGCATCCGTTGCGCACCGACCCGCGTTAGGACCGCGGCTTGATCGCGCGGAGCTGAGCGGCGAGTGAGGCGCCGAAGCCCGGCGGGTCCCAGGTCCAGGTCTGCAGGTCGGTGAAGCCGGCGGCGGTCGCTTCGTCGGCCAGTTCGTGCCGGGACACCGGCAGCCACTTCTCGTGTGAAGACAGCAGCAGCCTGCCGCCTGGCCGCAGCACGCGGAACAGCTCGGCGAAACCGGCCGCCCGGTCCTCCCAGAGCTGCACGTTGTTCACGCTCAGGACCACGTCGACGCTCTCATCGGGCTCACCGGTGGAGTCCGCGGCGCCGCGCCGTAGCTCTACCTTGTCGCCGCAGCGGCGGCGGGAGCGAGCGAGCATCTCCGGGGAAGGGTCGACGCCGATCGCGCGGCCCGCGCGTTCGGCGGCGGCCTGGATGCCGACCCCCGGGCCG
>Ga0196958_10000422_pt1 | contig 13819 bp, 17 predicted proteins | sample S1v_10metaG_FD_148654 | JGI IMG/M metagenome (GOLD analysis project Ga0196958, IMG submission 148654) | Soil microbial communities from Anza Borrego desert, Southern California, United States - S1+v_10 | ecosystem: Environmental > Terrestrial > Soil > Desert | place: USA: California | collected...
ATGAAGTTCGGCAACCGTTGCGCTTAAATCATCTGCACCTTCGTCAGCGGGATCAACCGCCATAAACGTAAACCCTCCCTCAAGATCAGCAATAAGAGGAGGTGAAAAGTACCTCAGTTCGTTTTCGGGGAATAGAAGTCCTTTCGCTGGTTTTGGATCCTGCATCCCTTGCCTGCCGAACACAACCTCGTTCTGCGCTTTCCAAGCGAGCAACTCCGGCAACGTGTGTTTCAACGGCCATAACGCCTCACCGGCTTCTGTTATAACAGGGAAACTTAAGACTTCCCACTCGCCTGGGTCTTGCTCAATTAAGTATCCGGTGAGGTCTAGCGGATGTAGTCGTTGCATGGTGATGACTATGGGAGTGTTTCGGCTATTGACCCTGTTCCTAATAGTTGAATCGAAACGCATGTTTATCCTCTCCCTTATAAGATCGCTATCAGCATCCTCGGGCTTTATAGGGTCGTCTATAATTATTGCTCCTCCAAAGATCGACGGATCTTCGGTATCCATGATTACCAATAACTCCTCAATCGATCTGCTGTAATGATCATCATCCTCATCTTCATCCAAAACACCGGCTCCGAAACCGGTTAGTTGTCCACCGGTACCGGTAGCATAAACACCGCCGCCCGCGGTGGTGTACCACTTCTGTTTGGCGTCACTGCCCTTTTTTATCTTAACCTTGGGAAATAACTGCTGATAAAAGTCGCTTGATACGATATCCCTAACCGTTTCTGAATTATCCAGGGCTAGTGTATCTGAATATGAAGTATGAATAAACTTTGCGGCTGGATTGTGGGCCAAACCTTTCGCGATAAAGGTCTTTACGGCAAGCTCAGTCTTTGAATATCGCGGAGCCACGTTTATGATGAGTCGTTTACAGGTGCCCGCAATTACGCGGTCAAGAGCATTAGTGATCTTTCGATGGAAGTCAGCAACGATGAAATCTCGCTTTGCCTGTTGCCGATAGAAGATTCGGGCAGCTAGCAGCGTGCTATCGAGAATGTCCCGCCGGTATAATTCCCTTTCTGCAGCTATCGCATAGGCTTGAATTTTTTCAAGGCTTGGCTGCACTTACAATGTCTTTGAATGATGCTACCAAGGCTGTCAGCGCTTCGCGGGGAACCTTGGTTAAATCAGGTTCCGGAAATAAGGGTTTCCCGCCAGGTGCCGAGTGCTCAAGTCTTGTTGCCGGATACAAGCCCTCAAGTTTGCTTATCTCTTGATCTATTTTAAGTATAACAGATACGCCAAAAGGCTGAGTAGTATACCGCTTTCCCAAAGACTGCTTCAGCTTTTTCAATCCCTCCACCTTTATAGCCCGTTTCTTTTCAATTTCCTCATCGCGATCTAAGCTCCAGCGCTCCCGGGCGATCTTGATGTACCGTTTCGCTTGTGCAAGTGATAGAAGCCATTCGTTGCAACATTTGCTGACAATGTCACTGAACGGCAGATCGTCAAGAATCCAGCCTTGCACAACTTTTATTCGCCTCTCATGTTCTATTTTGTCAACTTTCGCCATTGTGGAGTGTCATATAAACGCATATACTTACTGTAAAAGTAAATACTTTGCTATTAAAGTAATAGTTTATTTTTCTTGTTTACCCGCAGCGTTTTGCCATGGCGTGTCGACACTGTTGATGGGAAGGAACGGAATTTACCCCCGGGAGGAATCGAAATTAACGGCTCGCAGAAAATGATCGAAAGTAGCTGACATCTCGTTCTTTTTTTACCATTTCGAACCCAACTTTCTCCGCAATTTTCTTTGATGCGGCTGCTGCTTCTTCACCAATATCGAGCGGGTCAATTGTTATGAAAATTTCATCGCTTTCCTGGAGTAGATGCGGAATTATCGATTTCTTGAGGGGCCCAATTAAGATTCCCTGGTTGCGATATTCTGGCAAAACCACCCAGTGCAGATCTTCCTGCATGACATATACCGCCGCTACGTTGGTTCCATCGTCATTCTTAACGAAATAAAACGGATACAACCGCGATCCGGGAGGGGCTGCCGTTTTCACTGGTAATTTTGAAAACAACGCGTACTCCACATCGGTGGAGATTTTCGTCGACTCGAATATCCCTCTCTTCGCTCCGTTAAGGTCATTTAAAATCTCTATTATCATTTCGGTAGTCATAGTGCATCTCTTTTAAAGGCAGACCATTTTACCCAGTATTGCACGAATTTTAATACCGCGTCAGATTTTGCGACAAAGAACTGGTCCTCCGGTCTCTCTGAGGTATACCAGTCGAAAAAACCGTCGTCTTTATAAATTGGCATTAGCTGATAGTAATCGCCTTCTTCAACCACCCCATTGTATCTCCTGTTAGAGGATGAGGCAAATGAATACCGATTTCCGGTTATGTCGAGTAGGTACTGCTCATAGTCCTGATCCGTGATAAATTCAGTAATATTCTTTGATTTACTTCCCATCTTAATTTTTTTGAAGTTTGTATTTTGAACGAGTGAGTTGCGGAAATTACACAACGCTGACCGGCTCCGGCTAAGTTACAATGTCAAGGCGGACATCTGGTCATTTCAGCTTCAATAGATCAATATTGTAATCCTTGACGATGAACTTGCTTGGCAGTGGATTAAGTCCCAACAACCGGCGAACAGGAACGCCTAAGGAGTCCAGTTTAGGCACACTCACTCCGGGGCTAATGGTGTCACGCACCTGGAAGAAGATCGCTAGGCGGTAGGCGCTGTCCACAACACGGATATTCTTTGTACTATCCTTTGGATCGGGCTTAAGTGTTTCTGACCATGTTTTCTCGGCTGTCCCTGTTTCGTAGGTACCGGTCCGCCAGTCAGCCATGTAAAGAACGGGGGTAAAGGTGGTGTCCTTCCTGACCGCAGTAGGTTGCTTTGCCTGATCCCAACACGATGCTAACGATACGATTGCGATAATTGCTAATAGTTGTTTCATTTATGATTGTTTGTTTTGTGATTATGCCTTTTTGATTTTACGATTGGTTTTGATGTTCCGTTTTACATCCCGGTGCTTTGCAGGCTCAGGGTCCTTTGTTTCGAAAGCTACAGCAGCGACCTTGAATGGAAGGTTGCACGTTTTTTTCTTTTGGATTTCTTTGTGCATCTTCTTCAGATTTTTCAAAGCCTCGGTCTTATCATCCCCGTGAGCAATAACGTTTAAGGAGTCGCTGTAAAACGCCAGCACTCTTCCCGATTCACAGTCAGATAATGCGCTTTCTTGCGCTTTTTAGTCACCGATATAATTGGATGTTGCTTCATGTCTTACTAGTTTTAGTGGTCACGAGATTGATTAGCTGCAGCAGTACTCTCGCCCCCTTTATGCCAAAATTTAGTTGCTGGGTTGTGTGGGGATGCCTGCGCTTCACGTGAAAAAATATCAATCTCATCGTCGTCAAATTCACATATCTCATAGATCCAGACAGCCCATACGCAAATAACAAGCAGTCCTACGGCGCCCCACATCCACTCAGGCGCATGCCAATGGTCAAGAGATAAGGCAATAACTAAGGTGCCCATTAACGGCATCCGCTTCTTAACATTTTTAGAACTAATCACTTTTCTTTTTTTCATAACTATTTAATTGAACATGAACAATTGTTTTGGGATTCATATAATCGAAGAGCTTCCGGGGAGATGTAACCGTAGAACTTATTCCCATTTGTGCATTCGTACTCTGTACCGGTTTTAGAACATCCGGGTAGCACCATTACTAATAACATAACTAATATCTTTCTCATTTAGCTGTTTTTAAAATTGTTCATCATCGTCACCATCAACTTGTCTCCATCCAGTCTCAAGTGCCGGCAGCGCTAGAGGAATCGAAGGATTGTCATTATCCTCTTTGGCATTTAAAACTGTATACTGCCTGGTCATCGTATTATATCCAAATGTGCAGAAACCTAACTGGCCGAGCCAGGAGTGTTTAACTTTTTGAACATAAACACCTACCATACCAGTTGCTTTGTCTCGGTGAATGGTCACGCCGTTATGTGTCCGGTTAAAGAAGTGCGCGCTGCCGCTGATATCATTGAGAGTGGGTATGTGTGCCTGTTTTGTTTTTGGATCCTTTGGCATTTTCGTAGGGTGCGCTACCAAGAACCCGTGAACCTTGTATCTGCCTATGAAATGGATGAATTTATTCAAGCATACTAACACGTATTCCGTTTCACTCATCCCCGCCGGCCTTTTGTGTTCGATACAGTTCCATGGGTCGAAAAGAAGGCCAGTAATGCCTTTTCTTAATATCAATTCTTCCGCTTTCTGCAGAAGCCCATCCATCGTGACTGATATCATATCCAGGTTAAGGAAATAGAAGTACCGTCTGATCATATCCTTCGCAAAACGATACTCGGTTGGGTTCATCCGGTGTGCCGGGTCTTTCCGAAAGCCGAATGATTTGTCGTTAAATTTTTCAGCAAGCTGAGTGGCGTGTAACGTTGGTGTTGTCTCAAAGGAAGCAATCCCCCATTTTACATCATGAAATTTTGATAGTGAAACCATGATCCAGTTTACGAATTCACTCTTGCCGCTTCCGGGAATGCCGGTGAAGATTGTCATTTGCCCTGGATAGAAGGATAAGAGATCGTCGAACTCGGGTATTTTGCATTTAAGCCCTTTAGGATACCCGTTTTCGTAAATGAAATCTAACTCATCTTCAAAGTCCTCAAGATTCAAAATACCTTCTAAAGGCCATTCCACCGCATTATTGATAAGATCCTTTACTGCGCCCTTTCCTTTCTTTATTAGGAGCTCATTTGTGTCTTTGATGCCATCTGGCCATTGAACTATCCAGCATTTTTCTGCCCCGAGTCTTCTGACTAACTCGTCCCTCAACAACCGGCCAGGATCATCGTTATCAACTGCGATAATGATTTTCTTTTTCTTTTCAAAATGCCGGTAACAGTTATCAAGGTATTCCAGCCGCTGTACTCCTGGTGCCGCTCCGTTTGGCACACTTACTGAATTATAGATACCCGATTCGTGGAGTGAAAGGCAATCAATTTCACCCTCGACAATTACACATTCATCTTCATCCTTAATTGCGTCGAGATTATAAAAGATCAACTGAGCACCGGATGACATTTTGAAGCTTTTGTCAGCACCTCGATATTTTATATTCACAAGCTCCCCATCCCTGTAGTAGTTGAAACATACAACGGGAATTTCCTTCTGCTGCTTCGGCATCCATTCCATGCCTTCCGTGATTTTAAACCTAAGCAGCGTGTCGTTTGAAATGTGGCGGTTCTTTTCAAAGTGGCTAAGGAACTTACTCCCCAGTTTTTCGAGCCGTGGTTGGGGCTTGGTGTATTCCTTAACCCCTTCTTCCTGAATAGTGATGTTGTATTTACTGGCAATCCATTTTATCGCGTCGATGTAAGTTAATTTCAAATGTTCTTGTACGAAATCTATCGCATCGCCGCCTTTTCCGCAACCAAAGCATTTAAATATCGACTTAGCTTTGTTTATGCTGAATGACGGGCTTTTCTCGTTATGGAAGGGGCAAAGGCCCACACGTCCGGAACCGCTCTTCTTGAGGCTCACAAAGCCTGATATGATATCCTCGATATCAATAGCTTGTTTTACTTCGTTTATGGATGTATCGCTGATCATTAGTAGTGCATTTCTCCGAAGGGACTGTTTTGTGATGCTTGTACTGTTTCTCTCTTGTTCCACTCGTCAATGAAGCCCCCGATTAAAAAAGTGTAGTTTTTAATCGGGCTATTATTTTTCTCCCAGCCGAGCGCCGACCACTTCGCAAAGAACTTGTCCGCCTGTTCGATTGTTCCTCCTCTTTGCAAAAACTGGAGTTGGACTTCTTCTTGAAGAGGGCCTTTACTGACTTGAGGAAGAACCTGCGGCGGAGTTGGACTTCTCTTCTTATTATCCTTTATTAAACCTTTATTAGTTTCGTTCCGGTCTGATTCCGTTTTTGTTCCATTTGGTGTTCCGTTTGGTGTTCCGTTTTCAGGATTTTGGCTGTTTCGCTCTCCGTTGCTAAAGTCCTCTGGGGGCGGATTTTCGTGTTCCGTTTCAGTACTTCGAGGGTGTTCCGTTCGGTGTTCCGTTTGGTGTTCCGTTTTTTCGTCACTTTTTGTGGGGGGCGTTCCCTGTTGGGTTTCAGGCAGAAAATTGTACTGATTATAGTTGGTTATCGTGATTACTGTATTGCCATGAACTAACCTTTTGACAATCATCTTTTCTTTTATCAAATAAGCGAGGTACCGATCAATTTTACTGACTCCCCAGCCCCATCTTTTCGACAAATACCGGTAGCTGGCGATTAGCTCGCCACGGTCGAATTTTATAGTTTTGAAATTTATAACCATCGATCCTTTTCCTGGCAAGTAACGCGCAGACTGAAGTAAATCTATCCATGCCTCGGCAGGCGAATAACTCCGGCTTTGTTGCCATAAACCATGTTCAAAAAATCGTCTCTGCAGCATCAGGTAAGGCTGTTGCTGCTTCTCTCCCTTGGATTTCGCCATTTGTAAATATGATATTGTGAATGAGGCTTAGTAGGAGGGTACGGGAGGACGGACATTAAAAACCCTTATTCAGGATCAGGAGGCAAGAGATCGTCATAGCTAATATCTCCAAGCTCTGGACGGTCTACCCACCGGGTCAACATTTTATACCATGAATCGGTAGCCCCTTCGTTCGGGAATATCCCAACCACTACATAGTCTCCAGGCTTCTTATCCCGGAGGTTCTTGAGGTTGATTTTGATATGCTCAACCAGCGACTCTCTATGAAAAGCTTGCTGGCTGTGGCTGAAGCACAAGACGCAAAACTCTGGCGGTATGCGAATATTACCGATTGTCAGGTGTAGTCCGTTAATTGAAAAATGTGTACCCATGATGTCTATGTTTTATATTTAGATTATGCGACTTTTAGGTTACTTGATTTAATACGTTTATCGGGAATAACATCGGTAACTCGACTTTTTAATGATTGCAGGTAGTCAGCGTGGAATCGGTACTTTTCGGTTTCAGAATAACCAAACGCCAGCATTGTTTGTGTAACATCCCTAGTACATTCCAGCATTTCTTTTACAGCAGACCACTTATGACTCATAAAAAATCTTTGCGGACTTAACTTTTCGGTTTCGGTGAAGTATTTCGTAAATGCAGGGTCGGTCGTTATGTCAGCGTATAGATCAGTAGAAAATCGTTTTGAGAGAGAATTTAATAAGCGTTCTTTTACCTCATTAACCTTTGATCGTAATGGGGAACGTTTTATTAATCCATCAGACACCTTATCCGCTTTCGTTATTTGTTTCCCGCTGCGGATCATGTCACAGAAGGCGGTAAATGATGTATAATTGCTTCTAAAAAAGTAATCGACCTTGTGTTTTGGCATAGCAAAATGGCTCGCAATGTCTTGAAGGGAAGGTGCTTGGAAGTGGATAATATCAGAAACGTATTTTATAATGTCCGGGCCGATTTCATGTTGTGCTGCTTTTTGAGAGAGTTGAGTTGTCGTCTCGAAGCAGGGAAATTCCTCTCTAAGTTTTTTGTATTTCCGTTCGGGTATGATCTTAAGGTCTGCAATCAATTTAACGAACCTGGTAAAAGTTACGTGATACTTACCCTTTGCATCAACGGATAGCTCCTTTTTTAATAGGGTGTATATAGCGAAAAACTGCGTCGTTTTCATCGTCCGTACTAACTGATTGCTAAAATCCAGCTTGTAACATGCTGTAAGTAGCCTTTCGGATAGTTGTTGGTAAGATTTCCTTGCATTAGTTTGGCAAGAGCTCGTAATCCGGAGATCGGAAACAAATTCAATTGCTTCATGTAGTCTGATATTTTTAAACTTATTGAAGTCTTTTTCATTGAATTGTATTTTTACCAGGTGTGATAGTCTTGATATAGCCCAATCCATCCGAGATCTAATGGCATTATTATCACTCCCAAATAATTCCCGAAGTGCGCGCCTTCCTGAACAATCATTTCTTAAATAAGCCACCACCATTTGTCGATCATCTGTACCTAATGATCTTATTGTTTTTTCAAGTGCTGAAATCCTTGCTTCTTTTTCGGTGTCATAATCCTCACCATCATCGACGAAGTCAAAATAATCAGGCATCTCTTTATACCGTATGTTAACTTTCTGTATTGATTGTCTGTATTGCATTCTAGCACTCCACTTTATATTCTGAGCGAGCCAACCACGCCAGCTCATTCGTGGTCCTGTGATAAAAGGTGAATCCTTGTGGAGAGGCGATAAATCATAATGATCCCAGCAATATATTAGAGCTTCTTGCAAGACATCTTCGCAGTCAGATGGGTTTAATACTAACGGTTTAACTAACGATAGTAACCACCCGTAGTTGCGTTTCACTACGTCTGAAAAAAACTCCTCTCGGTGCCGAAATTGTTTTTCCGGAAGTGCCGGGTTTCTTAACTTTGAAATGTTCATGACAAAGGCTTAAGGTTGTTATGAATTTGCCGGTAGTTACAGCTACTGGCTTTTTTGATTTAATATGTGCCTTGTTTCAGAGGTTAGCGCGATCGCCATATAGACAGCTGCGGATAAACAGCATGCGCTGATGATGAATAGTGTAAGCTGAGTTGTCATGGTCGGACGTTTTGGTTTTCCAGTTCAAGTTTTTCTTTAGCGCGGATTACTGATGCTTTTCGCTTCATTATCACCTTAGCGCGCTGTTCATTGCTTAGCCCTTCACTTTTTTTGGGGGAAGTAGAAACCTCCCCCGCCATTAGCATTCTTGCTTTGCGACAGCTATCACGCAAGCTTTCTGCTTGCGCCTCAATTATGAGTAAAGTGTTTATGATGTTATCCTTTGCCATTAACTTTTGTTTGAGGCAGAATTTTGCACGTTATGGAAAAAACACGCGAAAAATTGCATATTCAATTTCTGCGTTGTACTTTGGCCTTTCATGCTGCTACAGGGTCCCTCTCAACTAAAATTTCTTCGGGATCTAATCCTGTCCTATCTGAAATAATCGCCAATGAACGCATGGCAGTAAGTCTTTCGTCATTGCGCCGAATCCATACTCCTATTGTGTAAATTGATTTACTGAACAGTTTTGCCATATCTCTTTTAGCCTCCGGATTATAGCGAAGAAGAGAAAGAGCGGATTCTGATAACATTTTTTTAGATTGCATTGTGTTGGTTTTAAATGGAAATCATGGCAAAGTGCAAAAAGTTGCTTGTTAGTTGTGCGAATAGTTGCACAATGATATGCAATATTCTGCACACTACGCAAACTTTAGCGCATTTATTTTATAAATAATCTTAATTATTTGAGAATGGCCCACATTGGCGAGGTGTTGAAGGAGTTTCGAAACGAACTGGGAAGGACCCAGCGCCAGATGGCTGACGACCTGTCTATCAGTTTGCGCACCTACCAAGGAATCGAACAAACAGGAGAAGTAGCGAGCACGGTCGTCATGCAGCGTATTCAAACCATGATTACTGAACATGATAAGCGCGAACATGATGACATTATGGCCAGGATGCCTAAAGCTCAACCGGACGACAGTTTTCAAGAGAAATATATTGCCTCCTTGGAGGCGAGAGTCGAAGAACTATCGTACATGTGTGATTTGTTACGTTCTGAGAAAGATATATGGATGAATGCTAGATTTAATCGACTATCAGGGTATTTTGAATGGTTGTTGGACAGCGCATTAGCCTCGATGAAATGGGAAGCCAGGAAGGAAAGTAAAGGCGACCTTGCAAGGGAAAAGCAGATTTTTGATGAGATATTGGAGTTGTATCAACAAACAAATAAAGAGGGTATTAAATTCCGTGAAAGTATCGACCGATATAAGCCCATAGATGGAGACCTAAATGATTAATAGGAAGCTTAATGATACGCCGATCTCCCTGGGGGAGTTAAGGGTTGGTAATATCTTACTAACTAGGGCTTCCGTTGTCAAGATGTATGTAGTTACAAGGATGGATCTTGCAACTGCTACCGTTCAACTTGAGTACTCTGGGTATGATTTCTTAAACCGTAACATTCCATTTGGTGAACAGGTTTATGAGGTTATAACGGAATCTGTCAAAAACTTAAAGGGCATAGAGTTGTGGGACTTAGATCGTGTAGCGAAGGGTGACCTGTTGAAGGAGTTCGGGTTTATGATGGTAAGTAGAAGTGAGTTTCACTTAGAGGTGGGAAAGTATGAAGTAGTTTTCAAGGACGAGTTTGGGATGGATGACTATTCAACTATTGAGATTCATATGGGAAAACAATTCATGTTGCATAAAAGACTGTGGTATCTGCATGAGCTGCAGAATTATTGCTATACCGCGACTGGAAGAGAAATCGAAAACGATTTGTTAAAGAAAATCAATTTACAAAGTAATAACCTTTGACCTTAACTGAGTCCGACATTTGTTTTGGACGGACATAAACATTTCGATATTGACTCAAGTTACAAAAAACGCCCTCCAGTTATGCGAATATGCAGTTGAAAACCTGCTCGTTTCCAGTATAGGTGAATTGTGTGACAAAATCGGATTACTGCCAAGTGGCTACAGCAATATTCGACGAGGGGATCGGCAATTCACTGTGGAGCAGCTAGAGAGGCTAGGGCGTATTACAAAGGCCAATATGAACTGGCTTTTTGGGTTAGGGGGAAGTATGTTTCGGGATGATCCTACCGAAAAGCCACTTATAAAAATGCGTAGAGCTCTTGCTGAGCTTGAATTACAGTTAGCCGGTAAGCCGTTAACAAAACCGTTAACACCACGGTCAAAAAAAGGAAAAAAATAATAATATAAAAAAGCAAAAGCTGCGACAGCACTGGATTTTGGTAGCGTAAATGAAGCACACTTTGGATTCATAACCCGAAGGTCGGCAGTTCAAGTCTGCTCCTCGCTACTACACTGGAACGTAGGCCCACGCTACGTTTCAGTTCTTCTTTCGTTCTTGCTTCGCGGCTAATTTTTATCAAACGTTAACACTTTCGTTAACACCTAAAAAATTAGTCTCATGATTTCTTTGCCCAACAACTGCTCATGCACTGAGCTGAAAGTTTCCCCTAAGAATTGGAATACCGCCAAGGCAAGTCTCAAACGCCCCTGGATTATTTACTATCGCTTCTACGATCCATCCATCCCGCACACACCAGGCACTAAAAAAGGCAAACTGAAGATCATCAAGGGGATGAATCAGTTCACAACCTTGAAGGCCCGGCAGGAGGCGACTCGGGCACTTATAGAGTCTGAGATGAGTTTGTTACTTGAACAAGACTACAACCCCATAACTGGCACGTATGAACAACCGGTGGACACCACTTTTGCGGAAGGCATGATTGATCCAGGTACACCCTTCATCGATGCCTTAAATTCTGCCCAAAAGACAATTAAAAAAGCGAAGAGTACTATGGATGACATCAAGTCTACCGTGAGGGGTGTGACGGCCGCGGCCCAGACTCTACGCATTGCCACCATGCCGATTGGCAAGGTAACCAGGAAACATATCAAAGCAATTTTTCAACAGTGCGCAAAGGACAATCCGAATTGGAGCGCACACCGGCACAACCAATACCGGTCGTACTTGATGATTCTGTTCAGTGAACTCATCGAGCTGGAGGCTACAGAAATAGACCCGGTGGTCCGAATAAAAAAGCAAAAGACTGTGAAGCGGATCCGGCAAAGACTTACCCTGGATGAACGGGTTAAGGTCAACGAAGAATTGCGAGCCAATCACTATGCCTTCTGGCGGTTCATGCAGATATTCTTTCACTCTGGAGCACGTGAAGCAGAACTGATGTTGGTGAAAAAAGAAGATGTTGACCTGGTTAACCAACGGTACAAAATGACCATCAGGAAAGGGCATCAGCTCAGAGAATTGTGGCGCACGATCAAGGACATTGCTCTTCCTCTTTGGAGCGAAGTTGCTGACCAGGCTACCGCGGGTCAATACTTGTTTGCGAAAGGCCTCGTTCCGGGTTCTACTGCCATTCACTCAAACCAGATATGCCGGCGCTGGAATCGACATGTGAAAAAGAAACTGGGAATTACCGCGGACTTCTACAGCTTGAAGCATTCTAACCTGGATGAAACGGCAGCCTTGCTTTCAGCGCACGACGCCCAACGGATGGCTGCACACACTTCGCTGGTTGTCACCATGGATCATTATCTCGGCGGGGAGAAGGAAAGAGAACATGAAAGACTGAAGAAGCTTAACAATAGTTTTTGAATGCCTGGAAGCAACAATGGATATTGTAACGATTCTTCCGGCCAAGATTTTAACGATTGTGGATAAATTAAGCGAGATATGGAGAATTTCATATATTGCGAGTGAAATCGCAGAAATTCTATTTGTAAGTGGTTGATTACCAAGCGTCTTTAATTTAACACAACTACAGCACACTTTTTGCGTTATAGTTTCGTCCAATCTTACGGAAAACCATCCATTCTCCACCAATCAAACAACAAAATTGGGCTTACTAACTCTCGATATTAAAGATAACGACCGTACCACTCACGAGTACATGCGAATTGATTTCCGAAAAAGATCCGTAAAGGGTAAATTTAACTTGGTTGGATTTCAAGACAAGGACACTCTTCAGCAAGTTCTCTATATTCCGTCCTTAGATATAAGTGCTTACGGGGACACACAAGAGAAGACCTATGAAATGGTGAGGAATGCCATGGATGAATATTTTGACTTTCTGACTTCTTTACCTAAAATTGAATTCTATCAGGAGCTATCAAAATGTAAATGGAAGAAAAATACTTTCGCGAGTAAGCAATTTTCCAAGGTATATGTAGACGTAGACGGCGTATTACAAGAGTTTAATGCAGTTGATAACAAGGTTCATCGTTTATTGGCGACTACTGCATAACCTTATAATAATGTTCAAACCTCTTCGTCTTCGTTGCTGGGAGAACTTTTTAACATTCCACGGGTTTCATCACACGAGGACAAAGGGTAGTCATCATCAGTGGACAAAAAAGGGGTGTCGGCCGATCCCTGTTTGGGGCGATGAAAAAATGATTCCCGCCTTTCATTTAAAAACGGGCTGTACGACGATAGGATGTACTTTGGATGCCCTGTATGAATGGGCGGCTAGTAACTGCTAGTTTAGCGCTTTAACTCTTTCTTGACTAATGCTTTAGTAATTCTGTAATATGTTTGAATCTGTTGTCATAGCGAACTACTTCATCGAAAAAAGTCTGAACTCCGGTAATGTGATCCTAACTCCCATGAAGCTGTTGAAACTGGTATACATCGCTCACGGGTGGTATCTTGGGCTGACGGGCAAACCGTTAATAAATGAAACAGTTATGGCTTGGAAATTCGGTCCGGTGGTAGGTTCAGTTTATCAACAGTTTAAAAGGTACGGAGGTACAAAGATTATTGAGCCCGCGCCGGTTCCTCCCAGCTATCATCTCCCTGTTCATGTAACACGGTTTCTTGACAAAATCTGGGAGATATATTCGGGATTCACTGCCGTTCAGTTGAGTACGATGACCCATAAGCCCGGGACGCCATGGGACAAAGTATGGAATCAACAAGGAGGAAAAGATCAGCTTGCCGCGGAAATTTCAAACAAAATCATCCAAGAGCACTACTCCCAAAAAGTTCAAAGAAACGAAAAGTCTCAACTGAAGATAGATGGCTGATACGTTACCTGACGACAACCTAGGTGCAATTCAAGAAGAAATAAATGCGGAATTGTTCGCTCCACAGAACACTGCCCTTGCTCAAGAGGAGGAAAAGGAGTTTAAGAGGTTAAGATATCAGAGATACTCTTCAGATACGTTTGATCGGCAATGGCTCGCGGGATGGACTGCGATAGTGGTCAGTCTATGGCTAATGATGGTAATAATTATTCTCA
>Ga0196958_10000423_pt1 | contig 13756 bp, 12 predicted proteins | sample S1v_10metaG_FD_148654 | JGI IMG/M metagenome (GOLD analysis project Ga0196958, IMG submission 148654) | Soil microbial communities from Anza Borrego desert, Southern California, United States - S1+v_10 | ecosystem: Environmental > Terrestrial > Soil > Desert | place: USA: California | collected...
TGCCCTGCGGAAGGGCGTGCGTGTGGGCTATGTCCCGCAGGATCCCGTCTTCGCGCCCGGCAAGACCGTCGAGGAAGTGCTGATCGACGCGCTCGCGAACGACGCCACGCTCGACGAGCACGAGAAATTCGCCCGCGCCGGCATCGCCCTCGGCAAGGCCGGCTTCACCGATGGCGATGCGAAGACGGACACGCTCTCCGGCGGCTGGCGCAAACGCCTGGCCATCGCGCAGGAGATCGTGCGCGAGCCGGACATCCTCCTCCTCGACGAGCCGACGAACCATCTCGACGTCGAGGCGATCCTCTGGCTGGAAGGCTTGCTGCGCACCGAGCCCGAGGCATTCGTGGTCGTCAGTCACGACCGCTACTTTCTCGAGAACGTCGCCAAACGCATGCTCGAGCTGAATCGCGCGTATCCAAGCGGCCTGCTGCAGAGCGAAGGCACGTACAGCGACCTGCTGCAGAAGCGCGACGAGGTGCTCGCGAACGAGGCCGCGTATCAGGAGACGCTCGCCAATCTCGTGCGGCGCGAGGTGGAGTGGCTGCGCCGCGGCGCGAAGGCGCGCACGACCAAGGCGAAGGCGCGCATCCAGAACGCCGAGCGCCTGATCGGGGAGCTCGACGAGAGCCGCGATCGCGCGATGACGTTCAGCGCCGAGATCGATTTCACCGCGTCGCAACGCAAGACGAAGCGCCTGTGGGTCGGGAAGGGGCTGCGAAAACGGCAGCTCTTCTCCGATCTCGATGTGCTCCTCACGCCCGGCGCCCGCCTCGGTATCCTCGGCCCGAACGGTTCCGGCAAGACGACGCTGTTGCGCGTCGTCGTCGGCGATCTCGAGCCCGATGCCGGCACCGTCGAAAAAGCGGACGGGCTGCGGATCGTCTATTTCGAACAGAACCGCGAATCGCTCGATCCGAACGTGACGCTCAAACGCGCGCTCGCACCGGAAGGCGATTCGGTGATCTATCGCGATCGCCCGATTCACGTCGCCGGCTGGGCGAAGCGGTTTCTCTTCCGCTCGGAACAGCTCGAGACTTCCGTCTCCCGATTGTCCGGCGGTGAAAAGGCGCGCATCGTCCTCGCGCGCCTCATGCTCCAGCCCGCGGACCTGCTGGTGATGGACGAGCCGACGAACGATCTCGACATCCCGACGCTGGACGTGCTCGAAGAATCGCTCCTCGAGTTTCCCGGCGCGCTGGTCCTCGTCACGCACGACCGCTATCTGCTCGATCGCGTGTCCACGCAGATCCTTGCCCTCGACGGCAAAGGGGGCACCGAGTACTTTGCGGATTACGCACAGTGGGAGCTCTCCCGCTCCGAACGTCCCAGTCGCGAAAAGTCCCCGACGCCCGACGCCCGACGCCCCGAAGCGCCTCCGAAGACGAAGCGCCTCGGCTATCTCGAACAGCGCGAGTTCGACGCGATGGAAGCGAACGTCCTCGCGGCGGAGGAGCGGCTGGAACTGGCGAAACAGCGTGCCGAGGATCCGAGCATTGCCGCCGACGCGGCCGCGCTCCAGCAGCGTTACGCGGAACTGAGCGCGGCGCAGGCGGAAGTCGAGCGTCTGTACGCGCGGTGGGCGGAGCTCGAAGCGAAGCTGTAACGCCGGCTTCCCTCGGGCGCTCATCCGATCTGAGACAGAATGTCGCGCATGCGTATCGGTATGCTGCTGCTCGCCATGACGATCACACTCGACGCCCAGCCCGCAAAGCCCCGCGCCCGCGACCTCGGCGTTCCGTTCGACGGAACGACGGGCCAGTGGAACGCGATCACCGACGTCGCCGGGGTCGAGGTCGGGCACGTGACGCTCAATTCAGGCTCGGGCGCGAAAGCCGTGCGCACAGGCGTGACGGCCGTCTATCCGCGCGGCAAGGCCGGTGTGCACGATCGCGTGTTCGCGGCGTGGTACACGCTCAATGGCAACGGCGAGATGACCGGCACGACCTGGGTCGAAGAATCCGGCCACCTCGGCACTCCCGTGCTCATTACGAATACGCACAGTGTCGGCGTCGTCCGCGACGCGGTCATCGAATGGAGTCTGCGCGGCGGTGCGCGCGAAGGCTATTCGGGCGATTTCTCCTTGCCGCTCGTCGCCGAAACGTGGGACGGGTTCCTGAACGACATCAATGGCTTTCACGTCAAAAAAGAACATGTCTTTCAGGCGCTCGACAGTGCGAAGAGCGGTCGCGTCGCGGAAGGAAACGTCGGCGGCGGCACGGGCATGGTCACGCATCAGTTCAAAGGCGGGATCGGCACGTCGTCGCGTGTCCTGGACGCGAAAGACGGCGGCTATACCGTCGGCGTGCTCGTCCAGTCCAATTACGGACGCCGCGATTTATTGAGCATTGCGGGCGTTCCCGTCGGCCGCGAAATCACCGATCTTCTGCCGCACGACGGAAAACCCGCGGATGGTGCAGGCTCGATCATTGTCGTCGTGGCCACGGACGCTCCGCTCCTTCCGCATCAGCTCAAACGCATCCTCAAACGGGCCTCACTCGGCATCGGCCAGGTCGGCGGCCGAGGGGAGAACTCGTCCGGCGACATCTTCGTCGCCTTTTCCACCGCCAATGCCGAAAACAAGAAAACCGAAGGCATCGCGAAACTGGAAATGCTTCCCAACGAACGCATCAACCCGCTCATGCGCGCTGTGGTCGATGCCACAGAAGAAGCAATCGTGAACGCCCTCGTCGCCGCGGAAACGATGGAAGGCTTCGAAGGCAACGTCATTCACGCCCTCCCGCACGACCGCCTGCGCGACGTGTTGCGCAAATACAACCGCCTGGCTCCAACGACGCCTGCTCAATGACGCTCCTGCTGCGCTTCCCGCAGCGCCGGCTGAATTGATTGAGGTGCATACACGAGCTCGCGCTTTCAAAGGCGAGCTCGCGAGCGAGCATCTTTTGCGCGTCTTGCGCAATCCCGGCAGGACTTTCACAGATGGCGCATGTGCTCCGTCTAACTGGCTATACGGCACACGAGCAGTAAAACGCACCAGGGAACGCGGAGTTGAACTTTGCTGCATTCATGGTATCTTTCCGGACAAACAGAAATGAGGCGCCTATGCGTGTCTTAGCGGCCGGTACTCTCATCGTCGCCATCCTGGCGCTCGATGCTCTGGCGGAGAATCCCTCATGGAAGTTGACGCTGCAAGAACGGGCCGCGCTGCGTGGTGACTCGCTGCGGCACGCCGAACGGCATCGTGCGTGGAAAGCGGATGGCAAGTATGCCGTCGGAGCCGACGATGACGTGGTCGACGGGACGCGCACTCCCGAGGTCATCGCGCCGTTCGAGTTGATGGATTGTGTCCTCTCCACCTATAGCTTTCTCGACCGCGATTCCGATCGTAAAGAGAAGTTCCGTCGTGACTGGACGAGTCGCGGAGCAGCCAGCCGGCTGGGGCCGGAATTCTGGGAAGACCTTCGCACGCTGCTCGAGCCCATGATCGCCGTGCACCATGAGACGCGACGGTCGAACGCCGCGAACGAGGAGCGAGTGCAGACCGGGAACCCCGAATGCCGTGCGACCGCCGAAGCGCTCGTCCTGGCACACGCGACCTACGGGAAGGAGAAATTCGATCGCTTCCTCTACGAGATCGTCGCTCCCGGCCTCACGTGGTCGTCGTCGTCATCTGCTTCATTGAGGGACTCGGAGCATTGGCTCGGCCTCTGGAAGTGGCAGGAGGAGGGTTGCCCATGAAGCATGTCGTTCTCGGTGTCATCATGAGTGCAGTCGCACTGCCGGTATGCGCCGGATGGAGTAATTGCTACGCCGATGTGTCTTTCGTGGCGCACTTGTCGAAGGCGGTTGCGATCACACGATGCACGTGGGAATCCGGCGGGATCCGGGACAACAGCATCTATCTCCGCGGTCAGATGACCGTCACGCCCAGTAACGTGAAAACCTTCTGCAATTCGGCCGGCTATTGCGGGATGTCCATTTATCCCGACTACGTTGCCAGTACCTCATATACGGCCACCGCGACGATCAAGGCGACGAGTCCGTTCGATATCCCCTTGGATGAGATCACGCTGAGCGATACGAAGATCTCGCCCGATCCGATCAATCCCCACTCCACTTGTGTGGATTTCTCCTGCACACCCGGCTCCCCGATCATCATCAGCCTGCGCGGCGACTATCACCTCACATCCATGAATGATGGCGTGATGTTCGACATCGACGCGGATGGGGTCGAGGAGCGGACTTCGTGGACCGTCGGCGGGAGTGATCTCGGTTTCCTTGCGCTGGATCGCAATGGAAACGGTCGCATCGATCACGGTGCGGAGTTGTTCGGCGACGCGAATGCGGAGAACGGATGGGTGGCCTTGGCCGCGCTCGATCAGAACGGGGACGAAGTCATCGACGAAGGCGACGCGGCGTGGAGTGCGTTGTTGCTCTGGTACGACGTCAACCACGATGGCCGCTCCGACGCGGGCGAGCTCGTGAAGGTGACGAGCACGGAGATCCGTGCGGTGAGTACGCGCTATCGCTGGACAGGGCGTAAAGATCCGTTCGGCAATACGTTCCGTTATGCCGGCGACGTGATGCTGACGCACGGCCGCCGCGAAGCGTACGACGTGTACTTTCTCACGCGGCGTTAGCTTCAGTGCAGCGGCTCCGTCTCGCCCTCCCGGGCGATGACGATCCCTTTGCGCGATTCGCGCAGTAACGGGTTCGACTGATTGAGGTGCATGAAGCGCACGCGCGCCTTCAGTGGCGAATCGGCGAGCCGTTCCATCGTTTCGACGATGAACGGATGCGGAATCTCGCTCATGTTTCTGCCGGGCAGCTCGCCCACGTCATAGAACGTGCCGTCCAGATACGCAACGTCGACCCGCTCCAATACCGACTCCAGCGGCGTTTCCCATTTCTCCCACTTGTCGATATCCGGCAACCACAGAATCGCGCGATTCGGTCCGCGGACGATGAATCCGACCGTCTCCGAATACTCATCCCTGTGCGGCACCCGCAGCGGCGTCACACCGATCCGCGCGTTGAGCCGGATCTCCTGATCACTCTGCATCGGCTCGAGTTTGATGTTGCCCAACCGCACGAGTTGATCCCACGGTCCGTTCTCCTGCAGAAACTCCAGCATCCGCGGCATCGCGTAAACCCGCACGTCCTTGGCACCCATGACCTCTCGGCCCAACTGCGCCAGCCCGAGGTAATGGCCGATGTGTGCATGCGTGAGCAGAATCCCGTCCACGGCCGGTTTGGGCAGCATCTGCAACTGCTCCGCAAAGTCGGGCGTCGCATCGATGATCCACTGCTGCTGCGTCTCCGGATCGACGATGGCCAGGGCCGCCACGCGCTTGCGCAACCGCGGATCGCGCCACGCTTCGACACAATCCGCGCGTCTACATCCGGCTTGCGGATACCCGCCGTCCTGCGCGATGCCGAGGACCATGACGTACGGCGTCAAGCCGGCCGGTGCCGAGGCACAGCTTGTCAGGAGCAGCAGGATGATGAGATTCTTCCGTAGAGCCATAAGCGAGGAACTCATGCGCGTCTTGATTCTGACGTTCGCCATTCTCTCCTCCGACGCGCTGGCGGAAAAGCCCGCGTGGACGCTGACGCTGGCCGAACGTGCTGCGCTGCGGGCGGACCCGCTCGGTCACGCGGAACGTCATCGCGCATGGAAAGCCGATGGCCGCGAGGCCGTCGAGGCGGACGATCACGTGGTCGACGGCGCACGCAATCCGGAGATCCTCACGCCCTTCGAGCTCATGGACTTCCTCCTCGGCGTCTACAGCTTCCTCGACAAGGATCGCAGCCGGAAAGAGAAGTTTCACCGCGACTGGACAGCGAGACGCGGTGCCGAGCACCTCGGTTCCGGGTTCGTGGAAGAGCTGCGCGTCCTGTTCGAGCCGATGATCGCCGTGCACTACGAGCGACGGCGCGGGAATGCTACCGGTGAATATCAGCCGGTGCAGACGGAGAACCGCGATTGCCGCGCGACGGCAGAGGCGCTCGTCCTTGCACGGGCAACGTACGGGGAAGAAAAGTTCCACCGGTTTCTCTACGAAGTCATCGCGCCGGAAGTCAGCTTCTCGACGTCTTCATCATCGCCGGAATCGTTCTATGAAGCCGATCGCTGGCTCGATGAATGGAGATGGTTCGAAGAGGGCTGTCCGTAACCCGCCGCGCTACGCGTGCACGCCCGGCGCTTCGCGTCCCGTGCGCTCCACGTACTCCACATACGACCCGCCATACGTCACCGGACCGTCATGCTCATCGCCCGCGAGCTCGAGGACGCGATTGGCGAGGCCGCGCAGGAACGTGCGGTCGTGGGAGACGAAGAGCATGGTGCCTTCGAATTTCTCCAGCGCTTCGACGAGCATTTCCTTCGTGGCGAGATCGAGGTGGTTCGTCGGCTCGTCGAGGACGAGGAAGTTGGGCGGGTCGAGGAGCATGCGCGCCATGACCAGGCGTGATTTCTCGCCGCCGCTGAGGGAGCGGATGCGTTTGTCGACGTCGTCGCCGGAGAATTGAAAGGCCCCCAGAAGATTGCGGAGCACGCCGATGCCTTCGAGCGGGAAGTCCTTCTGGATCTGTTCCCACACGGTGAGCTCGGGGTCGAGCAGGTCGAGCGCCTGCTGGGAAAAGTAGCCGAGCTTCAGGCTCGCGCCGAGGCGCACGGAGCCGGTGTCGGGCGTGAGCGCGCCGGAGATCATCTTCAGCAGCGTCGATTTGCCCGCGCCGTTCTTCCCCATCACGCACCAGCGCTCGCCGCGGCGGATCTGGAACGAGAAGCCGTCGTAGATCGTGCGCGCGCCGAATGATTTCGAGACGCGTTCGAGCATCGCCACGTCTTCCCCCGAACGCTGCGGCGAACGGAAGTCGAACTTCATCGCGCGGCGCTTTTTCGGCGGCTCGATGCGCTCCTGTTTCTCGAGCATCTTCACGCGGCTCTGCACCTGCGCGGCCTTTGCGGCGTGCGCGGTGAAGCGCTCGATGAAGCGCTGCTCTTTTGCCAGCTTCGCCTGCTGGCGCGCGTACGCGGCTTCCTGATTGGCTTCGCGGATCTCGCGCTCGCGCACGTAGAAATCGTAATTGCCGCCGTACGTGATGATGTCGCCCTCGTCGATCTCGACGATCTTCGTGACGATGCGGTTCATGAAATCGCGGTCGTGCGAGGTCATGAGGATCGTCGAAGGGACGCTCTTGAGAAAGCGTTCGAGCCAGACGATCGATTCGATGTCGAGGTGGTTCGTCGGCTCGTCGAGCAGCAGCACGTCGAATTTGCCGAGGAGGATCTTGGCCATCGACACGCGCATCTTCCAGCCGCCCGAGAGCGCGCCGACGTCGCCGTCGATCTGCGCGTCCGCGAAGCCGAGTCCGTGCAGCACCTCGCGCGCCCGCGCCTCGAGCTCGTAGCCGCCGTTGTGCTGATACTCCTCCTGCACGACGCCGAAGCGTTCGAGGACTTTGTCATAGTCTTCGCGCGACGGGTCGCCCATCGCGTGCTCGAGCTCGATCAGCTCGTGGTGCAGATCGCCGAGGCGGCCGCTGCCGGCGATCGCTTCGTCGAGCACCGAGCGCCCGCTCATCTCGTCCACTTCCTGCTTGAAGTAGCCGATGGCGACCTTCTTCGGCACGTTCACGACGCCGTCGTCCGGGCTCTCGTCGCCGACGATCATCCGGAACAGCGTCGACTTGCCGGCGCCGTTCGGACCGACGAGGCCCGCTTTCTCACCGGGGTTGAGCTGGAACGACGCCTCGACGAAGAGAACCTGTTTGCCGTACTGCTTGCTGACGTTGGCGAAGGAAATCATGCGCGCGGGTGAACAGCGGAGTGGCTGCGGCTGTTCCGGGAGGGGGAGGGCGCTGTTGAGCCGGGGAGAGAAGCTGTTGAGCTGTTGAGCCGTTGAGCCGTTGAGCTCGCTCTGGTACAGCTCAATAGCTCAACAGCTCAACAGCTCAACAGCTCAACAGCTCAACAGCTAACAGCTAACAGCTCGCTACCCGCCCAACAACTCCCTCCCCAGCTTCCGCGTTTCGGCGAGCAATTCGGCGATGGCGGCGCTGGTGTCGTCCTCCGCCGGCTCGTCGGGATCGCCGAGGCCGGCGTCCTTCTGCCGGCGTACTCCCTCGCGCAGGAGGTCGCGGATCTCTTCCGCGTTGTCGACGCCGCGAAAGTAGGCGACGTGCATCGGCTCGGAGCCCGCGGACTTTTTCTCCATCTCGCTCGAGCCGCCGCCACCGCCCGCGGTCTTGACCTCGACGTCGGCGATGCCGAGGAAACGCTGCAGCGGACCCTGGCGGACGGCGATGTTCTGGATGTTCGCCAGCGCGATCGTCTTCTCGCGCACGCTGGTGATCCCTTCCCGGATGCGGATGGCGCGGTCGGAGAGCATGTACCAGCGCAGCTCGTAGTCGAGACGCACGAGCATCCACCCGAAGACGAGCTCGAACGCGAACGCCGCGACGCCGAGGACTTCGCCGATCTTCAGCAGCCAGATGACGAATTCCGGCGTCCTCGTGCCGGTCTCGATCCACGTGACGAAGCGGATGGCCCAGAGGATGCCGGCGATCGCGGCGACCTGCGTCATCGCGAAGCGCAGCATGCGCAGCTTGAAAAAATTCGGCGCGGCGCGGAACACGCGCGGCGGCGAGCCGGGTGGGGGTGTGGGCGTGGGAGGCACGCGCATCACGCGCAGGGCGGTCTCGCGCCAGCTCACGGACGTTTCTCCAGCGCCTCGCGCACGGCCCGCAACTCGGCGGCGACTTCGCGCAGGGCCGCGGCGACGTCGTTCGCCGGCGCTGCTACGTTCGCAGCAGGTGTGGCGCCGCGCACGCCGCGCATGCGCGTGTAGAGAAAGTCGCGCACCATCTCGAACTCGTGTAGTCCTTCGAGCGTCATCTCCGCGGACGCGCTCGCGCTCGCGGTCTGGATCTGGATGCGCGCGAGCCGCAGCCAGCGCTCGAGGACGTTGCTCGTCAGATGGATGTCCTGGATGCGCGCGTACGTGAGTGTGATCTCGCGGCGGAAGAGGATCCCCCAGCGCATCGAGATCCCTTCCTCGTCGAACTCGTACCGCATCGTTTGATAGCGGAAGTAGAGGTACGTGAGCGGGATGAAGAAGAGCGGTCCGAGCAGGAACGACGAGAGGACGTAGTACTTCATCAGCGCCGGCGAAGGGCGGTGAATGGCGAAGACGGCGGAGGCGCTCACGACGTGGATGATAAGCGCACGAGCGGCGGCGCGGACGCCGCCGCGTCAGCCCGCGAGACGCCCGCGCTCCGTCGTGCTCGCCTCGGCCACGTAACTCTCCAGTTCGGCGGCGCGGTGGGCGGCGGTGTGTTCCTCGATCACGCGAGCGCGGGCGCGGAGGCCGATGCGTTTGCGGTCTTCCTCGTTCATGCGCAGGAACCGCAGGACGTCTTTCGACGACTCGGCAATGAGGATCTCGCGCCCCGGCTCGAAGAGGGAGTCGAGACCATCCCACCAGTCGCTGATGATCGGCACGCCGCACGCCGCGGCTTCGAAGAGGCGTACGCTCGGCGACCAGCCGGCGCGGATCATGGCCGCGCGCGTCACGTTGAGCGTGAAGCGTTGCGCGTTGTAGAACGCGCGATGCTCGACGGGCGGCAGATGCGTAATGCGCCGCACATTTTTCGGCCACGCGATGTCGTCGGGATATTGCGGGCCGGCGACGACGAATTTGCGCTCGTGCGATTTCTTCGCGGGCTCGATGAGCAGGCGCTCGACGGTGGGCTGGCGGTCGTCGCTGTACGTGCCGAGGTAGCCGAGGTCCCATTTGAGGCGCCGCTTTTCGGGGAAATAGTGCTCGGGATCGAACGAACAGTATAGCGCGCGCGCCATCTGCGATTTGTATTTCTTCTCGATGCGGCGGAGCGTGGGGCCGCCGGTAAACGACAGGTACATGTCGTACCGCGGGATGAGATGCGGGGAGAGGTATTCGAAATCGCCATTGGCGAGCTTCGACAAGGTGACGGGCGTGTCGATGTCGTAGAAGGCCGTCAGTCCTTCCGCGGTCTCCGTCACCCATTCGCCGACGGTCACACCTTCGGGCACATACGAGCCGACGATGACGAGGTCCGCCTCGCGTACGCGGCGCGTGTAGCGCTGCTTCAACTGGGCAATCGAGCGATAGAGACGCGTCGTGCAGTACGGCGGCTCGGCCAGGTCGCGGTTGTCCGCGTACCACGGCACGTCGCGCTCGAGGAACAGCACGTCGTGCCCTTTTTCCGCGAGCTCGCGCACGAGGCCGCGGTACGTCGTCGCGTGGCCGTTGCCCCAGCTCGAGGTGATGGAGAGTCCGAGAATGACGATGTTCATGAGACGAGGGAGTGCGCTGTTGCACTGTTGAGCTGACGAGCCACCTGGGCGGCGCGATGGGCGTAAGTATGCTCGGCGAGGACACGTTGGAGGGCGGCTTCGCCAATGGCACGTGCGCGTTGTGCGTCGAGCGAGCGAACGAGGTCCGCCACCTCGGCGCCATCATGCGCAACGAGGACTTCTTTGCCCGGTTCGAGGAAGTAGTCGATGCCTTCCCACGCGTCCGTAATGAGACACGCCGCGGCGCCCGCGGCTTCGAAAACGCGGGTGGCGGGGGACCAGCCGTTGCTGGCCATCGATTCGCGGGAGATGTTCAGGACCGCGCGCGGGCTGCAGTTGAAGGCGTTGTGCTCGTTCGTGGAGACGTGGCCGAGGTAACGCACGGATTCGGGCATGGGCTTGTCGTCCCAGCCGGCACCGCCGAGCAGAAAGCGATGCGACGGGAGGAGGGACGCGGCGCGTAAGAAGAATTCTTCGACACGCGACTCGCGATCGGGGAGGCGATTGCCGAGGAAGGAGAGGTCCGCGTCGAATGCAGGATTGTGCGGGACGGGATGGTGTGTCGTCGGATCGAGCGCGTTGTAAACGGGAATGCATTCACGCGCGCCGAACGACCCGTATTTGCGCACGACCGGATCGCCGCCGCCGTACGTGAAGATGAAATCGTATTGCGGCACGAGTGCGCGGAACGGGTCGTCCGGATCGTGCTGCATGCGCTCGAGGGTGGCCGGGGCGTCGACGTCCCAGAAGATGACGGTCTGTCCCGGCCTGCGTAGGTCGAGCACTGCTTTCTCGAGCAGCTCGTCATTGACGCCGACGCCGCTCGCTTTCACGACGACGTCGTATTTTTTCGCGTATTCGAGGGCATGATGCACGTCCTGCGGCTGATAGACGACCACGCGTGCCCACTCGGGATCTTCCTGCAGATCGCGATTCTGCTGACGCTGGTATGCGTCCGGTTCGAAGAACGTGATCTCGTGTCCGAGCGCGGCGAGGTTGCGGATGATGCCGCGGTAATACGTCGCGGCGCCGTTCCAGTAGGCGCTTACGAGACTGCTGCCGTAGAAGGCGATGCGCATGAGTGCTCCGGAGTGGGAGAGGTCAGAGTGGCAGAGAATCAGAGTGTCAGAGTCGTACGTGGTGTGGGGCCTGGTGACTGTGGCGCTGTGAGGCTGTGTGTAATCCCCAGCAATTGCGTGACGCGATGCGCGCACGTGTGCCGGGTGTTGATGGTTTTGAGTCCGTGTGCGGCGAGCGATCGGGCGAGGTCGCGGTCCTGCAGCACGAGCATCATCTGCTTGCGCATTTCGTTGCCGTCCCGTGCGACGAGGTAATCCTTGCCGGGCGTGAACAAGCCTTCGGCGTCGTCCCACGGTGCGGAAATGAGCGGGATCGCACACGCCAGTGCTTCGAAGGGGCGGATGGTGGGGATGCCGCGCAGGGTCGTCACATACGGGCGCCGCGGGACATGGACGGTCACGCGATGCCGTGAGAAGACTTCCGGCGCACGCCAGTTCGGCAGCCAGCCGCCGTATTCGATATGTGCCTTCCGCAGCGAGGCGATGGCTTCGTCGGGATAACGCACGCCGTGGACGCGCGCGCGCAGACGCAGGTCGCGAATGGGATCGACGAGGAACTCGTGCAATTCCGCGGTCCGTTCGTCATCTCCCCAGTTGCCGATCCAAACCACATCCCCCGCGGCGTCGCCATGAGGGCGCGGGTGGAACACGCGCGTGTCCGCCGCTTCGTGCCACGTCCACGCGTTCTGCGCCCACCCATTGCGCAGGTACAGCTCGCGAATCACTTCCCCGTAGGCGAGCACGCCGTCGTAATGACGCAGGTCGTACGCGGCCATCTCCTCCGGTTTCGTCGCCGCGCGGTGATGCGTGTCGTGAAAGAAGAGGCGATAGGAGCGCGTGCGCGCGCGATGCTCGCCGATGCGGCGCACGAGGTCGTGATCGGACCATTCGTGCACGATGACGACGTTCGCGCCGTCGAGTACGGCGTCGAGCTCGAGCGACTCGTAACGCGTCGAGCGCAGGTGCGGGAACGCGCGCCGGAAATCGTCGAGCGGCTTCGTACCGTGATCGCGGACGAGATTCTCGACGCTCCACGCGTTCGCCGGCTCGTACACCTCGACCTCGTGTCCGCGGTCGAGCAGCTCCGTCACGACGCCGCGCAGGAAGTGCGCGTTGCCGTGATTCCAGTCGGAAACGAGCGAGTGATAGAAGAGAACGAATTTCATGCGGCCGCCTTGTAGGTCTCGCGATAACCGTCGGCCATGCGCTGCACCGTGTATTCGAGCGCGCGTTTGCTCGCGCGCTGCGACAGCTCGTGGCGGAACTCGCCGTTGGCGATGATCTCGTTCGTCACGCGGGCGATGGTTTCGGGATCGCGCGGCGGGACGAAGATGGCAGCGTCGCGCCAGATCTCGCGCAAGGACGGAATGTCGCCGAGGACGAGGGCGCAGCCGGAGAGTGCGGCTTCGAGGACGGAGAGTCCGAACGGCTCGTACAGCGCGGGGAAGAGGTAGATCGCGCTCTCGCCATATGCGCGGGCGAGCGCGTCGGGCTCGAGCCAGCCGAGGTAGGTGACGTTGGGAGAGTCGGCCCCGCCGTCGCCGGCGATGCGCACCGGCCAGTCGATCGACGGTGCGGCCGCAACGACGGCGCGCAGATTCTTCGCCTCGTCCCACAGACGTCCGGCCGCGAAAACGTAGGCGCGGTGGCCGTGTCCCGTGGCCGGTGTGAACGAGCGGCCGTTGTAGATGAGGCGGCGCGGAGAGGGGACATGGTAATGCTCGTCGAGCGCGGCCAGCATCCATGCGCTCGGTGCGGCGATGACGTTCGCTCCGCGCAGTCCTTGCGCGACGCGCTCGCGATACGTGTTCCACTCCGGCGGCGCGTCTTCGTCTTTCACCGCGCGCCACCACGACAGCACGCACGAATGGGCGACGACGATCTTCGGCGCGCGAAAAGGGAGAGCCGCATGGGCGTATCCATTGAGATGCACGACCTCGGCGTTCGTCCGTGATTCGAGGTCGAGCAGCCACTCACCCGCGGCGTCGACGTCGCGCCACGGATCGTCCTGCCATTCGAGTTTGTACTCGCTTTCGACGAGCGTGACGTTCGGCGGCACTTCGTTGCGCTGCCCTTCGCTCGCTTTGCGGCCCATCGTGGCAAGGGTGAATTGCACGTCGGGGAGCGCGCGCGTGAGCTCCATCGCGTATGTCCAGACGCCGCCGACGGTGTCGGCCGTCATGAGGACGTTCATGGCCCGTCACCGTGATAGATGGAGTCGAGTACGGCGGCCACGTCGACGGCGTGCGCGATCGAAGGATCGAAGGCGTTGCTTTTGGCGAGTTGCTCCGCCCATGCGATCGCCGCCCGTCCGCCCCACGCCTCGCCCGGCTGGGTGAGCTGCGTGGTCTGCGTTTTCACGTAATGCTCGGCGACG
>Ga0196958_10000424_pt1 | contig 13754 bp, 11 predicted proteins | sample S1v_10metaG_FD_148654 | JGI IMG/M metagenome (GOLD analysis project Ga0196958, IMG submission 148654) | Soil microbial communities from Anza Borrego desert, Southern California, United States - S1+v_10 | ecosystem: Environmental > Terrestrial > Soil > Desert | place: USA: California | collected...
GCCACGGCCGCGTACTCACCGGGGCGGCTGGTCACCAGCAGCGGCAGCGTCGTGGCGTTGAGCGCGTCGAGCGCGGCCCGGTGCAGGCCCGCGGCGAGTTCGTCGAACCCGTCGAGCACCGGCAGGACGCGCCCGGCCTCGACCAGCGTGGTCGCCAGGTCGGCCTCGTCGCGACCGGGCGCGGCCAACCCGGGGTGGTCGCGCAGCAGTTGACCGGCGAGCCAGTCGCGGAAACCGGTGGTGGTCGGGTTCCAGGACCCGAGGCCGAACACGACCGGCACGGCCTCCCCGCGCTCGCGGGTGCCCAGCACGTCGAGGACGAACCGCGCGGCCAGCACCGACTTGCCCGACCCCGCCCGGCCCAGCACCACCAGCCGCCCGGACGGGACGCGCCGGTAGATCTCGGTGATCTCCGGCAGGCGCCCGGCCAGGTCCAGCGGCCCGGCCGAGGCGCCGGGCGAGGCCCGGCGGATGTTCTCCCAGTGGTCCATCACGCCCTCGGGCGCGGCCTGCCAGCGGACCGGCAGCGGGAACGGGTCGTGGATGCGCCGCAGCTCCTCCTCCCGGCCCAGGCGCGCGCCGACCGCGTGCGCGAGGTCGTCGGCCGCCTCCGCCAGGAGGCGCTCGAACGCCGACTCCGGCGGAGCACCCGTGACCACGGGCGACTCCGACCGGGGCCCGGGCACCTCGGGCGGCCCCGGCCGGGGCTCGGGGGGCTCCGCCGGGGCGGCGCCGTCCTCCACCGGCGCCTGGCCGTCGGCGACGGCGAGCAGCCCGGCCCGCCCGCCCGGGTCGAGGCGCAGCGCGTCTGCGAGCAGCCGCACCGTGCCCACCTGCGGGTTCGCGCGCTCACCGGTCTCCAGCCTGCGCACGGTCCGCACCGACAAGCCGGAGCGCTGGGCGAGTTCCTCCTGCGTCAATCCCGCCTGCGACCGCAGTTGCCGGAGCAGGGAGCTGAACTGGCTCGTCACGGATCGCACCCTAGTCAGCGCGAGCAGTCACCCCGGGTGGGTTGGTGATTTTCGGGCGGGAAAGCACCGACCGGCGGTCGTCCTCGAAACCCGCACCAGCGGACAACCACCCACTCACCTCCGGCAAGGAACCGGCGCACACCTTCCCGCGCGCCCCCGCAATGCCTACGGTTCACCCCACAGCCACACCGGATGCCGTCGGGAGCCCCAGTGCGTCGTGAGATCGTGAAGAGGTCGGCGGTGCTGACCGCGGCACTGGCCGTGGGCGCGTCGGCCTTCCTCGGCCCCCAGGCGTTCGCCGGGCAGGCCGCGCCGCCGGTGGCCGTGGCGAGCACCAGTGCGTTCGCCAAGGGGCCGGACCCGACCGAGCAGTCGATCCAGGCGCAGCGGGGCCCGTTCGCCACCGCGCAGCGGTCGGTGCCCGCGGAGGGTGGCCGGGCGTTCAACCGGGGCACCATCTACTACCCCACCGACACCTCCCACGGCACCTACGGCGCGGTGGTCGTCAGCCCCGGCTTCTTCGGCCCGGAGTTCAGCGTGGCCTGGTACGGCTCCACGCTGGCCTCGCACGGCTTCGTCGTGCTGACCCTGGAGACCAACTTCCTGTTCGACCAGCCCGACGCCCGCGCCACCCAACTCCTGGCGGGCCTGGACTGGCTGGCCGCGCGGTCCCCGGTCAAGGACCGCGTCGACCCGGACCGCCTCGCGGTCATGGGCCACTCCATGGGCGGTGGCGGCACCCTCATCGCCGCGAGCAGGAACCCGGCGCTGAAGGCCGCCATCCCCCTGACGCCGTGGAACACCTCCCCGGACTTCAGCACCGTCACCGTCCCCACCCTGATCCTCGGCACCGACAACGACACCGTCGCCCCCGTCGCCCGCCACGCCGACCCGATGTACGCCTCCCTGCGCGACAAGCCCGACGAGGCCTACGTCAAGCTCAGGGGCGACCACTTCACCCCCATCCTCTACACCGCGGCGGCCACCCGGTTCATCGTCCCCTGGCTCAAGCGCTACGTGGACGAGGACACCCGCTACTCCCGGTTCCTCTGCCCGCTGCCCGCCCCGGACGCGACCCTCGTCAGCTTCGAACTCCGCTGCCCGATCTGATTCAGCCCCGGGGCAGGGTCGAGTAGAGCGTGGCCAGGGCTTCCCAGTGGCGGTTCTCGGCGTCGACGTCGTGGGTGGAGTTGTCGGGGACGGCGAAACCGTGGTGGGCGGGGTAGAACTCGACGGTGTGCGCGACGTCGGCCATGGTCAGGGCGTTGTCGAGCAGCTGGGCCTGGTCGGCGGTGAAGGAGCTGTCGTCGGCGGCACCGGCGACGTAGACGGTGGCCTCGATGCCGTCCGCGGCCAGGTGCGGGCTGTCGGGGTCGTCCTCGACGGCGAGCCGCCCTCGGTGGGAAGGTCGCCGCCGCGGCCTCCTTCCACGGAGGGCGGTGGCGGCCAGCAGCGACATCCGGCCGCCCATGCAGTAGCCGGTGGTGCCCACCCCCGGGCCGACGACCTCCGGCCGGGCCAGCAGGAAGTCGGCGTAGGCGCCCGCGTCGGCGATGATCCGCTCGTTGGTCAGCTCACCCATGAGGCCGAAGAGGCGGGCGCGCTCGCCCGGGTCGCTGAAGGCGGTGGCCATGTCGAACGGCTCCCAGTGGCCCGCCCGGTGGTACACGTCCGGCAGCAGGACCGCGAAGCCGGTCTCGGCGAGGCGGTCGGCCATGTCGCGGAACGTCTCCCGGGGGCCGCCGGCGTCCGGGAACACGATCACACCGGGCCAGGGGCCGTCACCCCCGGGCAGGTGCAGGGTGGCCTCGGCGGTGCCGTCGGGGGTGTCGATCTGGACGTCCTGTCGCATTCTGCTGTCTCCCTGGGGGCATCGGCTCCCCCGTCCGGGGGGCCGGGTCCATTCTGGCGCAGCCGGGACCGCACCCGCTCGCCGAAGCGCGGCGGACCGATCCAAGTGGACTGTCGCGCGGGCGTCAGCGCCGCCCCCCGCGCGCGACCCGCGTGCGGTTCGACGCAGGGAAGAGGTTCCGGCCGGTGAACCCACCTTCCACGCACTCGACGTAGGACCGGGCCACGACGCGCGCGGGCACACCCGACAGCTCGCTCACCCCCAGGGCGACCTGGGTCTCCCGTACCCAGCCCGGACTGACCACGTTGACGCGGAGACCCCTCGGCAAGTCCGGCGCGGCCGCGCGCACGAACCCCTGCAACCCCTCGTTCACCAGCACGCCGACCGCACTGCCCGGCGACGGCCGACCGAAGTCGCCGGCGGTCAGCGTAATGGAGCCGCCGTCCCGCAGGTGCGCGACGGACCGCGACACCAGCATCGCCTGACCGATCAGCTTGCCCCGCAGCGCTTCCCCGAGGTGGTTGCCGGTCAGCTCCCCGATCGCCACCAAGCGCGCGTGCGCCGCCGCGCACACCACCGCGTCCACCCCGCCGACGACGTCGAACATCCGATCGACGGACGCGGAATCCCCGATGTCCACCGGGACGCCGCTCCCCCGGGACGCGCGCACCACCTCGTGCCGGGGTTCCAGCGCCTCGACCACCGCCGCACCGATCGTGCCCGACGCACCGATCACCACCACCCGCATCCGCCCACCCCTCCCTGACGAGCCCGACGACCACCACCTTCGCAGCGCGGCGAAGGCGCTGCCCAGACCCGGTCAGGAGTGGTCCCGCCGTGGGTGCACCTGGCAGGTGCAGGCGAAGTCCCGCGGGCGAGGGCATGATCGAAGCGTGGACCAGCGATCGGAACTCGGCGAATTCCTGCGGTCGAGGAGAGCCCGGACCAGGCCCGAGGACGTCGGCCTCCCCGCGTACGAACGCAGGCGGGTCCCCGGCCTGCGGCGCGAGGAACTGGCCCAGCTGACGGGCATCAGCGTCGGCTACTACACCAGGTTGGAACAGGGGCACAGCGCCAACGTGTCCGACTCGATCCTGGATTCACTCGCGGGCGCACTGCGGCTGGCCCCGGACGAGCGGACCCACCTCCACAGCCTGACCCGCCCCAGGCGCAAGTCACCCACCCGCGCCGCACCCGAGCACGTGCGCGACAGCGTGCGGCTGCTGGTCGACTCCCTCGGCGACATCCCCGCGCTCGTACTCGGCCGGTCCGGTGACGTGCTGACCTGGAACCGCCTCGCACACGCCCTCCTCGCCGGACACCTCCCCCGCGAAGCACCGGAACGCGTCGACAACCGTCCCAATTGGACGAGGCTGTTCTTCCTCGACCCGCGCACCCGCGAACTGTTCTCCGACTGGCCGGAGAAGGCGAAGGACACCGTGGCGGACGTCCGGCTGGCACTGGGCGCACACCCCGGTGACAGCGACCTCGCCGAACTCGTGGGCGAACTCCTGGAAAAGAGCACCGAGTTCCGCGCACTGTGGTCCGAACACCCCGTCCGGCGCTGCACCTCCCACAACCGCGAGTACCACCACCCGGTCGTCGGCGACCTGACCCTGTCCGATGAACTCCTGACCCTGCCGGACGACGACGGCCAGCGGCTGGTCGTGTTCAACGCGGCCCCGCACTCCCCATCCGCGGCGGCGCTGACCCTGCTGGCCGAGAACGCGCAAGAACAATGTGGTCAGCAGGCGGTGGCGCTGCTCGCGGGTGGGTGTTGACGACCGCCTGTCGAGACGGTCACCCGTGACCGGCGGCCGTTGCCGGTTCGGTGGACGCGGTGCGCGGGGCGGGGTCGAGGGTGAGGAGCAGGTCGCGCAGCAGGGCGGAGAGCCGGTCCCGGGATCGTGGGCCGATCCGGTCGACGAGTTCGGCGGTCGCGGCGGAGTGGGCGCGGGTGGCGGACTCGGCCAGGGTCCGGCCCTGGTCGGTGAGGGCGACCAGCAGGGAGCGGCGGTCGCCGGGGGCGAGTCGGCGGGTGATCAGGGCGCGTTCTTCCAAGCGGGTCAGGCGCTTGGTCAGGCCGCCGCCGGAGATCATCAGCCAGCGGTTGAGGGCGCTGGGGGACAGTTCGTGGGCCGGGCCGCTGCGCAGGAGGGTGGCGAGCACCTCGAACTCGCCGGGGTCCAGGCCGAGGGGGGCGAGGGTGTCGGTGGCCAACCGCTCCAGGCGGCGGGCCACCAGGCTGATCCGCTTGGACACGGCCATCTGCGGCAGGGCCAGGTCGTGGTTCGACCACGACCACTCGCCCAGCATCCGATCGATGTCGTCCTGGCCGTCCATGGTCGCGAATCCTACCGCGCGGGCGGCGGTGGTTCACCGGAAGATAGTATGCCAGCGAAATATTCGCTGGCATACTATCTGGGGGTCGTCATGAGAGCACCTGACACCGACCGGGATCTGCGCGCGGCTCCCGCGACCGGGAGAGCGGGGTCGCCGGTGGCGCTCGTCGTCGCGTTCGCGACGCTGCTCGTGATCGGGACGGACCTGTTCGTGGTGTCCCCCCTGCTGCCCGCGATCGCGGTGGAGTACGGCGTGTCGACCGGGGTGGCGGGGATGTCGGTGACCGCGTTCTCAGTGGCCTACCTGGTCGGCGCGCCGCTGGGCGGTGCCGTGGCCGACCGGGTCGGCAGGCGCGGGGTGCTGGTCGTCGGTCTGACCGGTTTCGCGCTGGCCAACGCCCTGACCGCGGTGGCGGCGGGTATCGGCGCGCTGCTGGCCGCCCGGGTGGTCGCGGGCCTGTTCGCCGCCGGGGTGACGCCGTCGCTGCTGGCGCTGGTCGGGCAGGCGGCGCCGCCCGCGCGGCGGGGTTCCTGGATGTCCACCGCGATGGCGGGCTTCCTGATCTCATTGACCACCGGCGCCCCCACCGGCACCGCGCTCGCCTCGGCGCTGGGGTGGGAGTCGGCCTTCCTCGGCATCGGGGGCCTGGGCCTGGTGCTGGCCGCGGTGAACCGCTTCCTCTGGCCGCGCGGCACGGGTGCGGTGCGGGCGCGCACGGGTGCGCCGCGGGTGCGGTTGGCCACGAAGCTGCGCGCGGTCTCGGTCACCGGCACCTGGGCGTTCGCGGTCTACTCGTTCTACACCTACCTCGGCAGCGGCCTGGAGGACGTCGCGGGTCTGTCGCCCGGTGTCGTCGCCGTGGCGTTGGTCGTCTACGGCCTGGGGGCGGTCGTGGGCAGCCTCGGCGGGGGCGGGCTGGCCGACCGCTGTGGCGCGGAGCGGGTCGTCGTCACCGGTCTGGTGTCGCTCGCGGTCGCGCTGGTGGTGGTCGACCTGCTGGTGCACGCCCCGGCCTGGCTGCTGCTGGCCTCCCTCGGCCTGTTCGCCCTGACCGCGTACCCCTGCCTGCCCGCCCACCAGTCCCGGCTGGTGGCCGCCTTCCCCACCGAGAGCGGGTCGGTGCTGGCCTGGAACAGCTCCTGCATGTACCTGGGCACCTCGATCGGCTCCGCGGTGGGAGGCGCGCTGCTGTCCTCGGTGGGGTTCCGCTGGATTCCGGTCGCGGGCGCGGGGGCGGCGCTCGTCGGCGCGGTGGTCCACCACCGCTGGTCCCCGCCAGCCCCACCGGATCACTGACCGGCGGCCACCTCGTGCGCGCGCCGGTAGGCGTCGACCACCTCCGCCGGGAGACGGCCGCGGTTGCCGACCTCCCAGCCGTTGGCCTGCGCCCAAGCGCGGATCGCGGCGGGTGGGGTGGTCGTGCGCGACGGCGACGGCACGGGTTCGGGGCGCGGCTGCTCGACCGGGTGCGGCGGCCGGGACGCGGGCTGGAGGTGGTCCAGCAGCACCGCGAAATCGTCGGGGTGCACGCGCCGGGTGCCGAGTCGTTCGGCGCTCTCGGCCTTGCCCCCGGCGGATCGGCCGTCGGTCACCAGCAGGGCGGTTCGGCGGGACACGGTGGTCATGACTCGCACGCCGAGCTCCTCCGCGCGCTGTTCCAACCGCTGGCGCTGGTGGTCGTCGCAACCGGTGAAGACGACCTTGTCGCCGACCCGCAGCGGGTCGCCGAGGTGCCAGTCCGACGGCAGGGGCTTCAAACCCGCGGACAGCCGGGTCAGGCGGGCGGCCTCGGCGGCGTCCAGGACGGTGGTCAGTTCTCCGACCGGGACGTCGAGCAGTTCGGCGGTGGCGGTCAGCTCGGTCTTCTCCGCGCGGCTGACCTTGCCGTCGTCGAGGGCGAGGTGGGACAGGGCGAGCAGGAAGCCGCGGTGGGCGGCGGCCAGGGCAGCGGCGTCCAGCTCGTAGAGCCCGGCGAGGTCGCGCAGCGCCGCCCGTTCGTCATCGGTGACGACACCGTCTTCGAGTACACCCGCGAGCAGTTCGAGGTAGGGCAGCGAGCCGTCGGGGGCGCCGTCGTCGAGGGCGTCGGCGAGGGAGGCGTTGCGCAGCAGCGCGATCAGCGGCTGCGCGGGCGCCTTGGCGCGGGACGCGTCGATTCGCCGCTGCACGTGTGGGGCGCGCTGCGCAGGCGGGCGCACGCCGCCGGGCGCGGTCGGCCAGGTCACCGACCAGGCCCGCTGCGGCAGGGCGAGCAGTTCCGGGCTCGGTGGCAGGCCCGTGCGCGGGTCGAGGAAGGTCGCGAGCAGCATCGCGGTCGCCCGGGCGTCCCCGAGGGCGGAGTGCGCGTCCGCGTGCCGGATGCCGGTGGCGGCGCAGCAGTCCGGCAAGCGCCGCCGGTCCAGGTGGGGCAGGTGGTCCCAGCTGTGCTCGAGCGTGCACGCGGAGGGCAGGAACGGCAGCGCCCAGCCCGCGCGGGCGTACTCCGCCCGGAGGAAACCGAGGTCGAAGCGGACGTTGTGCCCGGCGATCGCCGCACCGGCCAACCGGCGGGTGACCTCGGGCAGCACCTCCGCGAACCTCGGGGCGCCCGCGACGTCGGCGGCGGTGATGCCGTGGATGTGCGTGGCACCCACGGGGCCCTCGGGGTCGAACCGGCGAACCCACTCGTCGACGACCCGTCCGGTCGGGTCGGTGCGCACGATCGCCAACTCGAGGACGCGGTGGCCCTTCGGGGACAGCCCGGTCGTCTCCACGTCGATGACCGCGAAGCCCTGCCCGGGTTGCCCGATCTGCTGCCTGCCACGGCTGGGGAGGAACACCGGGAGTTGCGCGGAGGACACCGACAAGGTCGGCGGCATCGGCGGCGCCTGCCTGGTGCGGCGGCGGAACAAGTCAAGGAACCCCATGCGACATCCTCGTCGTCGAACTGTCCACTCTCAGACAACACTGTCGCCCCCGTTCTCGACTGTGTTTCAGGTTGGGTCCGGTCGAGTGACTCCCCAGGGCGTTCGCCCTGCGGCGTCCCGGGCGGTCCGGGTCGGGGTATGTTCGCGGGGTGGCTGATGTGGAGGTTCGGGACGTGGTGGAGTCGAGGCGGTTCGAGGCCGTGGTGGACGGGCGGGTGGCCGGGTTCGCGGAGTACATCCGCGGCGAGGGGTTGGTCGTGTTCCCGCACACCGAGGTCGACACCGCCTTCGAGGGGCGGGGGGTGGGCAGCGCGTTGGCGCGGGCCGCGCTCGACGACGCCAGGGGGCGCGGGGCGGCGGTGCTGGCGACGTGCCCGTTCATCGCCGGGTGGATGCGGCGGCACCCGGAGTACCTGGAGCTGGCCTACCAGAACCGGAGTTCGGTCAGCGACTGACGCCGTGACCGGCTCCGCGCCGGTCACCCGCGGCGGGCGCGGGGACGAGGGGCACGCCGACCGACCGGTCACCCCAGCGGCAGGCCCAGGGAGCGCACCTCGGCGACGATCCGGGTGACGGCCGGGTCGGTTGTGGACCGTCGCCAGGCGAGCGCCGTGGTGCAGCGCGGGTTCCCGGCCAGTGGCACGATCAGCACCCCCGCTCTCGCGTAGTGCTGGTCCGTGTTCTCGGACACCAGGGCGCACCCCGCTCCCGCGGCGACCAGTTCGAGCGTTTCCTCCACCGAACCGGATTCGACGACACCCCGGACGTCCTGGACGCCGATGGAGGCGGGGTGTCGGAACCGCTGCCACTCGGCGTCCGGCGCGCGCGGCACCACCCAGTCCCTGTCCCCCAGGTCGGCGGGGCCGAGTTCGGACCGGGTGGCGAGCGGGTCGGACACCGGCAGCGCGACCGCGCGGCGGTCGGTGGTGACGACGAGTTGCTCGACGCCCTCGGCCGACACCGGTGGCCACACGATCGCCAGGTCGCTCTCGCCGCGGGACAGCCCGCAGGTCGGGTCGTCGAAGTCGAACCGCCGCAGGTGCACCTGCCGCTGCCCCCGGGCGATGCCGACGATCTGCCCGGTGAGCGACGGCCGCCTCGCCCATGAAGCCGAACCGCAGCGCGCGCGGGGTGGGGTCGGCCAAGCGCGCCTCGAGGTCGTCGGCCGCCGCGACGAGGCGGGTGGCCTCGGCGAGGACGTCCCGCCCGCGCTCGGTCAGCGACGCCCCCGCGCGGTCGCGGTGGAACAGCGGGACCCCGGCGTGCGCCTCGAGCCGCGCGACAGCCGCGCTGACCGTCGGCTGGCTCACCGCCAGCAGCTTCGCCGCCTCGCCGAAGGAACCGTGCTCGGCCACGGCGACGAACGCGCGAACCGACTGCAGACTCATCGCCACGGGACCATCATAGCCAAAGGCTGTGGCCATAGCCTTTCGCTTCGGTTCCACTGGTGATCAACCGTGCTGGCTTCGCCCAAGACCGACCGGACAAGAATCGATTGTGCGCCGAACCCGTTGTGCGCCAGTGAAACCGGCTCAATCCGAGGGGAGTTCCGGTGACCCGTCCCATCGGCGTTCTGGTGGACGCCTACAGCACCGGCAACTTCCTCCCCGCGGCCTTCGACCGGCTCGGCGTCGACGTGGCGCACCTGCGGAGCACACCGGAACCCATGCCCAGCATGCTCGCGCCCGCGCGGGAGAGCTACCGCGACTTCCTCGTGTTCGACGGGGAGAAGACGCTCGCGGACCTGGAGTCGATCTCGCCGCTGTTCGTCGTCGCGGGCCAGGAACCCGGGGTGCCGCTGGCCGACCGGATGAGCGAGGCGCTGGGGCTGCGCACCAACGGGTCCGCGCAATCGCTTGCGCGGCGCGACAAGCACGAGATGGTCGACACCGTCCGCGCGGCGGGCCTGGCCGCCGCGGACCAGGTCCGCACCGCCGACGTGGAGCGGGCGCTCGCCTGGGCGGTCGACCGCGGCCACTGGCCCTGCGTGGCGAAGCCGATCGCCTCGGCCTCCAGCGACGGGGTCTTCGTGTGCCGGGACGAGGGCGACCTCCGACGCGCCTTCGCGGCGGTCCTCGGCTCCTCGGACATCTTCGGCACCACCAACCGCGAGGTGCTGGTGCAGAGCCACCTCGCGGGCACCGAGTACGTCGTGGACACCGTGAGCGTCGACGGCCGCGCCCACGTGTGCGGCGTGTGGCGCTACGACAAGCACCTGCTGCCCGACGGCAGGCCGATCTACAACCGCGACGTGCTGCTCGCCCCCGACGACCCGGTGTGCGATCCGCTCATCGCCTACGCGGAGGACGTGCTCGCGGCCCTCGGTGTCCACAACGGACCTGCGCACTGCGAGGTCATCGTGACCGGTGGCGGACCCGTCCTGGTCGAGGTCGGGGCCCGGCTCAACGGCAACATGCACCCCGCCTTCCACGACCTGTGCCTGGGCGGCAACCAGGCCGACCTGACCGCGCTCGCCTACGTGCGGCCGGAGCGGTTCCTCGAAACCCACGCGGGCCGCCGGTACCGGCGGCGGCAGCCCGCGATCGTGTTCAACACCCCGACCGCGCTCTCCGGCCACGTCGTCGAGGTCGACCGGGAGGTCGTCGAGCGGATCAGGGCGCTGCCGTCGGTCGTCGACCTGACCGTGAAGAAGAGAGCGGGCGACGTCATCGCACCGACCCGCGACCTGCTGACGAGCCCGATCCGCGTGTTCATGACGGCCCCGGACGAAGCCGTGCTCGACGCCGACTACCGCGTGATCGACTCCCTGCGCGAGTCCGTCTACGTGGTCGGGGCATGAGACCGCCGCTGCGGGAGAACCTGGCGGGCCTGCGCCCGATCCGGGGCCTGCTGCTCTCCGTCGCGGTGGCCCGGAGTTCGGTGATGCTCTTCCCGTTCTACGCCGCCTACCTGGGGGTGACGCGGGACGACCTGGGCCAGGCAGGCGTGGGCCTGGTCGTCGGCGCGTTCGGTGTCGGCGCGCTGGTGGCCGACGTCGTCAGCGGCGCGCTCAGCAGGTGGGTGCCCGAGCGGGCCGTGGCGGTGGCGGGCATGGTCGGCGTCGCGCTGGTGGTGGGGTGCATCCCGCTGACCTCGGGCCTGTGGCCGCTGACCGTGGAGACGGCGGCGTGGGGCTTCTGCCACGAGTCGGTCAACCCCGTGGCCTACGCGATGGTGGCGCGGGCCGTGCCCGAGTCGGCCCGGCGGTTCGCGTTCGCCGCCGTGCGGCTGGCCGTCAACCTGGGCATGGGCGTGGGGCCCGTGCTCGCGGGCGCCCTGTTCGCGGTGGACCCCGGTCTGCTCGTGTGGGGCACGGTGTCCGGCTACCTGGTGGCAGCGGGCATCCTCGTCCGGGCACGGGTCGGCACCGACCACGTGGCCGAGGCGGGGACGAAGGGGCCCGAGCCCGCCGGGCGGTCGCGCCACGAGCAGCGGTTCTGGTCCTTCTTCGTCGCCGTGCTCCCGATCCACCTCGCCTACGCGCTGCCGCCGACGGTCGTCAGCGCGTACGTGGTCCAGGAGCTCGGTCACCCCCCGCTGTGGGTCAGCGCCGTCTTCGCGGTCAACACGATCATGGTGATCACCTGCGAGATCGGCCTGAACCACCTGATGGGCCGCTGGCGCCGCAAGACGGCGCTGCTGTGCGGTCACGTCTGCGCGCTGGCGGGGTTCGGCCTGATGGGCCTCGGCGCGAACCCGTGGCTGCTGGTGCTCGCCACGGTGGTCTGGACGCTGGGTGAGATGGTCCTGTTCCCGGTCATGCTCGACCACGTGAGCGCGATCTCCCCCGGCGCGCTGAGGGCCCGCAACCTGGGGCTCTACTCGGCGGGGGTCAACGTCGGGGTCCTCGCGGGACCAGTGGTGTTCCTGCCGCTGTCCGCGGTCCTCGACGCCCCCGCCGCGTGGGGTGTGGTGGCCGCGGTCGTCGCGGTGGGGATGACGGCGATCGCCGGGCTGAGCGCGGCGAAGGGCATGTGGACGGGTGACGAGCCCGCCGTCGCGGGCAACGGGTAGGGCGCACCGGTGCTCGCCCGGTCCTGGGGGTCCGGGCGAGCACCGGTGGTCTCAGGAGGACATCACCAGTTCGGCGCGCTCCCACACGCGGTGCAGGCCCACCGACTTGATCAGGTCCGCGGTGAACGCCTTCACCGGCTTGTCCCCGAGCACGATGCCGGGCGCGGTGGTGTCGATGCCCGCCGCGGTGAGCACCTGATCGCCGTCGCCCCAGGCGGCGATGGTCTTGCAGTGGCGGAAGGCCTCCTGGAGCAGGATGGTGAGCTTGATGTCGCGGAAGGCGCCCAGGCCCGCGGCGACCACCACCGCGTCGAACTCGACGGAGCGGGTGGTGAGCAGGGTGCGCTCGACGATCCGGGTGGTCTTGCCCTTGGCGATGACGCCGCCGGTGGGGGCGATCACCCTGGCGATGGCACCCGCGGCCTCGATGGCGCTCGCCAGCTTCTCCACACCGCCCAGGTCGGCGCCGGGTCCGGCGAAGATGCCGATGACCCGACCGGTGATCGGGCCCGGGCCGGGCGGGATCTGCGACAGGGCCGGGGAGGGCACGACCTCGGCGGCGGGCTTGCCCTTCGGGGCGGGCAGGCCGAGCCCGGCGGCGACCGCGACGCACAGGTCCTCGTCGACGTTGGCCAGCACGGAGAGGGCGCGTTCCTTGATCGCCTGCTCGTAGCACTTGCCCAGCTCGAAGGTGAACGCCTCGACGACGTGGACCTGCTCGATCTTCGACAGGCTCCGGTAGAACAGGGTGGCCTGGGAGAAGTGGTCGTCGAACGACACCGGGTTGGCGCGGACCGCCTCGCCCTCGATGTGGCGGGGGCGGTGGACGTAGGCGCCCTCCTCCTCCGTCGCCACGCGGGGCAGGCCCTGGTCGACGCTGTTGGGCAGGTAGGGGGCCTGGCCCTGGTGGATCGCGGTCTGGTGCATGCCGTCGCGCAGCATGTCGTTGACCGGGGCGTGCGGGCGGTTGACCGGCAGCTGGGTGAAGTTCGGGCCGCCGAGGCGGGTGAGCTGCGTGTCCAGGTAGGAGAACAGCCGCGCCTGCATCAGCGGGTCGTTCGTGACGTCGATGCCGGGGACGAGGTTGCCGGTGTGGAAGGCGACCTGCTCGGTCTCGGCGAAGTAGTTGGTGGGGTTGCGGTCGAGGGTCAGCCGCCCGATGACCTGGACCGGCGCCAGCTCCTCCGGGACGATCTTGGTGGGGTCGAGCAGGTCGATGCCCTCGAAGGTCTCGTCCTCGGTGTCGGGCATGACCTGGATGCCCAGGTCGTACTCCAGCGGCGCCCCGGCCTCGATGCCGTCGGCCATGTCGCGGCGGTGGAAGTCGGGGTCGGCGCCCGCGGTGATCTGCGCCTCCTCCCACACCAGCGAGTGCACCCCGGCGACCGGCTTCCAGTGGAACTTCACCAGCGCGGTCTCGCCGTCGGCGTTGACCAGGCGGAAGGTGTGGACGCCGAAGCCCTCCATGGTCCGGTAGGAGCGCGGGATGGCGCGGTCGGACATGGCCCACAGCACGTGGTGGGTGGCCTCGGTGTGCAGGGTGACGAAGTCCCAGAAGGTGTCGTGCGCGGTCTGCGCCTGCGGGATCTCCCGGTCCGGGTGCGGCTTCCCGGCGTGGATGATGTCGGGGAACTTGATGCCGTCCTGGATGAAGAACACCGGGATGTT
>Ga0196958_10000425_pt1 | contig 13745 bp, 18 predicted proteins | sample S1v_10metaG_FD_148654 | JGI IMG/M metagenome (GOLD analysis project Ga0196958, IMG submission 148654) | Soil microbial communities from Anza Borrego desert, Southern California, United States - S1+v_10 | ecosystem: Environmental > Terrestrial > Soil > Desert | place: USA: California | collected...
GATCTCCATCTCTACCTGCTCGCCCAACCGGAAACCGCGCCGAGAGAGTGCCTAGTCGATTTCCTTGAGCGCAATGACGCCCAGGTCATCATCCACCAGACCCTGAACGATATTCGGGCCGCGCGCGAAGGCGGACAGTTCGAGCCGGACCTGGTGTCGCCACCCAATGTGATCAGGCGTGCGGAGGGGACCGCGTTCACCACATTAAGCCTGGACTACACACCCTACGAGCGCACCGCACTTGACCTTGAAGTTCGCGAGGATGGCGGCGTGCGACTCACCTGCGGGGCTGGCGTCATCGACGAAAATCCGGAACGCCTCATGCACGAGAGCGCTCGGACCGTGTTCCCCGGAATCGTGCAGGGGCTGACGCGATCTTTCGTCGCGTTCGCCGGCGCTCTGGGGGACGAGCACGCCGCGTACCAGGGGCAGTGGCAGCTGGGCCTGCGGATCGACAAGATGAGCGGCGCCTACAGCGCAGATGCCCTGCGAAGCTTCATGACAAGACTGATTCCGTACAACCAGGATGTTTACGAGCGAACGACGACCGCCACGACCGAGGAGCTGATCACCGCGCCCACCGCCGTCGCCGGTCGGCTGGTGAACGCGCTCCTGCGGAGCTTGGGAGTTCCTCCGGCGGCACGCTGACCCCCGATCGGCCTGACGTATCAGGCCTCTACGTCACCGAGTGGTACTTACGCTGATGAGTGCGCACACTGTGCGCGGTGCCCTTGTACCAGCAACTTTCTTCTGGGCATACCTGCCATGTTCCAGCTTCGACGGCCGATGCGGGATGCCGGGCGCGCTGAATGAGGCAGCAGGCGCTCAGCGGGTCGGCCACCAGGGCGGGACAGGGTGGGGCAGGAGCAGTTTGTAGGAGGTGTGGCGTCCCTGCCAGCATTCGCCCAGGGATCGCAGGTAGGCGATCGAGCCGAGCAGGCACGTCCTGTCCGGCCAGTCCTGGGCGTGGGCCCCGCCCGCGTGGGCGAGGGTGATCGCGGCCGGGGTGAACGCCTGGATCTCCGCCACCGCGGCGATCCCCGCATCCTCATCGGCGACGGCGGTGACGCTCGCGATCAGCGGCATCCGCTCGTCCGGGAGCGACGGTGCTCTGATCAGCTGCGCGGCGATGTCGTACTCGCAGGCCTGCGCGTTACCCTGCCGGGCTTTCCACAGTGGGAGGACGGTCGCCGCGTGCAGCCCGCACGCCCGTGCGAGCGCCAGCCCGTCCCACAGCGCACCCAGGACCACGCGGGTGTCTCCCGGATCCAACCGGCCCAACGTCCCGGTCAAGGTATTCAAGGCGATCGCGCTGCCGTGCGGATCGTCGGCGTTCACTGTCACCGCGACATTTTGTCACCCATCGTCACCTGTCCATCGCTGCCGGGCGGCGTGGACTGGCTGGTCAGGATGTTGCTGCTGCCGGGAGAAGTTCGGGGTAGGCGGTTCGGTAGTCGGCGCGGTGGTCACGCAGGTGGGTCCGGCCCACCGTGGTGAGCACGATCAGCGGCGTGGTGGTCCCGGTCCGGTAATTGCGGGCGCTGGCGCAGACCTCGACCTGGGCGACAAGCGGCCCGCCGGGGTGGCCGGTGAGACGGTCGATGCTCTTCTCGGTGCGGGTCAGGTCTGTGACCTGCCAGCGGGTCAGCCCGTTCGGGATGTCCGCCACCCAGGCCGGTACTTCCTCGCCCCGGCGCCGGAATTCTTGGGTGGCGACCTCGCGCAGGTAGCAGTGACCGGTGTGGTCGAGGTCGGCCAGGGCGAGCAGCACGCGCAGGTCGGTGTCGCGGACGAGGTGTTTCGGCCGGGGCCGCCGGTGCTCGGCGAGCCCGGTGTGCGCGCCCTCGACCAGGTTGGCCTCGGGCAGCTCGCCCGCGAGGTCGGGGAAGAGTTCGAGGTAGCAGGCGCGGTGGATCTCGAAGTGCAGGCGGCCGAGCGCGGAGGCCCGAACGCGATGCTGGCGCAGCATCCGCTCCTGCTGATCGGGCCAGTCGGCGACGAAGGTGTCGATGAGGGATCCGTCGCGACGCTGCTGCAGGCGCAGCAGCGTATTCCACGACGGCGCCTCGTCGGCCTTGTCCGGCGTGGATTCGTTGCACAGCCCGCGTTCCCCGGCCACGTACAACGCCGCGAGCGCCAGCAGCGACCAGCGGGTCATCAGCCCGGCCGGTGGCGCGGCGGGAGTGGTGATGCCCGCGCCGTGGCGGACGGCGGCACGTCCGGCGGCAGTGAGCCGGACCCGGATCCGGTCGACCATCCCGTACGGCGGGACGTGGATCTGGTCGTAGGTGACGGTGACCAGCTTGCGGCGCCACAACGCGGCGAGCGTGGACCCGGAACCGAAGTCGTGCTCGCCGCGACCGCGCACCGCGAGTTGCACCGAGCTGTACCCTGCGGCTTTCTTGGGCAGGTCGATGTCGTAGGTGACCTGCCGCCATTCCGCCGCAGGCGGGACGGCCATCCGTTTCGCGGACCTGCGCTTCACGTCAGCTTCGGCGGCTTGGTCGAACTCGAAGATCGTCGACAGGTACAGCCGCTGCCGTGCGTTGAGCCCGGCCCAGGCCCGCTCGGCCGCGGCAGTCATGGCAGCAGCCCGGCGGCTTTCAGCCGGGCCCGGCGGCCCCGGGCGGCCGCGCTGGCCGTGTGCCGGGGGCCGTCCTGGCCGCAGTCGCCGTCGAGGCAGGGTGTGCAAAGCATCCCGGCTTCCAGCCACCCCAGGGCGTCGATCAGCGCGGCCCGCCGCTGCGGGAACTCGCCCGCCTGCGGGTCCTCGATCACGGCGGCGAGCGCGATGATCGCCGCGTATTGCTTGGCCTCGAACGTTTCGGTTGCTCCGCCATCCACTGGCGCGGCCGCGCCGCCTCGATTCGGTGGCTCGTCTTCCAGGTCGAGCACGGCGCACGCGGCCTGGTGCAGGTCGCACGCGTCCTGGTAGCCGAGCTGGGCGTGCAGGCGCGCGAACACGTCCGGGAAGAGAGCGCCGATGTCGCCGTCACGGTCTTCCCGGTCGATCACTTCGGCGATCGCGGCCGCGGCGGTGGGCAGGGGCGGGATCACCTCGGCCCCGGCCGGAACCGGGCCGTAGTCGATGATGGTGCCGGGAATGTGCGTGGTGTGCGTGAGCTGGCGGCGCAGGCTGTGAACCGCCATCTCGGCCTGGTGCTGGAACGCGAACCCGAGATACAGGGTGTCGTGGCCGGGGCGGAGGATCCGCGCGCAGTGCGCCAGCGGTTGCGTGGCGGTCGGGCTGGTCATTCGCTTCCCTTTCCCGCGTCGCTGGTCTGCGGGGTCTGCTCCGGCCATTTCCAGGTCCCGTCCTCGGTGAACCGCTCCGGCATGAGATTGCCGGGCCACTTGTCCCGGCCGCCGAAACTCGCCGCGGTGGCCAGCTGGCCGTCGACCCAGCTCAGGAATTTGCGGGGTGAGGCGTCGAAGTAGGAGCGGACGCGTTGCTGCATGGCGCGGACGTCGTGGCCGGGAAGGAAGTCCCGGTCGGAGGTTTCACCGCAGCCGCAGCCGCAGGCCCGCTGGATGAACTGCTGCTCCTCCGGGAGTTCGCAGTAGCCGACCGGGTTCTGCGAACCGGTGGTGACGGGGTCGGGCTGGCCGAGGTAGGCATCGTGAACCGGATGCCCTTCGGCGAGCGGGTGACCTTCCAGGGCGATGCGATCGCCGTGGACGGTGTAGCCGGTGATCTCGCCGACCGCGCGGACCTGGCCCTCGGCGACGATGAGCGCGAACTTCTGGCGCGTGGCCTTGTCCGTGCTCATCTTCCAGACCCCGCGACCGGCCTCCCATGCCTCGGTTTCGGTCATGCGCGGGAAGTAACCGAGCGAGCCGCGATTCAACGGGTCGGCTTCCACAGGTTCGTAGCTGCCGAGCTTCAAACGGACTGCCATCAATGCCTCCATGCTCACCTATCCGGGTTGCTGTTGTTATTAGTAATATATGCTTAACCGGGTTTAGCAAGTATTAACGTCAAGTATGGCGGGCAGGTTCACCGTGTTGGCGTATCCGCGTCGCGAGGCGGCGCACTGGAGTACCGGCGGTGAAGATCGGCGGTGCTGGGGTGACACTGAGCCTGTTCGCATAAATGTTCAGTTGTGCGAGTTCTGAGAACGACCCGATCCCGGTGGGGAATCCGCAGGTCGCGATTCGCAGAACCCTTCTCAGAACGATAGGGTTGTGAGAACACCTTTCTGAGAGGAAATCGGGATGCGGCTGAGCCCGGACGAGGCCGAGCTGCGTTGGATGCTGGTCGACGTCGATGACCCCGGCCGACACTTCCCTGCACCGGCACGCGGAATGGGGTGTTCGAGGCGGCAGCATAGGCGTCGAGGTCTGCGGCGCGGAGGTCGCCGAACTCGTCGCGGCCATCCTGGAGGATCCGCGATCGATGACCGACCGCTCGGTCTCGGGGGCTTTCTCTTGCTAGTTCCGGGAAGGTATCGGGACGAGCAGCTCACGAACGGTGATGATTCCGCCGTGCAGCAGGGTTTCCGCCGGATAAACGTCCAGATTGGGCGCGAGGATCTCGGCCCATTCGGAAAGCTCCAGCGACTCGAGGACGTGCCACGGGCTTCGCTGGCCCGGCCGTTCGGCCTGTTGCGTGAGCAGGCCGACGGTGTAGGCCACGACGGCGGGCCAGAACCGCTCGACCACCTCTGCCGGAACCTGGTCCTCCTCCCCTGTCTCCCCGACCTCGATTTCCAGTTCCTGTGCGAGGTGGGCATGGAAACGTTCACGTCCGTCGGGATGCGCCTGGTCGACCGCGGCGACCACCCGCGCGAGTGAGGCACCACACCCGAGCCCGGCCAGGGCCGCCGGGCGCCGGGCGACCGGTGGGAGCCAAACCCACATCCGGTCCGCGCCACCCCATGATTCCCGCGGCCTGTAGACGGTTCCCGCCCGTCGCCAGTCCTCTTCCAGCCACGCCGGGAGGCCGGGGCCGGCGAGGCAGCGCAGCACCGCCTCCACCCCGGCCCACCCGGCGGGTACCGCGAGGTTCTGCGAGCTCGCCTGGTCGAGGTCGAACGCCAGCTTGCCGGGTTCCGCGCCGAGCAGGTCACCGTCGAATGCGCAGCACGGACATACCGCGACCCTCGGCCGCGCGGGCTGGGCCAGCCCGATCCCGGCCCAGTCGTCTCCGCAGATCCCGCACGTCGCGTCGAGCGGGGTGCCGGCGACCTCACGGCGGCGGGCCTGCCCGACCACCCGGTCGATCTCGGCCACGATCACCTCGGGCGGGAGCGTGGCGGCGATCTCGTGGGCATCGACACCGACGACTCTGTCCAGAGCGTCGGAGTACTCGACGATCAGCGGCGCCCACACGGTCACCATCAGCGGCGCGGTGAGGTCGAAGAACGCCGGATCGTCCGGATGCTCGTCCCCGGTGCCGATGGACGGTGGTTTGGCGTCGCGCCTCACGTGGATGCTCGCCGGTCCGGCGTAGACGAGCAGGGCATGAAATTGCGGGTGATGCTCGATCACCACCGGCCATCCGGCGGCGTCCAGCGCCGTAACCAGGTCGTCGCGCAGCCGCGCGGCCAAGACGGTCCCGTCGTCGCCGCTGACCGGCAGGGAAAGCGACGTGGCTGCGTCGAGGAAGGTCCGCCCAGTGCCGGCGGCGTGAGCACGCACGGCCTTTTTACGGAAATGATCACGGGTCATGCCGGAACTCCTTACACGGCAAAGCTTCCCACGCTCCCTGCCACCTGTTCACGGGCATCACGGAGTACACGATCGGCGCGATCATGAGACCTTGACCGTCCAGCCAAAGCTCCGGGAGACGGCGTGGGCGTCGATCCGGAAGACGGTGCGGGCCAGCGCCGCGGCCCGACGCTCACTCTAGCGTGCGGCGAGTCGTCGCACGCCATCTGGCGACGCGGGACACGCGCGATCGTGTGTGCCACCGCGTTCGCGGGCGGTTCACGAACCTTCGCGATCATCGCGGGCCGAATGACGCTGGAATACTCGAACTGCGGCGCGATCGTCACGTTCGCGACCGCCGCGATCATCGGCCCGCGTGCCGCTGCCGCCGGCGGCGCCACCGGCCGGAGCGGTGTGCCTGCTCGACCACGATCCCGCTGTGGTGGCCGCTGATCGAGTGCTGGGACGGAGCAGACACGTCCTGCTGTCCGCCGCTGCCGAAGGTCGGCCCGGTCTGGCGGCGTTTCTCCTGGGTGATGGTCTCGGCGCGGGCCGGGGAGAGGAGAGCCAGGACCGCGAAAACGAAGTCGCGATCGACAGAGGGCGAACGAGAACTTGTGCGAGTGGGGAACGCGCGCGTCACGGGCTGCTCCTGGGAGGTCGCGCGGACTCGCAGAGCCAGGTGCGAGTTGCCAGCGCGTGCGGGAATCCCCGAGGGCGGCTCAGCTCATCGGCTGGGCCGCAGTCGATGACCGACCGCCGAAGCGCGCCGCAGCCCGGAGACGTCGAAAGCGGTGCCCCGGCGCGGCAGACCGAAGAGGCGGCGATCCTCATCCGGCTCGCCGACGGTCTCCGTGCTCTGCTCAGGCACGATCTCCTTAGGAGCGGGTTCCTGAGGATCCGGCGTGTCCGCCGGTGCCTCGTCCTGCGCTGTCGTCGCCGGGAGGTCGTTGAGGAGCTTGCGGAGACGACGCGGCTCAGGAGCGGCTGGCCGAGTTGCAGAGTCTGGGCGACATCGCCGCCGACGAGCTGAACCGTCGCATCATCAGCGTGGACACCACGGCGATCATCGACCGCGCCCAGCTGGACACCGGACTGCCCAACGGCACGACCGCCACCGTCATCCTGACCGTCTCCGCCGACGGACTCGCCACCTGGCCCTCACCCAGCCTCGACCTCACACCGGTCGACCGGACTACCGAACTCGCGGTGACGACGGCGCTGACCCAGCTCGGCGAGACCTTAACCAAGGCCCTGCCCGCGTCGGCCGTCGGCGAGCGGTGAACGGACGGGGCCACGTCTCATGGTTCTGCGGGGCCCGCTCCCCGCGCCACCGTGGAGGACGCGGCCGAACGATCTCCAATCCGACGTCTGGCGAGAGCGCGTATGGCGGCCCGGAGGAAGAAGCAGGCGAACGGCGAACCGCCGGCCGAACCTGTCAGTCGATCTCGTCCATGCGGTGCAGTTCCCGGTTCGACTCGTGGAGCCGGCGGCTGAGGTCGTGCAACCGGACGCGGGCCTGTTCGGCGGTGACCTTCCCGTCCGCGACGAGGTCCAACAGATGCTGCATCGCGGCGAGCTCGATGGCGATCCCGGAATCGGCCCCGGGAAGGTCGAGCCGATCGTCGGGGACTGCGATGAGGTTGAGCGTCGCGGTGACACCGGCGATCCGGTGACCATCGAACCTGATGTCGAACCTCTTGTCGTGCGGCACCTTGCAGCCCCTGTCAAGTCGGCGATAGCGAGGGACGGCACCGTAGCGCGCCGTCCCGCCACCCGATGGGGAAACCCTCGCCCGCAGCGCGCCTGACCACGCATGACTCGCGGACCGCGAGCCTGTGCGCGAAGCCCGTATAGGAGGGGGTAGACGGCCATTGTCATCGTTCGTATAGTGGGGACTATACGAACGATGGTCCAGGAGGACAACATGAAACGCCAGTACGTCACGAAAGCCTGGAACGGCAACGTCAGCGGCTGGGAATCGATCGACCGGGAGTCGTGGGACGGGTCGCCGTTGGACGCGGTGGACCTGAGCGCCGACGACATCGGTTGCAAACCGGGGTCGCCGTTCCTGGTCGAGCTGGTGGAAAGCAACGGCAGTGACGAGCGGGTACTCCGCTCGGTGAAGGTGACCGCACAGTGAGCACCATCATCAACGGCTACGAGGCGGAGCCCGCCGAAGTCACGGCGATTATCGCGTCCCTGGTGGACGAGGAGGACCGCACCGACCCCACCATTCTGTACATGCGCGCGACGAAGTTGCTGGCCACGTACACAGACGTGCTCGCTGAACTCAAACTCCTGCGCGCCCAAGCCGTAGCCGCCATCGCCGCAGACACCCAATCCTACGCGCGGACCGCGGAGCATCTCGGCCTGTCCAAGCCGAGGGTCCAGCAACTGGTCGCCGACGCCAATGCGACGGCCACGGCATAACGGACGACGTTGATCCGTTCGCTTCGCCGTCACCGTGACGACGGGGCGAACGGATCAAGAGACCGACACCGAAGAACGGAATACCCTGCTGCCGAGCCGAAATCGGGGGTTCACAAACAGGGCTCTGAATCAGGGGTTACATCTGAGGACGGGCTCAATCCTCGGCGGCGATCAGCCGGATTGGTGAACCGACCCCGGTTGTCCAGCTTGTGAATTGAGTGCGGACCTGCACGGCGAGTTCGGCCGCGGGCGTGGTGGAGCGCAGGACCACGTCGGCTTCGGAGGGGTGGTGGGCGAACCGGTCGGCCAGCTCCCGGAACATCATGCCGATCGTGGCAGCGTCGCCCCCGTCGAGTTTCTCGCACACCGCCAGCAGGACGGGGACTCCGACCTCGTCGTCGACCACGGCGGCGCCGACCTCGGCGGGGAAACGCTCCCGCACCAGCATCGCCACCAGCTCGGCCATGGTCAGCGGGCGGCCAGGTTCCGGTGCCTGCTCGACGCCGGACACCGGTGCGGCGGCTTGGTGACTGTCCGGGCTCAGGCTGCACATGCGTTGGCAGACCATGAATTCATCTCCGGACACGGTGTCGGTCAGGACCCACAGGAGGTCCCGTCCGTCCATCCACCTGTCCCTGGCGTAGTCCTTCTCGCACAGGCAGCACACCATCGGGTCAAGCGGATGCGTCGGATCGGCATGCAGGGCGTGGAGCGCGCGGTCGCGCGTGACCCGAGGTGTGGTGCCGCGTCCGCAGCGGCACCACGCTCGCCACTTACCCGCCCCGGTCTGGGTGAACCCGTCCATGCGATGCACGATGCGCGGCGGCGCGGCCGGTGCCGGCGGTGCCCAGTTGTCGCCGGACCATGCGGTCGAGGATCGCGGGTCCCGGTCGAGATCGGCCTCGGTCAGCCCGTGCTTGGCGAGGAACGCGTCCAGTCGCGCACGGGCCATACCCGCCTCGAATGGGCTGGCCGTCTGGCTCGCCGCCCTTGGCTGGTAGGCCGCCACCGTGCGCATCGCTCGACCGCGCGCCACGAGCCGAACTCGATCAGCTCCCCCGGCCATCGGTCACCGACCGCGTCTGGGTGGCGCCGGTTGAGCCAGCGCGGTGATGACGGCGGATCCCGCGTCCCAGGTCTGACCCACTTGCTCAAGTAATGCGCCGTTGGCGTCCAGACGAGCGCCCAGGATCTGCAGCTGCTCGTCGATCGAGGCGTCGGAGATCGCGAGGAACTCGCGATAGGCGTCGTCGGCCCGCTGCGACGCGGCGGCGATCTTGTCCATGTCACCGTCGTTGCGGGCCCTGGTCAGCTGGCCCTTGGCCGCCGCCCAGCGCCCTCGCGCCGCTTTCTGCCGCTGGATGAGGTCGGCCTGGCGCACGTCCGCCACCGTGCGTTCGGCAGCGCTGACCGCGACCATCTGGTTCAGCTGGTCCCGCCGGGCGTCGTGCACCGAGATCAGGCCGTCGATCTCGGGGATGCCCGTGGGCTGCGACTGGGTCATGCCCGCACCACCCGCCCGGCCTCATGCGCGCGGGTGATCAAGCCGATCACCACCTGCACGACCGCGGTGTCGACGTCGGCCAGCCACGACAACTTCCTGCGATCGAACTCGCCCAGCTCGACGCCGGCGTTCTCGCACGCGGCGTCCACGTGACGCAGGATCGTGTCGCCCACGACCTGTTCAGGATCGCCGGAGCGGACCCGGCCGGCCGCAAACAGCTCGGCCACAGCACGCGGCATCGGCTCCACGCAGGCCTCGGTCTCGTTCCGATACGGCCCGGACATGCGTCTCCTCTCCTTATTCACTGAGTTGGACCCCAGTTCCGGCGACGCCACGTTATCCACTCAGGCTATTTGGATGGGGAATCGGCTTCCTGCTCCGGTGTCCGGACCTGCTTGCCCTTCTTCTGCCGGGCACCCGCCTGGGCTTTCCTCCACTCCTGCTCGGCGGCGGCGTTCGCTTCCATCTCCTCGGTGTAGAGCTGGGAATACTCGGCGTGGTCGGAACGCAGCTGGGCCAGTTCCTCAGAGCTTTGCCACGGCTCGCCGCGCAGATAGCGGCCCAGACCTGCCTGACCGAGCCTGCAGGCCAGCCAGACGGCGTGCCGCGCGGCCCCAGGCCCGCGGTATCTCTCGAACAGTCCGTCACCGACGATGTCGTGCACCAGTTCGATGTCGGTTCTTGTTGCTGTAGTGGTGAGGTAGGGGATCGCCTGGCCGAGACGTTCATAGTGTGCCGCCAGGTCGCTGGGGGCAGCGTCGGGTAGTGCGAAGTCACCCTCGACTACTTCGCGAGTGTGTCGTTGCAGGAACCGAAGTGCCGAGATGGCGTCGTCGACCTTGTCGCGGCCATGCGCCGTCAGTGCTTGCTCCCGCTCGAACCGGTGCTGCGCTCTTGGTCCTTTCGGGACTTGCGCCCCCCGTACCAACCTCCTACTCCCGCGGTGATCATCGCACCGGCAATCGTTCCCGCCGGGGGCAACCATTCCCAAGCCATCGATGCGCTCCTTCTCGTCAGGTGCCAGGCAAGCGGCGTGGTCGGGCCGAGGGTGAGGCGGGAGTTCGGCCCCGGCTTCACCGTCGATCGTTTCCGAACACCTCGGACGATGCCGCTAAGGCATTCGGGTGACGAGGGCGTAGCCCGATGCAGCAAGTGTGGAGAGGTACTCAACACTATGGTCCATGACGGAGCCGACGAGCAGTGGAACCAAGAGGAAGCGGTACATCACCGGCGGAGTTGTGCTCCTGGGGCTGCTGGGATTCCTCGCCGACGTAGGCGGGGCGATCGACTTCGTCCAAGGTCTGTTCGGCGGGGCAGACGACGCAAAGGCCGGCGGCGGGGTCATCGCGGGGGCGGACACCACTACCGGTGTACCCCCAGCACCCAGCGGAACCGGATCTACGTCGGCTCCGGGCGCAGCCACCCCCACCGGTAAGCAGACCACCACCACCTTGTCGTCCCTCCCCCAGCCGACAACGCCCGGCACCCCGCCCAGCGCACGCAGCGGCCCGGGCTGGTTCGACCTGACCGCCTACGAGTCCGTGTCGTCCGGCAACGGCTTCTACACGGTGAATTCGATCAACATCGGAACGGGGCCGGACTCCTACCCCAACAGTTTCCGCGCCTCTTATCCGTCCTCGGCCAGCAACCCGAACAATCGCCGTGTCTGGTTGCTTGGCGGCAAGTGCACCCGATTGTCTGTATGGGTGGGTAAGGACGCGAGCTCATCTAAATCCACCGGTACTGGCCGATTCAGTGTCAAGGCCGAGGACGTCGAGATCCGAGCTGTCGATGCAACGATGACCGATGCCCCCCAGCACATCGACCTCGACATCACCGGCGTCGTCCGGTTGACCCTGTTCGACACTCGCGGAGGTCAGGACGCCAACAACGCCTGGGGAAGTCCTCGTGTGCAGTGCACTGCACCTCTGGGGAAAGCTCGCTAACCGCGTCGAACGGTGGATCGGCGTCGCGCCTCACGTGGACGCTCGCCGGCCCGGCGTAGACATGCAGGGCATGAAACTGCGGGTGGCGTTCGATGGTCACTGGCCATCCGGCAGCGTCGAGCGCCTCGACCAGGTCATCGCGCAGCCGCGCGGCCAAGACGGTCCCACCGTTGTTGCTGCCGGGCAAGCGAAGGGACGTGGCGGCATCGCGAAAGGTGCGCCCGGACGGCGTCACCCTGGTCAACTTCGGACTGTTCGACCTGCTCGGGATGCAGCTCTCGCCGCGGATCCGGGACCTGGGCAAGATCACCCTGTACCGGGCGGGCCCGCGCGCGGAGGTGGAGAAGTCCTTCCCGCGCACCGGCCCGCTGCTGACCCGCCGGCTCAACACCGACCTGATCACCGAGCACTGGGACGACCTGCTCCGGTTGGCCGGGTCCCTGAAATTCGGCCACGCCACCGCATCCCTGCTGGTCGGCAAGCTCTCGGCATCGGGCCGGCAGAACGCGCTGGCCGCCGCGCTCAAGGAGTACGGCGCGCTGCGCCGCACCGTCTACGCCGCCCGCTACCTCGCCGACCCGGTCTACCGGCGCAAAATCTCCCGGCAGCTCAACAAGGGCGAGTCGCTGCACGCACTGCGTCGCGATCTGCTCTACGCCCACGAGGGCATGATCCGGGCCCGGCACCTGGAGACCCAGACCGAACAGGCGTGGTGCCTGACCCTGGTCACCAACGCCGTCATCGCCTGTTATCTGGGGTGTCCGGGAGGCCGTCTGTTACCTAGGACGAGTGATCTTTCCGGCCCTTCGCGTGTCCATTGCGGACGGTTTATCTGGGGTTTCTACGGTACGGGTCATGGCGACCACGACCGTGCTCTCAGGGACGTGCCGGGTGCAGCGGCTCGACCTGCCCGGCGGCGAGCGCACTTGGACGGTGTTGGGTACCGATCACGGCGTGGTCGCGCCGGCCGAGGAGTATCTGGAGTACCTGCGGGTGCAGCGATCCTCACCGAATACCGTGAAGTCCTACGCGCGGGCGCTGGCGCTGTGGTGGGCCTACCTCGACGCGTTCGAGCTGCGGTGGGACGCGGTGAGCCTGGACGATTTCGGCGGCTTTCTGACCTGGCTGCGCACCGGCCATGATCCCGAGATCACCTCGATCGAAACGCGTGTCGCCCGGTTTGCCGAGTCGACTATCTCGGTGCGGCTGCGCGCGGTGCTGTCGTGCTACGACTATCACCAGCTCAACGGGGTCGACGCTGGCCGGGACCTGCACCGGATCACGCACGGACGCAGCCGCTACAAGCCGTTGCTGGAACATATCGCCCGCCGCAAGGGCCGCCGCCAGGCTGTGATCCGCGTCCGCCAGAAGCGCCATGCGGCGCCGCCGACGTTGACGCCGGTTCAGATGGAGCGGATCTACGACGCCTGCGCGGCCTGGGACACCAGTGCGCGCGAGTGGCGGGGTTCGGTACGCAACCGTCTACTGTGGATGCTTCTCGCCGAGAGCGGTCTTCGGCTGGGGGAAGCCCTCGGATTGCAGCACCGGGACTGGCACACCGGGCGCGGTGACACCCCGTTCCTGGAGGTCGTCTTCCGCGAGCACCCGCATCTGGTGCGCGCGAAGAGCGGCTACCGGCGTCTGTATGTGTCCGACGAGCTCGACCGGCTCTACGGCGAGTACGTGTGGCAGTTGTGCGAGGCCGGGGCGGACCTGGTCACCGACGACTTCGACGCGTCCTACATCTTCGTCAACCTCGACCGCGAGCCCCGATTCGCTCCATGGCGACCCGACAGCGTTTATGACCTGGTCGATCGCCTCCGCCGCCAACTGGCCGGGCAGGTGCCGAAGAAGTGGAGTCCGCACTGGTATCGGCACAGTCACGCGACCGCATTGTTGCTGTCTGGTGTCCCAGTGCACGTGGTCTCCCGGCGGCTTGGTCACGCCGACGTGCAGACCACGCTCAACACATACGCCCACGTCACCGAGGACGCCGAACTGCGGGCCGTCGCGGACTGGAAGGCGCTGACCGCAGGGTGGCGGACCGCGCTGGATTCCACACCTGCGACCGGAGGCTGCTCGTGAGCGCAAAGTCGTTGCTGGAGAACATGCGCGACTCCTCGGGCTTCTACCGTCCCGAGGTGCTCGACACCCTGTGGTCGGGTATTCCCGAGCGACTTCGCACGGTGGAACTGGACTCGACCACGTTGCCG
>Ga0196958_10000426_pt1 | contig 13727 bp, 7 predicted proteins | sample S1v_10metaG_FD_148654 | JGI IMG/M metagenome (GOLD analysis project Ga0196958, IMG submission 148654) | Soil microbial communities from Anza Borrego desert, Southern California, United States - S1+v_10 | ecosystem: Environmental > Terrestrial > Soil > Desert | place: USA: California | collected...
TGCGACGCCCTGCGGGCGGAGTGGGGCACCTACACCGAGCCCGCCCGGTTCTGAGAAAGGACCCCCTGCCCCCCTCCACTCGCAAGCTCGCGGCGGGACCCTGCAGGGGGCCAGTGGGATCGAAGGGTCCCCGAGTCAGGACCGGGAGCCGCCCCGCGCGGGTCGTGCGGCGAGGCGGGGCCGGAGGCTCCCCGCGCCGTGCGACGGAAGGGCTCCTGGCAGGTCCGGAGGGCACCTGGCCGCGGTCTCGTCCGGAGGACGAGGGATCATATGGCGCATGCAGCCGACCCGTCCCGGACGTCCCGACCCGCGCGCGCAGGCCCAGCAGGCGCAGATGGCCGCCGCGATGGCCGGCGCGGTCGACCTCGCCGCCGTCAAGGCGCGCTCGGAGGCCGCTGCCCGCGCGCAGGCAGCCCCGCCCCCGAGCGCGTCAGCACCGGCCGGCGCCCCTGGCGGCGCGGTCGTCGACGTCACCGAGGCCACCTTCCAGGCCGAGGTGCTCGACCGGTCGTTCCAGGTGCCGGTGGTGCTGGACCTGTGGGCCGAGTGGTGCGGCCCGTGCAAGCAGCTGTCGCCGGTGCTGGAGCGCCTGGCCGTCGAGGGCGGCGGCTCCTGGGTGCTGGCGAAGGTCGACGTGGAGGCCAACCCGACGCTGGCCCAGGGGCTGCGGGTGCAGGGCATCCCCGCTGTGAAGGCCGTCTGGCAGGGTCAGCTCGTCGCCGAGTTCACCGGCGCCATCCCCGAGGAGCAGGCGCGCCAGTTCGTCACCGAGCTCGTGCAGGCCACCACCGGTGGCGCGGTTCCCGGGGGCGAACCGCAGGACGCCGAGGACCCGCGCCTGGACGCCGCGGAGGCTGCCCTGGAGCGTGGTGACCTCGCCGCCGCCGAGGCCGCCTACCAGGCGATCCTGGCCGAGGAGCCCGACCACCCCGACGCCGGCATCGCGCTCCGGCAGGTGCAGCTGTTCCGCCGGGCCGAGGAGGCCGGGCCCGACGCGCTGGCCGCCGCGGACGCCGCTCCCGGCGACGTCGCGGCGCAGACGCGGGCGGCGGACTTCCTGCTGGGCACCGGTGACATCGAGGCGGCGTTCGACCGGTTGCTCGACGTCGTGCGGCGGACGACGGGCGAGGACCGGGATCAGGCTCGCAAGCACCTCGTCGAGCTCTTCACCGTCGTCGGCGACCAGGACCCACGCGTCGGCGTCGCGCGGCGCCAGCTCACCGCCGCCCTCTTCTAGACCCCGACCTCGCAGGCGCTCGGGCCCTCGACGAAGCCGCCCCGGAATACGTCGACGAGCTGGAACCCCGACAGCTCTGCTGCACCTAGCACCTCCTCGGAGACGCCGTACTCGAGGAGGAACAGCACGCTCTCGTCGAGGTCGCCCGGGGAGATCGCCACCGGGGACACGCCCTCGCTGTAGACCCGCTCGCTGAACCAGCCGGTCAGGCACACCGCGGAGCGGATGGCGTCGGGGTCGGCCGCGTCCAGGCCGAGCTGGTCGCGGGCGGCCAGGGCGTAGGGAATGGCGATCGCCGTGGCCACGGCGAAGTCGCCCAGACCGTTGGCCTCGGTGGTCAGGCGCTCGTCGTAGCCGACGACGTTGCCGTCGGCGCAGTACACGAGCCCCCGGTCGGATGGCGCGCAGTCGGGAGCCCGGCCCTGGAACGGCTCGAGCGTCGGCGGATCGAAGTTCTCGTCGAAGTCTTCCGCGAAAGCCTGTGTCCAGAACGTGGGCAGCGCCTGGCTCATGTAGTCGACGAGCGTCCGGTAGTCCAGGTTCCCCTGCCGGCGGAAGTCGTCGTCCCGCGTGAACTCGCTCTGGGTGAACACCCGGTCCGGCCCGAACCGGTCGCGGCAGGCCTCCGGTCCGTCGTCGAACCCCTCCTGGAACGCCGAGACCCGGTCGAAGTAGGAGCCGTGCGCCGACTCCTCGGCGCTGCTCCTCCCCACCGGGTCGCGCAGCAGGAAGTAGCCGCGCAGCAGGTCGTCGAGCTCGGCCTCGCGCAGCTGGGAGTGCGACGCGTTCCCCTCGGCGACCCATGCGGTCCAGGCGCCGGCGAAGCAGTCGGCCTGCGTCTCGGTGGCGATGGAGGCGCCCGGGGACCCCACCCGGCCCTGGACCGCGTGCCCGAACTCGTGCGCCATCACGAGCGCCGGCAGGAAGCGGCCGTAGCCGTCGGCCAGCTCTGCCAGGAACGCCCGGTCGTAGGTGATCGAGTCGGAGTTCGGCGACTGCGAGGCCAGGCAGTAGAACGCGTTGCTCGCCACCTCCCGCGGATCGGCACCGCAGCCGACGCCGTCGGGGAACTCCCCGGGGGCGGAGGTGCTGGGGTCGACGCTGAAGTAGCCGCCCCTCAGCGGCTCGAAGCGCGTGCCGTAGACGTCGGGGAACTGCTCGTCCCAGTACGTCTCCAGGTCCGCCAGCGCGTTCTGGGCGAGGACGTCGATCGGCTCGCCGGTGGCGCCGACGACCGTGACGTCGCCCGCCGGGGCGTCGGTCGGCGCCGACAGGCCCGGGTTGGCCTCGCCGATGACCACCGCCCCGCAGCCCGCCGTCGCGCCGCACAGCACCAGGCTGACGGCGCCGGACAGCAGGCGGGACCCTCGCCGACGTTCCATGCCCCCTGCATCGCCGCCCGGGGCGTGGTGCAAACCCTCGTGCCGCGGTCACTCTGCCAGGTCGCAGGCGCCGATCCCGTCGAGGAACCCGCCGCGGAAGGCAGCGACGAGCTCGAAACCGGACGTGTCGACGTCCGGGAAGACGCGGTCGTCCACGCCGTACCGCAACAGGAACTGCACGGCCTCGTCGATGTCGCCCGGGCTGATCTGCGCGGTGACCAGGTCGGAGAAGGAGTTGGTGTACCACTGCGCCTCGTACCAGCCGGTGAGGCAGACCGCCGAGCGGGTGGCCGCGCTGTCGTCCGCGGGGAGCCCGGCCTGATCGCGGACGGCCAGGGCGTAGGGGAGGGAGAGGGCGGTGGCCAGCGCGAAGTCGCCGATCTCGCCGTAGGCCGGAACCGCCAGGTCGGCTCCGTCGACGTAGACCATGCTCTCGTCGGCGCAGTAGCCCAGGTCCCGGTCGTCGAGACGCGGGCAGGCGGGGGCCTCGCCGTCGAGACCTGTCACGACCGGCGGCTCGAACTCGCCCCCGAAGGCTGCGGGGAACGCTTCGCCCCAGAACGCGGGCAGCGTCGTGCCGACCCAGTCCACGATGTCGTCGAAGGGAGCGTTGCCCTGGCTGCCGTAGTCGCTGGGGGCGAACTCGGCGGCGGTGAACAGCCGGTCCTCGCCGAACGCGTCCCGGCAGGTCGCCAGGCCGGAGTCGAAACCGTCGTAGAAGGCCGACACCCGGTCGAAGAAGGAGCCGTGCGCAGCGGTGTCGTCCGGATCGGTGCCCACGTCGTCGCGGAGGAGGAGGAAGCCGCGGATGACGTCGTCGAGCTCGGGTTCGCGCAGCGACAGGTGGTCGGCCTCGCCGTCGGACACCCAGCGGGTCCAGGCGCCGGCCAGGCAGTCGGCCTGCGTCTCGTCCAGGATGCTCCGGCCGCTCGCCGCGAAGCCGAACCGGCCCTGCATCGCGTGCCCGAACTCGTGCGCCATCACCACGGGAACGAGGAACCGGCCGTAGTCGTCGGCGAGCTCCTGCAGCAGCGCCCGGTCGTAGGCGACGACGTCGCAGGCGGGGTCGTAGAAGGCGTTGCCGGCGACGTCCTGCGGAGCCGTGGGTGACCCCTCGCAGCCGATGCCGGTGACCGGGTAGGCGCTCTCGTCGGGATCTCCGGAGTCGACGGAGAAGTAGCCACCCGCCAGCGGCGAGTACTCGGCCCCGAAGTACTCCGGGTAGGCCGCCTCCCAGAACGTCTCCAGGTCGGCCAGGGCGTTGCGGGCGATCTGGTCGATCGGCTCGTCGGCGGCACCCGTCACGGGCAGCTGGTCGACGGTGACGTCCACGGGCGCGTCCCCGCCGGGGACGGCCGCCCCGCGGACGACGTCGACGGAGCAGCCGGTCACCAGCAGTCCGGCGAGCGCGGCCGGCACGACCCGGCGCAGGAACATGGTGCCGACCTCCTGCGTGCGCGGCGGAGCCGTCCGGCCGGACGGGCCGCACCAGCATGCCCGGTACCTGCGGGGTCACCGGGCGCGGGGCGCCGCACCCGGTGACGGGCCTCAGCCTTCGTGCAGGAACCAGACGGTGCCCAGCGGAGGAGCGGAGATCGTCGCCGAGCAGGGCTGGCCGTGCCACGGTTCGGCCACGGCCTCGACCCCGCCGTAGTTGCCGACGCCGGAGCCGCCGTAGCCCTCGGCGTCGCTGTTGAGCACCTCGCGCCACTGACCGGCGCGCGGCAGCCCGATCCGGTACTCGTGGTGCGGTGTTCCGGCGAAGTTGACGACGCACGCGAGCGCCGACCCCTCCGGCACGGCAGGCTCACCGGCGACGGGATCGGCCGCGGCCGCGACTCCGTAGCGCAGGAACGACACGACGTTGCCCGAGGCGTCGTTGGCGTCGATCCACTGGAAGCCCGCCGGTTCGACGTCCTGCGACCAGAGGGCGTCGTACTCCTTGTAACGGGAGTTGAGGTCGGTGACCAGCTGCAGGATGCCGCGGTGCGCCGGGTCGTCGAGGTGCCACCAGTCCAGGGAACGGCTCTCGGCCCACTCGGAGTCCTGCGCGAACTCCGATCCCATGAAGAGCAGCTGCTTGCCGGGGTGCGCCCACATGTAGGCGAGGTAGGCGCGCAGGTTGGCCAGCTGCTGCCACCGGTCACCGGGCATCTTCCGCAGCAGCGAGCCCTTGCCGTACACGACCTCGTCGTGGCTGATCGGCAGCACGAAGTTCTCCGTGTAGGCGTAGTGCATCGAGAACGTGAGCTGGCCGTGGTGGTAGCTCCGGTAGACCGGCTGCTTCTCCATGTACGACAGCGAGTCGTGCATCCAGCCCATGTTCCACTTGAAGCCGAAGCCCAGACCCCCGAGATGGGTGGGCCGGGTCACCCCCGGCCACGCCGTGGACTCCTCGGCGATGGTCACGACGCCGGGGACCTCGCGGTAGACCGTGGCGTTGAACTCCTGCAGGAACGCCACCGCCTCGAGGTTCTCCCGCCCGCCGTACTCGTTGGGCAGCCACTCGGTGCGGGAGTAGTCGAGGTAGAGCATCGAGGCCACCGCGTCCACGCGGATGCCGTCGATGTGGAACTCCTTGCACCAGTAGAGCGCGTTGGCGACGAGGAAGTTCCGGACCTCGGACCGGCCGAAGTCGAAGACGTACGTGCCCCAGTCCAGCTGCTCGCCGCGGCGTGGGTCGCCGTGCTCGTACAGCGGCGTGCCGTCGAAGCGGGCCAGCGCCCACTCGTCCTTCGGGAAGTGCGCAGGCACCCAGTCGACGATGACGCCGATGCCGGCCTGGTGCGCCCTGTCGATGAGGTAGCGCAGGTCGTCGGGGCTGCCGAACCGGGAGGTGGGCGCGTAGTACGAGGTGACCTGGTAGCCCCACGAGCCGCCGAAGGGGTGCTCGGCCAGCGGCATGAACTCGATGTGGGTGAAGCCGGCCGCGACGACGTAGTCGACCAGCTCGTCGGCCATCTGCCGGTAGTCCAGCCCCTGCCGCCAGGAGCCGGCGTGCACCTCGTAGACGCTCATCGGGCGCTCGTGCCAGCCGCCGCGGGCGCGGTCGGCGAGCCACGCGTCGTCGGTCCACTCGTGGGTGGACTCGGTGACGACGGAGGCGTTCAGCGGCGGCACCTCGGTGGCGAACGCCAGCGGGTCGGACTTCTCCCGCCACGTGCCGTCGGCACCCAGCACGTGGTACCGGTAGCGGCTGCCGACCTGGACCCCCGGGACGAAGATCTCCCAGACGCCGGATGACCCCAGGTGGCGCATCGGGTAGGCCCGGGCCCCCCAGTAGTCGAAGTCGCCGGTGACCTTGACGCCGCGGGCGTTGGGCGCCCAGACGGCGAAGGAGACGCCCTCGACCGTGCCGCGGGGCGTCTCGTAGCGCCGGACGTGTGCGCCGAGGACGTCCCACAGCCGCTCGTGCCTGCCCTCGCGGATGAGGTGCTCGTCGACCGGCCCGAGGGTGGGCAGCCAGCGGAAGGGGTCGTCGACGGTGTATGTGGTGGTGCCGCCGTCCCCGTCGCCGTAGACCACCTCGATGCGGTAGTCGCCCGGCTGGCGGGGCAGGCTCGCCTCGAAGATGCCTGCGTCGTGCAGCCGCGTCGTCTCGTACCGGGTGCCGTCCTCGTCGACGACGGCGGCCCCGACGGCGTCGGGGCGCAGCGTGCGCACGGCCCATCCGTCGGCGGTGCGGTGCGCCCCGAGGATCCGGTGCGGGTCACGGGACCACCCGTCGACGATCGCCCGCAGGTCCTCCTCGGTGAACGCCTCGACCTCCACGTCGCCCACCCCGGCGGAGGCGGTGGTCGGGCCACCCGCCGGACCGGTCGCCGCGTCGGGCACCGGCTCGGTGCCGCCGTCGCCCTGTGCCCCGGCGTCCTCGCGGGGGAGCGCCCGTACCGGAGCGGCCGGCTCGGCGGCACCGGGCGGGCCGCCGGCGGTGTCCTGCTCAGGGGCCTGCGGGTTGTCGGGCTCGGCGGGGTCGGGGCTCGGGGCCACCGGCTGGCCGGCGGGGGCGCCGGAGGGGGATCCCGGCTGGGCGATCGGCGCCGGGGCCACCACCGGGTTGGCGGTGATCTCGGTGTCCTCGCCGCCGGGCTCCGGGGTCGCCTCGGTGGCGGTGGGGGTGGCGGCCACCTTCCTCGCGGTCGCCCGCTTGGCGGTGGTCGCCTTCTCGGCGGCCGCCTTCTTCGCCGGCGCCGCCTTCTTCGTGGCCGGCGCCTTCTTGGCCGGCGCCGCCTTCTTCGCCGCAGGCTTCTTGGCCGGCGCCTTGTCCGCGGTCGCCGTGTCGGCGGGGGCCTTCTTGGCCGCGGCGCGCCTGGTCGTCCGGCCGGCGGCGGGGGCGTTCACCGGCGGCTCGCTGCCGGCGGCCGCCTCGGCCTGCGCGACCCTCTGCTCCACCGCGCGCTGGAGCTCGTCCTTGCTCTCCACGGGGTTGGCGTCCCGGTTCTCGGTCGTCATCGTCTCGCCGTCCTCGTCCGTTGGCGGTGCTCTGGTCCGTGGGTTCGGTGGCTCAGCCGCGGTCGGCGATCCTCGACAACGACTGGAGCGGGATCATGAGCCAGTGCGGACGGTTCCTCGCCTCGTAGACGCATTCGTAAACCGCCTTGTCGGCCTCGAACGCCCGCAGGAGTGGTGAGTCCCCGCACGGGTCCAGGCCGCTGGCCTCCGAGTAGCCGGTGCAGAACGCGGCGCGGTTGCGTGCTGCCCACTCCTGCGCGCGGTAGGCGCGCTGGGAGTCGTCGGGCTGCTCGACGAGCATGTGCCGGGCGGCGTAGTCGAAGCTGCGGAGCATGCCCGCGACGTCGCGGAGCGGGCTGTCCAGCTCCCGGCGGTCGGCCAGCGGGCGGGCCGGCTCGCCCTCGAAGTCGAGGATGATCCAGCCGGTGGCGGTCCGGAGCACCTGCCCGAGGTGGAGGTCGCCGTGCACCCGCTGGCGCACCACGGGCTCGTCGCTGTCCGCGACGGCGGCGTAGAGACCGCGCAGCGCCTCGGCGTGCTGCTGCAGCTGGGGCACCACACCGATGGCGGCGTCCAGCCGCTCGGTCATCTGGCGGGCGACCGTCGCGTTCCAGTCGCGATCGGCCGGCTCCGTCGGCAGCACCCGGGCCATGTCCGCGTGCACCGACGCCGTGGCGGCACCGAGCCGCCCGCTGTCGGCGGCGAAGTCACCCCCCACCTCGTCGGCGTGCAGGTCGCCCTCGGCGTAGAGGTCCCGGACGCTCGCCGTGGCCAGGCGCCAGCCGTCGCTGGCATTGGGCACGAAGGTCTGCAGCATCGCCACGGTGGCCGGCTCCCCACCGGCGGCGTCGTCGATCTGCACGTGCCCGAGCAGCGGCGCGATGTGCTCGTTCTCCGCCCGGCGGAGAGCATCGTGGATCTCCACGTCCGGGTTGAGTCCCGGCTCGAGCCGCCGGAAGAGCTTGAAGATCGCCTCGTTGCCGTACACCAGCGACGTGTTGCTCTGCTCGGTGGAGAGGATGTCTCCGGGCAGCCCCTCGGGGATGTGCCCCTCACCGGCGGGGGAGAAGTGCATCGGGCCGATGGACGAGCCCTGGGACAGGTGGATCAGCCACGGGGCGGTCGACTCGCGGTCCCGCATGGCGTCGTAGGCGTAGGTCTCCCGTCCCTCGTTGGCGACGGCGCCGACGAACGCCGCCTCCAGTTCCTCGGCCGGGTGGTCCCGCCAGGACAGCGGGACCAGGTAGGTGTCCCGGCCGCCGTCCCGGTACTCGATGCGCACCCGGTGGACGGTCAGCACGGGATTGCCCCGGTCGAGGAAGAACCCGTCCTCGGTGACGTCGGCCCATTCCCGGCCCTTGCCGCCGAACCACCGCTGCTGCGGGATCCACGCGCGGAACAGATCGGTCAGCGCGCTTCGGGGATCAGCCTTCATCGGGTGCCTCCGGACTCGTCGGTCGAGGTTCCGCCGGCGTCGCTGACCACACCGCCGGCCAGCAGCGAGTCGGCCACGGCGCTGGAGGTGGCGCTGGCCCAGTCCTCGGTCTCGTCCGGAGCCGGCGTGCTGGGCTTGGCGAGCTCGAACCAGTAGAAGCCGTGCCCGGCGAGGGTGAGCATGTAGGGCAGGACACCGATCTGCGGGAAGTCGACCCGGCCGGTCAGCTCCACGGGTGTGTAGCCCTCGAACCGGCGGAGGTCGAGCTCCACCGGCTGCGGGAACCGGGAGAGGTTGTTGACGCAGAGCACCACGTCGTCGCCGAACTCACGGACGAACGACAGCACCGTGGGGTTGCGGGAGCCGATCTCGGCGTAGCTGCCGAGGCCGAAGGTCGGGTGCTGGTTGCGCACCTGGATCATGCGGCGGACCCACTGGAGCAGCGAGTTGGTGTTGCGCAGCTGCGACTCGACGTTGGTGACCTGGTAGCCGTAGACCGGGTCCTGGTTCAGCGGCAGGTACATGCGCTGCGGATCGGCGCTGGAGAAGCCGCCGTTGCGGTCCGGGGTCCACTGCATCGGCGTGCGGACACCGTCCCGGTCGCCGAGCCAGATGTTGTCCCCCATGCCGATCTCGTCGCCGTAGTACAGGACCGGGGAGCCGGGGAGCGACAGCAGCAGCGCGTTGAACAGTTCCAGGGTGTTGACGTCGTTGTCGAGCAGCGGGGCCAGCCGGCGGCGGATGCCGATGTTGGCCTTCATGCGGGGATCCTTGGCGTACTCGCCCCACATGTAGTCGCGCTCCTCGTCGGTGACCATCTCGAGCGTGAGCTCGTCGTGGTTGCGGAGGAAGACGCCCCACTGGCAGTTGTCGGGGATGTCCGGCGTCTGGGCCATGATCTCCGAGATCGGGAACCGCTGCTCCCGCCGCACGGCCATGAACAGGCGCGGCATCACCGGGAAGTGGAAGGCCATCTGGCACTCGTCGCCGTTCTCGCCGAAGTACTCGACGACGTCGGCCGGCCACTGGTTGGCCTCGCAGAGCAGCACCCGGTCGGGGTAGTCGGCGTCGACCACCTTGCGCACCTCCTTGAGGAACTCGTGGGTCCGCGGGAGGTTCTCGCAGTTGGTGCCCTCCTCCTCGAAGAGGTAGGGCACGGCGTCGAGGCGGAAGCCGTCGATGCCCAGGTCCAGCCAGAACCGCAGGGCGTCGAGGATCGCCTCCCGCACCGTCGGGTTCTCGAAGTTCAGGTCGGGCTGGTGGCTGAAGAACCGGTGCCAGAAGTACTGCCTGCGCACCGGGTCGAACGTCCAGTTCGAGCTCTCGGTGTCGACGAAGATGATCCGCGCATCGGGGTAGCCGGTGTCGTCGTCGGCCCACACGTAGAAATCGCCGTAGGGGCCCTGGGGATCGCTGCGGCTGGCCTGGAACCAGGGGTGCTGGTCCGAGGTGTGGTTCATGACGAAGTCGATGATCACGCGCATCCCGCGGGCGTGGGCCTCGGTGAGGAACTCGCGGAAGTCCCCGATGTCCCCGAACTCCGGCAGCACGGCGGTGTAGTCGCTGACGTCGTAGCCGCCGTCGCGCAGCGGTGAGGCGAAGAACGGCGGCAGCCACAGGCAGTCGACGCCGAGCCACTGCAGGTAGTCCAGCTTGTCGATCATGCCGCGGATGTCGCCGACGCCGTCGGAGTTGCTGTCGGCGAAGCCGCGGACCAGGACCTCGTAGAAGACGGCGCGCTTGTACCACTCGGGGTCGGAACCGGGCGGAGGGAGCGTGGATCGAGCGGCGGGGGAGTCGGGGACGGGAACGGTCATCGTGGGGGAAGGACCTCTATCGAGAGAACGGGTGGAAGCATGTGGCCCCCGTGCAGGGGCCCGCCGCGGGCGTGCGAGTGGCGGGGGGCACGGGAGTCCTTTCTCAGGCGGTCGAGGGCGGGAACTGCACAGGACGCGGGAAGGTGATCCCGAAGACGTGCGCCGGCTCCCGATAGGGGTCGAGCTCGACGTAGTTGAACTGGCCCCAGTCGTACCGGGCGCCGCTGAGCTCGTCGGTGACCGCGAAGCGCTCGTGCCAGTCCAGGCCGAGGGTGGGCATGTCCAGGGCCGTGGTCCCGATCTGGGTGTTGTGGCTCGAGAGGCTGACGACCACCAGGACGGCGTCGGCCGAGCCGGGATCGGTCTTGGTGAAGCAGATCAGGTTCGGGTTGTCGACGGGGTGGAACCGCAGCGTGCGCAGCTGCTGCAGCGCCGGGTGCGCCCGCCGGACCTCGTTGAGCCGGCGCAGGTAGGGCGCGAGGCTGCGGCCGCTGGCCTCCGCCCCGGCCCAGTCGCGCGGGCGCAGGGAGTACTTCTCGCTCTCGTGGTACTCCTCGCTGCCCGGCTTGACCGCCACGTGCTCGAACAGCTCGAAGCCGGAGTAGACGCCCCACGTCGGGCTGAGCATCGAGGCGAGGACCGCCCGGATCTTGAACATCGGCGGGCCGCCGAACTGCAGCGACTCGTGCAGGATGTCCGGGGTGTTGACGAAGAAGTTCGGCCGCATGTAGTGCGCGTTGGTGGCGAGCTCGCGGCCGTAGTCCTCGATCTCGCCCCGCTCGGTCCGCCACGTGAAGTACGTGTAGGACTGGGTGAACCCGATGCGCGCCAGCTGGTGCATCATCGCCGGCCGGGTGAAGGCCTCGGCCAGGAACAGCACGTCGGGGTCGGTCTTCTTGACCTCCCAGATCAGCCAGTGCCAGAAGTTCAGCGGCTTGGTGTGCGGGTTGTCGACGCGGAAGATCTTCACCCCCGCCTCGATCCACACCCGGACCACCCGCAGGCACTCGGCGTAGATGCCCTCGGGGTCGTTGTCGAAGTTGATCGGGTAGATGTCCTGGTACTTCTTCGGCGGGTTCTCCGCGTAGGCGATCGTGCCGTCGGGCTTGGTCGTGAACCACTCCGGATGGGCCTCGACCCACGGGTGGTCCGGCGCCGCCTGCAGCGCGAAGTCCAGGGCCACCTCCATGCCCAGCTCGCGGGTGCGCGCGACGAAGGCCTTGAAGTCGTCCATCGTGCCCAGCTGCGGGTGGACGGCGTCGTGGCCGCCCTCGGCGCTGCCGATCGCCCAGGGTGAGCCGACGTCGTCCGGCCCGATCTCGTGCGGGTTGCCGCCGGGGAACTGCGGGGTGTTCGGGCCCTTGCGGTTGACCGTGCCGATCGGGTGGATCGGGGGCAGGTAGACGATGTCGAAGCCCATGTCGGCGATGGCCGGGAGGCGGTCGGCGGCCGTCGTGAACGTGCCGTGCGTGGGCTTGCCACCCACGACGGGACCCTCGGAGCGGGGGAAGAACTCGTACCAGGAGCCGTAGAGCGCCTCGCGGCGGTCCACCCACACCTCGTAGGTCGGCGAGGCGGTGACCAGCTCGCGCACGGGGTGCTCGTGGAGGTACCGCTGCAGACCGGCGGCCAGGGCGGGGGCGATCCGGACGGTCAGCTCCTGCGAGGTGTCCCGCAGCGCCTCCGCGGCCGCGGTGACGCGGCCCCGCCAGCCGGCGTCGGCCTCCTCGGCGACCCGCTCGAGCAGGCGGGCACCCTCCTCCAGGTCGTTGGCCAGCTCCTCGGCACCCTGGCCGGCCTCGACCTTGACCTCGACGGCGTGCCGCCAGGTGGCCAGCGGATCGCTCCACGCCTCGATCCGGAAGGTCCAGAGACCTTCCCGGTCGGGGACGACGGTGGTCAGCCAGCGATCGGGCTCCTGGCCGTACCTCTCCAGTCGGCGGAGCGGTCCGGGATCGCCCTCCCCGCCGGGCGCGCACCACACCACGTTCGCCGCGACGGCGTCGTGGCCCTCGCGGAAGACGGTGGCGGTGATCGGCAGGTGCTCGCCGATCACCGCGCGGGCCGAGAAGGACCCGCAGGACACGACAGGGGCGACATCGGTGATGCCGAGGCGGAGATCAGCGCGGCCAGTCATCGGAGCAACGCTATCGAGCCGCCGCCCCAGCAGCATCTCGGCTGGACTTCTTCCCCTCGTGCGCCACTCCCGGGGACATCCTGACGAAGGGCCCGGGCCTGGTTAGGCTCCAGAGGTGCGAGCTCTTCGTCGGTTCACCGTCCGCGCGGCTCTGCCGGAGCCGCTCCTCCCTCTCTCCCAGCTGGTCATGAACCTCCGCTGGTCCTGGCACCCGGAGACCAGGGACCTGTTCGAGATGCTCGATCCAGGTCTGTGGCAGCGCTGCGGGGGCGATCCCGGCCGCGCGCTCGGGGAGGTCTCGGCCGAGCGGCTGGCGCAGCTGGCCGGTGACCGCCGCTTCGTCCGCCGTCTCCAGGACGCCGTGGACGACCTGGACGAGTACCTCTCCACCCCGCGCTGGTACCAGTCGCTGGGTCCGGAGGCGCCGAAGACCATCGCCTACTTCTCGGCCGAGTTCGGCATCACCGAGGTGCTGCCGCAGTACTCCGGCGGGCTCGGCATCCTCGCCGGTGACCACCTCAAGGCCGCCTCGGACCTCGGCGTCCCGCTGATCGGCGTCGGGCTGCTCTACCGGGCCGGCTACTTCGCCCAGGGGCTGTCGGCCGACGGCTGGCAGCTCGAGCACTACCCGTCGCTGGACCCGCACGGCCTGCCGGTCAAGCTGCTCCGCCAGGCCGACGGCACCGCGGTGGTCATCACCGTGCCGCTCCCCGAGGGCCGCACCCTGCACGCGCACGTGTGGCGGGCGCAGGTCGGCCGGGTCTCCCTGCTGCTGCTCGACAGCGACATCGAGGAGAACGCGCCGGCCGAGCGGCTGGTCACCGACCGGCTCTACGGCGGCGACGAGGACCACCGGCTGCGCCAGGAGATGCTGCTGGGCATCGGTGGCGTGCGGGCGCTGCGCGCCTACTGCTCCCTGACCGGCACCCCCGCGCCGGAGGTCTTCCACGCCAACGAGGGTCACGCCGGCTTCCAGGGCGTGGAGCGCATCCGCGAGCTGACCGAGGCCCACGGGCTGACCTTCGCCGAGGCGCTCCAGGCCGTCCGCGCCGGCACGGTCTTCACCACGCACACCCCGGTGCCCGCCGGCATCGACCGCTTCCCCCGGGCGCTCATCGAGCGCTACTTCGCCGGGTTCGGAGTTCCGCTGGACCAGCTGCTCCCGCTGGGGGCCGAGGAGGACGCGGCGAAGTTCAACATGGCGCACATGGGCCTGCGGCTGGGGCAGCGCGCCAACGGCGTCAGCCAGCTGCACGGGCACGTCAGC
>Ga0196958_10000427_pt1 | contig 13722 bp, 14 predicted proteins | sample S1v_10metaG_FD_148654 | JGI IMG/M metagenome (GOLD analysis project Ga0196958, IMG submission 148654) | Soil microbial communities from Anza Borrego desert, Southern California, United States - S1+v_10 | ecosystem: Environmental > Terrestrial > Soil > Desert | place: USA: California | collected...
GAAGTGTTCCGATCCGGCTGGCTTGCCGGTGCCGGGCCCGCTTGCCGTCGCTTCGAAGAACGCTTCGCGAAGACCGTCGGCACCGCGCACGCCTTGACCACCAGCAACTGTGGCTCGGCACTTTTCCTCGGGCTGCGTGTGCTCGGCGTGAAGCCGGGCGACGAGGTCGTCGTCGGTGACTACACCTTCCCCGCTACCGGCCACGCCGTGCTCCAGGCGGGTGCGACGCCGGTGTTCGCGGACATCCGCCCGGACGTGTGGAGCGCCGACCCGGCGTCGATCGAAGGCTTGATCACCCCCCGCACGGTCGGCATCCTCGCCGTCGACGTCGCCGGGCAGCCCGGAGACTTCGACGAATACCGCGCGATCGCCGACAAACACGGCCTGTGGCTCTTCGAGGACGCCGCCTGCGCCGCGGGCGCGACCTACAAGACCCGTCCGGCGGGCAGCCTCGCCGATCTGGCCGCGTTCTCCTTCCACGGCCGCAAGGGCATCACCGCGGGCGAGGGTGGCGCGCTGGTTTCGGACCGCGAAGACCTCATCGCACACGCGCGCAAGCTGCACACCTACGGCATCGAGCCCGCCATCACCCGCGAGGGTTCCGGCGCGCTGCCGATCCCGGAGTTCCACGAGCTGGGCTACAACTTCCGGCTCTCGGACGTGCAGGCCGCCATCATGAACGTCCAGCTCGACCGCCTTCCGGACCTGCTCTCGGCCCGCCGTTCGGTGGCCAAGCGCTACCACGAGGCGTTCGAGAACCTGCCCGGTCTCGACGTCCCGGTGGAACTGCCGGACCGCGAGCACCCGTGGCAGGCCTACATTCTCACCGTGGCCCCGGAGATCGATCGCGACGCGCTCGCGCTGCGGATCCGCGAGCAGGGCGTGCAGTGCAACTTCGGCACCTACGCCTCGCATCTCCAGCCCATCTACGGCGAGACGCAGTCCTTGCCGGTATCGGCGGACCTCTTCGCCCGTCATCTCGCCATCCCGATGCACGCCAACCTCACCGATACTCACGTAGACCGGGTCATCGAGACCGTCAGCGCCGCGTGGGCGAGCTAGGAGAGAAATGCCCGACAAGAAGGTCCTCTTCACCGGGGGCGGTGGTTTCATCGCCGCGCACGTGATCCCGATGCTGCTCGACGGCGGCTACACCGTCCGCGTCTTCGACAACATGACGCGGGGCGATCGCCCCCGGGTCAACGAGTTCGTCGCCACCGGCAAGGTCGAACTGGTCGAGAAGGACGTGCGCTACGGGGGCGCCGTGCGCGAGGCCATGCGCGGCTGCACGCACGTGATCCACTTCGCCACCGTGTCGATCAACAAGTCGGTCGCGGACCCGCACGAGTCCATCGACATCAACATGGTCGGCAACCACAACGTCTTCGCCGCCGCGGCGGACGAGGGTGTCGAGCGGCTCGTGTTCGCGTCGACCGCGTCCGTCTACGGCGACCCGAAGCGGCTGCCGATGCACGAGGACGACGAGCTGAAGCCACTCACGCCGTACTGCATCTCGAAGCGCGCGGGCGAGGACATGCTCGGCTTCTACGAGCGCACCAAGGGCCTGTCCTGGAACGCGCTGCGGTTCTTCAACGTGTACGGCCCCGGCCAGAAGATCGAGGCCTACTACACGTCGGTGATCAACCACTTCATCCAGCGCCTGCGCGCCGGCCAGCCGCCGATCATCGACGGCCGCGGTGACCAGTCGATGGACTTCGTGCACGTCACGGACCTGGCCCGCGCCGTCGTCGCGGCGCTCGAGTCGGCGCAGGGATGCGTGCCGATCAACATCGGCACCGGGATCGACACCTCCATCGCGACGCTGGCGAAAATCCTCATCGACGCCGTGGGCGTCGACGTCGAGCCGCTGTTCAACGAGCGTGACGTGCTGGTTTCGCGGCGTGCCGCCGACATCACGCGTGCTCGCGAGATCCTCGGCTGGGAGCCGAAGATCTCCGTGGAAGAGGGCATGTACGAACTGGTGAAGGCCTCGGAGTGACCGCCGGTCCAGGGGAAAGCCGCCCCATGCGTATCGCGGTGGTGAACAACTTCTTCCCGCCGAGGGTGGGGGGAAGCGCGCACATGGCGGCGTCCCTGGCCGAGCAGTACGCGGCGCGCGGGCACGAGGTGCTCGCGATCACCGCGGCCTACGCCGACGCCCCGGCCGACGAGACGAAGGACGGCTATCGCGTCGTCCGCCTGCCCGCGGTGAAGATGCCGCAGCTGGGCCTGTCGATCGACTTCGACATGAGTTTCGCCTCGCTGCGGCCGGGCAACTGGCGGCGGCTGTGGAAGCTGCTGGACGAGTTCGAGCCGGACGCGGTCCACCTGCACGGGCAGTTCTTCGACCTGTCGTGGCTGGCCGGGTTGTACGCGCGGCGGCACAAGCTGCCGATGCTGCTGACCATCCACACCCTGCTGATCAGCGACAACAAGCTGTACGGCGGCGTGTTCCGGTTACTGGACACCGTGCTGGTGAACCCGATTTTGCGCTACCTCAAGCCGCGTTACGTCCTCCTTGACAAGCTCGGGGTCGACTACTGCGTCGAGCGCTACGGCACCAGTGACGCGAACTCGGACTACTTCCCGATCGCCGTCGACACCGGGAACTTCGAGAAGCCGTTGACCCTCGATGTCCGGGCGGAACACGGGCTCGGCGACGGCCCGGTGATCGTCTCGCTCGGGCACGTGATCCCGCTGCGCAACCGGCTTCCGCTCGTCGAAGCACTGCCGTCCATTTTGGACAAGCACCCCGACGTGAAGGTGGTCGTGGTCGGGCGCGTGTATCACGACGTCTTCCTGAAGCGGGCGGAAGAACTGGGCGTCGCGGACGCCATCGTCGTCACCGGCGTCGTACCGAAGGCGGACGTCCCCGCGTACTTCGCCGCCGCCGACATCGTCACGCACGACCTCAACGGTGGTTGCGGCACCGCGTCGCTGGAGGCGATGCTCTCGGGCACCGCGACCATCGCGTCGGTCACCGAGGACAACTATCCTGGCATCGAACTGCGCAACGGCGAGAACATCCTGCTGGTGCGACCGGACGACAGCGAGGCGGTGGCGGAGACCGTCATCGAGCTGCTCGACGACCCGGCGAAGCGGGCTTTGGTGGCACAGCGGGAAAGCGCGATGGTGCGAGCCAATTTCGGTCTCGACGTCGTCGCCGAAGAGCACCTGCGTACCTTCGAGAAACTGGTGACCGAGGCCGATGTTCTTCGATGACGAGCGCAGCAACCGGCTGCGCCCGCAGATCCTGACCGAACTCGTCTCGCAGTACATGAACGACGCAGAGCGCGCTCGGTTCTACGGACTGCCGGAGTCGACGCGGGTCCGCGAACGAGTGAAGATCATCAGCCCGGAGAACCTGAAGATCGGCGAACACTGCTGGATCGGCGAAGGCGCCGCGCTCGACGCGAGCGGTGGGCTGGAGATCGGCGAACACACCAGTATCGGCCTGAACACGCTGATCTTCACGCATTCCAGTTGGCTCGCGAACATGACGTTGCAGAACCACTCCGGCAGCGACCTCATCGAACGCAAGCCCGTGAAAATCGGCAAAGGCTGCTTCATCGGCGGCCTCGTGGTGATCATGGCAGGCGTCACGATCGGTGATTTCGCCACCGTGCAGCCGAACTCCGTGGTCGCCAAGGACGTCCCGCCGCGCACCCTGGTGGCGGGCAACCCCGCGCGCGTCTTCCAAAGGTACGACGACGAGTACATCCAGTCCGAAGTGGAGCGGGTGCGCGACGAAAACGCGCGGCGGCGCGCGTTGGCCGAGGAACGGGGGGACACCCCTGGTTCTTGGGGTGCTCCGGCGGGCGACTTCACGGAGTAGCCCGGTTCGCCACCGAACCGCCACGGTCAGAGGCGCTCCCCGAGCCGTTCGGCGATCGTCGTGTACACGTCGGGCCGGGTCTTGCCGATCGTATGGACCAACGCGATTCTGATCTGGCCGTGCCCGCGTTTGTAGACGAGCAACGACACGAAGTCGTCCTCGTTCTCGCAGAACCAAGCCGTTTCGCCGATACCCGGCAACATCGTCGGTGGCGTCACGCACTCCTTCTTGGCCTCCGCCGACATCGACGGCACCGACCACCCCTTTTCTGGAAGGACGTGCAAGTACAGGCCGACCACGCCGTTGTACTGGCACGCGTACTTGGTGATGTCACCCTCTTTCTTCACCGCGGCCTCCTGCTGACCGTCCTTGTGGCCGAACTCCGCGGTACCCATGATCTGCTGCACTTCGACGAGCGGGAGGAACGGGCAAGCCGCCGTGACCTTGGCCGGTGAGGCGGGTGGTGGAGGTGTCGTCGGAGTGGTGCTCGGGATCTTGCTCGTCGTTATCGGCGCCGTCGGCACTGTCGGCACTGTCGTCGACGGCGCTGGTGGTGGAGCCGCTGGCGCGGGCTCACCGCTACAGACGGTCACCGAAAAGAGCGTGCCGACGATCAAGAGCCCCCAGGTTCTTTTCACTCTCGAAAGGTAGACGACCTGCAGAAATATGGGGTCACGATGGGGCAACCATGGGTACGCCTTGCTTACTCGCAACTCCTGACCGTAATGATTCGCTACGTTGCGTGGTGATACGTTCTCGGGAAACCGTGGGAAGATGGTCTGGTGAGCACCGGCGAAGGAGGAGTTCGATGAGTGTCGTGCAGTGGCCTCACCGCCTTTTGGCGCTCGACGACTGGGCCGCGTTGCCGGAAGACCCGGCACACCGCGCGGAAGTCGTCGAAGGAGTGCTGGTCGTGTCACCCCGTCCGTTGTTCTTCCATCAGCGTGCGGTCAATCGCCTGACGTATTGGCTCGACGAACAGACGTCGTCGGAATACAGCGCGATGGGTGAGACCGAAATGGTCGTCGCCACCGTGCCGCTGACGGTCCGAGTTCCCGATGTGCTGGTCACCTCCGCTCTCGTGGCCGACGAAAACCCGGCGAGAGTCTCCGCCGAGGAAGACGTGCGGCTCGTCATCGAGGTGCTGTCCGAGGGCACCGTCCGCACCGACCGGGTCACCAAGTTCTCCGAATACGCCGAAGTCGGCATCGAGCACTACTGGATCGTCGACCTCGAAGACCCGGCGAGCATGACCACCTACCGCCTGATCGACGGCGAGTACGAGAACTTCGGCGAGCACACCGGCAAGGTGAGCCTCGACTTCGACGGCACCCCGCTCATGCTCGACCTCGACGCGCTGACCACTCGCCACGCCCAGCGTCCCTGATCCGCTCGCGTCGTATCGCCGATGAACCGGCGATGAACCGCCTTCCGGCAGTGTTTGTCCGTATGGGTCATGGCCGGATGACGAGTGGAATCAGCACTGTCCCGCGCGTCCTCGGTCAAGTGACGACCGGGGCCGCGTTCGCGCTTTCTTCGGCCTGGCGGGAGCGGCGCCCGCGAACGCGAAGCAACCTGGTGACGGCGGTACCGACTGCCGGGCGCGCACCGCCGTCGTTGCCGAGGGGGCAGCGACGGCGGTCCTTGTCGTGAGCCCGCAGACGCGATGTACCACTGATGAATCGTGGCCTATGCCGCACGCCGCCCGAGTCCGGCGACCACGCGATCCGGGGAACCACCGCATCCTCGAGTCCGACTACTAGGCTCGACGGGGAGTTCCCCGGCGAGAAGGGTGTCAGATGAGGTTCAAGCGGTTCGGCGCGTCCCTGCTGGTCGCCGGGTTAGCCCTGCTGAGCACCGCGTCCCCGGCGCTGGCCCATTCGGAGCTGAAGAGCAGTGACCCGGCGAGGGGCGCTTCGCTGGCGACGCCGCCGACGCAGGTCAAGCTGACCTTCTCGGGCCCGGTCACCCTCGCCGACCAGAACCCGATCCAGATCACCGGCCCCGACAACGCGTCGTGGACGGTCGGCCGCGCGGAGGTCGCCGGATCGGTCGTCACGGCGCCGGTCCAGGCCGTCGGCCCCGCGGGCGAGTACACGCTCCGCTACAAGGTGACCTTCGAAGACACGCACGCCGCGAGCGGTTCGGTGAAGTTCACCCTCAGCGCGCCAGTGGCAAGCCAGAGCGCCCCCGCTCAGGCCTCGTCGAGCAGCCAAGCCCCGGCCCAGGGGAGCAGCAGCGCGGCCCCGGCACCGCAGGCCGGCGAGACCACTCCCGAAGACCTGGTCCCGGCCTGGGTGTGGATCGTCCTCGCGGTGGCCGTGGTCGTGGCGGGGATCGTCGTCGCGCTCCGGTTCGTTCGTCGGAAGGGCTGAGCCGTCACGGAACGGCAGCGGTCGAGGCAACCTTTCCGGTGGTCAACCGTCGAACGGAGATGAGGACCAGGGTGGCTCGCGGCGATGACGAGTTCGTCGAGTTCGTGCGGAACTCGGCGACCCGTCTTCAGCATGCGGCCTTCCTGCTCACCAGCGACCGCCATCAGGCCGAGGACGCCGCCCAGACGGCGCTCGCCAAGACGTACGCGGCCTGGTCGCGGGTGCGCCGCAAGGACGCCTACGCGTACGCGCGGCAGGTCCTCGTCAATCACGTCATCGACGGCTGGCGGCGCCCGATCCGTGAGAACGCCACGGAGGATCTCCCCGAGCAGCCGAGCGATCTGGACGTCGCCGGCGCCGTTGTCCAGCGGAAATGGCTGCTTGACGCGTTGCGTACGCTCACAGACCGGGAGAGAGCCGTCGTGGTGCTCAGGCACTTCTTCGACTTGAAGGAATCCGACGTGGCCGGTGAACTGGGTGTCTCGGTCGGCACCGTGAAGAGCACCAATTCCCGCGCCCTGACCAAGCTGCGGATCACCGCGGAGGACGGATCGGAACTGATCGGCGGGCTGGGACGATGACCGACCTCGAGACACTGCGCTCGGCTCTGCGGGAACAGCCCGCCGAAGGGTTCGCCGAGCCCGACCTCGGCGCCATCATGACCAAGGGCAGGCGGATCCGCCGCCGCCGCCGTCTCGCGACCGGCGCGGGCGGGGTCGCCGCCACCTTGGCGACGGTGCTGGTCATCGTCGGCGCGGTCGCGCTCAAGGGCTCCTCGTCCGACCAGCCGCTTCCGCCCGCCGCGAGCGCGCCCGCGCCACCGCCGTCGGCATCGATACCGGCACCGGCACCGGTGAGCCCGACCCTCACCGAGGCCGCGTCGGATCGGCCTTTCGGCGAGGCGATCCCGCTCGGGGTCGAGGCAGGAGGTGGCCGTGAGCTGGTGCTCTGCGCCTTCGCGATCGACGAGCCGCAGATGCCGGACGTCAGGTTCGGCCTCCAGGTCGCGTACCGGACCCAGGCGGGCGAGTACGACGCGCTCCTGGCCAGCAACGAGTTCAAGGGTTCCGATCGCTCGTTCGGCTTCCACGCGGTGGACGGTGGAGACGTGATCCGGGGGACGTTCGTGCCCGTCTTCGGCTACTTCGCCGGTCCGGCGGCGCGGATCACCAGCACGGTCCGCGGGAAACCGGTCGAGGCCAAGGCCATCCCCTGGAGCGAGGACCCGTCGATCGTCATCTTCTGGTTCGACGGCACCCAGGTGGAGTCGGCGGGCGTGCTGACCCCTCTCGTCGCCTACGACGCGAGAGGTCAGCGTCTCACCAAATAACGCAATTCGGCACCAGGTGCCGAATTGCGAGAAAAGGTCAGGCCGCGGCCTGCGTCAGCACCTGGTCGACGACCGCGTGCGAAGGCAGGATCAGGTCCCGCTCGGTACCGGCGTCGATCTTGCCTTCGAGCAGGTCGACGAACCGGTCCAGCTGGGTCGCCAGCGGCTCGCGCGCGGTGACCAGTTCCGGGATCTCGATGACGGTCTGCTGCCGGTAGCCGAGGCCGTCCTCGGTCACCGAGTCGTGCGAGACGTGCCGGTAGATGGTGACGTCGCGGCGGAGCAGGTCGATCTCGATCATGCGGTCCAGTTCGGACACCCAGAGCGAGCGGACCTTGCGCTGGCCGAGGCGAGACGCGGAAACCGTGGCGAGCCCGGATTCGAAGGACAGCACCGTCTCGATGGTGTCTTCGGCGCCTTCGACCGAGTTCGGGTGGAAGTAACCGGCGCCGGAGGCGACCCGTTGCGGGGTCGCGCCGCCGAAGAACTGGATCGCCAGGTCGACGTCGTGCACCAGCAGGTCCCACGCGACACCGGTCCTGATGCGGGGCGCGTACGGGCCGTGGCGGCGGGCCATCAGGTGGATCGGCTCGTTGACCAGCGCCCGCGCGGTCAGCACGGCCGGGTTGTAGCGCTCCAGGAGCCCGCACATCAGCGGGACGTCCTTCTTCGCCGAAAGCCCGACGATCTCCTGGGAGAATTCGAAGCTGTTGCACACCGGCTTTTCGACCAGCATCGGCTTGCCCTGGCCCAGGATCTCCTGCGCCAGCTCGTAATGCGCCTCGGTGGCCGAAGCGAGCACGACGGCGTCCACATCGGACAGGGAGCCGATTTCGGGCGTCCACTGGGTTTCGTAGCGTTCGGCGACCTTGCGACCGGCCTCTTCGCGCGGGTCGATCACGCGGACGAGGTCCACGCGCTCGTTCGCGGCGAGGACACGGGCGTGCAGCGAACCCATGTTCCCGGTGCCGATGAGGGCGATCTTGTGCGTGGTCATGCGCCGAGTACCTCGCGAACCGTTTCGATGATGGTGTCCAGGTCGGACTCGGAAAGGTGCGGGTGCACCGGCAGGGAAAGCGCCTGCGCGGCAACGGAAGCGGCCACCGGGAAGTCCTCGACCTTCGCGTCGGGGATCAGCGGGTCGTTCCGGTAGCAGTCGTAGTCGAAGACGATCTTCGGGTAATAGATCCCGTTGCCGATACCGCGCTCGGTGAGGGCGGCGGCGAGTTCGTCACGCGAGAGGAAGGCGTGCGGGCCGACCAGCACGGTGTACTGGTGCCACACGTGCTCGCGGCCCGGCAGGACCTGCGGGGGGTCGAGGCCCGGGGTGCCGGCGAGGCCGTCGGTGAGGCGCTTCGCGTTGGCCTGGCGGGCGGCGGTGAGCTGATCCAGCTTCTCCAGCTGCGGGATGCCGACGGCGGCGTGCAGGTCGGTCATCCGGTAGTTGTGCCCGGCCACCTCGTACTGGTACCGGGCGCGCATGCCCTGGTTGCGCAGCACACGCAGCGCGTCGGCCAGCTCGTCGTCGTCCGTGGTGATCACGCCGCCCTCGGCGGTGGTGACGTTCTTGGTGGCGTACAAGGAGAAGCAGCCGATCCCGAAGGAGCCCGACGGCCTTCCCCGGAACGACGCGCCGACGGCCTGCGCGGAGTCCTCGATCACCTGGAGACCGTGCTCGGCGGCCAGCGGCGCGAGCTTGCCCATGTCCGCTGTCTGCCCGTAGAGGTGCACGGGCATCAGGACCTTGGTGCGGCCGGTGATCGCGGCGGCGACGGCGTCCGGGTCGATCGCGAAGTCGTCGCGCCGGATGTCGGCGAAGCGGACGGTCGCGCCGGCTTCCAGGATCGCGTTCAGCGTCGCCACGAAGGTGAACGGCGAGGTGACGACCTCGTCGCCCGGCTGGAGGTCGAGCGCCTGAATGGCGGCGACCAGCGCGGTGGTGCCGTTGTTGACGGCGATCGCGTGCTTCGTGCCGGAAACGCTCGCGAACGCGTCCTCGAAGCGCTTGACCATCGGTCCCTGTGCGATGGCGCCGGATCGCAGCACCTCGACGACGAGGTCCTCCGCGTCACGGACGTCGACCACGGTAATGGGGATCATCTGCAAGTCTCTCTCGACTGGGCGTTCTGGTGCGTCCGGTACAGTGAGCCGCCGGTTCTGCGCCCGGCCGCCCTCTCTGGCGCGGGCCACACGTTACCGGGACCGCCGAAGCGCCCAAGACCCCAGGCTGTCTCCAGCCACGACGAACGGAACGCACGTGGTGAACCGCATCCACCCGACAGCAGTCATCGGCGAGGGTGTCGAGCTCGGTGAAGACAACGTCATCGGACCGTTCACGGTCATCGTGGGCCCCACGCGGATCGGGGACGGCAACTGGATCGGCCCGCACGTGACCATCGGGACCCCTGGCGAGGACCGCGGCCGCGAGCACCCCGCAGCCTGGGAAGCCGCGCCGAACGGTGATCCCGAGCACGACGGCCACGGCGTCGTCATCGGCAGCCGCAACCGGATCCGCGAGTACGTGAGCGTCCACCAGGGCACCTGGCGCACCACCGGCATCGGCGACGGCGGCTACTTCCTCCGCGGCTCCCACATCGCCCACGACTGCGTCGTCGAGGACGCCGTCACGGTCGCGTCGAACGTCATCACCGGCGGCCACTGCCACATCTGGTCCGGGGCGAACCTGGGCATGGGCGCGATCCTGCACCAGCGGGTCGTCGTCGGCCCCGGCGCGATGGTCGGGATGAGCTCCGCGGTCCGCAAGGAGGTGGGCGCGTTCACCATCGCCGTGGGCAACCCCGCGCGGGTGACCGGCGTCAACACCGTGGGCCTGTCCCGCCGCGGGCTGGACGAGGCCACCATCGAGGCGCTGGGGCCGTGGCTGAAGGGTAAGGCGGGTCTCCCTGAGGACGGGCTGGCCGACCGGCTGCCCGGCGACCTCTCTACCTTGGTGAAGGCGTGGGACGCCCGTCCGCGCGAGTGAGTACGTGAGTGGGAGCTCGCAGAGGTCGCGCGTTCCGGAGAAAAAGGAGTATCAAGATGGCGGAAGTCGCCGGCAAGCTGCGTGAGGTCTTCGTCGAGGCGCTGGACCTCGATGGCGATGTCGATGTCGAGAACTTGAAGTACCGCGACATCGAGGCTTGGGACTCGGTCGGTCACATGGCGCTGGTCGCGGCCATCGAGGACGAGTTCGAGGTGGAATTCGACACCGACCAGGTGATCGACATGTCCAGCTTCAAGGTCGCCGTCGACATGGTGACCGACCTCCAGAACAAGTGATGCTGGACGGCAAGACGGCCCTGGTCACCGGGGGCACCCGGGGGATCGGGCTGGCCACCGCGCGGGTGCTCGCCGAGGCGGGTGCCACCGTCGTCCTGACCGGCCGCGACGAGGCCAAGGCCAAGGAAGCGGCGGCCGCGGCGGGGGCCGCGAGCGGGCTCGCGCTGGACGTCACCGACGCCAAGGCCGTGTCGACGCTGGTCCGCGGGGTGGCCAAGGAGCACGGCAAGCTCGACATCGTGGTCGCCAACGCCGGGATCATGGAGGACGCGCTCCTCGGCATGATCCGCGAGGAACTGGTCGACGCCACACTGAGCACGAACGTCGCCGGCACGCTGCACACCGTCCAGGCCGCGGCCAGGGCGATGATGCGCAAGAAAACCGGCTCGATCGTGGTGCTGGCTTCGATCGTCGGCGAGTACGGAAGCGCCGGTCAGACGGTGTACGCGGCCTCGAAGGCGGCGGTGGCGAACATCGCGCGTTCGGCCGCGAAGGAGCTCGGTCGTTCCGGGATCCGGGTCAACGCGGTGGCACCCGGCGTCATCGACACCGACCTGACCTCCGGCCTGACCGAGGACGCCAAGGCCGAGAACATCGGCAAGACCCCGCTCGGGCGGCTGGGCACGCCCGAAGACGTGGCGAACGCGATCCGGTTCCTGGTCAGTGAGGACGCCTCGTTCATCACCGGCCAGGTGCTGGGCATCGATGGAGGACTCGTTCTCTGATGACCCTGGTGGGTGTGGGTGCACGACTGATCGACGTCACGAGCGGCAAGACGCTCACGGGCGAGGAACTCGACACCGAGGTCACCCGCGTGGGCGCCGCGTTGTCGCTGCTGCCGCCGGGCGCGCTGTTCGCGCGGATGTCGGTGGACCTGCCCAGCGTGCTGAACTACCTCGGCGCGTTCGAGGCCGGCCGCGCGATCGCGCTGATCGACCCGGCGCTGGACGCCGACGTCCTGGCCGGGCTCATCGAGCGGTTCCGCCCGGCCGCCGTGCTGTCCGCGCCGGACGCGCCCGCACCCGACGGTTACGGCGTCTCCGACGGGCTCGGGTCTGACTGGGTTCGCGAGTCGCCGGAGGGCGTCGAGCCCCATCCCCATCTCGCGGTCCTGCTGCCGACCAGCGGTTCCACCGGCAACCCGAAGCTCGTCCGGCTCTCACGCGGCGCGATGTTGGCGAACGCCGACGCGATCGCCGAGGTGCTCGGCATCGACCGCGACGAGGTCGCGCCGACCAGCCTCCCGCTGCACTACAGCTACGGCCTGTCCGTGCTGAACTCCCACCTCGTCCGCGGCGCGACCGTGGTCATCGAGCCTTCGGGGGTGCTCGGGCGCGGGTTCTGGGACGCGGTCAACGAGCACGAGGTCACCTCGCTCGCCGGGGTGCCGTACCACTACGAGATGTTGCGGCGCCTGAAGTTCGACCCGGCGAAGTACCCGACGCTGCGCACGCTGACCCAGGCGGGCGGCAAGCTCCGCGACGACCTCGTCGCCCAGTTCAACGACAAGATCCGCGCGGTCGGCGGGCGGATGTTCGTGATGTACGGGCAGACCGAGGCCGCGCCGCGGATGACCACCGTCCCGGCGGAGCGGCTCGCGGAGAAGCTCGGCTCGGCCGGGCCCGCGCTGCCCGGCGGCTCGTTCGCGATCCGGCGCGAGGACGGTTCCGAGACCACGCATCCGAAGATCGTCGGTGAGGTCGTCTACCGCGGGCCCAACGTGATGATGGGGTACGCCGAGGACGAGGCCGGGCTGGCGGCGGGTGACGAGTACGGCGGCGTGCTGGCCACCGGCGACCTCGGGTACCTCGACGAGGACGGATTCCTCTACATCACCGGACGGCTCAAGCGGATCGGCAAGGTCTTCGGCAACCGGGTCAGCCTGGATGATCTCGAGCAGGCCGTGCGTTCCGCCTCGGTGGGGATCGACGTCGTGGCCGCCGTTCCGGCAGGGGACAAGGTCGTCCTGTTCGCCGAGGCGGCCGACAAGGAGATCTGCAAGGACGCCGCGAAGGCGCTGTCCGAGCGGCTGCACCTGCACACCAGCGGGTTCGACGTCCGACCCATCGACACCGTGCCGCTGCTGGCCAGCGGCAAGATCGACTACCGGTCGCTGGAGGCCCAGGTATGAGCGTCTTTACGTTGTCCCAGGCCGAGCGCGAGAAGCACCTGCTTCCGCAACTGGCCGAGCTGACCGCGCACCACCGCCAGAACTCCGAAGGCTACGAACGCATCCTCTCGTCGCTCGGTATCGCTCGGGACGCGGAGTTCGCTTCCATCGCGGAGCTGCCGTGGCTGCCGGTGCGGATGTTCAAGACGCACGACCTCCGGTCCATCCCCGAGTCCGAGATCTTCAAGACGCTGACCTCGTCGGGCACCACCGGCGCGGGCGCGTCGCGGATCTACCTGGACAAGGCCGCGGCCGGCGCGCAGACCAAGCAGCTCGGTGCCACCCTGCGGGAAGTCCTCGGCGGCGAGCGGCTGCCGATGCTGATGGTCGACACCGTCGGCATCATCAAGAACCGCCGCTCCTTCTCCGCGCGTGGTGCGGGTGTGCTGGGCATGGCCAACTTCGGCCGCAAACACACCTACGTGCTCGACGAGAACGACCGGCCGGACGTCGAGGCGGTCAAGACGTTCCTCGCGACGTATGGCGACAAGCCGTTCCTCATCTTCGGCTTCACCTTCATGGTGTGGCAATACCTGTACGAGGTCGCGCGTGAGCACGAATTGGACCTGTCCAACGGGATCCTGATCCACTCCGGCGGCTGGAAGAAGCTGATCGACCGCGCGGTCGACAACACCGAGTTCCGCCGCCGCTTCAAGGAGGACACCGGGCTCACCCGGATCCACAACTACTACGGGATGATCGAGCAGATCGGCACCGTGTTCCTCGAAGGCCC
>Ga0196958_10000428_pt1 | contig 13707 bp, 13 predicted proteins | sample S1v_10metaG_FD_148654 | JGI IMG/M metagenome (GOLD analysis project Ga0196958, IMG submission 148654) | Soil microbial communities from Anza Borrego desert, Southern California, United States - S1+v_10 | ecosystem: Environmental > Terrestrial > Soil > Desert | place: USA: California | collected...
CGCGCCCACGTAGATCGTGCCGTCGTCCTCGATGGAGATGTCGGCGCCGGTCTCCTCGGTGATCGAGTTGATCATCTTGCCCTTCGGGCCGATGACCTCGCCGATCTTGTCCACCGGGATCTTCACGCTGGTGACGCGCGGGGCGTACGGGCTCATCTCGTCCGGGCTGTCGATCGCCTCGGCGATGACCTCCAGGATGGTGAGGCGAGCGTCCTTCGCCTGCTTCAGCGCGGCCGCGAGAACCTCCGACGGGATGCCGTCGAGCTTCGTGTCGAGCTGCAGCGCGGTGATGATGTCCTTGGTGCCGGCGACCTTGAAGTCCATGTCGCCCATGGCGTCCTCGGCACCGAGGATGTCGGTCAGCGCGACGTAGCGGGTCTCACCGTCGACCTCGTCGGAGATGAGGCCCATGGCGATGCCGGCGACCGGCGCCTTCAGCGGGACACCCGCGTTCAGCAGGGCCATGGTCGAAGCACAGACCGAGCCCATCGAGGTGGAGCCGTTGGAGCCCAGCGCCTCGGAGACCTGACGGATCGCGTACGGGAATTCGTCACGCTTCGGCAGGACCGGGACCAGTGCGCGCTCGGCGAGCATGCCGTGGCCGATCTCGCGCCGCTTCGGCGAACCGACGCGGCCGGTCTCGCCGGTCGAGAACGGCGGGAAGTTGTAGTGGTGCAGATACCGCTTCGTGGTCTCCGGGGAGAGCGAGTCGATCTGCTGCTCCATGCGGAGCATGTTCAGCGTGGTGACGCCCAGGATCTGGGTCTCGCCGCGCTCGAACAGCGCGGAACCGTGCGCCCGCGGGATCACGGCGACCTCGGCGGCGAGCGACCGGATGTCGGTCAGGCCGCGGCCGTCCATGCGGATCTTGTCCGTGAGGACGCGCTTGCGCATGATCTTCTTCGACAGGGCCTTGAACGCCGCGCCGATCTCCTTCTCACGGCCCTGGAAGGCTTCGCCCTCGCCGAGGCCGACCTTCTCCAGCACCGCGGCCTTGACCTGGTCGGTCGCGTTGTCACGGTCCTGCTTGCCCGCGATGGTCAGGGCGTTCGCGAGGTCGTCGGTCGCGATGGCGGCGACGGCGTCGAAGGCGTCCTGCTCGTAGGCCAGGAAGACCGGGAACTCGCCGGTCGGCTTGGCGGCCAACTCGGCCAGCTGCTGCTGGGCCTCGCACAGCACCTTGATGAACGGCTTCGAAGCCTCGAGGCCCTCGGCGACCGAGACCTCGTCCGGCGCCTTGCCGCCCTCGGTGATCAGGTCGAGCGTGCGGTCGGTGGCTTCGGCCTCGACCATCATGATGGCGACGTCGTCACCCACGATGCGGCCGGCGACCACCATGTTGAACGTGGCGTCCTCGAGCTGCTTCCAGGTCGGGAACGCGACCCACTGGCCCTCGATCAGCGCGACGCGGACGCCACCGACCGGGCCCGAGAACGGCAGGCCGGCGATCTGGGTCGAGGCCGAGGCCGCGTTGATCGCGAGCACGTCGTACGGGTCGTCCGGGTTGAGGCTCTGGACGGTGATGACGACCTGGATCTCGTTGCGGAGACCGTCGGCGAACGACGGGCGCAGCGGCCGGTCGATCAGGCGGCAGGTCAGGATCGCGTCGGTCGACGGGCGACCCTCGCGGCGGAAGAACGCGCCGGGGATGCGTCCGGCGGCGTACATCCGCTCCTCGACGTCCACGGTCAGCGGGAAGAAGTCGAAGTGGTCCTTCGGGTGCTTCGACGCGGTGGTCGCCGAAAGCAGCATGGTCTCTTCGTCGAGGTACGCGACGACGGCGCCGGCGGCCTGACGGGCCAGACGGCCGGTCTCGAAGCGAACGGTGCGAGTGCCGAAACGGCCGTTGTCGATCACGGCTTCGGTTTCGTGCACGGTGACTCCGGTGGAGTCGGTCATAGGGTGTATCTCCTCTTTTGATCCTCTGTAACGGCGCGAGTCTCCCACCCTGGGACCTGTTTCGCCTGCGGACGCTCGAGGAGTGATGCCGGTCTTCGATCGAAGCCCCCGGGCCGTTGCCCGGGAACCACTACCGAGGACCGGCGGACGGTTCCTCGTGCGCGCTCGCGCCTGTGTCCTTCAGACCGAGGGGGAGCGACCGGTGTGGTCACTCCCCCTCGGGTTCAAGCTATCGGCGCAGGCCGAGACGCTGGATCAGCGCACGGTAACGCTCGATGTCCACCTTCATCACGTAGTTCAGCAGCCGGCGGCGGCGGCCGACCAGCAGCAGAAGCCCGCGACGGGAGTGGTGGTCGTGCTTGTGAGCCTTGAGGTGCTCGGTGAGGCCGACGATGCGCTTGGTCAGCAGCGCGACCTGGGCCTCGGGGGATCCGGTGTCCGAGTCGTGCACGCCGTACTCGGCAAGGATCGACTTCTTTTCTTCGGTGGACAACGCCACTGTGGTGCTCCTAGATATCTGTGCCGTGCGGCCCGGACGATGTCTTCACGCCGGGTGAGACGGTCACGGCCGCCACGGACTGCAGCCGGACCCAATCATGAAGGCTACCAGCCTCGTGATCAGCGGCTTCAGGCGCGGGCGTGGGCCAACGCGTACGACCGGATCACCCGGTAGCGCGATGCCCCTTGCGCACGGTCACTGCTCATCAGAACGGCTTCGGTCGCCGTCCAGGTCTCACTGGTGAACCCGGCCAGCCGCTCCACCCACGCGCTCGCGGCCTCCGGCCGGTCGCGGGGGAAGCGGGCCAGTGTCAGGTGGGCCACGTACGGCCTGCCTTCACTCCCCGCACCGGCCATCGCGGCCAGCTCGTGGAGCCCGGTTCCGACCACACTCAACCACAGCACCCCGGGGAATGTCGCGGCCTTTTCCAGCCGGAGGTCGATCGGGTCCGCGCCGGCCAGCCGTCCGGCGAGCCACTCGTCCCGCTCGTCCGCGTCGCCCTCGCCGTAGAAACCGAGGGTGATGTGCCAGTCTTCCCGCGTTGACCAGCGCAAACCGTCGGCCTCGGGCGCACCCAGCGCGACGGCGACCTCGGCGAGGACACCTTCGGGCGGAATCAACGCACTGAAGAGGGTCACGGCGCGTGACCCGCGAGTCACGTCAGGATCCGTTCCTCGCGGCCCGGCGCAGCAGGTCCGCCAGCGCGGGAAAATTGTCGTCGAGGAGCTTCGCGGCTTCGGTCAGGTCTTCGTCCTCGCCGATGTCGCGCAGCGCCACGAGCACACCCTGGTCGTCGGCGACGGCGCCGACCGGGATGCTGTCCCTGCCCACCGTCGGCCGCGAATCGCGGACGTCCTCGAGCGCCTCCTGCATGGCCTTGCGGTCCCCAGCGGCGACCGCCGGCACCAGGACCTTGCGCTCCAGCATGATCATCTTGGCGAGGACGACCGGGTTCCCGATCTTCGCGCGGCGCCCGCTCATCACCTGGCTGAGCATGGGCGCGCTGATGCCGAGGACCTCGGCGAGAAAGGCTTGGGAGATGTCGAAGGCGACGACCAGTCTCCGCACGCGATCGCCGAGCGGCTCCCCGTACCACTCCTTCTGCAGCGCGATGTTCCGCTGGACGATCTTGTGGTCCTCCACCTGGTCCGCTCCCCTAACCCCGTCGAACGCCCTGCGCGGTCCGTGACATCTTGCCACCGGACCGCACGTGGGCGGGCGTGTTTGCCGATTGTCATCCGGCCCGGGCCGAAACGATCAGTCCTGCGCGCCGAGCAGGTCCCTGGTCCGGGCGACGTCCTCGTCGATCTGCTTCACCAGACCTTCCGACGTCGGGAAACGGACCTGATCCCGCAGCTTGGCGACGAAATCGAGCGCGACGTGCTGCCCGTAGAAATCCTCGTCGATGTCGAGGACGAAGGCCTCGACTGTGCGTTCCCGGCCGGAGAAGGTCGGATTGGTCCCGACCGACACCGCGGCCCGCAGCCGGCGGCCGGAATCCGACGAACGGGTGAACCAGGCGCCGTAGACACCGTCGGCGGGCACCGCCGCGAACCGCGGCGTCGACAGGTTCGCCGTCGGATAACCGAGATCGTGCCCCCGGCCGTCACCCCGGACGACGATGCCCTCCAGCCGGTGCGGCCTGCCGAGCGCTTCGGACGCCGCGACGACGTCCCCGGCGTCGATGCACGAGCGGACGTAGGTCGAGGAGAAGGTGATCTCGTTCTCGGTCTGCTGCTGTGCGAGCAGACCCTGCAGTTCCGCGCCGTACGCGACGAAACCGAACCGCTTCCCCAGCGTGCGGAGGAGATCGACGTCACCGGCGGCCTTGGCGCCGAAGGTGAAGTTCTCCCCGACGATCACCGCGGCCGCGTGCAGTTTGTCCACGAGGACCTCGTGCACGAATTCGTGCGCTGTCAGCCTCGACAGTTCGAGGGTGAACGGCAGTACGCAAAAGACGTCGACGCCCAGGCCCTCGACCAGTTCCGCCTTGCGGCGCAACGTGGTCAGCTGCGCGGGATGGCTGCCGGGCCGGATCACCTCCGACGGATGCGGGTCGAAGGTCAGCACCACACTCGGCACGTCGCGTTCGGCGGCGGCGCGGACCGTTCTCGAGATCAGCTCCTGATGACCGCGGTGCACGCCGTCGAAGACGCCGATCGTCACCACGCACCGTCCCCAGCTCCCGGGAAGGTCACCCAAACCACGCCAACGCTGCACTTGTGCCCCGTCTCCTCCAGGCCTGCTCCGTGCACCACCCTAGGTGCCAGTCGGCGAAAGCCGAGGAGGCACCCCGGAAAGCGGCCGGCGCGTGCATCCGCCCCGGCCGAAGACCCCGCTATCGCGGTGGCGGGACGCCTTGTCCACCGTCCTGACGGGGCTGACCAGGCAGCGTCCTGCCGTCGTCGATCGCGGACACGGGTGCGCAGACGGACACTAGGCCGGCAGCAACACGACCACCGAGCGGGCCAGTTCGCCTTCGTCCGCGGCGAGTGCGAGCACCCGGCCGTCCGGTCCGAACATCCCGTAGGTGCCCTCGATCCCGGCCGCGGGCACCCGCTGTCCATAGCGGACCGCCTGTGCCATGCGGACGTCCAGATCGCGGCGCGGGAACGCGGCGGCGACGGCGGCGTCGAGATCCAGCGAGAGTTCCGGCTCGTCTTCGAGCTGATCGAGAGTGCGGGCCTTGGCGAGGGTGAACGGCCCGACCGTGGTGCGCCGCAACGCGAGCAGATGCCCGCCGACGCCGAGCCCGGCGCCGAGGTCGCGGGCCAGCGCCCGCACGTAGGTCCCGGACGAACATTCGACGACGGCGTCGAGTTCGATCCGGCCCGCCTCGCGGCGGGTGGCGAGCAGATCGAAGCGGTGCACGGTGACCGGACGCGGCGGGATCACGACCTCTTCGCCGGCGCGGACCCGGGCGTAGGCGCGTTTGCCGTCGATCTTGACCGCGCTGACCGCGCTCGGCACCTGCTGGATGTCGCCGGTCAGTGCGGCGATCCCGGCGGCGATCGCGTCGTCGGTGACCTTTTCGACGACGTCCGGGGCGGCTTCGGCGATCGGTTCGCCCTCGGCGTCGTCGGTCGTGGTGGACAGTCCCAAGGAGAGGGTCGCGAGGTAGGTCTTGCGGTCCAGGGCGAGATGGCCGAGGAGTTTCGTCGCGCGTTCGATGCCGAGCACCAGCACGCCGGTGGCCATCGGGTCGAGGGTGCCGGCGTGCCCGACCTTGCGGGTGCCCATGAAGCGCCGCGCCCTGGCGACGACGTCGTGGGAGGTCATCCCGGACGGCTTGTCGACGATGACGAGACCTGGCGGCGGAGCGGGACGTTTTTTGGCTTGAGCCTGATGGGGGCGCGACACGGGCCGAACCCTATCTTTCGGTCCCGGGCGGGGCTGAAGGGGACTTTCTCCGCGTCTCACGCGATGAAGGGCGCTTTCGCCCCATGTCATGCGCGGAAAGCGTCTTTCAGCCGCCCTCCGGCTAGGAAGAGACGGGCAGCGGCGCTTCGGCGTCCCAGCGGCGGCGCCGGATCTGCACCGGGATCTCTTCGCCCCGGGCCTCGGCCTCGAACAGCACGGCGCGGGTGCGCCGCCACCACACGAGCATCCGGAACGTGCCGAACGCGAGCACCGCCATGACCGACAGCAGCGCCAGGCGGAACGTGCCGCCCGTCCACTCCAGCAGCACGCCGACCGCGAGCGCCGAGATCGTCGTGGCGACGAAGCCGCCGACGTTCACGACACCGGTCGCGGTGCCGACCCGTGCGAGCGGGTTGTAGTCCCGCGCCAGCGCGAAGCCGATCATCGACGCGGGGCCGCCGAGGGAGAGGAACGCGAACGCGGGGACCAGGACCGCGACCGGGACCGTCCCGCTCCAGCCGAGCAGGACCGCCCACATCACCGCGGCGCCGCCGATGTATCCGCCGACGAGCGGCATCCGCAGCGACGGCCGCCGTCCGATCAGGCCGCCGACGATCGGGCCGCCGATCATCGAGCCGAACACGAAGACGATCAGCAGTGAACTCGCGGTGGCCTTCGGATACCCCTGACCCTGTACCAGGAAAGGGACTCCCCACAGCATCGTCAGCACGTTGGGGGCGAACATCGTGCTGAAGTGCACCCAGAATCCCAGCCGGGTCCCCGGGGTGCGCCAAGCTTCGGCGACCTGGCGGCCCAGCACCTTCGGATGCACCTTCTCGCGGACGGGCTCCGGCATACCGCGCGGGATGTCTTCGACGCGGAGGGCGACGACGGCGGTGTACAACGCGGTCACCAGGCCGACGGTGAAGAACGTCGGCGTCCACCCGGGACCGTCGAGCAGCAGGCCCAGCGGAAGGGTCGCGGCGAGGTTGCCGACGTAACCGATCGCCCCGGTCAGCGCGGCGATCAGCGCGTACTGGCGGCCGGGGAAGTGTGCGGCGATCAGCCGCAGGATGCTCACGAAGGTCAGCGCGTCGCCGAAGCCGACGACGGCGCGGGCGAGCAGGCCGAGCGGATAGGAATCGGCGACGGCGAGCAGGATCTGTCCGAGGCCGAGGAAGAACACGGCGCCGGTGAGCACGCGGCGCGGGCCGTAGCGGTCGACGAGGACACCGGTGGGGATCTGCATCGCGGCGTAGACGCCGACCTGCAGCACGGTGAACGTGCCGAGCGCGGCCGCGCCGACGCCGAAGCGGTCGGCGGCCTGGAGCCCGGCGACGCCGAACGACGTGCGGTGGAAGACGGCGAGAAGGTAGACGGTGACGGCGGCGAACCAGATGAACCAGGACCGGCGGGTGGCTCGGCCTGTCACAGTGTTCCTCCTCGAGGACGGCTTCGGGCAACGAGAGACGCCCGCGCTGCCGCCTCATCTAGTTGTAGCTTCTAAGCAACGATGAAACCTAGCCGTTACCCAGGTGGTTTTCACCACAGCCATGCCCGCCTCCCCCGCAATCAGTCACTCACCTACTTGCGGGGGATCGGGGCGCGAGCAGGTGACTGATTGCGGGAGGGGTCAGGCGGTGCGGACGGCGCCTTCCACGGCCCACCGCCCCGAGCGCCACCGCATCAGCACCGTCGCCAGCCGCAGCAGCATGAACAACGAGAGGCCGGTCCAGATCCCGGCCAGCCCCCAGCCGAACGCGAGCGACAGCCAGACCAGCGGCAGGAACCCCAGCGCCGCGCTCAGCAACGTCGCGTTGCGCAGGAAGGCGGCGTCGCCCGCGCCGAGCAGGACGCCGTCCAGCGCGAACACCACCCCGGCGATCGGTTGCAGCGCGACGAAGAACCACCACGCGTGCGGGATCTGCCCGAGCACGGCCGCGTCCGAGGTGAACACCTGCGGCAGCACCCCGGCCACCGACGCGAACACGACACCGAGGAAACAGCCGAAAATCAGGCCGTACCCGGTGATCTGGTTCGACAACCCGCGTGCTCGTCTGCTCGCACCGGCGCCCAGGGCGGCGCCCACGAGCGACTGCGCGGCGATGGCCAGCGAGTCCAGGACGAGTGCAAGGAACGTCCACAGCTGCAACACGATCTGATGCGCGCCGACGGCCTCGGTGGACGTCCGCGCGGCGACCGCGGCGGCGGAGACGAAACACGCCTGGAAGGCGAGACTGCGCAGCACCAGGTCTCGGCCGAGACCGAGCTGGGCGCGCATCACCTGCGGCTCCGGGCGCAGCCCGACCCGCTCCCGCACCAGGGCCACGATGAACAGCGACGCCGAGATCACCTGCGCGACGACGTTCGCGATCGCCGAACCTTCCAGTCCCCAGTCCGCGCCGTACACCAGCAGCGGGCAGAGCACGGCGGAGATCCCGTTGCCCGCCAGCACATAGCGCAGCGGTTTCGCCGAGTCCTGCACGCCGCGCATCCAGCCGTTGCCCGCCATCGTGATGAGGATGAACGGCGTCCCGAACAGCGCGATCCGCAACCAGGAGACGGCGGCGTCGGTGATCGCGGCGTCCCCGGAAAGGATCCGGGCGATGGGCGCGGCCAGCAGCTGCCCGGCGACGATCACGACCAGCCCGACGATCACCGCGAGCCAGGTCGCCTGGACACCTTCGCGGACCGCGTCGCCGCGGCGTCCGGCGCCGTGCAGCCGCGCCGTGCGCGAGGTGGTGCCGTACGACAGGAACGTCAGCTGGCTCGAAACCTGCGACAGCACGACGCCGCCGACCGCGAGCCCGGCCAACGGCAGCGCGCCGAGATGCCCGACGACGGCCGTGTCCACCAGGACGTACAGCGGTTCGGCGGCGAGGACGCCGAGCGCGGGCACGGCGAGGCCGAGTACGCGCTTCGGCGGGACGCGCTCGTCGAGTTCGGAAGCTTCAGGCACCACCGCAGACTAAAGGTCGGCCGCGGCCACGAGAGACGACGGCGCGGTCGCGATGATGGCGTCGAGGGTGGTGCGGGCGGTTTCGAGGGAAGTATCGGTGCCGCCTGTACCGGCACCAAGTCGGCGCCCACCTCCCACCGGCCGGCGCGCAGGACGCTCAGGAGAGCCACCACGAGACAGCGGCGGTCTTGTCGGGGCTAGCCGTCCTCGCGTGACGAGCGGGGTGATCGCGTCCTCCTGGTGCGCAGCATCCGTTCCCCTGCGTCCACATAGGACTCGAAGAATTCGGCGACCTCTTCGAGCCTGGCTTCGGCGGGCTCGCCCTCGGCGGATCGTGCTCCACTCCGGAGCACGCGGATGAAGGCACGGGTCCGTTCGTGGCTCGCGGCGAGAAGCTGCTCGAATCCACTCACCGCCTCGACGAGCAGACGGCGGCTGCCCGGTTGCGGGATGGTCCTGGCGAGTCCCCACGAGACCAGCTCGCGGACGGCCACGCTCACCGCACCCTTGCTGAGACCGAGTGCCGCGCCGAGTTCGTCCAAGGACACGGGGCCGAAGCCGAGCAGGAGCTGCCCGTGGACCCGGCCGGTGGTGCGAGGCAGGTTCCACGACCCGAGGAAGTCGCCCATGGCGGTGACGAACGCGGCGCGGTCGTCGGCGGCCGTCATGCCGAGCGCTCCGTGGCCCAGCCCTCGATGATGGCCTCGATGGCCTTCGTCGTCTCATCGGGCGCGTCCAGGGTGACCACGTGGCCGGCGCCGGGGACGACCTGCTCGGTCACGCCTTCGGCCCGCGCCCAGCGGGGCATCGCGGACGCGATGTTGCCGGTGCGGTCGCGGGCACCGCGGACGAGCCCGAGTGGAACCGGCGAGCGGTGGCCCGGTCGCGGGTCGACGAGCGACACGGTGGCCCGCCAGACGTCGAGGAAGACACGTTTGGGCATCCGGGCGAACACCGCCTCGCAGGCGGCGATCCCCTCCGGTGTCTCGGCCGAGGCACGGGCCATGAGGCCCGGCAGCCGTGCGGCGGGGATCAGCGCCAGCGCCGGGGCGGCGAGCTTCAGCAGGAGCCGCTCCCCCGAACCGAGCGGGCCGGCGTTCCAGGTGGAGTCCACGACGATGAGGCCGTGAACGCGCTCGGGAAGGCGTCGGACGAGCGCCTGTGCGAGGTTTCCGCCGAGCGAGTGTCCGATGAGGATCGGCCGGTCGAGATCGAGGTGATCGAGCAGGGCGATCAGGTCGTCCAGCGCGGCCGACGCGGTGAAGCGGACTCCCGGGGCGAGGCTCGACTCGCCGTGCCCGCGCTGATCCCAGCTGACGACCCGATGTCCTGCCTGGTGCAGGGACTCCGCCTGCGCGTCGAACATCCGGTGGTCCATCCCGGCGCCGTGGATGAAGACGACAGGGCGCCGCTTTCCCGGCAGGTCGCCGTAGCGCAATTCCCCACCGTCCCGGCGGAGAGCCTGGCTCATATTCACCATTTTCCGAATATAGCAAACCTATGTCGGAGATGGCCCAATCATCGGAATGCCCTTGGTATCCTGCCTTCGAAGCAAGAAGGGAAGTGTGATGGTCCGGCTGACACGAGCGCAGCAGCAGGCACGGACCCGTGCCGCGGTCCTGGCGGCGGCACGGGAAGAGTTCGTCGAATACGGGTACGGCGCGGCGAAAGTGGATCGGATCGCCGAGCGGGCAGAGCTGACCCGGGGAGCGGTGTATTCGAACTTCCCCGGCAAACGCGCGTTGTATCTCGCGGTGCTGGTCGACCTGATCGAGCAGAAGGACATCCCGCTCGCCGTCAAGGAGCCGGACTCGACGGGTGAAGCGCTGAGCACCTTCGCGCGGGTCTGGCTGGACAGACTGCCCCTGGTCGACGACCCCGCCGCCGGTGGACGCCTGCAGTTGCGTTCGTTGACCGGTGTGGTCGAGGACGACACCGGACGAGCGGTAGTCGCCCAGACCGCCCGGCTGGAAGCGCTGTTGCTGGCGCTGACCCTGGAGTCCTGCGCCTCCGAAGACCCGCCCGCGCGCCGTGTCCGCCTGGCCGAACTGGCGTTGACGCTGCTCAACGGGTCCAGCCTCGTCGCGGAACAGGCTCCCGGATTCGGTGACCCCTTCGACCGGGCACGCGCGTGCGAACACTTGGCAAGCCTCGACCTCACCGACGTCTGGGCACCGGCTCACCTGCCCTACGTGGCGCCCGCGGCTCGGGTACAGCAGGCATGGGCGCCGCCCGCCGATGTCCGTGATCCGCTCACCTCGGACCTGGTCGATCTGGCTTCGGACGGCGTGGTGGTCGTACTGGGAGGCGGGCGGCTGGAGGCGGCCGAGGAGGCCGTGCGGTCGGCGCGGCCCGGTGAGCGGGTCACCATCGTCGTCGTCACCGACGATGCCGCGAACACCGGCCAGCTGATTCGCCTGCGCGTCGGCGACCTGGTGGCGTGTCTGCGACAGGTCTCCCCCACCCCCCTGCCGGAGCACCTTCATCTCGTGTTCGACGACGATGCCCGCCTCGCGGCCGCGGTCGGCCTGGCAGACGTCGGCGACAGCACCGAAGCCGCGGTGCGTGTCAGCGGGAAGACCGTCGTCGCCCGCGCCGAAGGACGGGGCGCCGCGTACGCCGTCGCGAAATCGGCAACCGCTCGTACCGAAGGGGCCACGAAATGACCCGCGCCGGTTCGGCTACCGGACCGGTCGTGCTGCAAGCCCTGCGCTGCGGCGGTTACGCCGGACGCGGCGGCGCGGCGAGCACGGTGGCGCTCGCGCTGCTCGGCCTCGGCCACTACTAGTCCACTTTGGACCGGATGGAGACTTGGCACGGTGCCGCGCCATGCTGGCCGACGACGAGCCGCAATACCTGCGCGCGAGGAAATCACGATGACACCGCCCGCCTCAGGTCACAGCAAAGGCGCCCTCGACAAAGCCGCCTTCAGCTTGTCGAGCACCTCCCCCGCCGTGCCCTCCGCGGTGCACCCGGCCGCCTGGCGATGACCGCCACCACCCAGTTCCCCGGCCGCCGCCGAAACGTCGACGCCGCCCGCCGAACGGAGCGAGACCTGCCACCGCTGCCGCGGCCCGGTCGGTTCGGCCTCCTTGAGCACCACGGCGACCCCGGCCTCCCGCGTGGACCGGACGACGTCGATGACCGCTTCGACCTCCTCCACGCGCACGCTCCGCGCGACGTCGAGGGTCACCACCGCGTGCGCGAGCCCGAAGCCGCGCGCCTCATCCGGCTCGAGCCGGGCCCCCGCGAGCACCTCCGAAAGCATCGGCAGCCAGGCGAACGGATGGTCGTCGACGATCTCGCGGACCACCTTGTCCGGATTGACACCCGCTTCGAGCAGCTTCGCGGCCAGCAGATGGGTGGACGGCCGGGCGCGGCGGAACCCGCTCGTGTCGGTGACGAGCCCCGCGTACAGGCAGCGCGCGATCGGCTCGTCGATCTCGGTGCCCAGCTCCCGCAGCAACGCGAAAACGAGGACCGCGGTGGCTTCGGCGGTGTCGTCGACCACGTGGTGCGTGCCGTAGAAGACGTTGGACGCGTGATGATCGATCACCAGGACGTCGCCCCCGGCCGCGCGGACGGCGTCCACCCTCGACGCGAGCTTCCCGAGCCTGCCCGGGGTGGGCGTGTCCAGCGCGACCAATAGCCGCTCGCTCTCCGGCAGCTCGCTCGCGGGGACGTAGAGCCCGCCGACGTCCAGTCCACGCAGGGTTTCGGGCATCTCCTCCGGCTCGCCGACCGAGACACGGACCTTGACGCCGCCACGCAGCTGAAGGGCCCGGCCGAGCGCCAGCGCGCTGCCGAGCGCGTCGGCGTCCGGACGGACATGGCCGAGCAGGGTCACGTCGTTCGCGCGCGCCAGCAGGGCGGCGGCTTCCTTGAGGTTCGGCACTGGAGTCGCTGTCATGATCAGTCAAGCTACGCTCTACCGGATGTCCGAGTACGCGATCCTGGTCTACCCGTCCGCCAACCGGGTCTACACCGACTCCACTCCGGCCCTGCTGCGCGCGGAGCTGGCGGTGTTCGGTCTGTCCGCTTTGGAGACCGAGGTCTCCGAGATCGGCGAGACGGAACTCGGCGGCGTCGGCTACCTCACCTTCACCACGCCCGCCCCGTTGAGCGAACGCGATCTCGCGCTCCTGTCGAACCTTTCCGCGCTGTACGCGCTGTTCGAACGCGGCGACGGCGTCCTGAAGCCGGTGACGATCAGCCCGCTCGCGAACTTCGACTCGGATCTGCTGACCATCCAGAAGTACCCCGGCAAGACGAACGAGCTGTTCACGAAACTGCTCGTCAACGTCACCCTCCTGGCCACGGCGGACCCGGCCGCGATGCTGGAACAGCCGCTGCACCTGCTGGATCCGCTCTGCGGCCGCGGCACCACGCTGAACCAGGCGATGATGTACGGGTTCGACGCGACCGGGCTCGACGTCGACGGCAAGGATTTCGACTCCTACGAACTGTTCATCAAGACCTGGCTGAAGCAGAAGCGCGTCAAGCACAGCGCCGAAACCGGTCAGGTGCGCCGCAACAAGGTCCGGCTCGGCAGGCGGCTCGACATCGGCTTCGGGATCACCAAGGAGCGGTACAAGGCCGGTGAGGTCCGCAAGCTGAGCTACCTCAACTGCGACACGCTCACCACGGACGAACTGCTGCGGCCGAACTCGGTGGACCTCATCGTCACCGACGCCCCGTACGGCGTGCAGCACGGCAGCCACCGCACCCAGGACGCGTCGCTCGCGCGCAGCCCGCAGGACCTGCTCGCGGCGGCCGTCCCGGTGTGGACGCGGGTGCTGCGGCCCGGTGGCGCGCTCGGCATCTCCTGGAACACCAACGTCGCGCCGCGTGAGGAACTCGCCGCGATCCTCGGCAAGGCAGGGCTGGAAGTCCGCGAGGACGGCCCGTTCGCGGAGTTCTCGCACCGCGTGGACCAGGCGATCGTGCGGGACCTGATCGTCGCGGCGAAACCGGCCTAGCCCCGCGTTTC
>Ga0196958_10000429_pt1 | contig 13686 bp, 16 predicted proteins | sample S1v_10metaG_FD_148654 | JGI IMG/M metagenome (GOLD analysis project Ga0196958, IMG submission 148654) | Soil microbial communities from Anza Borrego desert, Southern California, United States - S1+v_10 | ecosystem: Environmental > Terrestrial > Soil > Desert | place: USA: California | collected...
CGGGTGTGACGGTGGCCGCGACCGCGTCGTAGGAGGCGCGGTAGGCGACGATCGCCGCGGCCGTCTGCTCGGGGGTCAGACCGAGCTCGGGCAGGGCGGTCTCGAACGGCGGGCCGACGAGACGGCGCAGCCGTGCGGCGTCGGGTACCGGGAAGCCCACCTCCGCGATGGCCGCGGCGAGGTGTTCGACGATGGTGGTGGCGGAGTCGACGAGGGTGCCGTCGACGTCGAGCAGGACGGTGCGCACTGATCGCATCCTACGTTCGGGGGTCGCGGCCGCGACGGGCGCGGTCCGGCGTGGTAGGCCTTCCGCGTGCTAGTACCCCCGAAGCCGGTCCGTGCGATCGCGCGCACCCTGGTGGTCCGCGCGGCGATGGTCGCGGAGGGCGTCGTGCAACTGGCGGTGCTGCTCACGCTCCGCGTCCGCGGGCGGCACGCGCCGCTGGTCGTGCCGTTCATCGGGCACGGCAGCACCCGTCGGGTGCGGCTCGGCGCGCGCGTGGTGCTCGGCAGGCCGGACGCGGCGGCGCCGCCGGTCGGGGTACCGGAGGCTCCGGCGACCCCGCGGTCGCGCCGCGCCCTGCTGCGGGCCGGCATCGCGCGCTTCCTCACCGTGGAGGTGCCCGGGGCGGTCGTCACCGTTCGCGGGCCGGGCGTCGCGGCACAGGTGCGCGCCGACCGCGACGGTTACCTCGACGCCGTGCTCGACGTCGCCGGTGAGGGCCTCACGCCGGGCTGGCACGAGTTCGAGCTGCGGCTGCGTGCCGGGCCCGCCGTCGCCGCCCAGGTGCTGGTGGTCGACCCGGCCGCGGAGGTGGGCCTGGTCAGCGACGTCGACGACACCATCCTGGAGACCGGCATCAGCCGGGGGATCGAGCTCGTCCGCGCCACGCTGCTCACCCCGGTCCGCGACCGCACGCCGCTGCCGGGCGCCGCGGCGCTCTACCGCGCGCTCGCCCACCCGGCCGACCGGCCCGAGCGACCGGTCTTCTACGTCTCGACGAGCCCCTGGAACCTGCACGAGATGCTGCTCGAGTTCGTCGCGCTGCGGCGGTTCCCCCTGGGGCCGCTGCTGCTCACCGACTGGGGGCCGTCGCACAGTGGGCTGTTCCGGATCGGGGCGCAGGAGCACAAGGGCGGGCTGGTCCGGCGGATGCTGCAGGAGCACCCGCAGCTGAGGCTCGTGCTGGTGGGCGACAGCGGGCAGCTCGACCCGGAGATCTACGCGGAGCTCGCGCGCGAGCACCCCGACCGGATCCGCGCGGTCTACATCCGCCGGGTGCGGCACGCGCTGCCCGGCCGGATCGCCGCGGTCGACGCGCTGGCCGCCGAGGTCACGGCCGCCGGGGTCCCGATGCTCGCGGTCGACGACAGCGTGCAGATCGCCGTGCACGCCGCGGGCATCGGACTGCTGGACGCGGCCGCGCTCGCCGAGGTGCGCGCGGAGTGACCGTGCCACCCGCCGACGAACGGCGCTCTCGTCGGTACGTAGCCGACGAGCGTGCCGTTCGTCGGGACGCACGGCGTCGGGACGCGCGGCGTCGTCAGGTGACCTTCACCAGGTCGAAGACCCGCAGTGCGCCGGGGGCGGTCGCGGCGCACGTCAGGGGCCGGCCGGTCGGGACGAGGCGCTCGTGCAGCACGACGGTGCAGTGCGGGGCGGCGAGGTCGACGTGCCACTCGACGGTGCCGTCGTGCAGGTCGTCCCATGCCGTGTGCACGGGCCGCAGCGCGTCCACGCCGGTGGCCCCGGTGGCCTTCCGCGCGTGGTGCTGCGCGGCCTGCACGGCCGGGGGCAGCGCCGACCGGCCCCGGACCGCGGCCGCGTCGAGGTGCCCGTCGCGGTAGGCCGCCGCGGCGGCGGCGGCGCCCTGCGGGCTGAGCCCACCGAGCACGTAGCCGTGGGGGAGCAGCACCACCGCAGGCGCGAACCGGCAGCCGCCGACGTGGCTGCATTCCCACACCGGTCCCGCGTCCGCGCCGGCGAGGGCGGCGGCGACCGGGCGCCCGCGCACCGCGCAGCAGGTGTCGTGCCGCCCGTGCGTGCACACCAGGACCAGCGGTCCTCCGTGCGGATCGCCCGGAGCGGCCACCGCGGCGCTGAGCTCCGCCTCGTCGGCGTAGGTCCCGGTGCGCACGGACTCGTGCCCGGGCCGCGCGTCGACGCGGAACCAGCGCCGGGCGGCACCCGCCGGCGTCCGCCCGGGCCGCCGCACGAGCAGCACCCGCCCGGCCGCCTCCTCGGCCCACCCGGCGAGCGCCGAGCCGGCGACCGGCAGGGCCGCGAGGGCGTCGGACGGCCACGGCCCCGGGTGCTCGACGAGGAACCACCGGTCGCCCGGCGGCGCCGTGCCCTCGCGGGGATCGCCCGCCGCGTCGGCGGCGAACGAGCAGCGGGGCCAGGCGGCCGTCATGATCGCGACGCGGGCACCAGGACGCCCTCGCGGAGCAGACGGCGCACCAGGACGAGCTGGTCGGGCCCGTCCATCCCGGGGAGCCCACCCACCCGGCACGGGTCACCGCGCAGGAGCGCGCGCAGCGGTTCCGCGCACGCGGCGGGAAGCGTCAGCCGCCGGTCGGGCAGCTCCAGCAGCACCGTCTCGCCCCGGGGGACGAGCCGGTGGTGCAGGCCGGCGCGCAGGCGCACGGTGTCGCCCACGGCCAACCCGTCGGCGAACGCGACCGCGGCCAGCGGGCCGACGGGCTCGGGCCGCCCGCCCCGCCACACCCTTCCGCGCACGCGACGGGCGACGTCCTCGGCCCCGACCCCGCCCACCGCGTCGACCAGCGCCTCGCGCACCGCGTCCAGGTGCGGGGCGAGCTGCTCGGGGTCGGCCACGTCGATCCCGACCGGCAGCGAGGAACGCAGCCGCGGATCGCCCGCGACGAGCGCGGCGAGCGCCTCCACCAGCGCGAATCGGGTGACGACGTGCACGCCGACCGTCAGGTGCGCCGACACCCCGCCGAGTGCCGTGGCCGCGTGCAGCCAGCCGCGCGGGAGGTAGAGCGCGTCGCCGGGTTCCAGCACGGTGTCCAGCGCCGGGGCGTCGTCGCGGGTGCGCGCCGCCACCGCGTCGGCGTGGTCGTTCCACGGCTGGTCGCGCAGGGGGTCCGGGTGGACGGGGGCGTGCACCGTCCAGTGCTTGCGTCCGGCCAGCTGCAGCACGAACACGTCGTGCACGTCGTAGTGGGCGGAGAACCCGCGCGACGACGGCGGCGTCACGTACGCGTTGACCTGGGCGGGGTGCCCGAGTTCCGTGGCGAGCGCGGTGGTGAGGTCGGCGACGGGGGGCCAGGTGCGGTGCAGGGCCTGCAGCACGACCGTGGTGCCGTCGGCGAAGAGCGCGGCGACGGCGTCGTCACGGACCTGGTCGCCGATCTCCGCCCCGACACCGCCGGGTCCGGTGAACGACCCCGAGTCGACGACGGCCCCGTTGCGCGCGAGCCGCAGGAACGGCGTGCGCAGTCCGCGGCGGGAGAGCAGCTCGTCGATGCCGTCCAGGTCGAGCACGTCCCGGAACCCGTCCGGATCGCAGCCCCGGACCAGCAGCGGCGCGCGGCCCCAGTGCCGCTCGGCGAACGTCGCGGCGGCGGGCCCGGTGAGCCGGCCGAGCGCGGTGGCCGGGCGGGCGGACCGCCCGGCCACCGCCGCGATCTCGTGGACCTCAGCGGGCACCGCTGTCGGCGCCTCCGTCCGCGCCGCCGTCGGAGACACCGGGCGTGCCGCCCTCCGCACCGGAGTCGGCCGGGCCCTCGGCGCCGCTGTCGGCGCCGCTGTCCTCGACACCCGGGGTGCCGCCGCCCGCTCCGGAGTCGGCGGGGCCTTCGGCGCCGCTGTCGGCCCCGCTGTCCTCGACACCTGGGGTGCCGCCGCCGGCGCCGGAGTCGGCCGGGCCCTCGGTCCCGCCACCGCCGGTGGTGGTCATGTCCTCGTCGTCGAGCGCCATCTGCAGCTCCTCCTTCCGGTGTCACCGCGATCGGTGACGCTCCGGGGCCTACCCGCATCCGCGGCGGTTAGACGCGGCCGTTCGCGGTGTCCCCCGGTAGCGTCCGCCCGGTGGATCCGCACGAATCCGGCCGGCTCGCACGCCGCCTCGAACCGCTGCACGCGATGACCTACTTCGCCCCCGAGACCGAGCGGCACCTGGCCGCGACGGGCCTGCGGCCGGGGCGGATGTGCTACTTCGCCGGGCGCTCCGCGGCCATGGGCGCGGTCGGCGCCGGCACCGTCGCGGCGACGTTCTACAACTTCAACCCCGCGCTCGTCGCCCGGCACGTCCCGCGCGCCTGGTCGCTCGCCGGCCCGGCGAGCGTGCTGGACGCCCGGTTCGCGGCCGTCGACGAGGCGCTGCGGCGGATGCTCGGCGACGAGGTCGTGGCCTCGCCGGAGGTGGCGGAGGCCGCCGGGCTCGCGCGCCGGGCCGCCGAGGCGTGCGCGTCCTCCTGCGAGGGCAGGCCGCTCGCCGCCGCCCACCTGGGCCTCGACTGGCCGGACGCACCGCACGTCGCGCTCTGGCACGCCCTGACCGTCCTGCGCGAGCACCGGGGCGACGGGCACATCGCGCTGCTGCTGGGCGCCGGCTTGTCCGGGCCCGAGGCGCTGGTGAGCTTCACGGCCACGGGGCGCGGGTTCGTGCGCGAGTTCGCGCAGGAGAGTCGGGGCTGGTCGGCACCGGAATGGGACGCCGCCGAGCGCTCGCTCGCCGAGCGCGGGCTGCTGGACGACGCCGGGGTGCTCACCCCGGACGGCGCGGCCCTGCGCGAGCGCATCGAGGCCGACACCGACCGGCTCGGCGCCGAGCCGTGGAACCGGCTGGGTGCCGACGGCACCGCCCGCCTGGGGGAGCTGGGCAGGGGATTGGTGCGCGCCCTGCTCGCCGCCGGGTGCTTCCCCGATGGGGTGTTCGCCGCCCGGGGCACGGGCCGGGAACCCGCGCGCCGTTAGACTCGTTCGGTAAAGGGCGGGTAATGAAGATCGGCCAGTAGCGGGGTCCGGCGGGAGCGGAGGACGAGTGCTCGAGATCAGCATGCTCACGTGGCTGGTGACGATCGGGATCATCGTCGCGCTCCTCGCGCTGGACCTGATCCTGGCGGCGGTGCGCCCGCACCGCGTCGGGTTCCGGGAGGCCACGGCCTGGTCGGTGTTCTACATCCTGGTGGCCGTCGCGTTCGGCGTCTGGTTCGCGATGACCTACGGCGGCGACTACGGCACCCAGTACTTCGCCGGCTACATCGTCGAGAAGAGCCTCTCGGTCGACAACCTGTTCGTCTTCGTGATCATCATGACGACGTTCGCGGTGCCGGAGGAGCACCAGCACAAGGTGCTGACGTTCGGCATCATCCTGGCGCTGATCATGCGGGCGATCTTCATCGCGCTCGGCGCCACGCTGCTGTCGCTGTTCTCGTTCATGTTCCTGGTGTTCGGCCTGCTGCTGATCTACACGGCGGTGCAGCTGTTCCGGCACCGCAACGAGGATCCGGACGTCGAGGACAACGCGGTCGTGCGCTCCGCGCGGCGGGCGCTGCCGATCACCGACGACTACGTCGGCGGGAAGCTCGTCACGCGCGTCGACGGGCGGCGCATGGCCACGCCGCTGCTGATCGTGCTCATCGCGATCGGCAGCATCGACCTGCTGTTCGCGCTCGACTCGATCCCCGCGGTGTTCGGCGTCACCTCCGAGCCCTACATCGTCTTCGTGGCCAACGCGTTCGCGCTGCTCGGCCTGCGGGCGCTGTACTTCCTGGTGAAGGGCCTGCTGGACCGGCTCGTCTACCTCTCGACCGGCCTGGCGATCATCCTCGCGTTCATCGGGGTCAAGCTGGTCCTGCACTGGGCGCACGTGGACATCTCGCCGGCGGTCCCGGAGATCTCCACGCCGGTGAGCCTCGGCGTGATCGTCGTCATCCTGGTGATCGTCACCGTGGCGAGCCTCATGAAGACCCGCCGGGACCCCTCGGCCAAGGCCCACTCCGGCTCCCTGCGGGCGCACCGGTCGGCGCGCGCGGAGCGGGAACGCGAGTGAGGGTGCCCACCACCCCGACGAACGGCACTCTCGTCGGTACCCACCCGACGACCGTGCCGTTCGTCGCCCTGGCGGGCTACGCCGGCGGGTAGCCGACGCCGCCGAGCGGGCGCAGCGAGATCAGCTCCGGCGGCTCGGCGAGGTGCGCCACGACGTCCTGGATGCCGTCCTGGCCCAGGTCGCCGCCGAGGGCGAGGTCCGAGGACATGATGTCGGACCAGAGTTCGGTGACCCAGACGATGTCTGGCTCGTCGGCCGCCATGTTGACCAGGTACATCTGGCAGCCGTGCGCCCGGCGCATGTTGTCGGCGATGTGCAGGAGCGCGTCGGCCAGCGCGGCCCCCTCGCCCGGGCGTGCGGCCATCCGCACGTACCGGCCGATCCGCGGCTCCTCGGTGCCCGGCTCGTCGCTGCTCATCGTGCGACGGTAGCGGCTCCCGACCCGGGCGGGACGCCGGGTCCGGGGCCGATCATGTGATCGACAGATCGGCCCGGGGAGGTCCAAGCTGACCGTCGGGACGACGCGCGCGAGGAGGGGCGTGGACGGATCGGGCGACGGCCTGCCGCTGCTGCAGGCCCGTGAGCTGCACAAGAGCTACGGCTCGGTGCAGGCGCTGCGCGGGGCGTCCTTCGACCTCGCGGCGGGCGAGGTCGTGGCGCTCATCGGCGACAACGGGGCGGGCAAGTCCACGCTGGTCAAGTGCCTGAGCGGGGTGGAGCGCCCGGACGCGGGGGAGATCCTCGTGGACGGGGCGCCGGTAGTGCTGGACTCGCCGACGGCGGCGCGCGAGCGCGGCATCGAGACCGCCTACCAGGACCTCGCCGTCGCGCCCGACCTCGACCCGGCCGCCAACCTGTTCCTGGGCCGCGAGCTGCGCCGCCCCGGCCTGCTCGGCGCGCTGGGCATGCTGGACAAGGCCGGCATGCGCCGGCAGGCCGCCGAGCAGTTCGCCCGGCTCGGCGTCACGCTGCAGGACCTGGACGTGCCGATCGGCGCATTGTCGGGCGGGCAGCGCCAGAGCGTGGCGGTGGCCCGCTCGGTGGTGTGGGCCAGCCGGGTGGTGTTCCTCGACGAGCCGACCGCCGCGCTCGGGGTCGTCCAGCGCGAGCGGGTGCTCGACGTCGTCCGCCGGGTCCGCGACACCGGGGTCGCGGTCGTGCTGATCAGCCACAACATGCCCGAGGTGCTGGCCGTGGCCGACCGGATCGAGGTGCTGCGGCTCGGCGCGCGGGTGGCCCGCTTCACCGCGGCCGACGCCACGCTCGAGCAGCTCGTCGCCGCGATGACCGGAGCGCTCACGCACGAGGGGGACCGGTGACCGGGACCGAGGTCGGCGCGCCGGCGCAGCGCCCGGTGCTGCAGCGGCTGGCGGGGGCCAGCACGGTCTGGATCGCGCTGGTGCTGGTGGCGCTGTGCGTGCTGTTCAGCGTGCTGCGCCCGGACGCGTTCCCCACACTGTTCACGCTGCAGACGCTGCTGATCGAGGCGTCGGTGCTGCTGGTGCTCGCGGTCGGGATGACCTTCGTGATCATCACCGCCGGCATCGACCTGTCGGTCGGGTCGGTGCTGGTGTTCTCCGGGGTCATCGGGGCGACGCTGATGGAGGCGCTGAGCGCCGGCGGCGACGCCTCCGACGCGGGGATCGGCGTGGTTCTGCTCGGGCTGCTCGGCGCGCTCGCCGGGGGAGGGGCGTGGGGCCTGCTCAACGGGCTGCTGGTGGCGCGGGCGCGGATCCCGCCGCTGATCGTCACGCTGGCGTCCTTCGGGGCCGCGCTCGGGGCCGCCCAGCTGATCACCGACGGCGTGGACGTCCGGACCGTGCCGCAGCTGCTGCGTGACGGGCTCGGCTTCGGGCAGACGGCGCAGGTGCCGCACATGGTGGCGCTGGCCGCCGTCGTCACGCTGGCCGGGGCGTGGCTGCTGCACACCACCCGGTTCGGCCGCCGGACGTTCGCTGTCGGCTCGAGCGCCGAGGCCGCGCGGCGGGCCGGCATCCCGGTGCGCGCGCACCTCGTGCGGGTCTACACGGGGGTCGGGCTGCTGTCCGGGTTGGCGGGGTTCATGTCGCTCGCGTACTTCGGTACCACCACGATCAGCGGGCACTCCACCGACAACCTGAACGCGATCGCCGCCGTCGTCCTCGGCGGCACCAGCCTGTTCGGCGGCGTGGGCTCGGTGTTCGGCACGGTGATCGGGGTCTTCATCCCGGCGGTCCTCACGAAGGGCTTCGTGATCGTCGGGGTGCAGCAGTTCTGGCAGCCGGTGGCGATCAGCGCGGTGCTGGTGGCAGCGGTGTGGTTCGACCAGGTGCGGCGGCGGTCGCGGGACCGCCGGTGAGGAGGAGCGCGATGGGGCGCATGCGGGCGGGCACGCTCGGGGTGGCCGCGGTGCTGGCGGTGCTCGCCGCCGGCTGCGGGAGCACCGGCACGATCGGCGAGGGCTCCGGCGGCGGGCAGGCCGCGCCACCGGAGAACAAGAACCTGGTGCTCCTGCCCGGGGTGAAGGCCGAGCCGTTCTACATCTCGATGCAGTGCGGCGCGCAGGAGGAGGCGGCCCGGCTCGGCTACGAGCTCACCACGCAGGCGCCGGACCGGTTCGAGGCGGCACTGCAGACCCCGATCGTCACCGGCGTGCTGGCCACCCGGCCCGCGGGCGTGCTCATCGCGCCCACCGACGACGTCGCGCTGGCGAACCCGATGCAGCAGCTCAAGGACGCCGGCATCACGGTCGTCGAGGTCGACACCCGGCTGCAGGACGAGTCGATCGCGGTCTCCACGGTCTCGTCCAACAACGAGCAGGGCGGGGTGCTCGCCGCGCAGACCGTCGCGGGGCTCATCGGCGGGCAGGGCAAGGTGCTGGTGCTCAACACGAAGGCCGGCACGTCCACCACCGACGCCCGGGCCCGCGGCTTCGAGCAGGAGATCGCCGGCCACCCCGGCATCACCTACCTCGGGCAGGAGTACACCGAGAACGAGCCCGCCGTGGCGGCGCAGAAGGTGTCGGCGACGCTGGCCGCCCACCCGGACCTGGCCGCCGTCTTCGCCACCAACCTCAACACGGGCGAGGGCGCGGCGACCGGGATCCGCAACGCCGGCAAGACCGAGCAGGTCCGCCTCGTCGGCTTCGACGCCAGCCCGAACCAGGTGGAGGACCTGCGCGCGGGCCAGGTGTCGGCTCTGATCGCGCAGGACCCGGCGACGATCGGCCGGCAGGGCGTGCAGCAGGCGGTGGCGGCGATCGAGGGCAGGCCGGTCGAGCCGGAGATCCAGACCGACCTGATCGCGATCACCCAGGCCGACATGGAGTCGAAGTCGCAGTACTTCTACCGGACGGAGTGCTGAGGCGTGAGCGCGCCGCAGAGGGCGGTCAGGGTGCGCTCGGCCTCCCCCTCGACGCCGGAAGCCAGCGCCGCCTGCACGATCGCGGCCCGTACGGTCGGTGGCAGCGCCGGGAGCATCTTGCGGAGGTCGTCCAGGCGCTCGTCCGAGGTGCGGGAGCTGCGGAACTCGTGCAGCACCGCGAACAGTTCCTCGTCGCTGCACCGGCCCCACAGCGCGGGCATCGCGATCGTCTCCTCCGCGTGCAGGTGGGCCAGATACGCGCTGATGAGCTCGTTGATCGCCAGGTAGAGGGCGTGCTGTTCGTCGAGGACCGGCGCGGCCGGCCGCTCCGCCAGCTGCCGTGCCCGCTCGTTCAGGACGGACAGCGTCGTTTCGAGCCGCCCGTGTTCGGCATCCATGGCATCGGCTGCTCCGGGAGCGCGGGCCCGCAGCAGCGGATGGATGTAGGTGTCCTCGTGGTCGGCGTGCTCACGCAGTTCCTGGACCATGTCGAGGCAGCGGCGCGCGAGCCGGGCGACGGTGTCCGGCCGCCTGGCGTCAGCGGCGCCCACGTCGACGGCCAGCGTGAAGAGGTGCGCTCTCTGACCCATGTGGACGTTTCGGTACAGATCCGGCCGTGACACGTCGTTCCCCTCCCGGCGAGGTCGAGCTATATTGGCAATAGGTTGTCGCTGTGACAACACGATGTCAATAGGACGGAGGCGCTGTGCCGGACGAGATCGCCTTGCTCGTCGCCGATGTCTTCGAGGCCGCGGGGAGCCTGCGCCGCCTGGGAGAGCACACCGCGCGGGCCGAGGGGCTCACCCAGGCTCGCTGGCAGGTCCTCAGCGTTGTCTCGGAGGAGGCCCTCACGGTCCCGCAGGCGGGACGCCGACTGGGCGTGAGCCGGCAGAACGTGCAGCGGGTGGCCAACGATCTCGTGGCGCTGGGATGTGCCGAGTACGCACCGAACCCCGACCACCGCAGCTCGCCGCTGCTGACGCTCACCCCGCACGGCCGGACGGCCCTCTCGAGGGTCACCGAGCGCGCCTCGGCGCTGAACCGCACGCTCTTCGCAGGTCTCGCCGAAGGAGAGATCAGAGCTGCGCGTTCGGTCCTGCGTCGGCTGCTCGCCGAACTCGACTCGAGGGAGACATGACGTGGTGGCGTCGGCGGGGCGCCCTGACGTGCTGCGCGAGGACTTCTCCCGGACGGAGCGCTGGTCCGGTCACCCGTGTTCGCCCACCCGGTCCAGTGCCAGTACCCGGGCCGGCCGGATGCGGACGAGCGAGCCGAGTGCGTCGGTTGCGAACCGGACGAACTCGTCGGTGCCCTCGCCGCCGTCGTAGCGATGACTGATCGCGACGGCCGCGTGCCGGATCTCGTCCCGGTCCTGCGACATCTGCGCGGTTCCGTCGACCACCACGAAGGCGAAGGGCGGTTCGTCGTCGTCGACCACGAAGGTGACGCGCGGGTCGCGACGGATGTTGGCGCCCTTGACGCTGTCCGCGTTCGTGAGGAACAGGACATCGTCGTCGTCGAGCACGAAACACACCGGTACCGCGTGGGGCCGGCCGTCGGCGCGAGTGGTGGCCAGGATGGCGGTGCGCGTTCCGTCGAGCAGGAACTCCCGACGCCGTTCCGCACTCATCGGCTCTGCCATGGTGTCCTCCTCGCCGTCCTCGTCCTCGTCCTCGTGTCCTGGGCGGCGTAGCTCGCCAGGAGGTCCGCCAGCGCGAGCGGTCGGCTCAGCGCGGGGCAGTGGCCGCCGGCGATCTCGTCGGGTACGACGCCCAGGCGTTCGGCCGCGAGCCGGCGCATGAAGTCGGGCGGGAAGCAGCGGTCCTCCGTGCACAGGACGAGCTTCGTCGGCACGTCCGGCCACGCGGCCAGCGGCCATGGCTCGGCCATCGAGGCCTGCGACGGGTGCGCGCGCTCTGCGTTCATCGCCCGCTCGGCCAGCTCACGCGGAACGTCGTGGTAGAAGCACACGAACGGGTCGGGGTTGCCGGTCAACCCGCCGTCCCGCACGGCGTGCTCGGCCTTGGCGATGCGATAGCCGGTGTTCGTCCACCAGTCGTCCGGCGACTCGCCCGGGGACGGGATCATGCCGGCGACCAGGACCAGCAGATCGACCGCGAGCCGCTCGGCAACCAGCGGGGCGGTGAACGCGCCGTACGAATGGCCCACGACAACGAGGTCCCGCCTCCCGTCGACGGCACGGACCACCGCGTCGGCGTAGTCGGTGAGGGTCGACTCGTCATCCGCGGGGAGGTCGGGGGCCACCACGTCGTGCCCGCACGCACGCAGTGCGGCTTCGACCAGGTGCCAGCTCCAGCCACCGTCCCCCGCGCCATGGATCAGAACGAACGTACGCACGGCCGCGCTTCCCTTCGTGATTCTTCTCCGCCGACGGCGTTCGGAGCTCGCGACGACCGCTCCGCCGACCACGGGGGCGCGCACGGCGCTCCACCCCCGTGGAGGAGCGCAGTGGCTGCGCAGGCCGTCATGGCAGCGACGCTAGGCCCACCGGTCGAGCGGGAAAAGCGATGATTACCGATCAGAACCATCGCCGGGGGCTATGCTCCTCCCGTGGCCGGGATTGAGCTGCGCCACCTGGCGACGATGGCCGCCGTCGTCGAGGAGGGCACCTTCGGGCGGGCGGCCGAGCGGCTCGGCTACACCCAGTCGAGCGTGAGCCAGCAGATCGCCGCGTTGGAACGCGCCGCAGGCGGCCGGGTCTTCGACCGGCCCGGTGGCCCCAAGCCGGTGCGGATCACACCGCTCGGTGCCGTCGTCCTCGACCGGGGCCGCGATCTGCTCGCGAAGGCCGAGCGGCTCGCCGAGGCGATCGACAGGTTCCACGCCGGTGGCGGGCGGATCGACATCGGCACCTTCCAGAGCGTGTCCAACGTCATCCTGCCGTCGGTGGTCCACCGCTTGCGGAGCGAGCGCCCCGACAGCGAGATCCGACTGTCGGAAGAGGAGCGGGAGGATCCCCGGGTCGGCGACCTCGACCTGCTGTTCTACGACGGTCGTGTCGAGGGCGACGTCGACTGCACCAAGCTGCTCGACGACCCGTACCTGCTCGTCGCCCGCCCGGGGGACTTCCCCGACGGCCCGGTGCGGCTGAGCCGGCTCGACGGCACACCGATGGTGGCTTGGCCGACGACCTGCGACCAGCCCCGGATGGAACAGGCGCTCGAACGCAGCGGCGCCCGGCCGAAGATCGTGTTCCGCTCCGCCGGCAACGAGACCGTCCTGTCCATGGTGCGCGCCGGCCTGGGAGTCGCACTGCTGCCCTGGCTGGCGCTGCACGGGGCCGACGCCTGGTCCGACCGCCGGCTGCGGATCCACGAGCTACGCCCCGCCCCGGCCCGCGAGATCTTCCTGCACTGGCCCGCCGGCCGCACCCGATCCCCACTCGCCACCCGGGCCGTCCAGATCGCCGTCGCCGTCGCCGACGAGCTGGCCGACCGGATGTGACCGGCCGGCATCGCTGACGCCGGACAACCGGGCGCGCCGGCCACCCTCGACGAGGTACTCAGCGCCCGGTGCCGCGCTCGCGCAGGGTCGCGACGCCGTCGCCGTCGAGCTCGTCGCAATAGGCAGCGCGGCCGGTCATCGCCATGGCGAGTGCGAGGGTCGTCCCGGTCACCAGCGGTCCGGTGCCGACGGCGAAGGGGCCGTCGGTCGCGACCAGGCGCAGGCCGGTGATCCGGCCCTTCGCCACGACGACGAAGTCCGAACCCTGGTAGTAGCGCGCGACCCGGGTGATCGTGTCGATGGGGTGCCTGCGGCGGATGCCCAGCGGTCGACGGATGTCCTCGCCGTGCACGACCGTCTCGCCCAGGCCGGCGATCGTCGGGATCGGCGAACGCGTCCGCGCGGTGCCGACGCGGCGGAACCGCTCGAGCGTCTCGCCGGGGGTGGCGCCCAGCTCCTCGGCCAGCCGCATCGCCACGTTCGCGTCGAAGTCGAACCGGCAGCGGACCACCCCGGCGAGCCAGCGCCCGGGGGTGAGGCGCGCCCCCGACGTGAGGTGCGCGAGCACCTCGCGGACCGTGAGACCGCGGCACAGGGACGGCGTCGCCCACTGCTCGTCGGTCAGATCCGCGAGGTCCTCCGCGAGTGCGGCCCGCTCCGCGTGCACCAGCGGCCAGATCTCGCTGCCCCGGGTCACCGGGTTCCGGTGGATGTCGGTCATCGGCAGGTCTCCTCCCCGTCGTGGTCGACGGTGGGACGCACGAGGGAGGCCCGACTCATCGGTGGTGCGGAAATGCGAATCGCGGGCCTCCCGTGGAGGGAGACCTGCGATGACCGCTGGTGCGCCGCCAGGGAC
>Ga0196958_10000430_pt1 | contig 13678 bp, 11 predicted proteins | sample S1v_10metaG_FD_148654 | JGI IMG/M metagenome (GOLD analysis project Ga0196958, IMG submission 148654) | Soil microbial communities from Anza Borrego desert, Southern California, United States - S1+v_10 | ecosystem: Environmental > Terrestrial > Soil > Desert | place: USA: California | collected...
GCACCTGCGCCAGCAGGATCTCGACGAGGCGCACTGCGTCATCCGCCGCGTGCGGAACGAGCGCGAGCTTTGCCGTCTGACGGCGGAGCAGGTCGCGAAAGGCAACGTCGTCGGCTGGTTCCAGGGACGCATGGAATGGGGTCCGCGCGCGCTGGGCAACCGCTCGATCGTGTGCGATCCGCGCCGCGCGGACATGAAGGACATCCTCAATCACAAGATCAAACGCCGCGAGTCGTTCCGTCCGTTCGCGCCGTCGGTGCTGCGCGAGGCGGTGGGCGAGTGGTTCGAGACCGATTACGACGTGCCGTTCATGCTGCAGGTCTACCAGATCCGCGAGGCGAAACGGCCGCAGGTGCCGGCGGTGACGCACGTGAACGGGTCGGGACGTCTGCAGTCGGTGACGGAGGCGCAGAACGCGCGCTACTACCATCTCATCGAAGCGTTCCGCGACCTCACCGGCGTGCCAATGGTGCTGAATACGTCGTTCAACGAAAACGAGCCGGTGGTGAACACGCCCCACGAGGCGCTGGATTGTTTTCTCCGGACGAAGATGGATCTGCTGGTGATGGGCGACCTGATGATCCAGCGGCCGTAACTCCCTCGCCCCGCTAACGTGGGGCGAGGGGACGCGGACGTCGGAGCATCTCGCGCGACAGAATCAGCTCCGCGATGAAGCGTTCCCACACGTAGCGCAGCCCCGCGGCGCCATCGAAGATGAGGCCGCGCACGAACAGCGTGTGAAACGCCACCGCGAACGGCGCGACCACCACGAGCTTGCGCACGCGCCCCGCCACGGTCAGCGCGCGCGGATCCGCGCTGCGCAGCTTCTCCGCTTCCTGGCGCATGTACTTTTTCTGGCGCTCGAGGAATCGCGCGAACGATTTGCGGTCGTCGTGGATGATCTTCGTCTCGAGATCGCCGACATCACCATCCGCCAGCACGCGATGCGCATGTCCGTCCTGCCACACCTCGGCATGTTCCCGGTGCAGGAGCACGATCCGCGCGGGATACAGCGACGCGCGCAGCGGCTTGCCGTTCACGGCGTAGCGGAACGCGGCGCGGTACGCGCGCACGTTCAGCGGTGGCTCGAGCGCGCGCATCTCGTCGACGAGCTCCGCGGGGACGAAGTAGTCGGCGTCGAGCAGCATCACCCACGGCGTCTTCACGTGGCGAATGCCGAAATTGCTCTGCTCGGCGAGCGTGTCGAGCTCGCGCTGCACCACGCGCACGTTCGGAAAGCCGCGCGCGATCTCCAGCGTGGTGTCGGTGGAGAAGCTGTCGACGACGACCACGTCCTGCGCCCACGCGAGCTGGGCGAGGGTGCGGCCGATGTTCGACTCCTCGTCGCGCGTGAGGATCACGGGCGTGATCTGATCGAGCATTGGTAGACATTCTCCATCGCTTCGGCGACGCGCGGCCAGGTGAAGCGCGACGCGACGAGCGCGCGGCCGTTGCGTCCGAGCTCCGCGCGTCGCACGGGATCGCGCAGCAAGGCGTCCATCGATTCGAGTCCGATCACTCCCGCGTTCGCGCGCACCGCTTCATCGGCGAGACCGACGTCGGGCGAAAGAACCACGGGCGTTTCCATGGCCATGGCTTCGAGCACGGCGTTGCCGAAATTCTCGGACGTCGACAGGAGCACGAACAGCGTGGCGCGCGCGAGCAGCTCGTTCTTCGCCGCGCCGTAGACGGGTCCGAGGAACTCGACGCGATCGGCGACGCCGCGTTTTTCCGCGAGCTCGCGCAGGCGCGGCGTGAGTCCCTCTTCGTCATTGCCGGCGATGAGGAAACGAACGTTCGGCGGCAGCGCCTCGATCACGCGGTCGAGTCCCTTCTTCCAGGTCACGCGTCCGAGGAACACGAGCGTGTTCTCCTCGCGTGGCACGTCGGGACGCGGTTCGAGGTCGATGCCGTTCGGCACCACGGCAGGCGAGGGCAGTGGCAAGCCGACGCGCTGCGCTTCCTGGAGCTCGAGCGGTGCGGTGAAGTGAATCGACGCCGCGCCGGCGAGCGCGCGGCGTTCGAGCGTCTGCAGCCAGAGCGTTTTCACGACGCGGTTCTTCTGGCGAATCAGCTCCGGCACGAGCATCCCTCGGGGCGACACAATGTATGGCACACCATGCTTCTGTGCCGCGCGTGCGAGTGCGATGCCGGGCCAGAGATAGACCGCATGCGTGTGCGCGACGTCGTACGCACCGATCCCCGCCAGCGCGCGCCGCATCATCGGCGACCAGTACAGCCGCGGAAAGGGGGAGGGAAAGTAGTGCACGCGCACGCCGTCGAGATTCACCGGCGCCGCCACCGGCACGTCCAGCGTTCCGTCACCGTCGACGTTCGTCGTGAAGACGTCCACCTCGTGTCCGCGCGCCGCGAGCGCTTTGCAGAGGCCGTGGACCGCGACGATGGGGCCGCCGTAGCGCCGCGCGGGAAAGTACGTCGGAACGACGTGCAGGATGCGCACGCGCCGTACGGTGCTACGCCGGCACAGGCGACGTCAACTGCGGCGCCGCCTTCGCCCGCTCCTCGGCTGCCAGCCGCTCGTCGAGCGCGGCCGTCGCGAAGAGACAGCCGACGAAGAAGCCGGCGGTGAGCGCGAGCACGGCGTCGCTGAATGCCTGCGCGGACGCCATGAACGCCGCCCCGTTCGCGCCGGCCATGCCGAAGAGCATCGCCCGGATGAAGTGCGAGGAGCCCGGCACGTCGTCGATGGACGTGAGTCGCAGCAGAAGTCGGATGACGATCCATCCGATGAGGGCGATGGCGAGCATGCCGGGCAATCCGACTTCGATGGCGAGCTTGCCGAGGCCGCCTTCCTGCCAGCCGACCATCTGCTGGTCGCCGATGAGGTGATGCACTCCCTGCGTCGCCGCACCGAGTCCCGCGCCCATGAGGCCGTACTGCGAAAGCGTTTCGAGCGCGCCGCCTTCGAGTCGTTGCGCGAGCTCCACACGCGACGCCACCGCACCTTTGGCGTAGACGCTCGTGTCTTCCGCGCGCGTGAAATGCTGGATGACGCCGCCGAGGAGGAGGAGCACCCCGAGGAGGGCGACGATCTGGCCGCTGCCGATGCGCTTCACGCTGCGCCACACGAACAGCAGCGTGAACGCGAGCACGAAGTAGATCGCCTTGCGGCGTCCGCTGATCATGCAGTTGAAGAAGCCCCACGCCGCGACGCCGCCCCACAGCAGCATCGAGCGGCCGAAGCCTTTCCTGAGGGCCATACCGATGGCGATGACGGTGAGCATGCCGGCGTGCCACGCCATGATGTCGGGACCGCGGTAGAGGCCGGAGAGGAGGCGGATCTGGATGCCGGGGAGGTGGCGGATGTAGTCGCCTTCGTAGGCGACGAGGCCGAGGACCCGCGAGTTGACGCGGGCGTACTCGGCGACCGTGCCGAGGAGGGCGACGGAGGTGACGGCCGCGTAGAAGCGGAAGAAGCGGTACATCATCTCCTCGCGCTGGAACCAGGCGTAGCCGACGATCACGGCGACGAGCGGCACGCAGTAGGTGAAGAAGCTGACCAGCGGCACCTTCCACTTGTCGAAGCCGTAGGTGAAGAGGCCGTTGAAGGCGGAGATGACGAGCAGCAGGATGAAGGCGAAGATCGCGGTGTAGAGCTGCCCGAAGCGGCGCGCGAAATCGGTGAGGTGCGCGAGGATGGCGTGCCGCGCGCCGAAGACGATGCACGCGTAGAGGCCGACCACGAGGAACGAGACGAGCACGGGCGTCCCCGCGGAAAGCTTGCGCACGGGATCCTGCAGCACCCCGCAGAGAGCCACGAAGAACCACGCACGCCGCCAGTCGACGAGCGCGAACGCGCTCGCGGCACCGAGGAATGCGAGGTAGAAGGCGAGAGCCATGGTGATGGGACGTCGGGCGATTGGGCCTTTCGGCCCGAAGTCCCAGAAGTCTCGAGCCCGACGCCGCTATTCCTCGGCCCGGGCGCGCCGGTCTCCGGCCGGCGTTCCGGTCCACCCGAGGTCGGCTCGCCGGGCGCGCCACAGGCCGCGCAGTTCTCCCACCACTTTGAACGGCACCGTCCACGGGTGCGCGAGATGAAACCGCGTCAGCACGTTCTTGCGCAGACGCACCGCCACGTATCTCCAGAAATGCGGCACATGCCGTCTCGCAAAGTAGTAGTCGCCGAACGAATGCGCCGGTGACGGGCTGGTGCGGTGATCGCCCCACGTGCGCACACCGCCGCCCGGGGCCTTGAGGTGGCGGATCGAGGCCGCCGGCTCGTAGCGGATGCGGCCGCCCGCGCGCACGAGGCGCAGGGCGAAATCGGTCTCGAAGCGATAAGCGACGTCGATGAAGTGCTCGTCGAAGCCGCCGATCGAAAGCGCACGTGTGCGATCGACGGACAGATTGCCGGCCATCACGTTCTGCACGTCGCAGGCGGTGTCGTGCGTGAAGCGGAACTCGAGATCGCGCAGCGTGCCGCGGCGCAGGGTGTCGTCGTCGAAGTGCGACGGCGATTCGCCGGGCTGCAGCACCTGTCCCACCACCGCCCACACGCCCGGCTCGCGCAGCGCACGCGCGTGTGCGCCGACGAGGCCGCGATCGGGAATGACGTCGTCGTCGAGAAAGAGGACGTGCGCGGATCGGGCGTGATGGAGCGCCGCGTTCATCGCCTTCGGGATGGATGGCTCGGCGCGCCGCACGATGCGAATCGCGCCGGTTGCTTCGTACTCTGCCAGCCGCGCCGCCACGTCCGGCGGATGCAGCGGCGTCTGATCGACGATCACGATCTCCTGCGCGCGCGGCTCGAGCCGGAGGAGATGCTCGATCGTGTCGCAGAGCACCGCGCCGCGGTGATACGTGGGGATGGCGATCGTCAGCATGTCGCGCGGAGGGCCTCCACGAGTCCCTGCACGCCGCGCGCGTAATCCCACTCGGAGATCAGCTCGCGCGAGCGCGCCGCCATCCGCTCGCGCAGCTCCGGCTGTTCGACGAGCAGATCGAATTTCTGCGCGAGCGTGGCCGCATCGCCGGCGCGGAAGACGAACGCATTCTCGTCGTCGCGCACGATGTCGCCGATCGAGCCGACGCGGTCGGAAATGACGACGGGGAGCCCCGCGGCCATGGCTTCGTTGATGACGCTCCCGCGCGGCTCGTCGACCGACGGCAGCACGAAGACGTCGCACGCGGCGTAGTGCTTCGGCAGCTCCGTCTGATTGACGAAGCCGGCAAAGTGCACGTTGAGGCCGCGCTCGCGCGCGAACGTTTCCAGCTCCTCGCGCATGGCACCGTGTCCGAGGAAGACGACCGCGGCGCGATCGCGATGGCGCATGGCGTCGAGCGCGCGCAGGAGGGTCATCGGATCTTTGCGCGGCAGGAGCTTGGCCGAGTAGACGAGCGCGAGCTGGCCGGGACGCACGCCGAAACGCGCGCGCAGCGCCTCTCGCTCGCCCGGCGCGAAGCGGCTGTCCGCCGCGAAGCGCGCGTTGTCGACGGCCCACGGCACGAGGAAGAAGCGTTTCGGATCGGCGCCGTAGTGGCGGTAATACTCGGCGTTGAGGACGCCGCTGACGAGGAACGCGTCCGCCGTCCGGAACAGTGTGCGCAGCATCGGGTCGCGCGGAAAGCTCGGCGGCGGCGGGTGGCTGCTGTCGCCGAACAGAAAGAACGGCGTGGCGCTCATGCGGCAGGCGGCGATGCCGAGGAGCGAGGTGAGGGTGCCCCATCCGAGGAAGAAGGCGACGGCGTCGTAGCGGCCGAAGAGGAGCTTCGGCACGATGCCGGGATTGATCGCGCGCGCCGGTCCCTCGCCGGAGCCGAAGTTGCGCAGGAACGTGTGGCGGTAACCGCTGAGCAGGTCGAGATCCCACCGCAAACTCGTCTGCATTTCCGCGTCGAGATACACCTCGGCGCCGGCCCGCGAGCAGTAGATCACCTCGAGATCCACGTCGGGATGCCCGGCCAGCAGCCGGAAGAACGGCGCCTGATACTGAATCACGTGGGAAGCAACGAGCGCGACGCGGTACACGCGACACATCGTAAAGTACGGTTGTGCACGTTGCGATCGTCTGTCGCGGACTCGGCGGGAGCGGGAGCGTTGCCGCCGTGGCGCTGCGGCAGGCGCGCGAGCTCTCGCGCACGATGCGCGTGACGCTCGTCTCCGATTCGTTCGCGCCGGACGAAACGTTGCCGCACGTCGTGGCGCGCGTGCCCGACCTGCACCTGCTGCGTCGCTTCCGCCATGTGTTCGACGAGATGCTGTTCGCCCGCGCGGCGAAGCGTGTGGTGCGCGCGATCGCGCCGGATGCGATCGTCTGTCATTCGCATGTGACCGCGTATTTGTCGACCGGCGACGTGCCGTACGCGATGGTGATGCACGGCGACGTCCACGATCGTCCGCGGGGTACGTACGATCCTCGCGTGACGGCGCTGTATCGCTTCGTCACGCCGCGCGCGTATCGCAACGCGGCCATCGTGTTCGCGCCTGCTCGGCACACGATGGCGCTGGCGGAGCAGGGCGGCGCGAAGCACGTCGTCACGCTGCCGGTGGGGATCGACCCCTTGGACGTCGGTGCGGCCGATGACGTTGGCGTGGCTCACGACGGCGGACCGCTGCGCATCCTGTTCGTGGGACGTTTGGCCATCGAAAAGGGACTCGACGTTCTGCTCGACGCGTGTGCGCTGCTCGACGTCGACTACGAGCTCGACATCGTCGGCAGCGGTTCGCTCGAGCGGGAGATCCGCGCGCGCCGGAACGGCCGCATCCGCTTCCTCGGCCAGCATCCCCGCCGCGAGCTCGGTGCGCTGTATCGCTCCCATCACGTGTTCTGCCTTCCGGCGCGCAGCGAGACGTTCGGCGTAGTCGTGCTCGAGGCGCTCGCGTGCGGGTTGCCGGCGATCGTCACGAGCGTCGGCGGGATGCCGGACATGGTGGAAGACGGCGTGAACGGCCTGCTGGTGCAGACGGAAGACGCGCGGTCGGTGGCGGATGCCATCGAGCGCGTGGCGCGGGACGAGTCGCTGCGCAGGCGGCTCGCGGCGAACGCGCGCGCGTCGGTGCTGCCGCGCTTCGAATGGAGTGCGATCGGGGAGCGGATGGCGGACGTCCTCCGTACAATGCGCGCGTGAGCGAGCGCCGCCGCGACTGGCTGATCTGCATCGGACTGTTTCTCGTCTCGGCGCTGGCCCGGATTCCGTTCCGCAGCGAGCACATTTTCCACGGCGATTCGTACGGCCTCGCTGCCGGCGCGATGTACACGCTGACCGCGCATCCGCCCGGCTTCATCGGCTACTGCGCGCTGGTGCGCGTCGCCTATCTGTTCGCGGGCGATCTCAACGCCGGATTCCTGATCGTCAACATCTTGTCTACCGGACTGGCCACCGCGCTCGCGTATCTGGTGGGGCGGCACATGTTCGATCGCACGGCGGGGCTCATCGCGGCGGTGCTGTACGCGACGAGCCTCGACGTCTCGTACTTTGCGCCGGTCGCGCTGACGTATGCGGCGGAAGGCGCGTTTGCGACGGCCGCGGCGCTGACGGGGTGGATGGCGGTGAAGCGGCGCTCGTTCGCGTGGCTCGTCGCGCATTCGGCCGTGCTCGCGATCGGCGGGTCGGTGCGGCAGACGACGCTCGCGTTCCTCCTGCCGCTGTGGCTGTGGATCGTGTGGCGCTCGGTGCCGAAGTGGTGGCAGCGCGGCGTGGCGGCGGTGGTGCTGTTTCTCGTCGTGTCGACGTGGTCCGGTCCGAACGCGGAGCGGCTCGCGAAATACTGGGATCAGGCCGACGTCAGCTACTTCGAGAGCGTGTACAAGCTGCAGGTGGCGATGGAGCAGTATTACGACTCGGCGCAGTTCGGCGCGCCCGAATACTCGAAGCCGGAGCCGCGCTTCCACTGGCCGCTCGTGGAGCTCGGCGTGGCGCTGTGGAACGAGGTGAGTCCGCCCGCTGCCGATGCCCCGCGCGAGGTGCGCATGGCGTCGGTGTCGAACGCGCTGCGGATGATCGGCTATCAGACGGCGAAGCTGCTCTTCTATCTGGCGGTGGCGATGGGGATCGCCACGTTTTTCGTGCTGCTGTCGCTGCGCAGAAAAGTACGCACGTCCATCGGCTTCGAACGCTGGGTGTTCCTCATCCTCTGGATTCTTCCCGCTGCCGGCTTCTTCGCGTTGAATCACCTCGGCGCGTGGGGCTATCTGCTGATCTTCCTGGCCGGACTCTGCGCGATCGCGGCGCATGCGATCGTGGTGCTGTTCTCGGCGCGCGGACGCGTGGTCGTCACGACGATCATCGCCGTCGTGAACGTGGCCGTGTTCGTGTTCATGCGCCCGCTCCCGGAGACGACGGACCGCAACCGCCTGCTCAACATCGCCCTGCTGCAGTACGGCGCGCCGGGCATCCGCATGCATTACGCGCGTGCGCGCTCGTCGGCGTTCAATGCCGATCCGCGCCAGCTCGCGCAGGACTGTCTGACGGACGAATGCCTCGAGGTCCTGCTCAAGAAAGACTTTCACCTGCCCGCGGAGCTGCAGCCGGTGAAGCCGTTCAGCGACCGATGAGGATCGACGCCCACGCGCGCCAGTGCAGCGGATCGCGCGTGACGGCCTGGCGGAGGTAGTCGCGGCCGCGCGGGTTGCGCTGGCGGAGCAGACACTTGCCGATGAAGTAGAGCGCGGCGGCTTCGTTCTGCTTGCCGCCTCTTGCGGGCGCGACGCGCGAGGCTTCGTCGAGCAGGGCCGCTTCGTCGCCGCCATCGCGCAGGGCCACGGCGATCTCGGTCAGGCGCACCTGCGCCGCACGGTTCGAGGCGCTGATGCTGGACGGCGCGAACGTCGCTTCGTAGAGGACGTCGTCGAGGATGGCGATGCTGCCGCGCTGGGCGAGGCGGATCCAGAGGTCGAGGTCCTGGGCGAACCGAAAGGGGGGGCGATAGCCGCCCGCGGCGAGATACGCATCGCGGCGGAACATGGCCGAGCCGTGCGCGGGCAGCGCGTGGATGCGCGTGGCGTCGTCGCGCGTGAGACTGCGGCGTACGTCTTCGCCGTCCGCGGTGGAGATGTACATCGTGTCGCCCTGCGGCTCGACGAATCGCGTGGCGCATGCGACGAGGACGTGGCCTTCGTCGATTTTGGCGAGCTGCTTCGCGAAGCGCCCGGGATGCGAGCGGTCGCCGTTGTCATGACGCGCGATGACGTCGCCGCGCGCTTCCATGCAGCCGCGGACGAGCGCACGCGTGAGGCCGCTGTTCTGCTGCGTGATGACGCGAAGACCTTGATACGCGGCGAGGATCGAGGGCGTGTCGTCGGTCGAGCCGTCGTCGACGACGATCACTTCGAAGTCGCGGCAGGTCTGGGCGAGGATGCTGTCCAGCGTCGCGCGCAGCTCGGACGCGCCGTTGTACACCGCCATCACGACGGAGATCCTCATCGCAGGCGGTCCGTCATGCAGGCCAGGCGTCCGGTGAGCTGCCAGCCGAGGAGCTTCGTGGCGAGGGCGTAGAGGCGGAACTGGGCGTGATTGCGGCGATCGCCCGACGCGTCGCGTGCAAGCGCGAAGAGCATCTTCGATTCCTCGCGCAGGCCCGCGGCGCCGCACTGGCGCGAGAGGAGGAAGAGCTCGCGCGCGTAGCGCCGCATCTCCGGCGCGTCCGGCGTGATGCCGGCGCGTTGCGCGTGCTCGAGGATGCGCGCGTGCGCCGTGGCGCGATCGCGCAGCACGGCGCGTTCGAGGCCGCGCGCGGAGAGGCGGTCTTCGCTGTGCTGCCGCACCTCGACCAGCCACTCTTCGACGTAGTGCAGACGCACGCCGAAGCTGGCGATGCGCGCGTCGTACTCCCAGTCTTCCTCGTTGCGCAGCGCAAGCCACTCGCCGGCGCGCTGGATCAGCGAGGCGCGGTAGAGCGGCGTGGGCGTGTGCCACCAGCGTTGTTCGAGCATGGCCGGGAACATGGACTCGACGCGCTCGCCGGTGCGCTTTGCGGAGTGCGGCTCGAACGTGCCGTCGAGCTGGCGCGTGCGCGTCCAGCAGTACGACACGCCGCACTCCGGATGCGCGTCGAGGCCCGCGACCTGCAGCTCGAATTTGCGCGGGTAGAGGAGGTCGTCGCTGTCGAGATGCTGGATGAACTCCCCGCGCGCGGCGCGGCGTCCGGCATCGCGCGCCGGTCCCACGCCGCGGTTGGTTTGATGGATGACCCGCACCTCGGGATGCTCGCGCGCGAGTGCATCCGCAACGGCGGGCGTCTCGTCGGTCGAGCCGTCGTCGACGATGATGATCTCGATGGGGCGATACGTCTGCGCGAGCACGCTTCCGACCGCCTCGCGCAGCATCGCGGGGCGGTTGAAGACCGGGATGATCGTCGTGACGAGCATCGCCGTGAATGGTCGCACAGTCGCGGAGTCGCCGCGCCGCGCCGTCTCTGCCATGATGCGACTCCGCGCCTATGCGACTCTTCATCGCCACCCCGACCCACTACCTGCAAGGCGGGGTCGAGCGCATTCTCGAATCGCTGGCCACGCATCTCCCGGCGCACGGGCTCGAGGTGATCTTCGGACTGGCGAAGGGTGCGCGTTTTCACGATCCCGAGCGTTTTCGCGCGGCCTTTCCGGTGATCCGCGGTGTCGACGTCGACGGCACGAGCGGGACGGCGTACGGGCGGCGCCGTGCGTTGCGCCGGGCGATTCTCGCAGCCGATCCCGACGTCGTGCTGATCGCGCGGATGTTCGACGCGTATCCCGTGTGCGCCGCGCTGAAGTCGCAGCGACATCGTCTGCGGCTGGCGGTGACGATTCAGGCGTACGAGGACGACTATTTTTACGACCTCGCGCGCTGGCAGGAGTTCGTCGACGTGTGCGTGACGAGCGGGGAGCGGATCGCGTCGACGGTGCGGATGCTCACCGGCGTGCCGGCGGTCAGCATCCCCGGCGGTGTGGCGCCGGCGCGGCGGTTTCGCGAGCCGCACGACGGTCCGCTGCGCATCGGCTACGTGGGGCGCGTGGTGCAGGTGCAGAAGCGCGTCCTCGATCTGCCGCTCCTCGCGCGCGAGCTGGAGCGGCGCGGTGTGCCGTTCACGTGCGCCGTGGCCGGTGACGGCACCGCCCTCGCCGAGCTCCGTACGCAATGGCCCCAGGCCCGTTCCCTCGGCTGGCTGTCGACGGCGGAGCTGTACGAGCGCGTATATCCGGAGCTCGACGTGCTCGTGCATTTCGCGGAGTGGGAGGGGATGACGATCGCCCCGCGTGAGGCGATGGCCCATGGCGTGGTGCCGGTGGTGTCGCGGTTCGTCGGCGCGGAGGACTTTGTGGAGGAAGTCAACTCGTTGACCTTTCCGGTCGGCGATGTGAACGCGGCCGCCGATGCGATCGAGCGCCTGCATCGCGATCGCGCGTTGCTGGAGCGTTTGTCGGCGCATGCGCGTGTGTCGCAGACGGGGATTCGTTCCGAGCTCGGCGCCATCGAAGCCTGGTCCTCCGCGTTGCGGGATGCTCTGTCGCGGCCCGCACGCGTCGGTGCGTCGTTACCCGTGGCGCCGCGCGATCACGGCTTGCTCACGCGGGCCGGTGTGCCGGACGCCCTGGCCGAGCTCGTGCGCCGCGTGCGCAATCGCGCGCACGGCGATGCGGGCAGCGAGTGGCCTCACTGGAGCGGACTCCGCGACGACGAGGTCGCGCACGTCCTGCGGAACGCCGGCGTCCACGCCGGCTGATCGTGCGGTCCCCGCGGCCGCTCTAATCCTCGTGGACGGCAGCGTCCCCAATCGCCCGTGCCCGTTCGACAAACCTGTCGAACGAAAAATACTCCAGCCCCTCGGGCACTTTTCGCTCCCCACGCTGCAGCGTTTCGCGAATCGCGGCGCGGATCTCGGCGGGATTCGTCGGATCGACGAGCAATCCCAGTTTTCCGTCGAGCAGCGCCTCGCGTCCTCCATCGAGCTTGCTGCCGATCACGGGTACGCCGCACGCCATCGCCTCGAGGAACACGAAGCCGAAGCCTTCGCCGCGGCTCGGCATCACGTACGCGTCGGCGAGGTTGTAGAGGTCCGGCTTGTCGCTCTCCGCGAAGAGGCCGGTGAAGACGACGCGGTGGGAGATGCCGAGGTCGTGCGCTTTTCGCTGCAGACGCACGAAGTCATTGCCGCCGCCCGCGATCATGTACACCACGTCGTCGGGCAACTCGTGCATCACTTCGAGCATCTCGTCGAAGCCCTTCGAGCGCTCGCCGGAATCGAGGCGGCCGACGGTGAGGAGCACGCGTCTGCCGTGCAGTCTGTAGCGGTCGACGAGGTCCTGCCGTTTCGCGCGGATGCCGTACTGCTCGAGATGCACCGCGTTCGGCAGCACGTACGTCGGCCCGCCGTAACGCGACCAGCCGACCAGACGATCGCGCGTGACCGCGCTCACCGAGAGGATGCCGCGGCATGGTGCGAGCGGCGTGCGCCGCCTCTTCCACGCTTCGACGCCGTGCACGACGAGGAGCGGATGCTCGAACGCGAGCGGGAGGAGGTTGACGTGGCCGCAGACGACGAGATCCCATTTCTCGCGGCGTGCACGCCCGACGGCGCGCAGAAAGGCGAACTTGCCGTGCGCCGCCTCCGCGACGAAGCGCACGTGCGGCGGGACGTTTTCGACGGGGCCGCGGATCACGCGCGGCAGCAGCGTGATCTCGTGCTCGCTCCACGCGGCGCACAGCTCGCGATTGAAGAGGGCGATGCCGCCGTGGCCGCCGTACGCGTCGGTGGCGAGGAGGAGGATCTTCACGCGAACGACTCCCACACGTATTTCGCCCACGAACGCATGCGCGTGGACGTGCCGTCGTCCGGCAGGTCCATCCACTCTTTCATCGGCACGAAGAAGCCGCTCTTCGGTCGATCGCGGAGGTAGTCGGGGAGGATGGAGGCCAGCGCCGATTTGTCGCGCGTCTGCAGGAGGAGCGGTGCGAGCTGGCGGAGGAGGTACGCGTCGACGAGAGGCGTGCGCACTTCGACCGAATGGGCCATGCTCGCCCAGTCCGCGTCGCGCAGGAGCTGGTTGCGCATGTACAGCGACGCTTCGAGCGTGGCCACGCGGCCGAACGCGGTTTCGGGATCGGGCGCGAGGACGGATTCGAAATGTTCGGCGATGTTCAGGTCGCCGAGGAGCGGGGGGAGCTCGTCCGGCGCAAAGAGACCGCGCTGTAAAAAGTAGGCGCCGCCGTACGTCCCGGCGTACTGGCCGAGGAGGCGCGCTTTCGGATGGCGGCGCAGTGCGCCGGCCGCGCGCGCGGCGAGCGGAAACTGCGCGATGCGCGGCACGTTCGTGAACGACGGATAACCGCCGAGGAGCTCGTCGCCGCCGACGCCGGACAGGGCAACCTTGATCCCGGCCTCGTGCACGGCCTTGCTGATGAACCACGTGTTCACACCGTCGATGGTCGGCTGGTCCATCCGCTCGAGGATCTTCGGCAGGTCGGCGAGGAACTCCTCGCGCGTGACGGTGCGCATGCGGTGCTCGGTGCCGAGCTCGCGCGCGAAGCGCTCCGCGAGCGGCGCTTCGCTGAACTCCGCGAAATCGAGGGTGAACGTGTGCAGCGGCGCGTGCTTCGCGGCGATCTTCGCCAGCGCCGAGGAGTCAATTCCGGCGGAGAGGAACACGCCCACCGGCACGTCGCTGACGAGGTGATGGCGTACCGATTCTTCGAGGCGCTCGCGCAGCATCACCGCGGGCTCGACGAGCACCGCCTGTTC
>Ga0196958_10000431_pt1 | contig 13658 bp, 11 predicted proteins | sample S1v_10metaG_FD_148654 | JGI IMG/M metagenome (GOLD analysis project Ga0196958, IMG submission 148654) | Soil microbial communities from Anza Borrego desert, Southern California, United States - S1+v_10 | ecosystem: Environmental > Terrestrial > Soil > Desert | place: USA: California | collected...
AGAGGTCCTCGACGACCACCACGGCGACCAGGGCGACGTCCCGCCACCCCCGCTCGGGCAGCCGCCACATCGAGGTCACCCGCTCCAGCCACATCACCGCCAGCGGGACCAGCCCGATCAGCGCGTACCGGAACGGCACGTCGTACACGATCATCAGCGTGAGCATCGCCAGGAAGAGCACGCGGAAGAACACGCTGAACGCGAACAGCACGTAGGACAGGCAGTCGGTGCGCGTCGCCGGCGACCAGCCGCGCTTGAGGCACTCGTCCATCCCGCCGCGGCCCCAGCGCAGCCGCTGCTGCCACAGCTCGCGGAACGAGCCCGGTGGGGTGGTGTGGACGTGGGCGTGGCGCGCGGCGGACACCCGCCAGCCGCGGGCCTTGAGCTCGAGGGTCAGCGCGTAGTCCTCGATCAGGGAGGCGCCGTCCCACGGTTCGCCGGCCTCGCGCGCGGCGGCCACCTGCTCCAGCGCCGCCCCGCGATACATCGCCGCGGCGCCACTGGCCACCGACACCCGCCAGCCGCGCAGGTCGCGCAGGTCGTCGTAGCGGGCGTACTCCAGGCGCTGGAGCCGCCACACCAGGCCGCGGCCCGGCGTCGCCCAGTAGCGCGCACACACCGCCCCCAGCACGGCGTTGCCGCGCATCTCCGCGGCCATCGCCGCGACCGTGTCGCTCTGCAGGACGGTGTCGGCGTCCATGGTGAGCACGAGGTCGGCTCCCGGGGCGACACCGTCGGCGCCGCGACACGCCTGCTGCCAGCCGTGGTTGAGCGCGCCCGCCTTCTTGTCCGGGTTGCGCTCCATCTCCAGGACGGTGACGGGGTAGCGGCGCGCGATCTCGGCGGTGCGGTCGGTGCAGTTGTTGGCCACGACGACGATCTCGGCGATCCGCAGCCACTCCGGGGACTCCTGCGCGAGCAGGCCCTCGATCGTGGCCGCGATGCCGGCCTCCTCGTCGTGCGCGGGCACGAGCACGGTCACCGTCGTGACGGGCGTGACCGCGGTCCGGGAGGTCGCGGTGCGACGGCGGGGCTCGCGGCGGGACCGGCGGTCGGCGGCCCGGTCCGGGCGGGCGGTGTCCGCCGGGATCGTCGTCCGCAGCCGGATCGTGGGGGCGTCGTGCGGGGCTCGCGCCGGGGCGGTGCCGGGGCGCGGCGCACGCACGATCGGGGGGTCGGCGAGGTGCGCTGCCCGCCCGTCGCGCACGGCCTGCTCGCTCGCCACGTCACCTCGCTTCGTCGCACGATCCCTCGGCGGTCATCACCCGGTCGGCCGACCGCACATGCGGCTTACCGTACAAGGACCGGAAACCGTTACACCATCGTGAGAGATCGTGTGTGGTGAGCGACGCCGGAGCGTCACTCTTCGCCCGCCAGGTGGCCGCCCACGAGCACCCGGGTGACGGCCAGGTCGGCGTCCAGGAGGACCACGTCGGCCGGTCCGCCGGGGACGAGCCGGCCGAGGTCGGGCGAGCCCAGCAGCCGCGCGGGCACGGCGGTGGCGGCGTGGACGGCCTCGACCAGCCCGACCCCCGCGGCGACCGCCGTGCGCACGCCCCGGACCAGGGGGGCGGCGGCCCCCGCGAGGCCCCCGTCGGCGTTGCGCACGACCCCGTCGGTGAGCGTCACCGGCACACCGGCCAATCGGTGCGGGCCGTCGGGCATCCCGGCGCCCGCGGTGGCGTCGGTGACGAGCGCCCAGCGGCCCGCCGCCGCCGTCGCGGCCAGGCGCAGCATCTCGGGGGCGACGTGGTGGCCGTCGCCGATCACCGTCGCGACGACCTCGGGCCGGGTGAGGGCGACGGCGGCGAGGCCCGGCGCGCGGTGCTCGAGCCCGCTCATGGCGTTGTACAGGTGGGTGACGGCCGCGACGCCCCGGTCGATCGCCCGGTGCGCCGCGGCGGCGTCGGCGCCACTGTGGCCGGCCGCGACGACGACCCCGTGGGCGAGGAGGTCGGCCACGAGGGCGTCGGCGCCCGGGAGCTCGGGGGCGAGGGTGACGACGTCCACCCGGCCGGCGCCGAGCAGGCGGGCGAGCAGCGCCGGGTCGGGGTCGCGGCGGTGCTCCGGCGGGTGGGTGCCGAGCCGGGTGGGTGCGAGGAACGGTCCCTCGAGGTGCGCGCCGAGCAGGTGCGCGCCCGGCCCGGACCGGACCCGTGCCGCGTCGAGCCGGTTGAGGGCCGCGACCGTGCGGTCCGGGTCGTCGGTCAGCAGCGACGGGCAGAGCGCGGTCGTGCCGTCGCGGGCCACGGCGGTCCGCAGGGTGGCGATCTCGTCGACCTCCGCGCGCGCGAGGTCGACCCCGGCGTAGCCGTGGCAGAGGAGGTCGACGAGCCCGGGGACCGCGATCAGGTCGCCGGGCGCGGCCGGGAGCCCGACGGCGGACACCCGCCCGTCCTCGACGGCCACGTCCCCGGCGCACCACGCGCCGTCGACCACCGCACCCGAGACGCCCAGCCGCACCGGCCCAGTGTGGCGCCCGACCTACGCTGGACGGAGTGATCGGGATCGAGATCGTGGGGTTCGTCGTCTCGCCCGGCCACGCCTACGACGGCCGGCCCGCCGACGGACCCGCGCCGGTGCCGACGTGGACGCCCGAGGCGATCGAGGTGCGCGCGGGGTACGGCGTGGTGGGCGACCGCTACGCCGGGCGGGCCGCGCACCGGGACGCGGCGGTCACCGTGCTCGCGGTCGAGGCGCTGGAGGCCGTCGCCGCGGAGCTCGGGGTCCCGGCGTTCGACCCCGTCGCGGCGCGGCGCACGATCCTCACCCGCGGGCTGGACGTCGAGGCGCTGCGCGGACGGGGGTTCGCGCTCGACTCCGGCGACGGCCCGGTCCGCCTCGGCGGGGGACGCCCGGCCGCACCGTGCGCCTGGCTGGACACCGTGCTCGCGCCGGGCGCGCACGCGGCGCTGCGGGGACGGGCAGGCGTGCGGTGTGCGGCGCTGGGCTCGGGGACGCTGCGGCTCGGGCCGGCGACGGTCACCGTCGACGAGGACCCGGGGGGCGACGCGCTGCTCGACGCGCCCGCGCGGGGCTCCCGCGTCGCCGTGCTCGTGCGTGACGCTCACGGGGGGCTCGACGCCAGGGTCGCGGAGAGGTCCGCGGCGGTGGCAGCGGTCGCGGCGGCGTGGGCGGCGAGGTGGGGACGCAGCCGGCGGGCGGGCCCCGAGACCGTCAGCGCGGCCACGATCCCGCCGTGCCGGCCGCGCACCGGGGCGGCGGCGCCGGCCAGGCCGGGGTCGAACTCGCCGTCGACCACGGCGTGCCCGGCCGCGCGCACCCGCGCCAGCACGGCGGGGTCGGCGCCCGCCGCCCGCACCGCCGCGGCGTCGCGCTCGCACAGCAGGACACGCCCCGTCGAGGTCGTCGCCGCGGGGATCTCGTCGAGGTCGAAGCGCAGGCGCGCGCGGCCGCCGGGCCCGGCGGTGAGCACCGTCGCCACCCGCGTCCCGTGCAGACGGCACAGGTGCGCGTTCTCCCCGGTCCGCGCGGCCAGGGCGATCAGGGCGGGCCCGGCGGTGCCGGCCAGGCGGGCCTCGGTGGTCCGCACGGCCAGGGCGTAGAGCCGCCAGCCCAGGGCGTAGCGCCGGCTCGCGGGGTCACGCTCGACGAGGCCCTCGTCCTCGAGCGCGGCCAGGGCCCGGGACACCTGGCTGACGCCGCGTCCGGTGAGCTCGGCCAGCCGGACCACCCCCAGCCCGGCCGGCCGCGCCTCGGGGGAGGCCAGGACCTCGAGCAGCTGCGTGTCGCGGTGCAGGCCCACGGAGCGCGGGCGGCTCACGCCGCGTCCCCCGCGGCCCCCGCGGCCAGGCCGAGCATCGCCAGCGCGACGACGCCGCCGAGCGTCCACGCCGCGGTGCGCCACCAGTTCGTGCGCACGAGGCGGGCGTGGACCGCCGGGTCCCACCCCCGCGCCAGCCGCTGGTGGCACGGCACCGACACCGCCACCGTCACCGCGACGGTCACCGCGCCACAGATCCCGGCCGCGAGCGGGGCCACGAGCGGCACCCCGGGCGGGCGCCACCCGAGCAGCACCGCGCAGGTCAGCCCCTGCAGCGCCCACGGGCCCGTGACGATCTGTCCCATCCGACGGGTGTGGCGGGCGTGCACCGCCGCCCAGTGCGGGCCGGCCATCGCCGCGAACCCGGGGTAGACGAGCAGCTGGATCACCCAGACCAGGCCCGCGCAGAACCACACGGCCGCGGCGTGGACGCCGAGCAGGGTGGCCGCGACCAGGGGATTCGCGCTCACCGCACGGATTGTTGCCGACCGCGGCGCGTGGACCTCTACTGACCCGCGCCCGACCCCGAGGCCCCCGCGGACGAAGACCCGGAATGAAGATCACCGACATCCGTCTCGAGCACCGCGAGACCGTGCTCGACCCGCCGTGCCACGCCGCGTGGGACCCCGAGCCCCGCACGCGCTTCGACGCGACGATCGTCCGCGTCGAGACCGACGAGGGCGTCGTCGGCGTGGGCTCCGGCGACACGATGGCCGGGTTCGAGGCCCACCGCGAGCTCTTCCTGGGCACCGACCCGCTGGCCACCGAGCTCCAGGTCCGGCGCATCGAGTCGATCGGCTTCCACGCCGGACGCTTCTGGCCGCTCGAGGCCGCCCTGTGGGACGTCGTCGGGCAGGTGGCCGGGCTGCCCGTCGCCGTGCTGTTCGGCGGCGTCACCGACCGGCTGCCGGTCTACGCCTCCTGGTGCTCCGAGCAGCCGCCGGCCCGCCGGGCCGAGGACGCCCACCGGTTGCTCGACGAGGGCATCCGCGCGGTCAAGATCCGCGCGCACCCGCGCCGCCTCGACCAGGGCGTCGCCGCCGTCGCCGCGGTGCGCGGGGCGGTGGGCGACCGCCTCGACGTCATGGTCGATCTCAACCAGGCCTGGCGGATGCCCGGCGACGTCACCGAGCCGCTCGACCTGGCCGACGTGCGCCGCGTCGTGCGCCGGCTCGCCGAGTACGACGTCGCGTGGGTGGAGGAGCCGCTGCCCTACGCCGACGTCGAGGGTCACCGCCGGCTGCGCGCCGACAACCCGGGGCTGCGGATCGCGGCGGGGGAGATGCTCGACTCCCTGCCGCAGACCCTCGCCCTCGTCGAGGCCGACGCGCTGGACGTCTACCAGGCCGACGTCGTCCTCGCCCTGGGCATGACGCGGGCCCGCGAGCTCGCCGCGACCCTGCGGGCCCGGCACCGCCGCTTCACCCCGCACACCTGGACCAACGGCCTGGGCCTGCTCGCGAACCTGCACGTGGCCGCGGGTGTCGGCGCCGGGCCCTACCTCGAGTTCCCCGACGACCCGGCGGGCGGCTGGACGCCCGCACGGCGCGACTTCCTGCTCGCCGAACCCCTGCGCCCCGATCCCGACGGCATGCTCGTCGTGCCCGACGCCCCCGGACTGGGCGCCGTGCTGGCCTGAGGGCGCCCCGAGACGGCGGCCCCGGCTCCTGTCCCCCCGGGGCCGGGGCCGCCACCCACCCCCGGACACCCGCAGCGCACCCACCCGACACACCACCCCGACACGCGGAGGAGAGGCCCGTGACCGGCACGACGGACCGGATCGCCCGCGCCGAGGCGTTCCGCCCGGCGACGACGCCGGGCGGCGGCGGGCGTGACCGCGCGCTGCAGGCCCGGGGCGCCTCCTCCGCGCCCGAGACCACGTGGTCCGCGCCGTGACCGGGGTGCCCACGGGGTCGCCGTGCGCGGGCATCGCCGCCGGCACCGCGTTCCTCTCCGACCCCGGCCCGGTGGTCGACTTCGGCCCCGGCGCGGTGGCCCGGATCCCCGGCCACCTCACCGGGCGGGGCGCGCGCCGGGTGCTCGTCGTCACCGACGCCGGGCTGCGCGCCGCGGGGGTGGTCGACGCCGTGGTCGCCCCCGTGGCGGCGGCCGGGGTGGCGGTCGAGGTCCACGACGCGGTCACCGGCAACCCGTCGGTCGACGTCGTCGAGGCCGGGGCCGAGCACGCCCGCGGGCTGGGCGTCGACGCGGTGCTCGCCCTCGGCGGCGGGTCGAGCCTGGACGCGGCCAAGGGCATCGCCCTGCTCGCCCCCACCCCGGGCGCCCGGGCCGACGGCAGCGGCACCGCGCCCGGGCCGGGGCTGCCGATCGTCGCGGTCCCGACGACGGCGGGCACCGGCGCGGAGACCAACGGCTTCGGCGTCCTCGAGGACCCCGTCACGCGGCGGAAGGTGTACTGCGGTGACGCGAGCGTCGTGCCGCGCGTCGCCGTGCTCGACCCCGAGCTGACCCACGGCCTGCCCGCCCTCCCCACGGCGGCCACCGGCGTGGACGCGCTCGTGCACGGCCTGGAGTCCCTGGCCTCCCGCGGGCGCGATCCGGTGTCCGAGGCGTTCGCCGCCGAGGCCGTGCGTCGGGCGTGGGCGTGGCTGCCCGCGGCGGTGGCCGGCGGGCAGGAGACGGCGCGAACCGGAGCTCGACCCGACGAGACGGCCCGCCGGGCGCGGGCGGAGATGCTCGTCGCCGCCCACCTGGCCGGGCAGGCGCTCACGCGCAGTGGCCTGGGCCTCGTGCACGGGCTCGCGCACGCGCTGAGCCTGCACACGGGGGCGGTGCACGGGCTGGCGCTGGCCGCCGTGCTGCCCGAGGTCGTCGGCTGGTCGCTGGACGCCGAGCCGGCGGGGTGGGGCCGGGCCGCGGAGGCCGCGGGGCTGCCGCGGGCGTCGGCGCTGCCCGACGCCCTGGGCGGGCTGCTGGAGCAGGTCGGGACGCGGGTCACGGTGGCCGACCTGGGGGCGGGGCCGGACGCGCACGAGGCGCTGGCCCGCACGGCGCTGGCCGACCCGGTGACCCGCAACGCCCCGCGGCACCCGTGGTCGGTGGCCGAGGTCACGTTCATCCTGAGTCGCTGTTGAGCACCGGCCCGTCACTTTGGGTCGTGCAACAGATTCCGTCGCGTAGTCCTCGCTGCGCGCGTAGCCGCGTCGTCACGCGGTCCCTACCGTCGAGAGTGTGATCAGCGGCGGGCCCCACGGGCGCTCGCCTCGCTCCCCCCGGACTCCGCAGGAGGCCACGTGACCGCTCTCGAGACCATTCCCGACCACATCACGCGCATCAACGAGGCGAAGACGCCGACCGGCCCCGGCCGTCCGGGAGCCAGCACCGCCCACATCACGCCGTCGACCGAGCACCTGAGCGCCGAGGACATCGAGCGGCTCGGTGTGGAGCTCGAGGCGATCCGCGACCGCGTCATGTCGTCCCTCGGCGAGGACGACGCGCGCTACATCCGTCGCGTCATCCGCACCCAGCGCGGCCTCGAGGCGGCGGGCCGCGTCCTGCTGCTCGGCGCGCTGTTCCCGCCGGCCTTCCTCGCGGGCACCGCGGCGCTGTCGGTCTCCAAGATCCTCGAGAACATGGAGATCGGCCACAACGTCCTGCACGGCCAGTGGGACTGGATGCGCGATCCCGAGATCAACTCGACCACCTGGGAGTGGGACTTCGTCTCCACCGCCAGGAGCTGGCAGCAGACGCACAACTACCTGCACCACACGTACACCAACGTGCACGGCAAGGACCGGGACATCGGCTACAACGTGCTGCGGGTCGACCCCGAACAGCCGTGGCACCCGCTGCACCTGGTGCAGACGCTCACCAACGCCGGGCTGTCGCTGATCTTCGAGTACGGCATCGCGGCGTTCGACCTCGAGCTCGACCAGATCCAGCGTGGCGAGGCCACCTGGGCCGAGAAGATGCCCGAGATCAAGACGATGGCCCGCAAGGCCGCTCGGCAGATCGTCAAGGACTACGTCGTGTTCCCGGCGCTGTCCGGCCCGTCGTTCGTCCCGGCCGCGGTGGGGGCCTTCCTCGCCAACACCGTCCGCAACGTCTGGTCCCACGCGGTGATCTTCTGCGGCCACTTCCCGGTCGAGGTGGAGACCTTCGGCGAGGACCGGCTGGACGACGAGTCGCAGGCCGAGTGGTACGTCCGCCAGATGCTCGGCTCGGCGAACATCGAGGGCTCGGTCCTGCTGCACATCATGACCGGGAACCTGTCGCACCAGATCGAGCACCACCTCTTCCCGGACATGCCCTCGCGGCGCTACCGCACGATCGCGCCGGAGATCCGTGACCTGTGCCGCCGCTACGGGCTGCCCTACCACGCGGGCCCGATGTGGAAGCAGTACGGCGGGGTGCTCGCCAAGATCGCCCGGCTGTCGCTGCCCGGCGGGCGGGCCCCGGTGGAGAAGCGTCGGCGGCGCGCCCTCCCGGCCGGGCGCTTCGCCGCGTCCGCGCTGCGTCGCGTGCGCAACGGCCTCACCGGCGTGCCCGCGGTCGCCTGAGCCGGCGCTGCCGGCGCTGCCGGCGCTCCCGGCGCGCAGGGCGAGGGCGACCTCCAGGCGCCCGACGGGATCGTCGAGGACGCCCGCGAACGCCTCCTTGAGGCGGGCGAGGCGGTAGCGCACGGTCTGCGGGTGCACGTGCAGCCGCGTGGCCGTCTCGGCCACGTCGCCGTGCGCGTCGAGCCACGCCGCCAGCGTCGTCACCGCCCGGTCCCGCGCGGCGGCGGTCATCCGCCGCAGGGGCTCGAGGCGCTGGGCGACGAGGTCGGCGGTCAGGGTCACGTCGGCGTGCAGCAGCAGGACGAGCAGGTGGTCCTCGCTGCGCACCAGGCCCTCGCCCGGCAGGTGGCCCTCGACGTGCAGGGCCCAGGCGGCGCGGGCGCGCGTGACCGTGCGGGTGACCTGGTCCGGGACGACGGTCGGACCCAGCACGCCGGCGGAGCCGCGCAGCGCGTCGGCGAGGGCGTCGCCGCGGCCGGGACCGTCGGGGTCGGGCACGAACACGACGCCGACGTGGTCGACCACCGACCCCGCGGCGTCGGGGGGGAGGCGCCGGCACACCGTGCCCAGCGACTCCTCGGCCGTCACGAGCGCCGCGACCTGCTTCGGCACCGGCCAGCCGGCCTCGCGGGCCAGCGCCTCGAGCTCGGGGCCCTCGGGCGCGGGCGCGCGGCACAGGCGCTCGACCAGGGCGTGCTGGCGGGCCTGGCGGGAGCCGGCGGCCAGCGACTGTTCGTAGGCGTAGCCCGACACCGACGCGGCGGCGAGCTGCTCGATGTAGGCGAACAGGGCCTCGGCCAGCCGGAAGATCGCGTCGGGCTCGAGGCCGTGGTCGTCGCCCGAGGCCGCGATGCGCCGCCACAGGACCCGCGAGCCGATGCGGTAGGCGCTCTGCAGCGCGTCCATCGTGCGCCCGTGACGGTGCTCGACCCGCCCGAGCTCGAAGTACACCGCGGTGTCGGGCAGCGCCGCGTCGGTGCCCAGCAGGTCGAGGAACTGGTCGAGCGCGACGGAGACGCCGAGCCGGATCCGGCGGCCGAACTCGCCGTCCATCGACAGCGCGTACTCGGCGACCTCGGCACGCACGGTCGCGATGATCTCGTCGCCGGTGTCGAGCACCACGGGCCGCAGGCGGTCCCGGGCCGACTCCGGCACCTCGGCCCACGGGTGCCGCCGCGACGCGTCGGTCGCCTCGCACACGCGGTCGTCCACGGCGTCCAGTGTCGCAGGATCGCCAGGAACCGTCAGGATCCGGCGGCCGCGGCACGGGTCACCGTGGCGCACGTGACTCGCGCGGGCACCGGCGCGCGGACGGGTCGATGATGACGACGTGATCCGGCCCGCACGCGCCCTCCTCGCGGCGGTCCGGGCGCCGGGGGCGCGTCCGGCGCTGGCCGTGGGGACGCTGTCCCTACTGGTCGCGGGCGCGGGCCTCGGGCCGCTCACGCGGCGCTGGCCCGCCGCGGTGGCCGGCAGCCTGTTGTCCTCGACGGCCACCGAGACCCCTCGCGCGACGGCGTCGCTGCTCGGGCTCGCCGCCGCCGACGCGGCCCGGCGGGGCGCCTGGCGCCACCCGGCCGGCCGCGTGGGCCTCGGCGCGACCGCGGCCGGGGTCGCGGTCCTGTTCGGGCTGGCGCACCGGGCCCGGCGCGACACCGCCGTGCTGGCCGAGGCCCTGCGCGCCGAGCTCGGCCCGGTCGAGCTGCCCGTCCGGGGGCGCGTGCTGCGCCGCGTCCTGCGCGCGGTGCTCGCCCGCCACCGCTACGCGACCGTGCGCGACGTCGCCTACGGGCCCGCCGCGGCCAACGTGCTCGACGTGTGGCGCCACCCGGACCTGCCCGCCGACGCCCGCGCCCCGGTGCTGCTCCAGATCCACGGTGGTGCGTGGTCGTCGGGCAGCAAGGCCGCCGATGCGCACCCGCTGATGGCGCACATGGTCGAGAGGGGCTGGGTGTGCGTCAGCGTCGACTACCGGCTGGGCCCCGCCGAGCGCTGGCCGGCCCAGATCGTCGACGTCAAGCGGGCGCTGGCGTGGACCCGCGCCCACGTCGCCGAGCACGGTGGCGACCCGGACCGCATCGCCATCACCGGCGGCTCCTCCGGCGCCCACCTCGCGGCGCTCGCCGCGCTGACCCCCGGCGCGTGGCAGCCCGGCTTCGCCGACGCCGACACCTCGGTGGCCGCCGCGGTCTGCCTCTACGGCATCTACGACCTGACCGACGACGACGGCAGCGGCACCCTCGACGCGCTGCTGGCCGAGACGATGATGCCCACGGCGCTGGACGAGGACGCCCACCCCTACGTCGCCGCGTCCCCGGCGGCCCGCGTGCACCCCGGCGCCCCGCCGTTCATGGTCCTGCACGGCACCGGTGACGCGATCGTCGTGCCCGCCCAGAGCCGGGCGTTCGTCGCGCGGCTGCGGGCGGTGTCGCGAGCGCCCGTGGTGCACGCCGAGCTCGCGCATGCCCAGCACGGCTTCGACCTCGTGCCCACCGTCCGCACGCTGGCCGCCGTGCGGGCCGTCGCGGTGTTCCTCGAGACCGTGGTGGGTCGCGGCGCGCGCCCGGCCCGGGCGGATCCCGCGCTCGTCGCCGGTCGATAGGCTCGGGGGCCACCACCACCCGCGAACCCGGAGAGCCCGTCGTGTCCTCGCCTGCCGTGCCCCGTCCCGCCGTCGCCGAGAGCGTGCGGGTGACGGCGGGCACCACCGCGGGGCACGCGGTCCGCGAGGCGGGCCTGCCCTCGACGGGCCCGCAGGCGGTGCTCGTCGTGCGGGATCCCGACGGCACCCTCAAGGACCTGTCCTGGACGCCGTCGGAGGACGTCGACGTCACGCCGGTCGCCGCGGACACCGAGGACGGCCGCGCCGTGATGCGCCACTCGGCCGCGCACGTGCTCGCCCAGGCGGTGCAGCAGCTCTTCCCCGAGGCCAAGCTCGGCATCGGTCCACCGATCACCGACGGCTTCTACTACGACTTCGCCGTCGACCGGCCCTTCACCCCCGAGGACCTCGAGGCCCTCGAGAAGGCCATGCGCAAGATCGTGAAGTCGGGGCAGCGGTTCGTGCGCCGCGAGTACGACTCGCTCGACGCCGCCCGCGAGGAGCTGGCCGGCGAGCCGTTCAAGCTGGAGCTGGTCGACCTCAAGGGGTCCGCGGACGCCGAGGACGATTCGGAGATCATGGAGGTCGGGGCGGGCGAGCTCACCGCCTACGACAACGTCCACGCCCACACCGGCGACCGGGTGTGGGGCGACCTCTGCCGCGGCCCGCACGTCCCCACCACCAAGCACATCGCCGCGTTCAAGGTGCTGCGCTCGGCGGCCGCCCACTGGCGCGGCGACCAGCGCAACGCCCAGCTCCAGCGGATCTACGGCACGGCCTGGGAGAGCCAGGAGGCCCAGGACGCCCACCTCGAGCGCATCGCCGAGGCCGAGCGCCGCGACCACCGCCGCCTGGGCGCCGAGTTGGACCTGTTCAGCTTCCCCGACGAGATCGGTTCGGGCCTCCCGGTCTTCCACCCCCGCGGCGGGATCATCCGCAAGGAGCTCGAGGACTACAGCCGCCAGCGGCACACCGAGGCCGGCTACGAGTTCGTCAACACCCCGCACGCGTCCAAGGGCGAGCTCTTCTCGGTGTCGGGACACCTCGACTGGTACGCCGAGGGCATGTACCCGCGCATGCACCTCGACGCGGAGTACGACGACGCGGGCGAGCTCAGGCGGCAGGGCATCGACTACTACCTCAAGCCGATGAACTGCCCGATGCACAACCTGATCTACCGGTCGCGCGGGCGGTCCTACCGCGAGCTGCCGCTGCGGCTGTTCGAGTTCGGCACGGTCTACCGCTACGAGAAGTCCGGCGTGGTGCACGGGCTGACCCGTGCCCGCGGGTTCACCCAGGACGACGCACACATCTACTGCACGCGCGAGCAGATGCACGAGGAGATCCGCTCCCTGCTGCAGTTCGTGCTCGACCTGCTGCGCGACTACGGGCTCGACGACTTCTACCTCGAGCTGTCGACGCGCAACCCGGAGAAGTCGATCGGCTCCGACGAGGCGTGGGAGGAGGCCACCGAGGTCCTGCGTCAGGTGGCGGAGGGCGCCGGGCTCGACCTCGTCCTCGACCCCGGCGGCGCCGCCTTCTACGCGCCGAAGATCTCGGTGCAGGCCAGGGACGCCATCGGGCGGACCTGGCAGATGTCGACGATCCAGGTCGACCTCATGCTCCCCGACCGCTTCGAGCTCGAGTACACCGCGCCCGACGGGTCCCGGCAGCGGCCGGTCATGATCCACCGCGCGCTGTTCGGGTCGATCGAGCGGTTCTTCGGTGTGCTCACCGAGCACTACGCGGGGGCGTTCCCGGCGTGGCTCGCGCCGGTGCAGGTCGTCGGCATCCCCGTCTCGGGCGACCAGGTCGACTACGTCCGGGGCATCGCCGACCGGCTGCGGGCGCAGGGCCTGCGTGTCGAGGTCGACGACTCCGACGACCGGATGCAGAAGAAGATCCGCAACCACACGCTGCAGAAGGTGCCGTTCCTGCTGCTCGCCGGGGGCAGGGACGCCGACGCTTCGGGCGAGCGGAGCGACGGGACGAGGTGGCACGGGGCGGTGTCGTTCCGCTTCCGCGACGGCGGCCAGCGCAACGGCGTGCCGGTGGACGACGCCGTCGCGGCCCTCGTCGACTGGGTGCGCCGTCGCGAGAACGCCTCGCCCGACGCGGACCTGTTCGTCCCCTGATGAGCGAGGAGACGGGACCGGCACAGGGGCGGGGGGACCTCGACGAGCTGTGGGGCGCCGGGACGCCCGACGGCTTCCGGCGGCTGTGGGCGCCGCACCGGATGGCCTACATCGCGGGGGAGACCGGCACCGGCCAGGTGGAGGGCGGGGGCTGCCCGCTGTGCCGCATCCCGACCCTCGACGACGACGAGGGCCTCGTGCTGCACCGGGGCACCCGCATCTACGCGGTGCTCAACCTGCACCCGTACAACCCGGGTCACCTCATGGCGGTGCCCTACCGACACGTCGCCGGGCTCGACGAGCTCGACGCCGAGGAGGCCACGGAGCTCGTCGCGGTGACCCAGCAGGCGGTGCGGGCGCTGCGCTCGGTCGCCGCGCCGCACGGGTTCAACGTGGGGATCAACCTCGGGCACGTCGCCGGCGGCTCGCTCGCCGACCACCTGCACCAGCACGTCGTGCCGCGGTGGGGCGGCGACGCCAACTTCATCACCGTCGTCGGGCAGACCAAGGTGATCCCGCAGCTGCTCGCCGAGACGCGGACGCGGCTGTCGGCGGCCTGGCCCGGGCGCGCACAGGAGTGATCGGACCGTGATCAACGAATGGGCGCGCGCGGTGCT
>Ga0196958_10000432_pt1 | contig 13656 bp, 14 predicted proteins | sample S1v_10metaG_FD_148654 | JGI IMG/M metagenome (GOLD analysis project Ga0196958, IMG submission 148654) | Soil microbial communities from Anza Borrego desert, Southern California, United States - S1+v_10 | ecosystem: Environmental > Terrestrial > Soil > Desert | place: USA: California | collected...
CACGATCGACTGGGGACTCGTCGCGCCGCTCGTGCAGATCCCGCACGACGAGACTTACAAGGACTACGCACCGCGCAACGATCACGGCACACACGTCGCCGGAATCCTCGCGGGCGATCTTCCCGCGGACGAGAAAAAGGAACAGCCGGCGCTTTCCGGCGTGTGTCCCGATCTGCGTCTGTACGACCTGCGCGTCCTGAGCCGCAGCGGCCGAGGCAACGAGTTCACGGTCATGGCGGCGATGCAGTTCGTGCGCTGGCTCAATGCGACGCACGACTACTTCGCGGTACATGGCGCGAACATGAGCATCTCCATCCCGCACGACGTGTCGAATTACGCCTGCGGACGCACGCCGGTGTGCGAGGAGGCGGAGCGGCTCGTGAACGCGGGAGTGGTGGTCGTCGCCGCGGCGGGCAATCAGGGGTATCGCCGTTACGCGACGCCGGAAGGCGTGGCGGCGGAGGCTTACAACACGATCAGCATCGTCGATCCGGGAAACACGGACTCGGTGATCACGGTCGGCGCGACGCATCGCTTCCGCCCGCACACGTACGGCGTGAGCTACTTCTCCAGCCGCGGTCCGACCGGCGACGGGCGCATCAAGCCGGACCTCGTCGCGCCGGGCGAGAAGATCACCGCACCGATTCTCAACAACACGGTCGGCGTGAAGGACGGCACGAGCATGGCCGCGCCACATGTCAGCGGCGCGGCGGCGTTACTGATGGCGCGGCACAATGAGCTCGTCGGACGCCCGGCGCGCGTGAAACAGGTCCTCTGTTCTACAGCCACGGACCTCGGTCGCGAGAGATACTTCCAGGGACATGGAATGCTCGACGTTCTTCGCGCTCTGCAAGCGGTCTAGCGCGCTCCTTCTTCTGCTGCTGTTGACGGCCTGCGGCCCCGGTGCCGAGGTGTCGAACGGGCGCGAGTTGTACCTCGCCTATGGATGCGCGGCGTGCCACGGCGCGCGCGCCGACGGCAACGGTCCGGCCGCGGCGAACGCGTTCGTGAAGCCGCGCGATCTGCGCAATCTCGCCGCGTTCAAAGGACCGAAATCGGTCGAAGGGATCGCGAGCCTGATCGCGTTCGGGGTCGCGGATGGACGCACGGGCATGCCCGCGTATCCCGACATCCCCAGGCGCGAACGGCTGGCGATGGCGGAGTACATCGTCTCGCTCGCCAGTCAGCCGCGCGGCGTGATCGCGAGCGATGCGTGGTCCGGCGAGTCGAACCCGGCGTGGAACACCGCCGCGGCGTACGTGACGCTCACGAACTCCGGCGACCGTGCGATCGCACTCACCGGCGTGTCGACGCCCGCGGCGAAGCGCGTCGAGCTGCACGAGATGAAGGAGGAGAACGGGATGATGTCGATGCGCCAGCTCGAGCGCATCTCCATCGCACCCGGCGCGACGGTGAAGCTCGCACCGGGCGGATCGCACCTCATGCTCATCGACACGACGCGCACGCTGCGCAACGGCGATGCGATCGCGCTCTCGCTCACGTTCGACGATGGCTCGACACAAACGCTCGAGGCGGCAGTTCAGGGGCGAGAGCAAAGCCCCGCGCCTCCCTCGCCCCCGGCCCCTCCCTCGCCCCTCGCCCCTCGTCCCTCGCCCCTCGCTTCTCGCCCCTCCCCCCTCGTCCCTACATTCACGCTCGTGGACCACGACGGCCGCCCCTTCCGCTCCGCTTCGCTGCGCGGCCGCCCCGCCCTCCTCTTCTTCGGCTACACGCACTGCCCCGACGCCTGTCCCACGATGATGTCGCGCCTCGCCCGCGCGTATCGCGAAGCGGGGGCCGAGGCGCGGGAGATCCCGACGCTCTTCGTCAGCGTCGATCCGCGCGACACGCCGGCGGTGCTGAAGCAGTACCTCGGCTACTTTGCCGCCGTGCCCGCGCGCGGACTCACCGGCTCGCGCGCGCAGATCGATCACACCGTGCAGCAGTTCGGCGCGAAATACGAACTGCGCGACGCGCTCGTCGATCACACGCTGTGGATCTACCTTCTCGATCGCGACGGCCGCATCGTCGAAAAGTTCGATCCCGCGAGCGAGCCCACGGACATCGCCGATGCGATGAAGCGATATGCTTCGGCGCGATGATCGAACGCAGCGATAACGACGGCATCACCACACTCCGCCTCGCGCACGGGAAGGCCAGCGCGCTCGACCTCGAGTTCGTCGAAGGGATCGCGCGCGCGTTCGCCGAGCTCGCGGTTTCCGACGCGCGCGCCGTGATCCTCACCGGCACCGGCTCGATCTTCTCCGCGGGCGTCGACCTCTTCCGCCTCGTCGACGGAGGCCGCGAGTACGCCGACCGCTTCTACCGCGCCCTCGGCTCGATGCTCCTCGACCTGTTCGCGTTTCCGAAGCCGCTCGTGGTCGCGGCGAACGGCCACGCCATCGCCGGCGGCTGCATCCTCACGCTCGCGGGCGACTATCGCCTGATGGCCGCGGGCAACGGCCGCATCGGCATTCCCGAACTGCTCGTCGGCGTCCCGTTCCCGCCGAGCGTCATCGAAGCCGTCCGCTTCGCCGTCCCGCCGCAGCACCTGCAGATGCTCCTCTACACCGGCCGCACCGTCACGCCCGACGAAGCGCTCCGGCTCGGCCTCATCGACGAAGTGACGGACGCTCTCCCGACGCGCGCCGAGGAAATGGCCCACCACTTCGCCGCCCTCCCGCCCGCCGCCTTCACCCTCGCCAAACGCCAACTCCGCGACCGCGCCATCGCCCACGCCAAAGGCTTCGCCCACGAACTGGACGACGACGTGCGCGCCCAGTGGGCGGACGAGGCCACGCACGCGAGGATTCGGGAGTATCTGGCGAGGACGGTGAGGAGGTAGGGGTAGAGCGGTAGAGCTGTAGAGCTGTAGAGCTGCAAAGCTGTAGCGCAGTAGAGCTGTAGCGGGGCAGAGTTCGAGCAGGGTGGTAGCTCGAGGGCTCTGCTTCTCTGCCCCTCTACAGCTTTACAGCTCTATCGCTCTACAGCTCCCCCCCCCGCCCGCCCCCATCACATATTCACCATATGCCCCTCCAACCCATGAATCGCCTCCTTCACGGCTTCGCTGAGGGTGGGGTGGGCGTGGACGTTGCGGGCGATTTCGGCGGTGGTCAGTTCCCACTGCTGGGCGAGCGTCAGTTCGGGCAGGAGCTCGGTCACGTCGGGGCCGATCATGTGTGCGCCCAGGAGCTCGCCGTATTGGGCGTCGCTGATGATCTTCACGAAACCGGTGGCGTCGCCCAGGCCGTGCGCTTTGCCGTTGGCGCTGAACGGGAACTTCGCGACCTTCACGTCGTGGCCCTGCTCGCGCGCCTGCTTTTCCGTCCAGCCGAAGCTCGCGATCTGCGGCTGGCAGTACGTCGCGCGCGGCATCATCACGAAGTCGAGCTCCTTCGTCTCGTGGTTCGCAATCGTCTCCGCCGCCACGAACGCCATCGCCTCGGCCACGTGCGCGAGCATCATCTTCGCCGTGACGTCGCCGATCGCGTAGATGTGCGGCACGTTGGTGCGCATGCGCCCGTCGATCTCGATCGCCCCGCGCTCGGTCAGCTTCACGCCCGTCTTCTCGAGCCCGTAGCCTTCGACGCGCGGCTTGAAGCCGATGGCCTGCAGCACCTTCTCCGCTTCGAGCGTCTGCTGCCGGCCGTCTTTCGTGACCGTGACCTTCACCTTCTCGCCGCTGTCGTCGATGGCATCGACGCGCGTGGAAGTCATCACCTCGATGCCGGCCTTGCGATAGTGCTTCTGCAGCTCCGCGGACACGTCCTCGTCTTCGTTCGGCATGAGGCGATCGAGGAACTCGACGATCGTCACCTTCACGCCGTAGTTGCTCATCACGTACGCGAACTCGACCCCGATCGCGCCGCCGCCGGCGATGACGATGCTGCCCGGTAACTGCTCCTCGAAGATCTGCTCTTCGTACGTGACCACGCGCTCGCTCAGCTTCGTATTCGGCAAGAGCCGCGTGGTCGCACCGGTGGCGAGGATGCAGTGCTGGAACGAGATCGTCTCGCCGTTCACCGTGAGCGTGTTCGCGTCCGTGAACTCCGCCCAGCCGTTGAACTGGTCGATCTTGTTCTTCTTCATCAGATAGTGGATGCCTTTGACGCGGCCGTCGGCCACCTTGCGGCTGCGGCGGAACGCTTCGCCGTAATCGAAGCTGATGCTGCCGTTGACGTGGATGCCGAACGTCTTCGCTTCGTTTTTGAGGATGCTCACCAGCTCCGCGTTGCGCAGCAGTGCCTTCGAGGGGATGCAGCCGACGTTGAGGCACACACCGCCCCAGTACTGTTTTTCGATGATGGCGGTGCTCAGGCCGAGCTGCTTCGCGCGGATCGCGGCGACGTAACCGCCGGGACCGGCGCCGAGAACGACGACGTCGTATTGCTTACTCATGGGGGCGGAGTATAAATGCGCGCCCATGGCCATCAACGCACTCGTCGCACGGGAAAACGCCGTCGCATTCGAAACACTCACCGAAGCCGATCTGCCGAAGGAGGGCGTGCTCCTCGACGTCGCGTACTCCTCGCTCAACTACAAGGATGGCCTCGCCGTCACACGCAAGGGGAAGATCGTCCGCCGCTTCCCGATGGTCCTCGGCATCGACATCGCCGGCACCACCGAATCCGGCGAGCGCGTCCTCGGCACCGGCCAGGGGCTCGGCGAAGCGGAATGGGGCGGCTACGCGCAACGCCAGCGCGTGCCCGCGGACGCGGTGATTCCGGTGCCCGAGGGGATGTCGTTCGAGCAGGCCATGCAGCTCGGCACCGCGGGGTTCACGGCCATGCTCTGCGTGATGGCGCTCGAGCAGAACAACGTCCTCCCCTCGGATCGCGAAGTGATCGTCACCGGCGCCGCGGGCGGCGTGGGCTCGATCGCCGTGATGCTGCTGGCGAAACTCGGCTATCGCGTCGCCGCGTCGACCGGACGTCCCGAGCTCGAAGAGTACCTGCGCGGCCTCGGCGCGACGTCGATCGTTCCGCGCGAAGAGCTCGCGACTCCCGGTGCCCCGATGCAGAAAGAGCGCTGGGCGGGCGGCGTCGACACGGTCGGCGGCGCGACGCTCGCGAACGTCTACGCGCAGACCGTCTACGAAGGCGCGGTCGCATGTTGCGGGATGGCGGCGAGCCACGAGCTCGACACCACCGTCTGGCCGCTCATCCTCCGCAACGTCTCTTTCCTCGGCGTCAGCTCGCTGCGCACCTCACGCGCGAAACGGATCGAAGGATGGTCGCGCCTCGCGCGCGACGTCGACTTTGGGAAGCTCGCGTCGCTCTCGCGCGTCGAGCCGCTCTCGCGCATCTTCGAGCTCTCGAACGACATCATGGAAGGCAACATCCGCGGGCGCGTGGTGATCGACGTGAACGCCTGAGGCTGTCGCAGAAAACGTCTCTATCTTCCTTCTTCGCGCAGTGCCACAGTGACGGCCGGCGATCTTTCCTGCCTGAAGGAGAAAGATATGAAGCTGAGACTCATCGCGGTTTGTACGCTGCTGCTCCTCGCCGCTGTCCCGTCGTTTGCGCTGCCCCTTTGCGCGGAATGCACCGCGTGGAACACCTGCGAGTCGATCCCGGGCTCGATCGAACGCTGCCGCTACGACTCGTTCGGCAACTGCTACACGACCTTCGAGCGCTGCAGCGTCCCTCGCGCGGCGACGACCGTCGCCACCGACTGGACCGTCGAATCGATCGAAGTCACCCGCCCCTCGCTCGAATCGATCACCATCGAAGCTCCGGCCGTGAAGACCGAAGCTCCGGCGTCTGAAAAAGCCGAGCTGAAGTAACTCCATTCGCCATCACGACCGCGGGAGAGATCGCCCCCTTTCCGGAGGTCATGACATGCGTTCGTTCTTCGTCTTCGCGTTTGCCCTTCTGCTCGCGCTGAGCACTTCCGCCGCCACTCTCCAGGTGGAGGTGGACCGCCAGGGCTTCACCGGCCCGATCCAGGTAGCCGTGGCCCCGCGCGTGGACGGCAAGCCGCCCGAGTGGTCCTCGCCGAGATCTCTGAAAGCCGACAAGGCTGCCGTGAGTTTCGACGGCCTCGCTGACGGCCTGTACGCTGTCATGGTCAGTGGCCCGCAGCCGCTGCAGCGTCTCAGCGCGAAAGCGAACCTCGGCACGAACGGCGCGACGCTCCGCCTCGTCATTCCGCGTTCGAGAACCGTGCTCCGCGCGACGATGGCCGGCAAACCGCTCCCCGGCGCGGGCATCGGCTTCACTCACGACGCACTGCGCTGGCACACCTCCGTGGTGACGGACGAAGACGGGAGTTTCGCGGGCGAGCTGTGGGAGCCCGGCGTCTACAGCGCCAGCGTGACCCGCACCCGCGCCTCGGCACCCCACAGCGTCGAAGTCTCGCTGTCGCACAAGCCGTTGACGATCGACGTGCCCGATCGCCACGTCACCGGCCGCGTCCTGGCAGACGGCAAGCCGCTCGCCGGAGCGGTGCTCAATCTGCGATCCGAAAACAGCATCTCCACATTGAACGTGCGCGCACAGACCGATGCCGAAGGTCGATTCGAATACTTTGGCGTCCGCGATGGCGCACTGTCGCTGACCGCGCGCGCCCCTTCTTATCTCGACAGCGACGCGGTCGCGTTCGAGCTTCACGGCGCGCCGGCGCAGAAATCCGTCGACATCGAGCTGACGCGCGGCGAGCCGCGCACCGTCCGTGTGGTCGATGCACATGAGGATCCCCTCGCGGGCGCGACGTTGATCGCCTCCTGCAACGGTCATGTGAAGTCGACGGCCGTGACAAACGCGAAAGGCGTCGCCGACGTCGCATTACCCGCCGGCAGTTCCTGCTCCGTTTACGCGCTGCCGCAAGAAGGCTCGTTCGCCGTCGCGGCCGTGGACGGCTCGAAGCCGCTCATCGTGCGCGTGCCGGACGGCGCGTCCTCCTTGCGGCTGGCTCTGCAATCCGTCGCCGGCGAGCCGTTCCCGGCGATGAGTCTTTTGATGCGCGTCGACGGAGTGGCCGTGCCGCCGTCGGTTTCGCGCGTCATCGCCAGCCGCGGCATGTCGCTCATCACCAATGAGGACGGGAGCCTCGCGCTGCGGCGCATCCCGAAAGGGACGTACGAATTCTGGCCTTATCGGACTTCCGCCGAGGGGCAGATGATCTACGAGACGGCTATGGAGTTTGCGGCGCCGATCTCTGTGACGGTGGAAGCAGGGGAAAACAACGCCATCGTGAAATTCAAGGCGCGTTGAGATCAGGCCGCAGCGCTCCCGTCTCCGCCACCCGCTACGATCGCGATCGCCACAATGCGCTGCCGAAACATCCCCTCGGCATACGGCCGAGCCCGCGCCTTCGGGAACGAACCCTGAATGACAACAGGCGGAGGTGAACGACGATGGATCGATGGAACAATCGCGATCGTGACCGCGACTGGAACGATCGCTGGAGCGGGCGCGACGATCGCGACCGCTGGTACGAAGACCGCGGCGTCCGCTATGGACGCGGCCACGATCATTGGGACGACGACCGTTCGATGTGGAGCCGCGAACGCGACCCGCGCTGGGGCGGCATCCCCGGTTACCGCCCTGGCGGCGATATACGTCCCGGCGGGGATTACGGCTGGCGCGGCCCCGACCGCGACCGCGGGTTCAGCGGCCGCTACGGCGACTACGACCGCGGCTACGATCGCTATCGTGGCGCCCCTGACCCATATCGCGACGACGACCGCTACCGCTATTCGAGCGGCGACCCGTACATGGACCGCGGCTACGAGCGCCCGCGCGATTACGACCGCGCCGACCGCGACCGCGACCTGCGCTTCCGCGACCGTGAGTATGGGCGCGATGACTGGGACGACGATCGCTGGACCCGCAGGTGGTAATCCCTCTCTCCCCGTTGCAACGGGGAGAGAGAACTGATTACGCGTACCGCTTCGTCATTTCGGCACAGAACTCCGCAAACTCCCCCACCACCTGCGGCGGCGAGGTGTAGTGATCGCGCACGCCGCGTGACCCGGGCGTAAAGCAGTACGTGACCGTCACGTCGAACGGCTCGAGCGCTTTCATCTGCCTGTCGAACCACTGCAAGGCATCCGGCCGGTGATGATCCGCCCACGACAATCCTGTCCGCAGCTTCTTCACGCCCAGTTTCTTCAGCCACTGCACCGCATCGTCGAGCCGGTGATCTTCATAATGAAACCACTGGCAGATCCCCAGTTGCGGCGTGTAGTCGGTGAGATGCTCGAGCGCCATCTTCGGCGTCCCGTCTTCTTTGACCAGGCCCATGTAGAAATGCCGGTAATACGACGACCCCTCGGCCTCGCGATGCCTCGTCGTCGCCGGCCACGCCTTCGGCAGGTCGTACAGTGAATACCAGTGCACGCGCGGCACGTCATGGAGAATGAGCTCCATCGTCTTCTTCAGGCCGAAGACCTGGACCTCCTCCGCGCCGAACGTCGACACACCCACTTCACTGACCCAGATCGGCAGGTCCGTGACCTCGCGGATTTCCTGCAGCTTCGACGGCCACTCGCTGATCTGCCAGTGATTCCAGTCCAGCGGAAATCCGTGCACGGCCACGACGTCGACGTTGTCCAGGACCGACTGTCTCTTCATCCGGTCGATGAACAGCGGATCGATCGGCGAGATCCCCCCCAGGACGCGCGGCAACGACGCGTTGACGCTCTGCACCGCCTGCGCGGCCAGACACGTCATTTCGGAGAACACCTTCCACTCGGGATCGATCTCGAAATCCCAGTGGGACATGTTGTTCGGCTCATTCCAGAGCATTACGGCTTCGACCGGCATTACGCGTCTCCGAACGTCGGGCGCTCGCCGCGACGGCACAGATAAACCTCGTCTTCCGGGTGCGCCTCGATGATGAAGCCGGCGCTGCGCAGCATGGCCTCGACACCGGCGCGGTTCGGGATCCACCAGTTCGTCGGGTCGTCCGCATAGCGGCGCTCCACGAAATACATCGCCGGATAGCCGGCCTGTTCGAAGATCTCCTCGTTCCAGAACGGATAGTTCTCCTCGACCGAGGCCACGTCTTTCGACCCGCGCTGCATGCTCTGGAACAGGAGCAGGTCGCCGACCACCGTCTCGTACAGCGTGTCCAGTGCGAGCAGCGGGTGCCGCAGGTGATACAGCACGCCCATGAAGATGACGAGGTCGAATTTCTCGCCGAGCTGCCCCACGTCGTAAACGGAGAGGTTGCGGAACTCGATGTCCGGATACCCCGAGATCTCGGCCGCGAAGCGCGCCTGATCGAGATAGACGTCGTCCGCGTCGACGCCGACCACGCGCGCCGCCCCCCGCTTCTTCATTTCGATCGAGTAAAAGCCGGCGTTGCAGCCGATGTCGAGCACCGTCTTCCCGGTCAGGTCCGCGGGCACGGCGTGCGCGAACCGCTGCCACTTGATGTTCGGATAATCACCCAGAAAGTGATCGGGCGCCGTTTTCACGCCGTGCAAATCGAGATTGTGGAACCACTGTCCGAGGGAACGGACTTTCTGCTCGATTTCATGGGGGGAGAGTTGCAATCAGACCTCCTTCAATTCTTCGAGAAACGTGCGGACTTCATTCTTCAGCCACACCCCGTCGAGCTTTGCCCGCGCGCGCGGCGTCATGCGATTCCAGGTATAGGCGACCTTCTTTCTCGTCTGCTCCGGTCCGAAGTAGCTCGCGTAGCCGGGTGAGTTGAGAGAAAAGAACGAGAGCGCGTCCGCGTCGTTGAGGAGCGCGAGCTCGGGATCGTCGGAGGGGCGTTCGTGCCGCGCCACCAGCGCGGCGACACGCATGCGGGTCTGCACGTCGACGCCATTCGCGGCGAGCACCGCCGAGGCGATCTCTGCACCCTTGTGTGCGTGGGCGTCCTTGAACTGCTGATAGTCGGGCGCGAGGTGCTCGATGCGCGCTTCAGACTCGGATGCGAGTCGCTCGATGTCGTGAAAAAGCGCCGAAATCTGCGTCTCCGGCGAGGCATCGGGGTCGAGACGCAGCAGCCATTGCCACACGTCGAGGGCGTGGTTGTAATCGGCGCGCACGAGCGGCTTGTCGACGTCGTGCAGCGCGCGATGCGCGTCGAGGATCCGTGTGAAGAGCGGCGTGCCGGAGTGTGCATTCCGGCGGCCGACGTGGCGCTGGCAGCGCGTCAGTGCGGCGAGAGCGAATGCTGGTGTGTCGACGCGGAGCGTAAAGGAGTCACGCGCAAGCTCGTCGATGGAAACGTCGAACGGCCAGGGGTCGAAGTCGGGGTGATGCCAGACGGACGCGACGACATGAGGGGGAGCGGCAGAGTGACGGAGCTGCACAGTAGGGAACTCGACAGAGAGGCGCGGCGCGGACGCCATAGCATCCGCCGGCAGCGACGCCGCGGTTCCGTCCGTGAGAGCAAGCTCGACCAGCACGGTTTGCGTGTGGTGCAAAACACTGGCCCGGGTGTTGCTTCGCCTCAGCCATACTGTGAGAAAGCCTGACGTCGTCCCACCTGCCACGGGCAAACTGGGGATTCTCCTGCCCGGCCTCGGCGCCGTGGCAACCACCATGATCGCCGGCGTGCTCCTTGCGCGCAGAGGTCTCGCCGAACCGATCGGCTCGCTCACGCAGATGGGGACGATCCGCATCGGCAAGCGCACGGACGGCAATTCGCCGCGCATCCGCGAGTTCCTTCCGCTGGCGAAGCTCGAGGACATCGTCTTCGGCGCGTGGGACATCTTTCCCGACAATGCCTATGAATCGGCGGTGCACGCGGACGTATTGACCAGCAATCACCTCCTCCCCGTCAAAGAGGAGCTCGAGGCCATCCGTCCGATGCCGGGTGTTTTCTATCCACAGTACGTCCGCCGTCTCAATGGCACGCACGTGAAGAAAGGTGCGAACAAGGCGGAAATGGTCGCGCAATTGCGCGAGGACATCCGGCAATTCAAGAAAGACAATGACTGCACGCGCGCGGTGGCGGTGTGGTGCGGCAGTACGGAAGTGTGGGTCTCCGCGAACGGCTGCCATCACACACCGGAATCCTTCGAGAAGGCGCTCGAGCACGACGACCCCACCATCTCGAACTCACAGCTCTATGCGTGGGCGTGCCTCAAAGAGCGCGTGCCGTTCGCCAATGGCGCACCGAATCTGGCAGTCGATTTCCCGGCGGCATTCGAGCTCGCGCGACGCGAAGGCGTCCCCATTGCGGGGAAGGACTTCAAGACCGGGCAGACGCTGATGAAGACGGTCATCGCGCCGGCATTGAAGGCGCGCATGCTCGGCGTCCGCGGCTGGTTCTCCACGAACATCCTCGGCAATCGCGACGGCGAAGTGCTCGACGACCCGGAATCGTTCAAGTCGAAGGAAACGACGAAGCTCGGCGTCCTCGATACGATCCTGCAGCCGCATCTCTATCACGCCCTTTACGGAGATCTCTTCCACAAGGTCCGCATCGAGTACTACCCGCCGCGCGGCGACGCGAAAGAAGGATGGGACAACATCGATCTCTTCGGCTGGCTCGGCTATCCGATGCAGATGAAGATCGATTTCCTCTGCCGCGATTCCATCCTCGCCGCGCCGATCGTGCTCGACCTCGCGCTGCTGCTCGATTTCGCGCAGCGCGCCGGATGGTCGGGCGTGCAGGAGTGGCTCAGCTTCTACTTCAAATGCCCGATGACCGCGCCGGAGCTCTATCCCGAGCACGACCTGTTCATCCAGCTCATGAAATTGAAGAACACGATGCGCTGGGCGATGGGGCAGGAGAGCCTCACGCACCTGGGGCACGAATATTACGACTGAGAAAGCGACCGTCTGCGCAATGTACGACTCGATTGGCGATCTTCCGCTCGTCTGCCGGATCCATCTCCCCGAGGCTGCTTTGAAGGTTTATCGGGACGCTTTCAATCGTGCGTGGAAGGAAGCGCATGACGATTCGGCGCGATTCACGTTCGCGCAGCAGCAGGCGTGGATCGCGGTGCGCAACAAATTCGAGCGGGAGCAGGAAACGGGCCGCTGGGTGCGCCGCGCCGCCAGGCTCGAGCCGCGCATTCGCGGTAAGATCGGCGGCCATGTCGATCTTCGCGAATCCCGCAAATGAAGCCCCCGATGGATATGTCCGGGCGCTGCTCGACCTGATCGGCGACCGCGATCCGCTGTCCGTCCTGCCGAGTACCCCCGCCACGCTCGCAGAACGCGTGCGCGCACTGGACGACGCCCGTCTGCGCACGCCGGAGGGGGAAGGGAAATGGTCGGTGCTGCACGTCGTGCAGCATCTCGCGGACTCGGAGCTGATGGTGTCGGTGCGCTATCGCATGATCCTCTCGCACGACACCCCGCCGCTCGCGGGCTACGACCAGGACCTCTATGCGAAGCATCTGCATTATGAAAATGCAGATCTCGAAGGCGCGCTCGATTCCTTCGGCGCACTACGCCGCGCCAACGTGCGCCTGCTCGCCTCGCTGACGGCCGAGGAGCGCAAACGCGGCGGCATTCACAGTGAGCGCGGATTCGAGGACGTGACGCGCCTGATGACGCTCCATGCGGCACACGATCTGGTGCATCTGAATCAGATCGCGAGAATCCTCGGCGAGGAACACGGATAATCGGACAAAGGAGCCGCGCGCCTGCCGGCGCGCGGGCATCAGGCTTCCGGGTGCCTGTGCCTGAGGCGATCCCTCCCGGAAGCCCGGCGCGCTCGCGGAACGCTTCCGCTACCGCGCTTCCTCCATCGCCTTCCCGATTGCGGTCGCTTTCGCGGTCTTGACCTTGGTCGGCATGAGCTTGTGCGCGGCGCTCTGCAGTTTCTTGACGGGGCGGAGCAGCGGGTTGTCCCACATCGCCTCGACCGAGTCCTTGCGGGCCTGCATCATGTCGCCCAGCTCGCGGAGCTGTTCTTCGCCGAACATCGCCCGCGCCTGCGTGAACATCTGCTGCTCTTCTTCCTTGATGTGATGCTCGATCAGTTCCTTGAGGACCTTCGCCTTGGCGGTGAACTCCTTCGACTTCGGGTTCGCGGCCTTGAGCGCCGGCAGGACCATGTCGACGATGTGATGCTCCTCGGCGGCCTCGTAGAAGAGATCCTCCGCCTCGCTGCCACGCGCGGCGGCCTTGAACGCGGGATAGAACACTTCTTCCTCGATCTGCGCGTGCATCTTGATCTCGCGCTCGAGCTGCGCGACGAGTGTTTCGCGCTGCTTGGTCGCGCGCTCGCCGGTTTCCGACAGCTCGCGGAGCAGGCGTTTGACGGTCGCGTGATCCGATTTCAACATCGTGATTGCGTTAGGCATTGGCGTAGTTTCCTCCGAACATCAGAAATGCGTAATGCGTGCCCGCCGAGTGCGGTAAAAAGCTCCTTGCATGAGCGACGTTGCCATCCTCCACGACCGCGTCCGCGAGGCCCTCGCCGCCTCGGCCATCACCGATTTCGAAGTCCTCGCGTGCGAGCCGCACCTCGCCGACACCGCCGAGTTCTGCGCGCACTACGGCATCTCCGCCGATGAGGCCTGCAATGCGATCCTCGTCGCGCTCAAAACCGAGCCGCGGCGCTTCGTGGCCTGCCTCGTCCGCGCGGACACGAAGCTCGACGTGAACCGGAAAGTCAGCGCTCGGGTGGGTGTGAAACGACTCTCATTCGCGTCTTCCGACGAGACGGCGGAGCTGACCGGGATGATGATCGGCGGCGTCACGATTCCCGGGCTGCCGGAAGGTGTCCCGATCT
>Ga0196958_10000433_pt1 | contig 13643 bp, 15 predicted proteins | sample S1v_10metaG_FD_148654 | JGI IMG/M metagenome (GOLD analysis project Ga0196958, IMG submission 148654) | Soil microbial communities from Anza Borrego desert, Southern California, United States - S1+v_10 | ecosystem: Environmental > Terrestrial > Soil > Desert | place: USA: California | collected...
CGCCCTGGTCGGGAACCAGGTCGACGCCTACCTGGTGGATCTCCCGGTCGGCGAGCCGAACGCGGTCCTGCGGTTGCAGCACATCGGCCACGCGATGGCGGACCACCTCGACTCCGGCCGTTCGGTCGCGGCGCGCGGGCTGCTGACGGTCGGCGGTTTCGCGCCGGCGACGCTGCATTCGCTGGGCGCGCGGGTGGCCGGATCGATGTCGGGACGCATCTTCAACGTGCTGATCACGAACTCGCCGGGCCCGCAGGTGCCGCTCTACGCGGGACAGGCGAAGATGGTGGAGATGTTCCCGGTCATGCCGCTGGTGCGCAATCAGGCGCTGGCGATCGGGGTCACCTCGTATCACGGCGGTGTCTACTTCGGACTGAACGGCGACCGCAAGGCCGTGTCCGATGTGGACCTGCTCGCCGGGATGATCGAGGAATCGTTGGAAGAGCTGAAGGGTGCGCACTGGTGAGGGTCTATCTACCGGCGACGATCGCGATGCTCCGCGAGCTCGAAACCTCGGGAGAGTTCCGGGCGCGCAGCGGCACGGGATTCGCGCTGACCCCGGCGCTGCGGGAGTCCTATGCCAGCGGATCCGACGAAGAACTCGAGTACGCCGCGCTGCTCGACGCGGCCAGGGCGTCGCTGCGGCTGATCTCGGCCGAGGAGAAGCCCGAGCCACGGCGGGTGGTGATCTCGGCCGACGTCGAGGAGGTCACGCCGCGCCCGGATCTCGACGCCGCCGTCGTCCGGCTGCCCGGGCCGGTGAAGATCGCCGACGTCGCCGCGATCCACGTCGACGCGGCCGAGGCCGCGGAGTCCGTGCGGGCCGCCGCCGCGGTGATCGACCAGGCCGACCTCGGCGATCCGGACGCGGAATTCACCCTCGGCGACGCCGAAGACCACGAACTCGCCTGGTACGCGCCCCAAGAACTCCCGTTCCTGCTGGAACTCCTCTAGTTCCTCTCCGCGATTCGGCACCTGGGTGCGATCCTTGCGCGCGCAACGATCGCAAGCAGGTGCCGAATCGCGGGGGTTTCAGAACCAGGACGGGCCGGGTGCCGGGCGTTCGGGCCGCCAGCCGGTCGCCTCGGTGAGCCGGGTCGAAACGACGCGCTGCGAGCGCGCCAGCACCGACATCGGGCCGAGCCGGTTCGCCAGCCACTTCGGCACCGCGCGCGGCCGCCGGACACCGGCCGCGACGGCCATCGCCTCGCCGAGTTCCCGCTTCCGCACCGGATCCGCGGCGAGGTTGTAGACGCCGCTCGGCGCCCGCAGCGCCGCGATCGCGCCCGCCGCCGCGTCGTCCGGGTGGATCGGCGCGGTCCAGTCGGTCCGGCGGCCGAAGATCAGCGGCGACCCGTGCCGCGCGGCCGCCAGCATCGTCGTGGTCATCGCGTCGTCTCCGACCAGGAGCCCGATGCGCAGCCGGATCGCGGTGCGGCCTTCGTCCGCCAGTTCCGCGATGTTCGCGTGCGCCACTGTCGAAGACGCGATGTTCCCGCGCGGCGCGAGAGGCGCGTCCTCGTCCAGCTCCTTGTCGCCGCCGTCGGCGTAGACGAACGAAATCCCTTCCTGCACCACGATTTCCAGCTCGTCGACCCGTCGGGCGGCGTCGGCGAGGGTCCGGCTGCCCTCGATCCGCACTCGGTCGTTCTCGGCCCAGCCGGACGACGTCATCGCGTGACGCGCGTCCGGGATCCGCGTCGCGACGTTCATCACCGCGTCGTGCCCGTTCAGCGCGCCTGCCAGCGCATCGACGTCGAACAGCGAGCCCCGCACCGGTTTCGCACCGGTCGCCCGCACCGCCGCGACCCGGTCCACGCCGCGGGCCAGCCCGCTCACCTCGTGGCCTTCGGCCAGCAGACGACGCACCAGTGGACGCCCCAGCACCCCGGTCGCCCCGATCACCATCACGCGCATGTTCGTTCCTCCCGTCGCCTTCACCGCGGGGACGAGACGGGCTCGGGGAACGTGACAGGGTCAGCCTGGCGGGATCTCCCCGATCTCCTCCGGCGGCGGCGCCTGGATGTCGGCCTGCGTGCCCCATTCGCGGTACTGCGTGACGATCCTGGCCATCGCGCTGTCCGGGACGCCGGAAGCGGCGAGGACGGGGGCGAGGTCGAGCACGATCCGCAGCGGCTGGTGCGCGTTATCGAGCCAGACCTCCATCGGCAGCTTCCCGAGTTCGCCGGGCAGCTCCCCGACGGCTTCCGCCGACAACCCGGCGGGCAGGTCGCCGCCCAGCGCGGCCAGGTCGACGTCGAGCCGGTAGTGCTCGGCGGCCACGCCGTCGAGGTCGGCGTGCCCCGAATCGGTGAGCGTGCCCGCCCGCCGGACCTGGTCGAACGCGCGGGCGGGATCGTTCTGCTTCGCCAGCTGGTCGATGCTGCCGCCGACGACCTGCGAGAACGGGTCCGCGCCGTCGGAGGAGACCTTGACCCACGGTTTCCCGCCGGGAGCGTCCTCACGGGTGGTCTCGGGAACCTTGGCGAAGACGGTCTTGTCGACCAGCCGGAGTTCGAGCGCCTCACCGAGGAAGTCCGTGGTCATGGCCAGTGCGGTGCCCGTCCCCGCGACCCGCGCCCGCCCCTGGCTCTTCGAACGCATCGTGCCCGCCGTGACGTCCGTGGCGAACCTCGCGGCCTTGCCGTTCATGGCGGACATGGCCCCGTCGGCGAGCGCGCGGGCATCGGGGAACGAGACGGCCTCGCCGTCGCACGCGCCGAGCAGCGCGCCGAGTACGAGCACGACGGTCGACAGGGCCGTTCTTCGCATGAGGACCTGCTTTCACAGTGCGGGCACCCCAGCGAAACACAGCCGCGAACCTCGCCCCGATCGGGGGAACGGCTCAGCGGCTGTCGCCGACCGCCTCGGGCGGCGGCGCGATGATCACCACGTCCGAAGCCCAGCCTTCGTACTTCACCGTGGCCTTGTCGATGCTGACCCGCACCGGACGCTGCTCGGCGTCCAGCCACACCTCGGCGGGGGCGCCGCCGAGATCGAGGACGTAGTGCGTGGCGGCCGTGCCGTTCACGTCGGCCTGTTCGGACTTGGTGACCTTGCCCGATTTCGCGATCCGGTCGATCGTGCGGGTCGGATCCATCGTCTCGACGACGTTCGTCATCAGCACGCCGTTGGCCGCGGAGAGCGCGTCCTTGCCGTCGGCGGTGATCTTGACCCATTCCTTGCCGCTCTTGTTCTCCTGGAGCTGGGCGTCCGACAGGTGGTAGTAGAGAACGCCGTCGGCGAAGATCAGGTCCCGTTTCTCACCGGCGATCTCGGCGACCATGGAGAACTTGCTGTTCGGGCCCTCGTAGAGCCCGGAACTGGTGACGACGACCTTGCGGCCGTCCGCCGCGGTGGTCTCGAGCGCGATCTTGGACGAACGGGCCTTCTGGGTGCCCGCGGCGGCGGCCGAAGCCAGTTGCGCCGCGTCCTGCGCGGGTGGCGCCGCCGGTTCCTCTCCGCCGGAACAGCCGCCCAGCAGCAGGAGAGCGGTACAGACGGCAGCGAATCCGGTGGCACGCATAGGACTCCCTCGGGTGAATGGTCTGTACCACCACCGTAGTGCCTGTCGCGTGGATTTCCACCGTCCGAATGTCGGGGTACGCGTGAAGGTCCCTTCCCTCGGCTGAACCGAGGGAAGGGGCCTTCACGCGCGAGCAGTGGTCAGCCGCCCACCACGGCTACCTCGAAGGTGCGACGCACTACCGGCCGCCGGCCTTCTTCATGATCTCCGCCAGGTCGCCGACCTGGTCGGCGGGCGGGGCCGTGACGGTGATCGGCGTGCCCCAGTCGGTGTACTTGATCGTGGCCTTCGACGAGCCCTCACCGGGAGCGCCCAGCGCCTTCATGAACGCGGTCTGGTCCATGGTGACCTGCAGCGGAAGGTTGTCGGCGTTGAGCCACAGCTCGGTGGGGATGGTGACGTTCTTGCCCTTGAGCTTCGCGTCGATCTGCTTCTGCGCCTCCGGCGGGAGCGGCACACCGGCCTCGCCCACGACGAGCGCGATGGCCTTCTCGACCTCGATGTCGATGACGTAGTGGTTGGTCAGCTCACCGTTCAGCTGGACCTGGTCGGCGTTCTTGATCTTCCCGGCCTTCGCGACCTGCTCCAGGGTGCGGGACGGGTCGCTGTCCTTGACGGCCTTCGACATCATCTTGCCGAGCAGCTGGGACATCGGATCCTGGCCGTCGGCCGAGATCTTCACGTACTCCTTGTCGGTCTTCATCTCCGCCTTGTCGGCGGCGTCGAGCTTGAAGTACAGCGCCTTGTCGACGAACAGGATGTCCATCTTCTTGCCGTCGCTGTCCATCGACATCGAGAACTTGCTGTTGTCGCCGTCGTACAGGCCCTGCCCGGTCACGGTCATGGTCTGACCGGCGGAGGAAGCCTCCATGGAGACCTTCGACGACTTGGCCTTCGTCGTGCTCTCCCTGGTGAGAGCGGCCAGCTGGACCGCGTCGCCCAGCGGTGACGAAAGCATGCTCTTCGTTTCGGAAGGAGCGGGAGCAGCCGCGCCGGGCTGCTTCTCGCCGCCGCAGGCGGACAGCGCCAGGACGGCGGCCGTGGTGATGGCGGCGAGCGTGGTTACGCGCTTCAAAAGGACCCCTCAGAAAAGTTGATCTAATCCGAACGGGTTATCGCCGCGGGCGGGAATTAGTTACCGGTCGTCGTCATGCCCGGCTCGGGAACCCAAGAGGCGACGCAACGAGCCCAGTCGCTCCGCGCTCGCGTGACCTTCGGTGACCACGTCGTCGAGCGCGCAGTCCGGGTCCGAAGGCGGTCCGAGGTGGCCGCAGCCGGAGGGGCACTCTTCGGCTGCCTCGGCGAACTCCTCGAAGGCGAGCACGATGTCGTCGGCGGTCACGTGCGCGAGCCCGAAGGAGCGGATGCCCGGCGTGTCGACCACCCAGCCGCCGCCGGGCAGGGAAAGCGCGACCGCCGCGACGGACGTGTGCCTGCCCTTGCCGACCGCGCTGACCACCCCGGTCGCCAGTCCGGCGTCCGGCACCAGCCGGTTGACCAAAGTGGACTTCCCGACGCCGGAATGCCCGACCAGCGCGGTGACCCGGTCCGTGAGCCGTCCGGTCAGCTCCTCCGGATGCTCGTCGTGCCGGGTGACCACGGCCGGGATGTCGAGGCCCGCGTAACCGGCGAGGAGTTCGTCCGGGCTCGCGAGGTCGGCCTTCGTCAGGCACAGGACCGGCTTCAGGCCACCCGCGTAGCAGGCGACGAGGCAGCGATCGATGAAGCCGGTGCGCGGCGGGGGATCGGCCAGCGCGGTCACGATCAGCAACTGTTCGGCGTTGGCGACGACCACCCGTTCGAAGGGATCGGTGTCGTCCGCCGTCCGGCGCAGCACACTGGAGCGCTCCTCCACCCGGATGATGCGGGCGAGGGTGTCCGGCTTGCCGCTCACGTCGCCGACGATGCCGACGGTGTCGCCGACGACGACCGAGACCCGGCCCATCTCGCGGGCCCGCATCGCGGTGACGACCCGCTCCGGATCGGAGTCGATCGCGCAGGTCCAGCGCCCGCGGTCCTTGCCGATGACCATCGCGGTGGAGGCGTCGGCGTGCTCGGGACGGCGTTTGCTGCGCGGCCTGGTGCCCTTGCCGGGACGGATCCGCACGTCGGATTCGTCCAGTCTGTGCCAGTCCTTGCCAGCCAAACCGCCTCCTGCTCTTCGAACACCGCGGAACAATGATCCCATGCTGCTCGCCATCGTCCGGCCGGCGTGTAACGATGACGGTCGATCAGGGAGGTTTTCGCATGTGCGGGCGCTATGCCGCCACCAAGGATCCCGCGGCGCTGATCGACGAGTTCGCCGCGGTGGATCTGACCGAGGGCCGGATCCGGACCGATCACAACGTGGCGCCGACCAAGGACGTCCCCATCGTGGTCCAGCGGCATCCGCGGGACGCCGACGGCGCGGTGCTCGAGGACGAGCCCGCCGTCCGGTCGCTGCGGATGATGCGCTGGGGACTGGTCCCGTTCTGGGCGAAGGACCCGGGAGTCGGCTCGAAGATGATCAACACGCGTGCCGAGACGGCCAAGGAGAAGCCGTCGTTCAAGAAGGCGCTCTCCGCGCGGCGTTGTCTCGTCCCCGCCGACGGCTGGTACGAGTGGCGGCGAGACGGCAAGGAGAAGCAGCCCTTCTTCATGACCGGACCGGATGACGGCTCGCTCGCGTTCGCCGGTATCTGGGAGACCTGGCGGCCGAAGGACGACAAGGACGCCGACCCGCTGATCACCTTCTCCGTGATCACCACGGACTCGGTCGGCAGGCTCACCGACATCCACCACCGCATGCCGCTGCTGATGCCGCGCGAGAAGTGGGACACCTGGCTCGACCCCGACCGGCCCGACGTCACCGAGCTGCTCGTCCCGCCCGCCGAGGACCTGGTCGACACGATCGAGCTGCGGCCGGTGTCCAGCCTGGTCAACAACGTCCGCAACAACGGCCCGCAGCTGCTGGACCGCGTCGAACCCGCCGCCGGGACTGCGCTCTTCGACGCGCCGAAGTCATGACGAAACTGGAGGTCGACACCGCACACGGCCCCGCGCGGGCCGAGCTGCACTGTGCCGCCGACGGCATCGCGGTGCTGATGCTCGGTCACGGCGCGGGCGGCGGGATCGGCGCGAAGGACCTGGTCGCGGTCACCCGGGCGGCGCAGGCGGCCGGTGTCCACGTCGCGCTCGTCGAACAGCCGTACCGGGTGGCGGGCCGCCGTGCTCCCGCGCCCGCCACCCAACTCGACACCGCTTGGCTCACCGTGGCCGACGAGATTTCGACGCGCTTCGACGACCTTCCGATCGTCTTCGGCGGCCGGTCCTCCGGGGCTCGCGTCGCCTGCCGGACCGCCGCGGCGGGACAGGCGGTGGCGGTGCTCTGCCTGGCTTTCCCCGAACATCCGCCCGGGAAGCCGGAGAAGTCCCGGCAGGGCGAGTTGGACGCCGTCGAGGTTCCGACGCTCGTGGTGCAAGGCGCGCGTGACCCGTTCGGCCTGCCCAAGGCGGGGCCGCATCACGAGATCGTGGTGATCGAGGGCGACCACGACCTCAGCGCAGACCTGGAAGGCGTGTCACGCGCGGCCGCCGAGTGGCTGGAGCGTGTGCTGCGGCCGCTCGCCTGAGAACCGTCGCCGGGCGTAGTGCACGGTGACGGCCGCCAGCAACGGACCCCAGAGCAGGAGCGGCGCGTAACAGGCCGCCATGACGATGCCGTAGACCGGCGAGCCCTCCCGGCTGCCCTGCGCCATCGAAGAACCGGCCTCCGCCCAGCCGAACAGCCCCTGAACGCTCAGCGCGGTCAGCGTGATCGCCCCCGCGGCGGCCGGGAGGATCGCGGCGAGCGGCGGGATCCGGCGGCCACGCAGCCCCGGGATCCAGCGCGGCCACACCTCACCCCACGGCCGGACCAGCCCGAGGGTGAGGAACGCGAGCGCTTCGGCGAGCAGGCTCAGGCCGAAGACGTAGGCCTGGCCCCAGCCGGGGATGCCGAACTCCTCCAACCCTTGCGCGGTGAACCCGACCGGGAGGCCGAGGCCCATCGCGATCCGCCACAGCCCGGACGGCAACGTCACCAGCAGCGTCGCGTGGGCGGCGAGGTTCGCCCATCTCGGCACACCGGGCAAGGTCTCGGTCATTTCGCCGCTCCCGGAAGTCGTCGTTCGCTTGCCGACGACGATTCCCGGACGCGGCCGCGGGAGCTTCCCGCTGCGGACCGACTCCGCTCCCTCGCTGGGGTGAACTCGCGCCTCCCCGGCTTTCACGGCGCCCGCGATTCCGCTAGCGCCGCTAGGAAAGCTAGCGATACTAAAGGTCCCTTGCTCCCGCAGTGCCGCCGCCGCGAAGGCCCCTTCCCTGCGCCTGGCACGAGGAAGCGGACCGGTATGTGCGTTACCCACCCCAGACCAGGGCGGTGAGGAGAGGTGACCGCTCAGCGCGTACCGGGTGCCGACGATGGAGGATCGGGACGGTGAGTGTCCCTGTTCCTCCATCGTCGAGAGGCGTTCCGGTCCCGGTGCTTGATCAATGGAGGACACCCCGCCCAGCACCCACAGCGACAGCGAGACAAGGCCGGATTCCCCATGGGCAAGCAAATGAGGATCCGCTAAGGAGGCCTTAAGGACCGCTGAGACGGGGCGTCAGCCCGCGATGGAGGCCACCACGGCACCGGTCAGCCGCACCAGATCACCGGGCGCGAGTTCGACCTCCAGGCCCCGGCGCCCGGCCGAGCAGTGCACGGTCTCGAACTTCTCCGCCGAGGCGTCGATGACCACCGGCAGCCGGCTCCGGTGCCCGAGCGGCGAGATGCCACCGAGCACATAACCGGTCGCGCGCTGCGCGGCGGCGGGGTCGGCCATCTTCGCCTTCTTGCCGCCCGCGGCGGCCGCCAGCGCCTTCAGGTCCAGCTGGCCGGTGACCGGGACCACGCCGACGGTCAGTTTCCCGTCGACCTCGGCGACCAGTGTCTTGAACACGCGCGCGGGGTCGAGCCCCAGCGCTTCGACGGCTTCGAGACCGTACGACTCGGCCCGTGGATCGTGATCGTAAGCGTGCAGTACGTGTGCCACCTTCTGCTTCGCCAGCAGTGCCGTCGCCGGGGTTCCCTTGCCTGCCATGGGCGGAGTCTACGAGCGCGCCGGGAATGCCCGGCCGGGCCACACTGTTGGAAGGCACGTGTCCACCACACTCGAAGCTCCCCGAATCCTGATCCCGCGCACGCCGGGCGGCCAGGTGATCCGTCCGCGCGTAAACTCGACGACGTCTCATGCGCACAAGCGCATCGACGCCGATCGGGAAGGGAACGGTTTGCCGAGCACGCAGAATCCCGCGCCGGACACGGGCACGGACGCCGAAGAGGCGGCCGCGCGGGCCGAGCGCTTCGAGCGGGACGCGATGCCCCTGCTCGACCAGCTGTACTCGGCCGCCATGCGGATGACCCGGAATCCCGCCGACGCCGAGGACCTCGTCCAAGAGACGTACCTGAAGGCGTACGCGGCCTTCGCGTCCTTCAAGGCGGGTACGAATCTCAAGGCGTGGATGTACCGCATCCTCACGAACACCTACATCAACGGCTATCGCAAGCGTCAGCGCCAGCCGGTGCAGCAGCCCACCGAGGAGATCACCGACTGGCAGATCGCCAAGGCGGAGAGCCACACCTCCAGCGGGTTGCGCTCGGCCGAGGTCGAGGCGATGGACAACCTGCCCGACGCCGACGTCAAGGAAGCGCTGCAGAAGCTGCCGGAGGAGTTCCGCCTCGCGGTCTACCTCGCCGATGTCGAAGGTTTCGCGTACAAGGAGATCGCCGAGATCATGGACACGCCCATCGGCACCGTGATGTCCCGGCTGCACCGCGGCCGCGCCCAGCTCCGTGACCTGCTCGCCGATGTCGCCCGCGAGCGGGGCTTCATCCGCGCGGACGAACAGCGGGAGGTGGCGGGGCGATGAGCGAGGACTACTGCGCCGGCGCGGACGACAAGGTCAGGTGCGAGGAGGCGCTCGCCGACATCTACCTGTTGCTGGACAAGGAATGCAGCGCCGAGCGCGACGCCGCCCTGCGCAAGCACATCGAGGACTGCCCGCCGTGCCTCGAGGAATACGGGATCGACGAGCACATCAAGCAGTTGCTCGCCCGTAAGTGTGGCGGCGACCACGCGCCGGACGAGCTCAAGTCCCGGCTGCGGGCATCGATCCGCCAGACCGTGCAGACCAAGGGCGCCATCACCATCGAGCGCACCGAGGTCAAGATCGAGCAGACCTTCGAGTAAGGCGGCTCAGGACACACGAAGGCCCCCGTACCGGATCGGTGCGGGGGCCTTCGCCGTCTGATCGAATGATCAGGAGTTGGGCTTCTTGCCGTGGTTCGCGCCGTTCTTCTTACGGTCGCGACGCTTGCGGGCGCGCTTCGACATGTTTCACTCCTCGTCCGAGTGGCCCTCGCGGGGTGATACGACACCGCTGGGCCAGGGTCAACCTCTCCAGTGTGTCATGCGGCCCTCACCCTGCTTGGATGGGGACGTGTCCACCCTTGCCGATCTGCTCGCGGAGAACACCGGCCTGTCCGGTGCGGCCGCGGATCATCTCCAGACCGTGGTCGCCGAATGGCAGCTGCTGGCCGATCTGTCCTTCGCCGACTTCCTGCTCTGGGTCGCCGTCTCCGAGGAGTTGCAGCCCGACGGTGGCGATTACGTCTGCGTCGCGCACGCGCGCCCGACGACGGCGCCGACCGCCCATCCGGAGGACGTCGTCGGCTCCCGGTTCACCGTCGACGAGCATCCGCAGCTGGCCAAGGCGAGCCGTGAGGTGCGGATCTGCCGCGAAGAGGATCCGCACTGGTATCGCGACCTGCCGATGCGCCGCGAGGCGATCCCGGTGGTGTTCGCCGGCACGGTGATCGCCGTCCTCAGCCGCGAGACCAACCTGGCGGCCTCGCGGGTGCCGAGCCCGCTCGAAATCGCCTACCTCGGCAGCGCGGGCGACCTGTGCCAGATGATCGTCGACGGCACCTTCCCCAGCCCGGGCAACCAGACGGATACGCACACCAGCCCGCGCGTCGGCGACGGCCTGATCCGCCTCGACCCGACCGGCACCGTGGTCTTCGCCAGCCCGAACGGGTTGTCGGCCTATCACCGGATGGGGCACGAATCCGACCTCGTCGGGCAGCGCCTCGCGCCCTTGACCCGCTCGCTCATCCGTGATCCGTTCGACGCGACCGAGGTGTCGCACCGGATCATCGAAGCGCTCGACGGCAAGCCCAGCAGCCGCACCGAGGCGGATTCCCGCCGCGGCGCCGTCGTCCTGTTCCGGGCGCTGCCGCTGCGCCCCGCCGGCCAGGCCGCGGGCGCGCTGGTGCTGGTGCGCGATGTGACCGAGGTCAAGCGCCGTGACCGCGCCCTCCTTTCGAAGGACGCGACCATCCGTGAGATCCACCATCGGGTGAAGAACAACCTCCAGACCGTCGCCGCGCTGTTGCGGCTCCAGTCACGCCGGACCTCCAGCGAGGAGGCGCGGCTCGCGCTCGGCGAGTCCGTGCGCCGGGTCTCTTCGATCGCGATGGTGCACGAGGCGCTGTCCATCTCGGTGGACGAACGGGTCGATCTCGACAAGCTGCTCGATAACGTCCTCCCGATGGTCGGCGAGGTCGCCACGGCCGAATCGCAGGTCGGCCTTTCGCGTACGGGCTCCTTCGGCGTCGTCGTCGCCGAGATCGCGACGCCGCTGGTGATGGTGCTGGCCGAACTGGTCCAGAACGCCATCGAGCACGCGTTTCCCGGCGGGCGGCCGGGCAAGGTCGAACTCGAGGTGGAACGCTCGGCCCGCTGGCTCGACGTCGTCATCCGCGACAACGGGCGCGGGCTGCCCTCGGGGTTCTCGCTGGAACGCAGCGACGGCCTCGGGTTGCAGATCGTGCGGACCCTGGTGGAGTCGGAACTGCGCGGATCGCTGTCGCTCCGTGGACTGCGCGGGGAATCCGAGGAGACCGTCGGCCGCCGTGCGGGAACCGAAGCGGCCCTGCGCATCCCGTTGTCGCGGCGTCTCTAGTGGACTGTCCCTTGTGATCATCCTTTGTGGACTGTCTCATCCGGACACGTTTTAGGGCCGGCGCCCGAAGAGAAAGCCGGCGCCGGCCCTGTAACGGTTCCGCGGGAGGACTTGGAGAAAGTCCGGTGAAGCCATACCCCCGTGAGGGCGTGTCGGCCTCGCTTGTTAAGCTCAAGTCGGGTAGGTGTCACCTCGCAACGCAGGGCCATACAGCCATTGCGCCGCGGGATTCCCGAAGCTTGGGTACTACTCGATTTGGTTACTTCGATGAAGCGTGCTGAGTCTTGAAAACTCAGGCGGAGGTACGCGTGCCGATGTGCGTACGACGGCGCTTCAGGGCCCGTCGCTCGTCCTCGCTCATCCCGCCCCAGACGCCTGCGTCCTGCCCGCTGGCCAAAGCCCAGGCCAGGCAGTCGGAAGCGACGGTGCAGCGGTGGCACACGGATTTCGCCTGAGTTACCTGCGACAGAGCAGGACCGCTGGTTCCCACCGGGAAGAACAGCTCGGGGTCCTCGTCTCGGCAGGCCGCGTCATGGCGCCAGTCCATGTTTCTGAGCTCCTTCATAACGGCGCGGTACTCCGCGCCATAGTCGTCATGGCGGTCGTTTTTTTGGGTGCTTGTGAATGCTTTCACGAAGCACTCGTTTCGACAAGGGTTTTCTGCAGATCGGTGAGTCAGCTCACCCGGCCGAGCGACGCTTCTGACCTGCGGTTTCGTTCCGAAACAGCCTCCCGAGGGGAAGGCCGATGCGGTGAGCGGAGGTTCTGCGTCGATGAGCGGCAGGTTGCACTTTGCCGCAGGCGATCAGCGGTCCGGTCGTCAGACGATTACCGTCAGTGCTTCCGGGACGCTGAAGAACTCCACCCTCTTCCGCTGGCCGACGAGGTCGCCGTCCACCTGGAAGTTTACCGGTTCAGCAGCGTCGATGCGGATCATCGGCAGGTCATCGTGACGAAGGAGACGTCGTCCGCGTTGGTCGCTCTTCGTGAGCAATGCCTGCCGTACATGCTTGAACACGGTGGGCAATCCCAGACCGTTCAACGCGAAAAGGCCCAATCCGGTGTCGAACGAGCTGCCCGGGTTCAGGTGGACGGGACGGTCTCCCAGGTAACTCCACGGATCGGTGTTCGACACGAAAGCGGTCAGCACTTCGGTGGGCTCCTCACCCGGAATCCGGACCGTGAGGGGCGGACGGCCGAGCGGAGGCCGCAGATGCGACACCACGGCCGCCCTCAGATAGAGCCCGGCGGTGGTCTGCTTGCCCCGTCGCCTGGCCACCCGGCCGACGACGTCGGCGTCCCAGCCGAGGCCGGCGTTGAAGGTGAACCAATGGCCGTCGGCGATCCCGAGCCCGACTTTGCGGCTCCGGTCGTTCTCGATGGCGTTGAGAAGCTGATAGGTCGCTTCCACGGGATCGTGCGCGATGCCCAGCGCGCGGGCGAAGACGTTCGCCGAGCCGCCCGGCACGACACCGAGCATGGGGACGTCGCCCACCTTCGCCGGATCGCCGTCGGCGTCCGCGAGCAGGCCGTTGACCACCTCGTTGACCGTGCCGTCGCCGCCGTGGGCGACCACCAGGTCGATCCCGTCACGGGCGGCGGACCGCGCCACGGCCATCGCGTGGCCGCGGTAGTCGGTCTCCACCACATCGAGTTTGACCTGGCTGGCCAGTGCGTGCGCCAGCACGTCACGGCCACCGGCGGTGGTCGAGGTGGCCTGGGGATTCACGACGAGGATGGCACGCACATACCGCAGGGTAAGCCTCTTCGGCCCGAAGAGGGGAGCGTCAGGTGACGCGAAGCTCAGTGCCCGTGCGTCTCGAAGCAGCACCGTATGACCCCTGTGGCGGGCGTCCCTCCTCACCGCCGGTGACTGACAGTGTGTCGTGACAAGTGCACCCGGGCCGACCGCCCGCTCATCGACGACGCCTCCGATTCTTCCCCTACGGCGGTCCGGGGAAACCGGCCGACCGGGTGGCATACGATCGAAAGTGCTCACGTACGGTGACCCGCCCTGGTGGAGCGCCGTGACCGGAAGCCTGGAAGGCTGTTTCGCCGTGTCCATCGCAGACAAGCTCTCGCCCGCACCCCG
>Ga0196958_10000434_pt1 | contig 13626 bp, 12 predicted proteins | sample S1v_10metaG_FD_148654 | JGI IMG/M metagenome (GOLD analysis project Ga0196958, IMG submission 148654) | Soil microbial communities from Anza Borrego desert, Southern California, United States - S1+v_10 | ecosystem: Environmental > Terrestrial > Soil > Desert | place: USA: California | collected...
CGCCTGCCTCGACTACATCGGGCAGATGACCGCCCGCGAAACACGCCTCACCGCCTGCGACTGCCTCATGCTCCCCATCGTCATGAACGCCGCCGGAGAACCCCTCGACCCGGGACGACTCAGAAGATTCGTCACCCCCGGCCAGAGACGAACACTCAACATCCGCGACGGCGGCTGCGCCTTTCCTGGCTGTCATCGGCGGCCCAAGCACTGGGCAGACGGCGGACCCACCGACCTCCGCAACCTCGTACTACTCTGCGGCTTCCACCACCGGTTGATCCACCACGGCGACTGGCAAGTCCACATCGCCGCCGACGGGCCCCTCGGCATGCCCGGCGGCACCTTGCCCCTCTGCGAGTACATGAAGGCCCCCTTCCTTGCGCTAGACGCAAGGAAGGGGGCCTTCATGTACTCGGCAAGGGGCCCTTCACGGAACACCCACTCGCCCGCCGCAGTCACACAGGCACTCACACACACGAACGCGCCGAGAAACCCTCAGGACTTGTCCGCCGCGTCGGCGACGAAAATGCCCGTTTCCAGGAAGACCCGCCACTGCGCGGGAGACTCGCTTTGCAGGGCACGATAGGCGGCGGCCTGGACCTGACTCCCGGACCTCGCCTTGCTCCAGATCTCGCGGACCAAGGGCCCTTCCTGAAGATACCTGGCGTATCCGGCCTCGATACCGACGACGGCGGCGGCGCGGATCTTGATCGCGTCCACCTTGTCCTTGGCCGCGGCTTCGAAGATGCCGGTGTCGATGAAAGTCCGCCACTGCTCCGGCGTCCGGCTGCGGTAAGCCTGGTACCACACCTCGGAGTCCCGAGGCACCAGGTCCCAGGTCCAGATCTGCTGCACGAAGTACTCGTCCGTCAGCTGCGCGGCCAGGGCAGGGTCCATGCCGACGACGGCGGCCGCCTTCACCCGCGCGTCGCGGAGTTTCTTTTCCGCGGCTTCCTTCTCGGCCGCTTCCTTCGCCGCGTCCACATCACGCTGATACTCGACGAAGATCCCGCGAACGATGAACTCCTTGTGCTCCACGGGACTTCCGCTGAAAGCCTTGCCCGCGGCGGACTTCACGAACGACCCGCCGGCGGCCCGTTCCCACAGCGCGAAGACGAAGTTCTTGTCGTCCTGAGCCAGCAGGATCGAGGTCAACTCGAAGCCGAGCAGCGTAGCGGCGGGCTGCCGCTCCGCGCGTCGGGCCTGACGGATCGCTTCCCGGTCCAGATCCCGCTGCTGTGCCTCGTGGATCCCGGTCTTCAGGAACAACGAGGTCCACCCGCCGTTGTAGGCGTCGAGTGCCGCGGACTGGACCTCCTGCGCGGTCTCGCCACGCAGCTTCGCGGCCCGGTAGATCTCGTGGACGAAGTCGCTTTCACTGATCCGCAGCAGTTCTGGGGTGATCGTGAGCCCGACGACGGCGGCCGCGTTGGTGCGCAACTCATCCGACATCTGCGTCGCGGCTGCCGAAGCTCCGGCCGGAGCGGCGGTCGCCAGCGCCGGAGCGAGCACCCCGGTCGCGACGGTCACCGCGGCGAGAACGGCGACGGAAGAGACCATCAACTTGCGAACTCTGGAATTGTCCTTGATCGTCATAGGTTGAGGTTGTCGATTCAGTTCTGCTCGCCGTCGTGGTCGAGCACGAGGAATCCCACCCAGCGTGACAACCCGGTGATCCCCCAGCCACCCGGGATATATCCCCATGATCAGTGAACGTTACCGATCACCTTGGCATTACTCCGAATGCGGGCTAACGCTCCCTCCGAACGGTGCGCCGCAGCTTCGGCACCCGCTCGTACAACGTCCGCTCCGCCCCACGCTGTGTCGGTTCGTAATAATCCCGGCCGACCAGTTCGTCCGGTGGATACTGCTGCGCCAGAACACCTTCCGGCACTTTCTGGGGATGCCGGTAGCCCTTCGCGTTTCCGAGTTTCTCCGCCCCCGCGTAATGCCCGTCCCGCAGATGCGGTGGCACCGTGCCGATCCGCCCGGACCGGACGTCGCTGAGCGCGGCGTCGATGCTGGTGACGATGGCGTTCGACTTCGGCGCCGTCGCGAGGTGCACGGTCGCCTGCGCCAGCGCGAGACGGCCTTCCGGCATCCCGATGAACTGCACGGCGTGCGCCGCCGCGATGGCCGATTGCAGTGCCGTCGGATCGGCCATGCCGATGTCCTCGCTCGCGTGCACCACCAGACGGCGGGCCAGGAATCGCGGGTCCTCCCCCGCTTCGATCATCCGCGCCAGATAGTGCAGCGCGGCGTCCACATCGGAACCGCGGATCGATTTGATGAACGCGCTGATGACGTCGTAGTGCTGATCGCCGTCGCGGTCGTAGCGCACCGCCGCCTTGTCCACTGTGGACTCGACGATGGCGAGGTCGATCGTCTTGGCCTCGGTCGCGCTCGCCGCGTCCGCGGCCGCTTCCAGCGCGGTCAGCGCGCGCCGCGCGTCCCCGGAGGCCAGCCGCACCAGATGCGCACGCGCGTCCTCGGTCAGGGTGAGTTCGCCGCCGAGACCGCGTTCGTCGGCCAGCGCGCGGTCGATCAGCGCGACGATGTCCGCGTCGGTCAAGGGCCGCAACTGGAGCACCAGCGATCGCGAGAGCAGCGGCGACACGACGGAGAACGACGGGTTCTCCGTGGTGGCGGCCACCAGCAGGACCGTCCGGTCCTCGACGGCGCCGAGCAGGGCGTCCTGCTGGGTCTTGGAGAACCGGTGGACCTCGTCGATGAAGAGCACCGTGTTCTCGGCGTTGTAGTTCCGGCGGCGGCGGGCTTCCTCGATCACCCCGCGCACCTCCTTCACCCCGGCCGACAACGCCGACATCGCCACGAACCGGCGGCCGGTCGCGGCCGAGACGAGGTTCGCCAGCGTGGTCTTGCCCGTCCCCGGCGGGCCGTAGAGCAGTACCGAGGCCGGGGCCGCGCCTTCGACGAGCCGCCGCAGCGGCGCGCCCTCGCGCAGCAGATGCTGCTGGCCGACGACCTCGTCGAGCGACCGCGGCCGCATCCGCACCGCCAGCGGTGAGCTTGCCGGGTCGGCGTTCTTCCCGCCCCCTTCCCCGCGGGGCCCGCCCTCCACGACCTCCCTCGGCTCGGTATGCCCCGGCGGCGGCCCGAGGTCGGGGTTCACGGTGAAGAGTTCGTCCTGTGCCACGGTGTCGACGGTAGCCGTAGCCACCGACGGTTCCGGCCACAGGTCAGCGCAGCCGCTCCCGGAACGAGTGCCACATGATCACGGCGGCGTACGGCGCGAACTCGCGGCCCCGCCGCCACACCCACGGGACGCCCTTGAGGACCAGCCAGCCGACGTGCCCGGCGGCACTCGGTTCGACGCCTCCCGAGCAGGTCAGGCTGACCGGCCGCGGCACCGCGAACCCGGCCTCGGTGAGCCGTTCGATGAACCCGGTGGCCAGCATCCGGTGCCCGAGCTCCGACGGGTGCAGCCGGTCGACGCTCCACGCGCTCAGGTCGTAGGCGCCGGGCAGCAGTTCGAGGTCGAGACACGGCACGCCTTCGCGCTCGACGACATCGGCGATGGCGGCGTTCAGTTCGGCCACCCGCTCGCTCAACGCGCGCCGCAGCGACCCCGGGAGGCGGAACACCTTGCCGTGGTCGTGGTAGCGCACCGGGACCACGGTGGTGCCGACGGCGGCCAGCGCACGGATCACCCCGGTGAGGTCCGCGGCGATCTTCTCGGCGCTGAAATCGGGACGCAGTGTGTCGTTCATCCCCGCCACCACCAGCGCGACGTCCGGCCGGTGCGCCACCGCCGCGGGGAGCTGCTTCGTCAGCACGCAGCCCATGCGCGCTCCGGTGAACGACGGGTTCAGATAGCCGTCCGGCTCGACACCCAGCGCCTCGGCGACGAGCGGGCCGACCCCGCGCCAGCCGCCTCGGTTCGGCAGCGGGTCGCCGAGGCCCACGGCCGTGGAATCGCCGAGCACGACCAGTCTGCGCGCGGACCGCGGTACGGCCGGGGCAGGCGGAAGAAGAGGTTCGGGACTCGGAGTGACTTCGACACTGATCACGGTCACGGTGGCCACCATCGGCCACGCAGACTCATCAGCGGTGATGCCCGGGTAACGCGGTGAGGACGGTCGAGCGAAAAGTCCGTGCGGCGGCTACCGGAACGCCGGGTAGAAGGCGAGGTCCGCGTGCGGCCCCAGCCTGGCCCCGAGCGCCGCGGCGACCCTGGTGGCGTGCTCGGAGATGTCCGTCAGGCGGGCTCGCAGCGATTGCTTGGCCAGTTCGCGCCACCAGGTGACCAGTGCGGCCTCCCGGCTGATCGGCGTGGCGTGCCGTCGCAGGTCCAGCTCCGGGAGGATCTCCCAGGTGATGACCCACATCAGGAGCAGCTGACCGTCCATCAGGTGTTCGGCCAGGGCGTCCTCGTCCGCGAGTCCCGGCCAGACCGAGACGACCTCGGACCGCCAGGCCGCGATCATCGCCTCGCTCATCCCCGGTGGCAGCGCCAGCGCGTCCTCGCTCGACGCGAACGGGAGCCGCAGGTACGCCACGTCCATCAGGGTGCTGCGCACCCGGCCGCGTTCGAAATCGAGGAAGCGCACCCCGCTGCTGGTCACGAGGTTGTTGTCCGGGCTGAGATCGACCGGGCTGAACGCACGATAGGACGGTGCACCCGCCCGCTCGGCGACCTGCATGACCCGGCGCTGCACCGGCTCCGGGGTCTCGACGTCGAGCAGTTCCTCCAGCAGCCCCGGCAGTTGCGCGCAAACCGCGGGCAGCGGCGGGTCCTCGTTCTTGACCGGACCGCCCAGACGGCGCAGCAGCGCGTTGAAATCGGGCTCACGGCTCGCCGTGCTCGCGTGCAGCCTGCCCAGCGACCGCGCCCAGGACAGCAGCGCGCGTTCGGCGCCACGAGCGTCACGGGCGTGGAGCTTGTCGTGCAGTGTCGGGACGCCGCCGAGGTCCTCGATCACCAGGACGCGGTCCCGGCCGTCGTGGGCCAGCAGCTCCGGGCACATCCGGTCCTCCGGCGCGAGCGCGGTGAACAGCTGGTAGCTGACCGCCTCCTGCGCGAACGGATCAGGCCGTCCCGGTTCGGGTGGATCGGGGTAGTGCTTGATGACCAGGGTCCGCGGCAACGCGAACGGCGACGACGCCACCCGCGCCCGCACGACCGTCGCCGGGCCACTGCCGGCGAGCTCTTCGGGAGCGACGAGGGTGATCGCGCTGCCGAATCGGCGCGAAAGGACCGACTCGCCGGCGGCGACCGCGGCCGCGACGGCGAGGGTTTCGGCTCCAGCTCCGACGGTCGAATCGTCGGCAGAGGAGGTATCGACTGTCATTGTCACCGACCCTACTCGTGACTGAGCAACCATGACCACTGAGATCCGGGCAACCGCGCGCACTGACGCGATCTGGGACTCATCCGCGGGAAAGCGGACGTTCCATCACCCTCGATCGTTGCCCACGACGGCGCAAGGTCAGCACAAGGGCCGCAGCTGCAACGATTCCGACGAGATTGACCAGCAGCTGACCGGCCGAATAAAGGCACCGTTCCCACTGACCGGCAACCGCCGCGACCACCGCGTAACCCGCCGCGGGAACCGTCGTCACCGAGATGAACACGCCCACGAGCGCGGCGGATTTGGCCGAAGTCATGGAAAGCATCCCGGCCGCGCCGGCGAGCAGTGCGACGATGAGCGACGCGATCCCCACCTGGTAGATGAAATCCGCCTCGTGGTTGTCCGCGAGTTTGCTCACCTCGAGCACTCCGGTGGCGTTGCCCACCAGAACCACACCGAGGGTGATCGCCATCGCGATCGGGAAACCGCCGAGCAGCGCGACGGCGCCCTGCTTCACGAGATCCCCCCGCCGGAGCACCAACCCGACGGCGATGGCCGCCAGCGGGCCGAATTCCGGCCCCACGACCATGGCGCCGACGATGGTGACCGACGAGTTGGTGATCACCCCCACCGCCGCCAGCAGGCACGCGATGGTCAGGAACGCCTGAAACGTCCAGGTGAGCCGGGATTCCTCGCCGGAGCGGCCGACGAGTTCCTGCCACACCACCGCGTCCGCGCCTTCGCCCGGCGCGGCTTCCTCGGCCTTGTCCGCGGCGTCGGACACCGCGGTGTCCAGCGCCTCCAACGTGATGCCACCGGTGTGGTCCAGGTCGAGTCCGCACAGCGACTCGATGAGCTCGTCGGTCGCCTCGCGGGCGATGTCCGCTTCGATCAAGTCGCCCTCGGGCGCGACCGCCACCCCGTGATGCACGACGAGGTGCGCGGTTCCGGTGTGTGCCCGCAGGATCCGGATCGCTTCCTCGGTCCGCTCCGGCGGGCACACGGCCCTGAGGTGGAGCATCAGTTCTTGACCGGCGGCGCGGGCTTGGCGTCGATGCCCGCCTCCTTGCGCTGCTCCGCCGTGATCGGCGCGGGAGCGGCGGTCAGCGGGTCGAACCCGCCGCCGGTCTTCGGGAAGGCGATCACGTCACGCAGCGACTCGGCCTTGGCCAGCAGCATGACGATGCGGTCCCAGCCGAAGGCGATCCCGCCGTGCGGCGGCGGGCCGAAGGCGAAGGCGTCGAGCAGGAAGCCGAACTTCTCCTGCGCCTCGTCCTCGGACAGGCCCATCAGCTCGAAGACCTGCTTCTGCAGTTCCTGCTGGTGGATACGGATCGAGCCGCCGCCGATCTCGTTGCCGTTGCAGACGATGTCGTAGGCGTAGGCCAGGGCGTTGCCGGGGTCGTCGGCGAGTTTGCCGATCCACTCCGGGGTCGGCGAGGTGAAGGCGTGGTGCAGTGCCTTCCACTTGCCGCCGCCGACGGCGACGTCGTCGGACTCCTCGGCCGAGATGAACATCGGGAAGTCGACGACCCAGACGAACGACCAGGCGTTCTCGTCGATCAGGCCGAGACGGCTGCCTATCTCCAGTCGGGTGGCGCCCAGCAGCGCCCGCGCGTCGGCGGCCTTGCCCGCGGCGAAGAAGACGCAGTCGCCGGGCTTGGCGCCGACGGCTTCGGCGACCGTCTCGCGCTCCTTTTCCGACAGGTTCTTCGCGACCGGGCCGCCGAGGGTGCCGTCCTCGTTCACGAGGATGTAGGCGAGCCCGCGGTGCCCGCGCTGCTTGGCGAAGTCCTGCCAGGCGTCGAGGGTGCGGCGCGGCTGGTCGGCCCCGCCCGCCATCACGACGGCGCCGACGTAGGGCGCCTGGAACACGCGGAACGGGGTGTCGGCGAAGAACGCCGTCATGTCGGTGAGCTCGAGGTCGAAGCGCAGGTCCGGCTTGTCCGAACCGTACTTCTCCATCGCCTCGGCGTAGGTGATGCGCCGGAACGGCCGGGGGATCTCGGCGCCGATCAGCTTCCACAGCGCCGTCACGATGTCTTCGCCGAGGGCGATGACGTCGTCCTGTTCGACGAAGCTCATCTCGATGTCGAGCTGGGTGAACTCCGGCTGCCGGTCGGCGCGGAAGTCCTCGTCCCGGTAGCAGCGCGCGATCTGGTAGTACCGCTCGAGCCCGCCGACCATGAGAAGCTGCTTGAACAGCTGTGGCGACTGCGGGAGCGCGTACCAGGAACCGGGCTTGAGCCGGGCCGGGACCACGAAGTCGCGGGCGCCTTCGGGGGTGGATCGGGTCATGGTCGGGGTCTCGACCTCGACGAACTCCTGCGCGTGCAGCACCTCGCGGGCGGTGCGGTTGACCTCGCTGCGCAGGCGCATCGCGGCCGCGGGGCCGCTGCGGCGCAGGTCGAGGTAGCGGTGCTTGAGGCGCACCTCCTCGCCGACGTCGACCCGGTCGTCGATCGGGAACGGCAGCACGGCGGCCTCGGACAGCACCTCGAGCTCGGTGACCAGCACCTCGATCTCACCGGTGGGGATCTCGGCGTTGGCGTTGCCCTCGGGGCGCTTCGCGACCTCGCCGACGACGCGGACGCAGTATTCGGAGCGCAGCTGGTGGGCGCGCTCGGCCATCTCACCCTCGCGGAAGACGATCTGGCTCACTCCGCTGGCGTCGCGCAGATCGATGAAGATGACGCCGCCGTGATCGCGCCGCCGAGCCACCCATCCGGTGAGGGTGACCGTCTGACCGGCGTGCTCGGCACGCAAGGTGCCGGCTTTGTGGGTGCGAAGCACTGCGGGTGCTCTCCTTCGGCATCACGATTCTGCGATTCGACGGCTTATCGCCGACGTCAAAGGCTAACGAATCACCCCGGATGCGTCGCGACCAGGTACAAACCGGGTGTGCTCGGAGCCTGTCGGGGGAGCCGAGGTCTCGTCCGGAACGCGACCATAAGTGTGACCTGCGCGGACATGTCCCGTATGTGCGCCGACATGATGATGCGCTGCTCAGTCATGGTCGCCGACCTCGAGATGATGCGATGTGCGCCCAGGACCCGTAACTCGCGTGATCGGAGACGTAACTCGCGTGAAAGACCAGATCGCGCGCCCTGCCGACGTCGATCGCGGACGCGGGTTCACCTGGAGACGTTCAGATCGTCGGCCAGGCCTCCAGCGCCGCGACCATCCGCCGGGTGTGCGCCAGATAGTCGGGGACGGACAGGACCCGGCCGTCGATGTTCTCCAGCAGCCAGCCCGCGGCCGCCTCCTTCGACGCGAAGAACTGCGTGCAGACCAGCGCCTCGACGTAATCCTGGCCGAGCGCCAGGTCGATACCGGACAGTCGCGACGCGGCGACGACGGCGTGTGGCGGGTCGACGCTCAAGACCCGCTCGCGGGTGAAGTGGACGCGGACGCGTGCTCCGGTCGCGGGGCAGACCGAATCCGCGTGAACCGGTTCACCGGTGGCGACGGCCAGCAGGAACAGGTCGACCCGGTACCGATCGGAGCCCGCGCGCTCGGCCGGGCGCGCGCCGCGGTCCATCACGACCAGGCCGTCACGGATGACGAAACCCATCAGATCCATCAAGCGGTGGGCTTCGTCCGGGGGCATGCCGACGGTGGCGGCGAGCCTGCCGATGGCGATGGGGTGCCTGCCCGCTCTGGTCAGCTTGGTCGCGGCCCAGGCGAGGCGGACACCGGCGGTGCGATCCGTCCGGATGGTCAACAGGCACCTCCTCGTCTTCGTCTCCAGTGAGATTAAGCACGAAAAGGTTTTCCGCCAAGTCACTGCGCCGAACGGCCGAATCCCTTGCACGGTAAGAAAATCCACCGTGCGCGACCAGTGTGGGCAAGAGGTTTCCATTGATGCGCGAAATCGCGCGGACTTTCGGTCACCCAGGACAAAAGTGACGCGTGATGCCTTACAGCAATCTGAGCTGCTCCGCCGGAATCACCGCCTCTCCCGCACGCTGCACGGGCATCGTCACCTGCATTCGCTCCCCGTCATCCGCACGGGAACCGAAACCGTGACGGCGCAACAGCGGGCCGACGCGGGTGCCCAACCGCTCCCGATAGGACTTCGGGAGGTATGCCCCGCGCGCGTAGAGCTCGCGATACTTCGGCACCAGCTCCGGATGTTCCCGGCCGAGCCAGCGCGCGAACCATTCCCGCGCGCCCGGCCGCAGGTGCAACGGGAGGACGGTGACCCGTGTGGCACCGGCCTCGGCCAGCCGCGAGAACAAGGCGTCGAGTGCTTCCACCGAATCGGTCAGGTACGGCAGCACCGGGGCGACCAGCACGGAACACGGAAGGCCGGCGTCCCGCGCCTTGCGGATCAGGTCGAGCCTGGCCCGCGGGCTCGGTGTCCCCGGTTCCAGGCGGCGTTGCAGCTCCTCGTCGAGCAGGGCGAGCGAAATCGCCAGCCCGGCTGGCACGTCCTTCGACACCGACTCCAGCAACGGCAGATCCCTGGCCAGCACGGTGCCCTTGGTCAGGATGGACAGTGGCGTGCCCGAATCGGCCAGCGCGGTGATGACGCGCGGCATCAGCCTGTACCGCCCTTCGGCGCGCTGATAGGGATCGGTGTTCGTACCCATCGCGACGTGCTCGCGGGTCCAGCCGGGCCGCCGCAGCTGCGCGGCCAGCACCTCGGGCGCGTTGACCTTCACGATCACTTGCGTGTCGAAATCGCGTCCGGCGTCGAAATCCAGGTACGTGTGGGTGTTCCGGGCGAAACAGTTGTGCGTGACCATGCCGTCGGCGATGAAGTCGCCGGTGCCGGTGGTGATGTCGAACAACGGCAGCTCGATGCCGAGCGGCTCGATGGACGTCACCTTCCGCCTGGTCCGGCCGATGGCGAGGCCGTCCAACGACCGTTTCCAGCCGACGGCGGGATCGGCGAGATGGAAGAACCGCAGCTCCTCCGACGGGCCACCGAGGAGCTGCACCGTCCACAGCGGACTGAATTTGAGGTTTTCCGTTTTGACGTAACGGAAGCCGAAGTTGTCGAGAGCGGCACAGAAGGTCGAGACGATGTCCTGCTCGTCGTGGGTGACGCGCAGCGCGCCGTGCCGGTAACTACCGGAGAGATCGAACAGCCCGGCCAGGAAACCGCGCTGCCAATGGGAATCCGGCGAAGGCGGCACTTGCATGAAACCGACCGACGCGCCGAAATCGGGCAGATAGCCGAGCGCGCGGTCCGCGGCGTCCTTCTCGGCCGAGAACCCGCCGGAGCGCAACATCCCGCACAGGTATCCGGCGCGATAGCCGAGGGTGTCGTCCGGCGTGCGGACGAGTTTGCCGACGCCGACGAGTTCGGTGCCGCCGACCAGATGCGGCCGCTGGGCCGCGCCGAACCGGGTGCCGGTGACGTGCTTCCAGCCGCGGCCGGTCAGGAACCGATGGTCGCCACTGGCCACGATGGACGTTCCGTCTTCGAGGGTCAGGCGGTACGCCGGTTTCAGCGTCGACCACTGCGCGAGCACCTCCGTGGGCACCAGACGGCGCCCCGCGCCGCGCCCGCGCGTCCCATAGATCGTGTCGCCGGGCGTCAGGTCCGCCAGTGCCTTCGTCCGGCCGTCGGCCATCAGGACCGGCGTGCCGCCTTCGAGGCAGTACGTGCACGCGTGAGAACAACCCCGGTACGGGTTCACCGTCCAGCCGAACGGGACACCCGACCCCTCTGGCACCTTGTTCAGCACGGATTTGGCGTGCACCTCGTGAAAGGTGACGCCGTCGAACTCGGGCACGCGCACCGAACGCGGCAACCCGCCCAATCCGGGCAGCACCGGCTCGCCGCCGTCCGCCCGCTGTCGATCCCATCGCACCCGGTCAGTCGAACACATGTTCTAGACAGGTGTCAAACAGACGTTCGAACGCGGGTGATCTTCGGCGCGAGTGGTCACCTACTTGCGCCGTCAGAGCCTGGTGATCTCCTCGGTCACGTACCCGGCGGGCTGGATCAGCCCCACGCACCGGCTCTCCCCGCGCGGCGTCGCCGACCGGCGGCGCACCGTCACCGAGTAGAAGTCCTGGCCGCCGCGCACGGTGACCACCCGTGCGTCGGATTCGAGCAGCGGCTCCTCCTGGACGGCGAGCACGTCGTCGAGACCGGTCAGGTCCAGCTGCCGCCGGAGCGCGATCTCGGCGAACTGCGCCCACGCCGTCCGGGCGGACGTCCGGCCGCGAAGCTGCTCCGGCTCGACCTGGCCGCGCAGGGCGGCCTTGGCGACCAGCGCCGCTTCGGCGGGATTGAGCTGGCCGTGCAGGAAACCGTCGGGGACCACCAGGAGGTTGCCCGCCCAGCGATCACCGCCGACGTGGCTGACCTCCCAGGCCCGGCCGGGGTGGTTGGTGTCGAGCGTCGAGGCCAGCGGGCGGCCGAGCACCGCGCAGCACATGTCCTTGGTGCCGTGCGTGCAGACCAGGAACAGGGGCCCGTCCACTCGCGTGCCGAGGCCGCCGACGCCGTCCGCGACCGCTTCGAGGTCCAGCTCGGCCAGTTCGCCCAGGTCGCGGATCTCCAGGCGCTCCAGCCAGCGGTTCCCCGGCTCGCCGCCGCCGACATAGACGGAACGGGGGCGATCCGGGTCGCGCCGATGTTTGCCGGGGCGCCGCATCAGCAGCGGGCGGAGCCCGTGGGAACGTCTCAAGTTCTCGAGCAGCTCACGGCGCTCGGGGGGGAAGGCCTCGTCGAGGACGTTCTCCAGCGCGTCCGCGGGCCAGGGGCCCGGCTGCTCGATGAGCAGCCAGCAACGCATGTCCGCCGCGGTACCGGCGGGGCTCGCGCCCAGCATGCGCGCGACGGTGGCGCAGCCCGGCAAAGCGGCGGGCGACGCCGGACCGTTCGGCAGGGGGGTGTCCGAGAGCTGAGCGGTCATCGGCCTACCACTCCGGACTTCACCTTAGGCATGCCTTAGCTTACCCCGACCGACCTCCCGCCACACTTCTCAACCCCTGTGACTTTCAGCCGACCGAGAGGAGCCCCTGGGTGGTGAGCTCGCCGAGAAAGGCCCGCACGGTCCCCCGATCGAGTTCGGACAGTTCGGCGAGTCGCTTGACCGCCTGCGGCGTGCCGTCGAGCAGCGCCTTCAGCAGCGGGGCCGCGGCGCCCGCGAAGACGAACCGTTTGCCGTCCGCGAGCAGGGTCACCCGGCCGTCGCCTTCGTCGAGCACCGCCCGCGGGACGAGGAAGCGGACCTCGGTCTCGTCGCCGTCCGGCAACAGTCCGGGGGTCGCCGCCCAGGGCAGTCCGACACGCGGATGCGCCGGGGCCTTCGAGTCGCGCTCGGCGAGGAACTTGTCGAGGACGTCGGCGGTCAGCGTGGCCTCCAGTTCCGCGCGCAGTGCGGCGGCACGGGCCGCCCGCTCCTCCTCCGTCCCGAACCTCGGGAGGTCCTGCCGGAACACGGTGCTCGCCCGCAGTTCGTCCGCGAGCCAGGACACCAGGTCGATCCCGGTGGCCGGACTGAAACCGAGCGTGAGGTGCAGCGACATCTCCCCCACCGCGGTCACGTCGTGCCAGTGCCCGCGCGGGACGTAAAGGACGTCGCCGTCTTCGAGGACGAAGTCGTCGATCGGCTCACCGGGCCGCTCGGGCTGTTCGACGTCGCGATGCAGCGGAGCGGGCCTGGTCGGGCCGTGCATCCGCCAGCGTTTGCGGCCGGCGACCTGGATGACGAACGCGTCGTGGTCGTCCCAGTGCACGTCGAAGCCGTGAGTCACCCCCCAGCCCGCGTACAGGTTGACCTGGACGCTTTCCCGGAGGTCGTGTTCGAGGCGCCTGGCGAGGTCGCCGATCGGGTCGCTGAGTTCCTGGATGGCGTCGAGCACCATCGTCGCGCCGCCGCGGAGGTGCTCGGTGAACGGAGCGGCCCGCAGCCGCGGAACGGTGCCGCCGCGGCGAGTCGGGACGAGATCGGTGTAGCTCTCCATGGGCACCGGGGTGCCGTCGAGCGCGAGACGCAGCCTCGGGAATTCGAGGCGATGCTGCCGGAGGATCGCGTTCAGCGCCGGCCACGGCAGCAGGTCGGCGAACCGGCCCGCGCGGCCTTCGAAACGGCGGTAGGTCCCGCCCCGGACATCTTGGAAGAACTGGCTGACCCCGAGCGGAGCCACGAGGTCAGCCAGCGTCGGCGTTTCGGGCACTCAGCCGTCGTTGCCGTCGTTGTCCGCGGCCGCGCCGTTGGCCTTCCCGCGGTCGACCGCGGTCGGGATCATTTCGACCTCCAGCAGCAAACCGCTGTCGGGAGCCTGCGTACCTGACTGTTCCTGTGCCATCCTGCCACCTTTTTCTCAGCCGAGCGGACGGACCGAA
>Ga0196958_10000435_pt1 | contig 13588 bp, 20 predicted proteins | sample S1v_10metaG_FD_148654 | JGI IMG/M metagenome (GOLD analysis project Ga0196958, IMG submission 148654) | Soil microbial communities from Anza Borrego desert, Southern California, United States - S1+v_10 | ecosystem: Environmental > Terrestrial > Soil > Desert | place: USA: California | collected...
ACCCACCCCACCCGCCCCTACCTCGCCCAGTGCACTGCGACCCTCGGCCGTGCCTCCACCCACGAGGAAGCGCGCCGGATCCTCGCCGACCACCACGACCAGCTCGGCGCCCGCACGGAACCGGAGATCCCGTACGAGCTCGACGCCGACGACGCCGCGCTGCTGCTGCGCCTGGCCGCCCAGGTCGCGGTCGAGTCCGAACGCGATGGCGACGACACCCCCTACGACCGCGCGCTGCGCGCCGTCGCCGGGAACTGGAACCCGGCGGCCAGGGCCGCCCTGCACGAACGCGCGCTGCGCCTGGCCGAAGACATCGAGAACCCCCGCTGAACACCGCGATGAACCTCGGCGCCACCCCGCCGTCGTCACCGCGCCCACCGATTCCTTGCGCAGACACGACGCGATCGCCGCTGACACCCACAGACACCAGAGGGGAAAGCCACACCATGCCCGCGCACGCACCGATCACCCAGCCCGCCCCGCCGGCCGAACCCGAGCACACCCCGCCCGAACCGATCGCCCCGACCGTGCACCGCCGCTTCACTCACGGCGAGCGCGTCGTCAGCATCGTCGAACACCGGGAGGTCACCTGCTGCGGCCACGTCACCGCAGACGCCCGCTACTACGCCGTCGTCGGCGACTGGAACACCGGCTACCGCTACACCGTCACCCGCTACCAGCACGACGGCCGACCCGTCCGCGTCATCAACTGGCGCACCACCACCGACGGCGCCCGCAACCTGTTCTCACGTGCCAGCGTGCACGCCGCCGTCCTCGACGCCCGCAAGGCACTGCACGACGAGGACCTGATCGCCACCTACGAAGAACTCGCCCGCACCGACTGCGGCAGGTACAGGTACAGGTACAGCGACGGCGAGAAGCCCGGTGCGACGCTCACCTCGGTCTCCCCCGGTGAGGTTGTCGCCGCCTACTGGGGTGCCGGGTTCTGGCGGGCGGTCGTCGCGGAGATCACCGAGCACGGCGTCGTCCGCGTCGCGCTGTGCCACAGCACGAGCCGCCCGGACTTCACCCGGTTGCTCACCGTCGGCAAAGAAGTCCGGGCGCTGCACGCTCCACCGAGACTGCGCCTGGCCGAGGACATCGAGAACCCCCGCGCGTGAGCGGCCCGCCGGCCACCCCGCACCCGTGGCCGGCGGGTCCCGCGCCTCTCCATCCCCATCCCGGTTTCTTGGAGGCTTACTCATCATGTGGACCAACGACAGTGTCCAGTTCGCCCGGTTGCTGTCGGAGCTTGAAGCGGCGGGAGGTTTCGAGGGCGCCATGGTGTCGTCGCTGGTGACGTCGATGGACTTGTCGGAAAGCGAGGTCATCGAGCTGAAAGACCGCGCGGTGCGACTGTGGGATGAGGTGCTACAGCACGCCAACCCGGCAGCCTGGATCGGTGAGGTCATGGGGTCCGAAGGTCTGTGGTCCACTTCGGACGGATGAGCCGCGAGACGCCCCGCCTGGACCTCTCGGCGCCCCGCCCTCTTCACCACAGTCGCCCCGCCACAGCGGGTGTTCGCCTCGCGGGGCCCGTGGCGAGGCCCTGACCGTGACCGAGCTGGCCGGGGGCGCGAAGCACGCCGTCCACCGGCAGGTGTCACCCAGGTTGCTTTGCCCGCCGGTGACGAACCCTGACTTTTGCGCAGGTCACAGCGTTGCCCCTGTGTTCGGTATCCCCGCTCTGAAAGGACTGGTCTCGATGACCACACCCACCCCGCCCGCTGTGCCGGTCGCCGCGCTGTTCGGCACCGACGACACCGCGGTCGCCACCCTCGCCGACCTCGACGACCCCACCCGTGACCGGATCGCGGGCGCGCTGGCCACCGTCGCCGATAACAACAACCGCGCCCTGGTCCTGACCACACTTCGCCAGAACATCGACGCGGACTACGACATGCACGACCACCTCGACATCGAAACCGATGCCGCGATCGGTGTCCTGTTCTCCACCTGCGACCTATCCGACGAGGGCCACCGCGTCCACTGCGAAGCCGAAGTCCTCTACGACAACGGCACCATCGTCCGGGCCGACTTCGGCGACGAGGCCGCCGACGCGCTGCACGCCCTCTACGGATTCCAGGACAAGCACTTCACCGTCGCGGTCGACCTGCGCACCGGCACCTTCGACGGCGCCAGCACCCCCGCCCAGACCATCTACGACCGCTTCGACGCCACCAACCTCACGATGAAACCCGACGACGCGCTGTGCAAGCTCCGTTGGCTCGCCGACGACGCCACCTCCGGAGCGGAAGCTCCCGCCAAGCTCGCCACCGACTTTGCGCAAGCCTGGCTGGCACTCGACACCGCGATGTGCGCCGGAGTCACCCCACCCGAGCGATGGAAACACCACTGACCCTGCCACCGCACCTGCCCACCCCCGGAAAGGAACGGCACCGTGAAGACCACCTTCGACCCCACACCCGACGGCACCCGATGGCAAGCGTTCCTCGAACGCGAAGTGACCACCGTGTGGGTCACCACCGTCGACCACGACGCACTCAATGTCCCCCACGACCCCGACAGTCTGAAAGCGCTGCAAGCGGCCATCGAGACCCGTGCCCTGGAGTTACTCGCCGCAGGCCAGGCGACGGTGGTCGGCGAATCACGACCGCCCATCGCGCTGGCGGGCTGGGAACAGATCGGACTCGGCCGCGACCGTGAAGCACTGGAGTACCAGACCGGACGCTTCCAGGACGAGGACAACTCGCCGGACGGCATCGTGACCGTCGACCTGGGCACCGACCACCGTGCCCGCGACACCGTCGCCGCGCTCGACGACGACGCCTACGACCGACTCGCCGAAGCCGTGACCGCCGTCCGCGGCATGCGCCACCGCGCCGCCGCCCTGCACCACATCCGCGGCATCCTCGCCGAGGACACCCCCGGCCAGACCGCAATCGGTGTCCTGTTCTCCACCGGGAATGCCCGCGTGGGCGCCGAAGGCACGGTCCTGTTCACCGACGGCACTATCGACGACTTCGACTTCGGCGACGACGTCCAGGAGGCCCTGTCCACCCTCTATGGCGGCCAGGGCGAAACGTTCACTGTCGCGGTCGACCTGCGGGACGACTCCTTCAACGAGTCCAACGTCCACCTCGCCAACGTCTACAAGCGCTTGAACGCCGAGCACCTCATCCCGAACCCCAACACGGAATCCCCCGCGCCGGGCAAGCCGAGCACGTAAGCCGCTCGCCGGGACCTACACCAGCCCGCCCGATGGACGCGCGCATCCCCGTCCGCCACATCCCGGAGTTGCGCCTGGCCAGCACATCAGAAACCCCGACACGAAAGGACGGTCATCCGCCATGGGCAACAGCAGCGAACCAGGCACCGTCACCACCCGCGAGATCGAGCACGACCCGATCACCGTGGACGGAGAGCGGGTCTACGTCACTGAGCTCCACTGGAACGGCATCAACGGCCGTTCCTTCGAGGTAACGCGCGCGGAGGACGGCGAAATCCTCACCGCGGACGAAGCGTTCGACAACTACCCCACCGATGAACAGATCAGGACCGTCCTCCAGACGCCCGGCACCGTGGAATGCAAGTTCTGCGGGAAGGACGTACCCATCCACTCCGCGCATCCGCACCAGGGGACCTACGTCGGTGACGAGTGCTGCTGGGACGAACGCCTGCGCTCCACCGAGTAACCCATCCGCCAACGAGGGAGTACCGCCGCCGTGCCCGACCGTCCTGCCGAACCCCACTACACGATGCCCGATCCCGCCACAGCCACCGAACGACTGCGCGCGTTCGGTGGTGGCGGGCGCTCCACCATGGATGCGCTGTTCGTCGACCTCGGCCAGTGTTTGCGCGGCGACACCCTCTACGCCGAGGCCGTCGTCATGGCGTTCGTCATCGCCGTCGGGGACTTCACCGCCGCGCATCCCGCACCCATCCGCGCCACCGTGTACGCGGCCGTCCCGGAGTTGATGCGCAAGCTGATCATCGACGACGAGGACTTCCTCGCCCGCACCCTCGCCGAATGGGAAGACGACCAGGAGCGTCACCAGCACGCCCGCCGCGACTCCACCTGACCCGAGGGCGGACCGGCAACCCGTTGCGCCACCGCCCTCACCCCCGACGCGGCCCGTCACGGCCGAACAACCGTGGCGGGCCGCGTCCATGTCACCACCACCGGGAAGGACCCCGCGATGACCGAGCACCCCAAGGCGCTGACGCTGCCCGCCGACGAGACCGACGACACCGTCCGCGACATGGTCACCGCCCGTTTCGGTCCCGGCACCACGATCCTCGGCATCACCGGCCTCGGGCATCACCCCAGCATCCACCGCGCCGACCACACCACCCCGCGCACCACCGACTGCGGCATGACCAACCGCCACGGCGAACCCCTGCCGATCACCCAGGTCTTCGCCGTCACCACCAGCCCCAGCGCCGAACCGGTCGCCGCCCTGCTCGGCACGGCCGGATACGACGCCTGCCGGATGTGCCGTCGCTGCTGGCACAACGACACCCTGCCGCAGCATGACGTCAAGCGGTGCTTCTCCACCCGCGCCCGCCCTCGCAGCCGCGCCCGCTGACCACACCACCGCCGGAACGGACACCGACCGCTACCTCGATGTGTGCGCCTATCCGACACCACGCAACAAGAGCACCTGACGTACCGGCAGCGCTCACTCGGTTCTCCGCGCAGTGACTGGACCCCCGACAGGCCCTGTGTCTGGTGCGTGCAGGGTCGTGATGGATACCTGTGCGACTGCGGCCGGGGGCCGGTGATCTGCGCGAAGCCGATCAGACCGCGGCCAGGTCACATCGAGGTGTTCGGCACGCAGATCACCGGCCGCCGGCCGAACCCGCCCGACGTCGTTCTGTCGAGGCGAAGAAGAACCGGGAACGCGGGTGGTCTCGCTGTTCCGCAATCCACTCACGCAGACCGGCTTTCCTCAGCGGACCCCGGTCGGCGATGCCGACGCGCGGTCGGCCGCCGCTGTGCCTCGGATCGGCACCCACGTCGCCGATGCGCACCCCGGTAGCGCGTCACGTCCTGAGACGGCTGCCCCCGTGCTCGTCACCTCCCGTTCGAACGATCCGGGCCGCTCTGGCCAGCGACACCGCAGTGAGCCCGCACAGCAGATCCCCGCCCGGCTGACTTCCCACCTCACCGTGTCTGGCGTCGCAGGCCGTCCCAGCTCTTCTTCCAAGCCGCGAAAGGAGAATCCCGCCACCATGACCGCCGAGGTTCACGACGATTCGACCTGCCACGGCGCCCGTGTGGCCCCTGCCGCGCTCGTCGACCGGCTGACCAAACTTCCGCAGATCGCCACCGCGCAGCTCACCCGCGAATTCACGTCGCTGCAGTTCCACGGCACCCTGCACGACGGGCGCCGGTACCACTTCCGAGCCCGCTGGGGACAAGCGTCTCTATCGATCGCCGCCGCCGGAGAGAACCCGGCCGCCCTCAGCGCCCTCACCACGCGAACCCCGTGCTCGTTCGGACTTACCACCGAAAGCGGCGACGAAGCCATATCGGTCCTCGGCACTCTGCTGGAGCAGCACCACCTCTGACACGCCGCTGTTCACAACCAACGCACGAAAAGGCACTCGGCGAGCCTGTCGTCATCACCCGCTGGAGACCGGCACCGAGCTCAGCCAGCCCCCGCCGATCGAGCTGAGCCAGATCTCCAGCGGGCGGTGCAAGGTCTGGAGCGCGAGCAACTCGCACGAGAAAGGGATTCTGGTGAACAAACCCGCCAAGTCGGCTGACCTGGTCGCTCTCTACAAGGCAGCGGAGATCGACCCGCGCCTGAGCACCGAGGAAGCCGCCGAGCACCTGGCGCAGCTCGTCGCCGAGCGCCAGCGGCTGACCGATGCGGTCGAGCGCCAGACACTGCTCTCGCACTTGAGTATCGACCAGGGCGCGATGAAGATCGATGTGGTTCCGCCGCGCGAGGTCATCATCAATCAGGTACTCGCCGCTCGCGCGCTCCTCGACGACGCCGAGAACTACAGCGAGACCCCTGTTGAGCTCCCGCCGTCGGTGGAGATGGACATCGGCACAGCCGGTGAACGCTACGTCGTGATCATTCAGCGGCCCGGCAAGCTCACCCCGCACCAGGCCCGTCGCCTGGCCGAGGCCGAGCGCAACCGGATCTCCTGTGCCGTGCTGGCCCTGGCCGATGAGCAGGACTCCGCCGCGGCCAAGCTCCTCGCTCTGCCGACGATCGGCGTCAGCGACATCGTTGTCGCCGTACGGCAGGCAGAATCCTCGGTTCGCTCCGCGCTGGCCGCCAGGCTGCGTGACCTCGCCGATCAGACGTAGGCGGAACAAGGCACACGGCTGAATCGCGTCCGGCACTCCGGGGCGTGCATCAGGAACCACCTGGCGGACCAATCGCGACACGAACTTCCCCGCCGAAACGACAACTTCTCATAGCGACCGATTTCCTCAGGGAGGAATTATGGGCTGGACAACCTATCACCGTCCGAAAGGTGAAAGTGACCGTGAACATTTTGAACGTGAACTGTTTACCGGGACCGACTATGAGATCGTAGAATGCGCCACCGTCGCTGGCGTCTTTTATGCGGCCGTGCGCACGACAACCACAGGCGAGGTATGGGCTCTCGTCGTTTTGATGCACCGAACGCGAGGCCTGCACAACTTCGGATACAAAGATCTTACCGAGAATATGGGGCCCGTGGAGGCCAACGCGCCCGCCAAGGTGCTCGACGCACTCACCTCGACCAGCAACGAAAATGCACTGGAGTGGAGGCGTCAATGCGAGGAAAATCTGACAAGGCGAGCTGACGTCCGCAAACGGCTGCGGGCGATCACACCCGGCGTGGTGATCCAGATCGCTGGTCCCTTGCGCTTCGCGAATGGCCGCGAAGCCTCGCGATTCGAGTGCGTCGAACGTGCTGGCCGCGCCACTCGGTGGAGCGCGATCGCCGCCGACGGAACCCGGTTCGGCTGCCGTCTCGCCACCGGGTGGGCCGAGCGGTATTCGTGGGACATCGTCCCGCCCAACCCTGGCTCCCCGCCGCCTGCGTCCTGAGCCCCGTGCGGCCGGCTTCGGCACCGACGTCATCCCGGCAACCACCGCTATGCCCTGAGGATCGGCCGCATCTGCGGCGAACGACGCCGGGTCGTCATCGGCATGTCCAGCGGCCGCTATCCCATACCCGCACGGCAGCTCACGCCGAGCGCGAGTCCCTGACCATAACGTGACGACAACTGGCTGCGCCATGCTCGTCTGTTGAGGGCACAAGGCCCCCAGTATCCGCTGGCCGCCGCCGGGCCACACGTCGCCCGGTGGCGGCCAGATCAGCTCTGTCCACCCTGCCCTCTTCGAGGAGACCATGCCACAAATCACGATCCCTTCAACTGACGTCGATCTCGTCGTCCACGCCCCTGCGCTGATCCGCCGGTTCGGCCACGTCGTTGGCGTGACCTGTGACGACTTCGGTGTGACGTTGACGCTTCGGATGCACGCCGGCAACCGGCTGACTCTTCGGCGAGCGGGCCCGGACTGGGCACTGGGGAAGGCCGGCGCACGCTACCGACGACGGCTGCCCAACCGCGCCGCCTGACGCTCACCGTCGCCCCGCCCACGCGAGCTGGGGCGGGGGTCGCACCACGCGATCTGGGAGCGCCCCCGCTGATCCGGCTTCCCTTGTGGCGGGCGCGCCGCGCGGCCCGCAACGCCTTCCTGCCACGGAGTCCGGATGTCCTACACCCATGCCCTTCTCCCCACCGACCCCGCCGGCGCGTTGACAACCGACTATCGCCGCGGCGAGCCTGCCGCGGCGACGCTCGTGCGCGCCGTCGCCGCACACCTGGCCCCGCAGGCCTGGATTCCGGACCTGGTCTGGGAATCCAACGGGGTGACCGCGGCCGCGCGCCTCACTCTCGCCGCCGCCGGAGCCCGCGTACCGGTCGTCCTGTCGTGGCGGGCCGGGCGGTTCACGATGAGCATCGACGGCCGCCGAGACCCCCTGCGTCACTCCGGACTCGCCCACCGCGCCGAGCACCTGGCCGCCCTCGTCACCGACACCTCTGCCGAGACCATCGAACAGCTAGCCGAGCTGGAGGTCGCCGAGCGACTGGCGGCCACGATCGCCTACGCCGGAACATACGCCGCGGGCGAGCGGGCCGGTGCCGACCCGGACCTGCTGCGCTACCAGTGTGCGCACTGCGGCGACGCCGACTTCACCGCCGCCGCCGGAGGCCCGACCCACCTGAAGGACCACCGGTGCCCGGTCTGCCGCGGCGCGGTCCCGCTACCCGAGCCGCCCGCACCCGGACCGGGCCGGCAGCCCCGCCGTCGCCGTCGCCGCCTGCGGTTGGTGCAGGAAGCGTTGCTGGACACCGACTCCCTGCCCATCCACAAGGCACAGCCGCACTGTGGGCCACTGGCCGGGTGGCCGCAGCATCGTCTGCTGCAACAGATCACCCAGGATCGGTTCACCACGTGGCGCGGTGAACTGTACGAGGTCGTCGCAGACGGCCGCCATCTGCGTGCCGTCCCGACCGCACCTCGCGACGCCGAATTGGTCGGTCAGCTACGTCGTGCCGGGTTGGTCGCCGTCGGGTACTGGCTGTTCGTCGACATCGGCGCCGAGCACCGCGAAACGCATCGGCTGGTCCTGACCAGGGACGGCTGGAGAGCTCTGCTGCGCTGGAACTCGCTGTGCTCGCCGTCCCGGTGAACCGAGACGGCGATGCAAGGAAGAGGGCGGGGGCAGGTGGGTTCGGGCCGGGGGCTGTCGATCCGCTTGAAGCGAATCAGGTGCGGTCTGGGATGACGATGAACCCGGTCGAAAAACGCGACCGGAACCCCCGCCATCCCAGACCGCACCTGATACGAGCTCCGCAGATCGACAGCCCCCTCGGGCCGAACCCACTCGAAGACCTTTCGAGAAGGGACGACCGGGAGCGGTTGTCGGTGACCTGATCACCGATCTGCAAGGGAGTTCTCGCCATGGCTGGAGAGACCGTCATCACCGTAATCGGCAACCTGACCTCCGACGGGGAGCTTCGCTTCACCCCGTCCGGCGCGGCGGTCATCAACCTCACCGTCGCCTCGACCCCGCGCACCCTCGACCGCCAGTCCGGCGAGTGGAAGGACGGCGAGACCCTATTCCTGCGCTGCAACATCTGGCGCCAGATGGCCGAGAACGTCGCCGAGTCACTGACCAGCGGCGCGCGGGTCGTCGTCGTAGGTCGCCTCAAGCAGCGGTCGTTCGAGACCAAGGAAGGCGAGAAGCGCACCGTCGTCGAACTCGATGTCGAGGACATCGGCCCGTCGCTGAAGTGGGCCACCGCGAAGATCAACAAGGTTATCCGCAACCAGGGCAACAGCGGCGGCGGTGCACCGGCCGACGACCCGTGGGGCTCCGCTCCCATGGCCACCGTCGGTGGCGGTGGCGGCTTCAGCGACGAGCCCCCGTTCTGACCGGCCTGTGTGGCTGGCCGGGAGCGTCACTCCCGGCCAGCCACACCGCCGCGTGTTCCCTCTCCTCTTCTTCCGAAAGGACAGCCCCGTTTTGGTCGCAGAACCGAATCATGTCGACACCCTCGCCGGCTACGCCGAGAGGATAGACGCCCAGGCCGCCCGCACGCGGGCCCTCTGCACCGATCAGCCGCAGCAGCAGGAAGTGCGGGCCGCGCTGTTGCGCGCCGAGAAGGAGATCCACCAGCACGGCTGGGACAGGCCACCAACGGTGTTCTTCCTCCAGCAGAACATCCGCACCGGCCGGATCCGCTACACCGAATTCAAGCGGTTCACGCGGCTCCTGGTAGAGGTGCCCGGCCGCCACCCGGATGTGCTCGACCTGCTCGCGGACATCGCCGAAATCCTCCGCGGCCAGGCCCACCGCCCCGACGCCGAGCTGGACCTGGCCGTGCAGCAGCTTCCCCCTGCTTTCCGCGACATGGTCGCCAAATTCCGTGCCGACCCCACCGCGGACCTGTTCGACGTCAGCGACCGCCACTGGCGCTTCCACGGCGTGGGCATGGTGTTCGAGGGCTGGATGGTCCTCAACGTCGACGACGCCACCGAAGAACTCGCCCGCCACCACAAGCTTCATTCCCATCCCGAGCGCATCGAGGTCCGAGAAGTTCACTACGCCGCCCGGGACGGCTGGTTCTGGGAGCTGACTCGGCTGCGCCGCACCCCGACCATCGCCCTACCGCGGCACTGCGTCGCCCTCCACCGCGACAACGACGACTACAGCGTGACTGGCGGTATCCCGCACTCGCTCACGCGCCTGTGCAACGCCATCGCCAGCAACCCGGTACCCATCGTTTCCCCTACCCGGCCGGGCGACGAGTAAGAACTGTCCCCGGCCGCCAGCCACAGGACCTCTCGGTTTGTCCAACACTGTGGGTATCAGCGATGGTCCGCCGCGCGAGAACGCGGCGGGCCATCGCTGGTCCATTACCACAGCTTCACGTGGCCTGGCGGCCCGTCCGGATCCATGGAGCGGTTCACCTCGGCGGGTTCCATGTCTCCGGCACCACACCGGCCGTCGTCATGCGATGCCCGGACCGGTGTCCTCGGTGTTGTTCACCAGCTGCCATCCCCTGATCCGCTCCGGCGACGCGGTTCTCGTCGCCTCCGTCGCTGACGTCCCCGTACCCGCGTAACCCGCCGGACGCACCGGCGAACGGTGTGACGCGCGCCTGCTCACGAAAGGCAACTCATGCCCAACCATCGGCCCGATAATGCCACCTCCGCGAGCAAGGATGATCTGCGAGAACTGCTCGACGCCATCCGCGAAGCCGTGTCCGCGGAGAATCTCGCCTGCTATCTGGATGGCATGAACGACACGCGCCGCGATGCCGAGGCCGCCCTCAATCGCGCGTTGAAGTTGGCCAGGAATCTGGCGCGCTCCCGCAACGCGGCAGTGAAGGCGGCGAAACGCTCGCAGGGCACTGCCCAGACAGGCTGACCCGGCGCGGCGCACCCCCGACCTGCCGCCGGCCAGCGCAACCGAGCCCCGGGAACAAGGCGTCGCCAATCCAGACGCCGTATGCACGCCTGCGGCCACACCGTCGGATGAATAACCCCGCCGGACCGCGGCGCTTCAGGCGGTTCCTCCTCGTCACTTGCCAAGCCCCACCTGCGTTCTGCGCTACCACGAGGTCGGCACAGATCCAGCCGACGGTGTGCACAGAACACCCGGTGAGTGAGGAGAAACATGCACCCGATCGAAGTCGAGACCGAAGAAGAATTCGCCGCCGTTGCCCACCTGCGCGGCTGGTGCCATTTCGGCGACCTGTGTGCGATCTGCCGGGCCGAGAGGCCGTTGTTCGCGGCTACCCACGAGGCACGCGTGTCTCCGGAGACCGGCGGCCGTCCGGGTTCTCCCGCCACGTTCGTTGGCCGCTAAACCCATTTTTGGTCCACCAGAACAAAATTCCGCCTCCGTCGAGGTATCGATTCCAGTGAGGGAGATCAGGAAATGACGACCACGAGCGACTCTGCCGTGACCAGCATCCGCACGGCGACAACGGCCGAGCTACAGCAGGGCCACGAGCGCGAGACCTACGAGAAGTACCGCACCCAGGTCCGGGATCGTGCCATCAAAGGCTTTCACGACGGCGAGTGGCAGTTGGACAGGCTTAACGCCTCGTTGCGCAAGCTCGGTTTGGAGCCATTCGAGACCAAACTCGTCAGTCGTAGCGCGCTCACCCTCGAACTGGGACTGACCGTCGAAACCGGCGACACCAGCGCCGCCCTGCAGGCGATGGCTCGGCTTCAGACCGCGGAAGGCCGCGCCGTCCTGCGCAACGCGCTCGCCGACGCCATCCAGACCTTGAACTCGAACCAGCCTCTCCCGATCGTTCCCAGCCAGATCACCTACGCGTCCATCGGGAACATCAGGACACGGGAGATTTGACATGGCCGACTACCGGGCGATGGCCGCAGAATGCCGAGCCAAAGCCGCCGATGCTCAAGGGCAACGGGCAGTTCAGCTCCGTGATTGCGCACGCACCTTCATGCGACTGGCCCTGCGGCAAGCGTTGGCCGACCACAGTCAACAGGTCGGACGCAGGCAGGTCACCGCAGCCAGCTTCCGCGAGCATCTGCGCGCCACCCGCGCCTGCCCCTGAACTCGACACACCGTCCCGGCCTGCACAGGGCCCGAGCGTGCCGGGCACCCCAGCCACCTGCTCACCGCACCACCGACGTCGAAGGGTGTTCGCGATGACGATCGACAACAGCCAGCTGTACACCGACATCACTGCGCAACGCGGCCGGCTCGCCGAGTTCCGGACACAGGTCCGCGACGAGGTTATCAGCCAGTATCTTTCTGGTCCCTGGTGCCTGGAGGGAACCCAGCAAGTACTCCACGACCTCGCGCTCCCGCCGATCGCGATGTCGTTCAAGGGCACGGCGACGATGAGGCTCAGCATCACCGGTGTGAAGGACGCGGCCAGTCTCGGCGAAGCCGAAGCTCGCGTGATCGCGGCCCTGTCTGCCGTGTGCGCGGACGCCGGGATCACCTGGACACTCGACGAGGTCGACCCTCATCTCAACGGCGCACCAGTCGATAACCGGTCCGAGACCATACCTGTTTCCCGCTCTGGTCAGGGTGATTCGTCGGACTGATCCCGCCTGCTCCTCGCTGCGAAAAGATCGGGGGCGGGGTAGGTGGGTTCGGGCCGGGGCTGTCGATCCGCTTGAAGCGTCTCAGGTGAGGGCGGGGATGACGATGAACCCGGCCGAAAAACGCGACCGGAACCCCCGCCATCTCCGCCCTCACCTGAGATGAGCTCCGCAGATCGACAGCCCCCTCGGGCCGAACCGCTCGAAGACGTTTCGAGCAGAAAGGGACCTGGAGCGGTTGTCGGTGGACTTGAAAAAAGCCATCTGCAAGGGAGTTCTCGCCATGGCTGGAGACCGTCATCACCGTCATCGGCCAATTTGGTTGCCGACCCCGAACTGAAGTTCACTCCGTCCGGCGCGGCGGTCGCGAACTTCACTGCCGCCTCGACCCCGCGCACCCTGGACCGCCAGTCCGGCAAATGGTGCGACGGCGACTCCCTCTTCCTGCGCTGCGCGCTCTGGCGCCAGGCTGGCGAGAACGTCGCCGAGTCCCTGACCCGCGGCGCGCGGGTCATCGTGCAAGGTCGCCTCAAGCAGCGGTCCTTCGAGACCAAAGAAGGCGAGAAGCGCACCGTCGTCGAACTCGAGGTCGACGAGATCGGCCCGTCGCTGCGCTACGCCACCGCGAAGGTCACCGAGGTCACCCGCAGCAAGGGCAACAGCGGCAGCGGCGAACCGGCCGCCGAACCGTGGGGCTCGGCTCCCCCGGCCGGTGGCGGCGGCTTCAGCGACGTGCCCCCGTTCTGATCTGCCCGATGAGTCTCAGTGAGAGCCCGCTGCGCGACCACGCCGGCGGGCCCTCACTGGTCCACCACACCAGCTTCTCCGTATCCGCAGCACACGCGACCAAGCATTAGGAGATCAGTACCGTGACGTCCACATCCGCCTCCACCGAAACGTCCGAACCGACCCAGGCAGAACTGGCCGCGCTTCGCACAGTGCTGCGCGCCGTGACCGACGCGAACGACGCGCTCCGCGACCGCGTTCGCGAGCGCGCGCTCCAGGGC
>Ga0196958_10000436_pt1 | contig 13574 bp, 13 predicted proteins | sample S1v_10metaG_FD_148654 | JGI IMG/M metagenome (GOLD analysis project Ga0196958, IMG submission 148654) | Soil microbial communities from Anza Borrego desert, Southern California, United States - S1+v_10 | ecosystem: Environmental > Terrestrial > Soil > Desert | place: USA: California | collected...
GTCGATGAGGCCGGCGGGGATGTCGGTCAGCGTCATGGTGTCTCCCGGATTCTCGAGCGGCGTCGCAGCATCGGTCACGTCCGGAGGGCGAGCACCGAGCGCACCGGCCGGTCGGCCCAGCCGAGGACGGCCTCGGCGAAGGGGGCGGCGCGCTCCTCCCGACCGCCGCGCCCGAAGCAGTCGGCCACCTTGTCCCGCAGCTCGTCGTCGGTGAGCGGGCTCTCGGCGCTGCCGCGCAGCACGTGGGTCCGCCGGTTCAGGCACCGCCCGTCGGCCAGGTGCAGCGTGAGATCGGCCCAGCGCGGGAACGCCGGGCCGTCGTCCTCCTCGGCGGTCACGCGGGGCAGGAACCGCTGGATCTCGGGGCGGCGCACCCGCTCGTCGTCGAAGGTGCGCAGCGTGACCTCGCCGTCGAGCAGGGCCGCGGCGACGGCGAACTGCATGCTGAACTTCGCCTCCAGCCCGGTGGTCGGCCGGTCGTGCAGGAGCGGGGCCAACCCGCCGTGGTTGGCCCGTACCACGACCAGGTCGACGTCGGCCGGCGCGAGCGAGTGCTCGGCGCGCAGGTCCAGGAGGGTGTCGATGGTCCGGTGGGTGGCGTAGCAGAGCGGGTACTTCTTCACGTCGATCCCGCTCGAGACCAGCTCGCCCGGGGCGTGCCCGAGCCCGGAGAGCTCGGTGTCGAGCGCCTCGGCGAGGTCCGGGCTCGAGTGCGTGCGCAGGAATCCGCCGGTGCCACCGTCGAGCGCCTCGGGCGAGGCGGTCATCCCCGCGACGGCCAGCGCGACCGACCGGAGCGCGGCCGCGCCGCAGGCACCGGCCTGGAACGACTTGGCCATCGTGCCGAAGTTCTGGCGGGTGCCGGCGGCCTGCGCCACCGCCAGGCCCAGCGCGTCCCGGACCGCCCCGCGGTCCAGCCCTGCCAGGTGCGCGGCCGCGGCCGTCGCGCCCAGCAGGCCGATCGTGCTGGTCGAGTGCCAGCCGCGGGCGTAGTGGTCGAGCGCGACCGCCTTCGCCAGCTTGCACATCACCTCGAAGCCGACGGCGTAGGCCGCGCTCAGCCGCCGGCCGTCGGCCCCCGTGGCCTCGGCCGCGGCCACCAGGGCCGGCAGCACGGCGATGCTCGGGTGGCCCCGTAGCGGGCTGGTCACGTCGTCGTAGTCCAGGACGTGCCCGACGGCGCCGTTGACCAGCGCGGCGTGCTCGGTGCTCGCGGAGCCGCCGCCGGCCCAGAGGCTGGCGGGGCCCGTCGATCCGCTGACGTAGCCGGTGAGCACCTCGTGCACCGGGGTCCCGGTGGCGGCGACGGTGACCGCGACCGTGTCGAGGAAGGCGCGGGCGACGGTGTGCACCGTCTCCTCGGTCGTGTCCGCCGGGTCCACCGAGACGACGTAGTCGGCGATCCGCGTGCTCGCGGGCACCGTGCCGCTCACGTCAGCACCCCCTCCGCCTCGAGCCGGGCGATCTCGTCGTCGTCGAGCCCGAGCACCTCCCGGCAGATCTCGCGGGTGTGCTGGCCGAGCAACGGCGCCGGGCGGGTGAGCGTCACCGGTGTGCCGGTCAGGTGGAACGGCGGCGCGTTGTACAGCGTCTCCCCCATCTCCGGGTGCTCGAGCCGGACCCAGTGCCCGCGGGCGCGCAGCTGCGGATCACGCTCGACCACGTCCGCGGCGTCCTGCACGACGCCGGCCGGCACCCCGGCGGCCTGCAGGCGGGCGCACAGGTCGTGGGCGTCCCGGTCGGCGGTGGCCGCGGCGACCACCTCGTCGAGGGCTTCCCGGTCGCGGTGCCGGGCCGCCTCGGTCGCCCACTCCTGCGGGCAGGACCCGGCCGGGAGGCCGAGCACCGACCGCAGTGCCGGCCACTGCCGGTCGTCGGTCACCGAGATCGCCGCCCACCGGTCCTCGCCCGCGCAGCGGTACAGGCCGTGCGGCGCGTACCGCAGGTGGCCGTTGCCCAGGGGCTGCGGGTCCCGGCCGTTGACGGTGGCCTCGAGGAACGCCGGGCCGAGGACGGCGATCGTCGGCTCGGTCTGGGCGATGTCGAGGTACTGGCCGCGACCGGTGCGGCGGGCGTGCCGCAGCGCGGCGAGCACCGCGAACGCCGAGTGGCACGGGTTCGGGATGTGGTCGGGGTAGTTGGTGCCGGTCCCCGCGGGCTCGCGACCCGGAAGGCCGCTGAGGTGGTGGATGCCGACGAGGGCCCCGATGGTCAGCCCGTAGCCCAGGAAGTCCCGCTCCGGACCGCTGTCACCGGACATGGACATGGCGAGGTACACCGCCCGCGGGTTGATCTCCCGCACGTCGTCGTAGCCCAGCCCGAACGAGGCCATGGTGCCCGGGGTGAAGTTGTTGGCCACGACGTCGCTCACCGCGACGATCTCCCGGGCCAGCGCCCGTCCCTGCGCGGTCTTCAGGTTGATGGCGATGCTGCGCTTGCTGGAGTTCCGGTCGGCGAAGTACCCGCTGCGGTTGACGCCCCTGATGCCGTCCTTGAAGGGGGGCGACAGCCGGATCCCGTCCACCTTCGCGCTGCTCTCGATCTTGATGACGTCGGCCCCGTGGTCGGCGAGCATCTTGGTCGTGTACGAACCGGCGCCTACCCAGGTGAAGTCCGCGATCCGGACACCGCTCAGCGGGAGCTGCCCCATCAGATGACGCCTGCCTTCCTCAGCCCGACCACGCGCTCGGTGGAGTAGCCCAGTTCCCGCAGCACGTCATCGGTGTGCTCGCCCAGGTGCGGGGCCCGGGACTTCAGCCGCCACGGTGTCTCGGACAGCACGTAGGGCGCGCCCGGCATCACCGCGGGCCGCCCGTCCGGCCCCTCGACGGAGACGAAGTAGTCGCGATGGCGCAGCTGCGCGCTCCGGAGGATGTCGCTGGGGCGGGCGACCGGGCACAGCGGCACCCGCCACTTCTGCGCGTCGCGGTACAACTCGGCCTTCGTCCGGCCCCGGGCGAAGGGCAGGAAGACCTCCGCGAACAGCTCGCGGTTCTCCTCGGCCTCCACGAACTCGCGCTCGCCCCACTGCTCGCCGCGCAGCTCGTCCACGCGCGGGACGTCCTCGCCGGCGAGCCAGTCGACCAGGTTCGGCCAGAAGCGGTTCCCGCCGATGCCGCCGGCGAGCAGGTAGACGTAGCCGTCCGCGCAGCGGAAGACCCCCGCCCCGGCGCGCCACTGCCGGCCACCGGTCCGCCGGCGGATGCGCCCCTCGAGGTCGCGGAACTGCGCGGCGTTCTCCAGGCCCATCACCACCGACTCCTGCACCGAGACGTCGACGTGCTGGCCCCGCCCGGTCGTCTCGGCGGCGGTGACGGCGAGCAGCGAGGCGACGGCGCCGAAGAGGTTGCCGGCGGCGTAGGCCTGCTGCTGACCGGCCTGGACCGGCGGGCCGTCGGCGTACCCACCGAGGTAGAGCAAGCCGCCCATGGCCAGGCAGACCAGGTCGCTGGCCTCGTGGTGCGCGTAGGGCCCGGTCTGCCCGAACGGCGTGATGCTGGTCGTCACCAGGGCCGGGTTGATCGAGGACAGCTCCGCGTGCCCGACGCCGCGGGCGGCCATCCGGCCGGGGCTGTCGGTCTCCAGGAGCAGCGCGGCCCCGGCGGCGAGGTCGCGCAGCACCTGCCGGCCGTCGGGGTGCTCGAGGTCGAGCCGCAGGCTGCGCTTGCTGGTGTTCTGGTAGAGGAACGCCAGGCTGCGCTCGAGGCCGGGCCGGTCGCCGGCGAACGGCGGCTGGTGGCGCAGGGCCGAACCCCCGAGCGGCTCGACGAGCACGACATCGGCCCCGAGCTCGGCGAACAGCTTGCCGCAGTAGTTGCCCAGCGGCCCGGACAGGTCGAGGACCCGCAGTCCGGCGAGCGCGCCCTCGGTCACGGGTGCTCCGGGGTGAACCGTGGGACGGTGACCTCCTCGTTCACCGGGTCGAACACGACCCGCACCCGGTCCCCGACCTTGACCTGCCCGGGCGGGACACCGACGACGTTGCTGAACATCCGCGGGCCCTCGTCGAGCTGGACGAGCGAGACGTTGTAGGGGACGTCGTCGGCGAAGGCCGGGTGGTAGACCTGGTGGAAGACGATCGAGGAGTACACCTCGCCCCGGCCGCTCACCGGCACCCACTCGTGCCCGGCCTCCAGGCACTCGGGGCACACGTGGCTGATCGGGTAGCGGAGGTGCCCGCACCGGGCGCACCGCTGGAGCAGCAGCTGCTCGCGGCGCGTGCCCTCCCAGAACGGCCGGTTCTCGTCGCTGATCTCCGGCAGCGGCTTGCTGTGGTCGCTCATGCCGACACCCCGCCCTTCGTCAGGACCATCGCGTTGGAGCAGTTCAAGGTCATGCCGCGGCCGGTGACCAGGCAGGTCTCGGCGCCCTGGACCTGGCGCTCGCCGCCCTGGCCGCGCAGCTGCCGCACACCCTCGACGATGTGCAGCCAGCCCTCCATGTAGGACTCGGACAGGTTGCCGCCCGCGGTGTTCACCGGCAGCTCACCGCCCAGCTGGATGCGCCCGCCCTCCACGAAGGGGCCGGACTCGCCGGGCGCGCAGAAGCCGGCGTGCTCCAGCCAGAGCAGCACGCTGATGGTGAAGTTGTCGTAGAGCTGGGCGACGTCGATGTCCTGCGGGCCCATGCCGGCCATGGCGTACGCCCGGTCCAGGGCCTGCTTCTGGTGCGGGACGTACCACCAGTCCTCCCGTTCGAGGGTGCGGGTGGTGTAGGCCTGGCCCATCCCGGAGATCAGCACCGGGGGCTGTGCGGCGTCCTGCGCCCGCTCCGCGGAGGTGACGATGACGCAGACGCCGCCGTCGCTGATCAGGCAGCAGTCGAGCAGGTGCAGCGGCTCGACGATGAACCGGGACGCCTGGTGGTCGGCGACCGTGATCGGCTCCCGCATCACCGCGTTCGGGTTCATCGAGGCGTGCCGACGGCAGGCGACGGCCACCTCGGCCAGCTGTGCGCTGGTGGTGCCGTACAGGGCCATGTGCCGGCTGGCGGCGACCGCCGAGTTCGCGGCCGCACCCATCATCCCCCAGATGCCCCAGGAGTCGCCCCAGCCGGAGGCCCGGCTGAACCGGGACCCCCCGGTCTTGGCGGCGTCGCCGAAGACGCAGGCGACCGTGGACGCCTGCCCCGACGCGACCGCCGTCGCCGCCATCTGGACGAGGGCTCCGGCGGTGCCGCCGCCCATCGACATGCTGCCGGTGAAGGCCGGGTCGATGCCCAGCGCCTCACCGACGCGCAGGTAGTTCAGCGGCCCTTCCGGCGCCGTGGTCCCGGGGAAGGTCAGCAGGCCGTCGACGTCGCGCTTGTCGAGGCCGGCGTCGTCGAGCGCGGCCTTGAAGGCGTCCACCGCGAGGGACAGCTGGGTCGAGCCCGGCAGCCGCCCCTGCGGCGTGGCACCGACACCGACGATCGCGGTGCGGTCCTTGAGTGAACGCATGCGTGCGGCCTCTTTCCTGAGCATGTCCGTCGTCATCAGCGCCCGCGGTACTCGGGCGGGCGCTTCTCCTGGAAGGCCCGTCGTCCCTCGATGCGGTCCTCGGTGTCGCGCAGCAGGCCCCAGACGTAGTTCTCGAAGCGCACCGCGGTGTCCAGCGGCATGTCGGCGCCCTGCTGCACCAGCCGCTTGACGGCGCGCACCGACAGCGGCGCGTTGGCCGCGATCCGCGCGGCGATCTCCCGCGCCCGGGGCAGCAGCGCGTCGGGGGCGCAGACCTCGCTGACCAGCCCCACCCGCCAGGCCTCGGCGGCGTCGATGCGGTCGCCGGTGAGCAGCATCTGCATGGCGACCGACGAGCTGATCATCCGCGGCAGCCGCTGCGTGCCGCCGGCGCCGGGGATGCTCCCCACGCGCACCTCGGAGAGCCCGAACGACGCGGTCTCCGAGGCGATCCGCACGTCGCAGGCGAGCGCGATCTCCAGCCCGCCGCCCACCGCCACCCCGTTGACCGCGCAGACGAGCGGCTTGTCGGTCTGCAGGGTCGCCAGCAGGTGGTCCGACTGGGCCTGGCCGAAGGCCCGCTGCGCGTAGGACTCCGGCGGCGGCGGTGTCTTCTTCAGGTCCGACCCGACGCAGAAGGCCCGCTCGCCGCTGCCGGTGACCACGGCGACCCGGATCTCGTCGTCCTCGTGGACGCGGGTCCAGACCGCGCGCAGCTCCTCCCGCGTCTCCGGGTCGATGGCGTTGAGCGCCTCCGGCCGGTTCAGGACGATCTCGGCGATGCGGTCCTGCACCGTGACGTCGATGGTCATGTGGTGGTCCAGCCTCTCTTGCGGCCATGGCGTCGAGCCCCCGGCGCGCCCCTCGTCACGGCACGAGCGCCCGGATGGCCTCGAGCTCGCGGTCGGTGTGCTCGGCGGTCCGCAGGACGACGTCGTCGAAGCCCAGGTCCTGCAGCCGGGCCAGGCGGTCGCGGGCCTGCCGTGGGCCGCACCGCAGGGAGAACGGCTCTCCCTCGGCCGGCGGCTCCTCGGCGCCGTCCAGATCGACGTGGATGTTGGTGACCACCGCCCGGCGCCCGCCCGCCGCCCGGTAGCGCTCGATCCCCTCGGCGAGACGGCCGCCCTTGGCCGCCGAGCAGATCCACCCGTCGAACTCCTCGGCCGCCCGGCGGATCCAACGCTCGCCCGACCAGGACCCGATGAGCACCCGCGGTCCACCGGCCGTGGCCGGCCAGGGGGTGAGGTCGACATCGGGCACGGGGTCGCCCCGGACGACGCTGCGCAGCAGGTCGACCGACCGGCCGAAGGTGGCGAACCGCTCCTCGTAGGAGGCGCCGCACGCCAGGAAGTCGTTCCGCGTGGAGCCGGCACCGACGCCGAGGGAGAGCCGGTCACCGCAGATCAGGTGGGTCGTCAGCACCCGGTGGGCGAGCTCGACCGGCTGGCGGATGCCCAGCTGGAGGACGCAGGTACCGAGCTCCAGCCGCTCGGTGACGGTGCCGGCGACCGCGAGCGCGGTGAGCGGGTCGGGCAGGATGTAGCCCCGGTTGAGCGCGTCGAACACCCACGCGCCGTCGTACCCGGTGCGTTCGATCCGGCGCGCCCCGTCCGCCAGGCCGGTCGCCCCGAGGGGCCGACCGTCCGGCTCGGTGGCCGGCAGGATCATCCCGACCCGCATCGCACGTTCCTCCCTTCCGACGGTCCCGCGCGCCGCTCAGCCCGGGATGATGTCCAGCAGCGGCTCGTACCGCGCCCGGTAGTCCTGGATGTCCGCGCGCACCTCGTCCGTGGTGATCGGGTTGAGGATGTAGCCGTTCTCCTCGGCGAAGGCGGCGAACTCGTCGGAGGCGACGACCTCCTCGGAGGCCGACACCAGCGTGTCGAGCACCTCGGGGGGCAGGCCGTTCGGCGCGATCGCGTAGTAGGAGACCGGGAGCGCCGCGTCCGCGTACCCCGCGTCGGCCGTCGTCTGCGCCTCGGGGAACGCGAAGTAGGGCTCGTCGTAGAAGACGCCGAGGACGCGCAGCTCCCCGGCCTCGACCTGACCCTGGACGCTCGGCGCGTAGCCGGCGTTCGCCTCGACCTCGCCGCTGAGCAGGGCCACGAGCGCCTCACCGCCGCCGCCGGTGAAGGGCACGCTCGTGAGGTCGATGCCCGCCGCCCGGTTCAGCTGCTGCACGTTGAGATCGGGGGTGGTCCCGGCACCGGAGACCGAGACACGCAGCGATCCGGGGTTGGCCCGGGCCTCCTGGACCAGTTCCTCCAGGGTCTGCCACGGTGCGTCGGCCCGGACGGTGAGGACCGTGGGCAGGTCGGCGAGCTTGATCAGCGGCTGGTAGTCGTCGGCCGTGTCGTAGGGCAGGTTGCCGCCCATGAGCAGCGGTTGCAGGCCGACGGCGCTGCTGGTGGTCATCCCGATGGTGTAGCCGTCCGGCTCGGCGGTGATGATCTGTCCGCTGCCGATGGTGGCCGATGCACCCGGACGGTTCTCGACGATCACGGGCGAGCCGAGCGCCTCCTCCAGACCGGACGCGTGCTGCCGGCCGATCGGGTCCGTGGAGCCACCGGTGTCGTACGGGATGATGTAGGTGATCTCCCGCGTCGGGTAGTCGCTCGCCTGACCGCCGGAAGCACCTCCGCTCCCACATCCCGCGAGCAGGAGCGCTCCGGCTGCGGCCGCGACGATGGACATGCGCAGTCGAGTCATAGGTCTCTCCCCTTCGGCCTGCGGTGGCCTCGGTACGGATCTGCGTCGATCTCCGGCGCGGTGCGGACACCGCGCATCGGGGGGTGGAGAGCGGTCCGCACTTCGGACTTTTGTTCGGTATGCGGACCGCGGCCGAGCCTACGAGCGCGACCAGAAACGTGTCAAGGGACGCCCGACGGCGCCGTCAGTCGCAGCGCGCCGACATCCCGCCGTCCACGACGAGCTCGGTGCCGGTCACGAAGCGGGCCTCGTCCGAGGCGAGGAACAGCGCGGCGGCCGCGGTGTCCCGGCCGTCGCCCATGAACCCGAGCGGGATCCGCGCCTGCCGCTGGGCGAGCAGTTTCCCGACATCCCCTCCGGCCCGCTGGCCCGCCAGCCGGGCCTCGACCATCGGCGTGTGCATCTGCCCCGGGACGACGGTGTTCGCGCGGATGCCGTCGGGCGCGTGCTGGACCGCGACCGCCCGCGTGAAGGCGATGACGCCCGCCTTCGACGCCGAGTAGGCGACCTGCGCAGCCCCCGTCCAGCGGATCCCGGAGGTCGACGCGGTGTTGACGATCGCCCCGCGCCCGGCCGCGACCATGAGCGGCAGCACCGCCTTGCAGGTGAGGAACGTGCTCGTCAGGTTGAAGTCCAGCTGCTCGTGCCAGAGCTGCTCGCTCATCTCGACCGCCCCGCCGTGCCGCGAGCCGCCGACGTTGTTCAGCAGCACGTCGGGCGGGCCGAACGCGTCGACGCAGGCCCGCACCATCGCGGCCACCGCCTCGGCGTCGGTCACGTCGCACACGTGCGGCCGGGCCGCGCCACCGCGCTCGGCGACGGCGTCCAGGGTCTCCGCGAGGGCCGCCTCGTCCCGGTCGACGGCGAGCACCCGGGCGCCCTCCTCGGCGAACCGCACGGCCGCCGCCCGGCCGTTGCCCCAGCCGGGGCCGACGCTGCCCGCACCGGTCACGATCGCCACCTTGCCGGCCAGCCGCCCGGTCATCGCGGCACCGACCCGGCGGCGCCGCCCGCGAGCGCCTGCACGACGGCGTCGGTGAACTCGGCGGTGCCGGCCGAGCCGCCGACGTCGCGGGTGGCAACACCCGAGGCGAGCGCCCCGTCCACCGCCCGCTCGATCGCCGCGGCCGCTCCCGCCGCCGCCGCGTCCCCGTGCCGCTCACCCAGCCAGGCCAGCAGCATCGCGGCGGACACGATCATCCCGACCGGGTTGGCGATCCCCTGGCCGGCGATGTCGGGCGCCGAGCCGTGCGCGGCCTGCGCCATGGCGTGCCGGTCGCCTGCGTTCACGCTGCCCGACATCCCGAGCGCGCCGGCGAGCTCCCCGGCGAGGTCGGAGAGGGTGTCGCCGAAGAGGTTCTCGGTGACGACGACGTCGAACCGCTCGGGGTGTCGTACCAGGCGCGCCGCCATCGCGTCGAACAGCACGGTCTCCAACCGCACGCCCGGGTGTTCGCGGGTCGCCGCCTCGCACTCCTGGAGCCACAACCCGAACGCCAGGGTCAGCACGTTGGCCTTGTGCACCAGCGCGACCGACTTGCGCCTGCCCTCGGCGAGCGCGAACGCCAGCCGCACCACGCGGCGCACCGCCGGCCGGCTGAACACCCCGACGACCATCGCCAGGTCCGGCGTCGGCATGAACTCGCCGCTGCCCACCGCCATGTTGCGGTCGGCGTAGAAGCCCTCGCTGTTCTCGCGCACGATCAGCAGGTCCAGCTGCGGTGCACGGGCCGGCACCCCGGGCCGGGTCCGGCTGGGGCGCAGGTTCGCGTACAGCCCGAAGGTGTGCCGCAGCTCGCCGCCGGGCACCCGCTCGCCGCTCGCCCGCCACTCCCGCGGGTACGACTCGCTGTCGTGCGGCCCGGCCAGCCAGCCGTCGCAGCGCTCCAGCTCGGCCTTCGTCGACGCAGGGAGGGCCGCGCCGTGCTCGGCGAGCGCCGCGGCCCCCATCGGCAGGTCCACCCAGGCCACCGGCGCCGCGCCGGCGGCGTCCAGGGCGGCGTCGACCACGCGGCGGGCGGCCGGGACGATCTCCGGGCCGATGCCGTCGCCGAGCAGGCAGCCCAGCCGGTACGTCCGGGTCACCGCACACCTCGGTCGTCGTCGGGGAGGGGCAGGTCGCGCAGCTGCGGGCCGTCGTAGGGGGCGGTGAACGACGGCGGCAGCGGCCCCTTGATGCGGTTCCCGGCCTGCGTCTCCTCCCAGGCGTGGGCCAGGACGCCGACGGAGCGGGCAAGCACGAACAGCCCCCGGGCCAGCTCCGGCGCGAACCCGAGCTCGCAGTACAGCGCGGCGGTGACGCCGTCGACGTTCACCGGGACCGGCCTCCCCCGCCGCTCGCCGAGCTGCCGCTCGACCTCGAGCAGGACCGCGAGGTGCTCGCCGGCCACGGTGCCGGCCTCGACCGCCGACTGCAGCAGCCCGACCAACGGGTCTCGCCGGGGGTCGCGGGTGTGGAAGCGGTGCCCGAACCCCGGCACGTACCCCCGGCCCGCCCGGAACGCGGCCAGCTCCTCGGCGACCGCGTCCGGGAGGGCGGCACCGTCGACGACCCGCGCCCGCAGCCGCTCCAGCACCTGCATGCACTGCTGGCCGGCCCCGCCGTGCACGTCCCCGAGCAGGCCCACCCCGGTGGACACGGCGGAGTTCAGCCCGACCCCGCAGGTCGCCGCCATCCGGGCCGCGGCGATCGACGGCGCCTGCGGGCCGTGGTCGACCGACGAGACGAGGGCCGCCTCCAGCAACCGCGCCTGCGCGGGGGTCGGCAAGTCGCCGCGCAGCAGCAGCCACGCGGTCTCGACGAAGGAGACCCGGCCGACGAGCCGCTGGACCGGATAGCCACGGAACCGGATCACGTCCGGCCCGGTCTCCGAGATCGCGGTCCGCCACCAGTCGGCGGCCTCCTCTGCAGTGCCCGTCACGGTGCTCCTTCCGCCTACAGCTCGTCGATCCGGGGCGCTCACCGCGCCTCCCGGAACCGCGGGGCCACCTCGCGGGCGAACAGCCGCATGCCGCGCAACGCGGTCTCCAGCGGCATACCGGGCCAGTTGGTGCGCAGATGGATCTTGTCGATGCCGAGCGCCGCATAGCGGTCGATCTCACGGGCGCAGTCGTCGGGATCGCCGATGATGAACCGGTCGCCGGCGAGCTCGTCCAGCGGGATCGCGAAGCTCTCCTCGCCGGGCAGCTGCCGGTCCTGTCCCCAGCTGCCGTAGGCGGCGTACTTCTGCCCGAGGTACGGGAACGCCAGCCGCACGGCCTCCTCCCGGGTCTCGGCGCAGAAGACCTCGCGGCTGATCGGGAAGGTCGGTGCGCCCGCGTGCCCGGCCGCGCGCCAGGCGTCCTCGTACAGCCCCACCTGGCGGGCGACGGTCTCGTGGGTGGCGTGCGGGTTGATGTTCCACGGCAGCCCCCACTGCGCCGCCCGGACGACAGCCGCGTCGGCGTTGGCCGCGATCCAGATCGGCGGATGGGGCTTCTGCACCGGCCGCAGCGTGACCGTCTGCTCCGCCAGCGTGAAGTTCAGCCCCTCGGCGGTGACGTGCTCCTCGGTCCACAGCCGCCGCAGGGTCTCGACGAGATCGCGCAGCCGGCGGACCCGGGTGCGGGCATCCACGCCGAAGGCGGCGTACTCCTCGTCCCGGTACCCGAGCGCCAGGCACATGCCCACGCGGCCGCCGGAGAGCACGTCGAGGCTGGCCCAGGTCTCGGCCAGCTCGACCGGGTTCTGCAGGGGGGCCACGATCGTGCTGTACATCCGCATGTTGCCCGTCTCCGGGAGCAGTCGGGCCAGCAGCGGCACGGGCTGGAGCTGCTGGAACGGCGCGGTCAGGTAGTGCTGCCCCATGGTGAAGTGGTCGTAGCCCGCGTCGCGGACCGCGTGCACCCACTCCAGCAGGTCCGCGAACCGCTCCTGCATGTCCTGGTCCCGGGGCTGCTGGGCCAGGCCCAGCAGGTTGACGCCGAACTGCACGGGGTGCTCCTTCGAACGGGGCGTGGTCGCCGCTGCTGCGCCGGTTCACAGGTGCCGGGCCATGCCGCCGTCCACGCCGACGGTCTGGCCGGTGATGTAGGTGTTGCGGGGCGAGCCGAGCAGGAGGGTCACCGGCGCGACCTCGTCGGCGGCGCCGAAGCGGCCGAGGGGGATGTGCTGGTCGGCGAACGCGGTGCGGGCCTGCTCGTCGGGGAAGTTGCGGTCCAGCTGCCGGCTGCGGACCCGGCCGGGCGCGACCGCGTTGACCAGGATCCCGTCGGGTGCGAGCTCGCGGCTGAGCGTCTTCGCCAGCGCGGTCACCCCGGCCTTGCCGACGTTCGAGACCACGTGCCCGGCGCGCGGCTCGGCCGCCGACAGCGCGCTGAGCAGCACGATGCGGCCGGCGTCACCGGCCCGCAACAGCGGCAGCGCGGCCCGGACCAGCCGGACCGTGCTGCGCAGGTTCAGCTCCAGGCCGGCGTCCCACGCGGCGTCGTCGAGGTCGTCGAACCGGCCCCGGACGGCGCCACCGGCGGCGGCGACGACGGTGTCCAGCCCGCCGAGCTCGCGGACGGCGTGGTCGACCAGCGCAGCCGCCGCGCCCGGCACGGTGAGGTCGAGTCGCACCTCGGCGGCCACGCCGTCGGGCACCGGGTGGTCGGCGTCGCGCCCGGCGGCGAGCACCCGCGCGCCCTCGGCGACGAAGCCGGCCGCGATCGCGGCGCCGAGCCCGCCGGTGGCACCGGTGACCAGCACGCGCCGGCCGTCCAGTCGCAGGTCCACGCCGCTACCGCCGCTCGAACTCGGGCGGGCGACGGGCGAAGAACGCCGCGAGCGCCTCGTCGTGGTCGCGGGTCGCGAACATCTCGAGGAACCGTTCGCGCTGCACCCGGCCGGCCTCTTCCGTCGTCAGGTCGAACGCCCGGTTGGCGCAGGCCTTGGTCGCCTCGACGCTGAGCGGTGCCCGCGAGGCGATCCGCTCCGCGAGCGCGACCGCCGCCGGCAGCAGCGCGCCGGGTTCGTGGACGGCGGTCACCAGGCCCCACCGCTCGGCGGTCGCCGCGTCGTAGGCCGCGCCGGTGAGCAGCATCTCCTTGGCCCGGCCCATGCCGATCGTCCGCGGGAGCCGGTACCAGCTGAGGATCAGCCCGACGTTCACCCCGGCGGCCACGAACCGGGCGCTGCGGGCGGCCAGCCGGATGTCGCAGCACAGCGCGAACTCCAGGCCGCCGCCGGCGACGTCACCGTTGATCGCCGCGATCACCGGCATCCGCGTCTCCTCCACGCGGCGCATGGCGGCGCTCAGGCTGTGCGGGTGGTCGGCGTAGGTCTCCTGCTGCTCGCGGGTGACCAGCGTCTGCTGCAGCCGCAGGTCCCCGCCGGCGAGGAAGGCCGATCCCGTGCCGGTGACCACGACGCAGCGCACGTCGGGGTCGGCGTCGAGCAGGTCGACGG
>Ga0196958_10000437_pt1 | contig 13562 bp, 8 predicted proteins | sample S1v_10metaG_FD_148654 | JGI IMG/M metagenome (GOLD analysis project Ga0196958, IMG submission 148654) | Soil microbial communities from Anza Borrego desert, Southern California, United States - S1+v_10 | ecosystem: Environmental > Terrestrial > Soil > Desert | place: USA: California | collected...
GAGAACCTCCCCGAGACCCACCAGTTCCTCAAGCGGGTGCGCAAGGTCGTCGACGACGAGTACCCCGGGCGCGTGCTGCTCGCCGAGGCCAACCAGTGGCCCTCGGACGTCGTCGAGTACTTCGGCGACCCCGAGGTCGGCGGCGACGAGTGCCACATGGCGTTCCACTTCCCGCTGATGCCGCGCATCTTCATGGCCGTCCGCCGCGAGTCCCGCTTCCCGATCTCGGAGATCCTCGCCCAGACGCCGGAGATCCCGGCGAACGCGCAGTGGGGCATCTTCCTGCGCAACCACGACGAGCTCACGCTCGAGATGGTCACCGACGACGAGCGCGACTACATGTACTCCGAGTACGCCAAGGACCCGCGGATGAAGGCCAACATCGGCATCCGCCGGCGCCTGGCCCCGCTGCTCGACAACGACCGCAACCAGCTCGAGCTGTTCACCGCGCTGCTGCTGAGCCTGCCCGGCAGCCCCGTCCTGTACTACGGCGACGAGATCGGGATGGGCGACAACATCTGGCTCGGCGACCGCGACGGCGTGCGCAGCCCGATGCAGTGGACCCCCGACCGCAACGCCGGCTTCTCCACCTGCGACCCGGGGCGGCTCAACCTCCCGGTGATCATGGACCCGGTCTACGGCTACCAGGCGGTCAACGTCGAGGCCCAGTCCAACTCGACGGCGAGCCTGCTGCACTGGAACCGCCGGATGATCGACATCCGCAAGCAGCACCCCGCGTTCGCGCTCGGCACCTTCCACGAGCTCGGCGGATCCAACCCGAGCGTGCTGGCCTACGTGCGTGAACACACCGACGGAGAGGGCACCCGGGACATCGTGCTCTGCGTGAACAACATGTCGCGGTTCCCCCAGCCGGTGGAACTCGACCTCATCGCGTGGAAGGACTGGGTCCCCACGGAGCTCACGGGGGGTGTGCCGTTCCCGGCGATCGGGGAGCTGCCCTACCTGCTCACGCTCCCGGGCCACGGCTTCTACTGGTTCTCGATCCACCCGGCGGAGGAGCGCTGATGCCCGCCACGAGCCCGCCCGACGGCTCCGCCGACCCGCTCGGCGACCTGCACGACGACCTGCTCGCCTGGCTGCCGGGGCAGCGCTGGTTCCCGGCGAAGGGCCGCGAGATCGCCGGCCTGCGCACCGTGGCGCACAGCGTCATCTCCACGCCGGACGAGACGCCGACGGTGGAGCACGCGGTGATCGCCGTGTCGTTCACCGACGCCGGCGGCGGCAGCGGCGAGGAGCAGTACCAGCTGGTGCTCGGCGCCCAGGTCCACCCCCCGGGCGACCTCGAGCACGCGGTCATCGGGCGGCGCCGGTCCGGCCCGGTCGACGAGGTGGTCTACGACGGGCTGGCCGACGGCCGGGTCAGCCGCCTGTTCCTCGCGCTGATCACCGAGAACGCGACGCGGGGCCCGCTGCGCTTCGTCGCCGAGCCGGACACCGAGGCCCCGATCGTCGGGCCCGGCCGCCCGCTGCTCGGCGAGCAGTCGAACAGCTCGGTGATCTACGGCGAGCGCGCGATCCTCAAGCTCTTCCGCCGCGCGACGGTGGGGCTCAACCCCGACCTCGAGCTGCACCGGGCGCTGCGCCGCGAGGGCAGCGGCGAGGTCGCGCCCCTGCTCGGCGCCATCGAGGGCGAGCTGGACGGTGAGGCGATGACCGTCGCCATGCTCCAGGGCTACGCGGCCAACTCCGCCGACGGCTGGTCGATGGCGCTGGCCAGCGTGCGCGACCTGCTCGCCGAGGCCGACCTGCGCGCCGACGAGGTGGGCGGCGACTTCGCCGGCGAGGCGCACCGCATCGGCAAGACCGTGGCCGCCGTGCACCTCGAGCTCGCCCACGCCCTGGGCGTCCGCCCCCTGGACGCCGACGGCGCCCGCGACGTCGAGGCCTGGATGCTCGAGCGGCTCGACCGGGCCGCCGCGGCCGTGTCGGACGTCGCCGAGCAGCGGGACGCGATCGCCGCGGTCCTCGGCGGGGTCACCCAGGCGGGTCCGGCGACGGTGCAGCGCATCCACGGCGACCTGCACCTCGGCCAGGCGCTGCGCACGCCCACCGGCTGGCTGGTCATCGACTTCGAGGGCGAGCCGTCCAAGCCCCTGGCCGACCGCGTGCGACCCGACTCCCCGATCCGCGACGTGGCCGCCATGCTGCGCTCGTTCGACTACGCCGCGTTCCACCAACTCGGCGACTGGGAACAGAACGCGGACGACCCCGATCCGCAGCTGGAGCGCCGCGCGCAGGAGTGGGCCGACCGCAACCGGTCGGCGTTCTGCGACGGCTACGCCGAGGTCGCCGGGACCGATCCCCGGGACACCCCCGAGCTGCTGCGGGCCTACGAGCTGGACAAGGCGGTGTACGAGGTGCTGTACGAGACCCGGAACCGACCGAGCTGGGTGTCCATCCCGCTGCGGTCGATGCGCCGGCTCCTCACCGGCGTGGGGCGGGCCGAGCGGTGACCCGGGCCCGCACCCACACCCCCGCGCCCTCGGACCTCGACGTCCACCTGCTGATGGAGGGCGCGCACCGCGACCCCCACGGCGTGCTCGGTCCGCACCGTGACCCCGAGTCGCCCGGCACCGTGATCGTCCGCGCGCTGCGCCCCGGCGCCGACGCCGTGGACGTGGTCGTCGACGAGGGCCCCACCGCCGGGCGCTACCCGCTGGCCGAGGTGCACGCGGCGGGCGTGTTCGCCGCCGGCGTGCCCGGGCCGCTGCCGCGGTACCGGCTGGCGACCCGCTACACGGACGAGGCCACCGGCGACACCGTCGAGACGGTCGTCGACGACCCGTACCGGTTCTCCCCGGTGCTCGGCCCGGTCGACCTGCACCTCATCGGCGAGGGCCGACACGAGCGCCTGTGGGACGCCCTCGGGGCGCACTTCCGCCGCTGGCCGACCCCGTCGGGCCCCGTCGAGGGCACGTCGTTCACCGTCTGGGCACCGCACGCCCGCGGGGTGCGCGTGATCGGCGACTGGGACGCCGACCACGGCAGTTGGGACGGCGCGTCGACGCCGATGCGCGCGCTCGGCTCGGGCGTCTGGGAGATCTTCCTCCCCGGCGTCACCCCGGGTGCCCGGTACCGCTTCCGGATCCTGACCCCGGACGGCCAGTGGCTGGACAAGGCCGACCCGATGGCGTTCGCCTCCGACCTCCCCCCGGCGCCCGCGTCCGTCGTCACCACGTCGACCCACGAGTGGGCCGACGAGGAGTGGATGCAGCGGCGGGCGGCGTCGTCCCCGCACTCCGAGCCGATGAGCGTCTACGAGCTGCACGCCGGCTCGTGGCGGCAGGGGCTGGACTACCGCGGACTGGCCGACGAGCTGGCCGACTACCTCACCGAGACCGGCTTCACCCACGTCGAGCTGCTGCCCGTGGCCGAGCACCCGTTCGGCGGCTCGTGGGGCTACCAGGTCAGCTCGTACTACGCCCCGTCCTCGCGCTTCGGCACCCCCGACGACTTCCGCTACTTCGTCGACCGGCTGCACCGGGCCGGGATCGGCGTCATCGTCGATTGGGTGCCGGCGCACTTCCCGCGCGACGCGTGGGCGCTGGCGCGCTTCGACGGCACGCCCTGCTACGAGCACGGTGACCCGCGCCGCGGCGAGCAGCTCGACTGGGGCACGCTCGTGTTCGACTTCGGCCGTTCCCAGGTGCGCAACTTCCTCGTCGCCAACGCGCTGTACTGGCTCGAGGAGTTCCACGTCGACGGGCTGCGCGTCGACGCCGTGGCCTCGATGCTCTACCTCGACTACTCCCGCACCGAGTGGACGCCGAACCGCTACGGCGGTCGCGAGAACCTCGAGGCGGTGTCGTTCCTCCAGGAGTTCAACGCCACCGTCTACAAGAACCACCCCAGCGTCGTGACGATCGCCGAGGAGTCGACGGCCTGGCCCGGCGTCACCCGGCCGACCCACCTCGGGGGCCTGGGCTTCGGGTTCAAGTGGAACATGGGCTGGATGCACGACACGCTCGACTACGTCGGGCGCGATCCGATGTACCGCGGCTACCACCACAACCAGATGACGTTCTCGATGACGTACGCGTACAGCGAGAACTACGTGCTGCCGCTGTCGCACGACGAGGTGGTGCACGGCAAGGGCTCGTTGTGGACCCGCCAGCCCGGCGACGACGACCGCAAGGCCGCGGGCGTGCGGGCGCTGTTCGGCTACATGTGGGCGCACCCGGGCAAGCAGCTCGTGTTCATGGGTGGCGAGTTCGGCCAGGTCCGCGAGTGGTCCGAGGAGCGCTCGCTGGACTGGGAGCTGCTCGACGACCCGCGCCACGGGGGCCTGCGCCGCCTGGTGGGCGACCTCAACGCCGCCTACCGCGCGCTGCCCCCGATGTGGCAGCTGGACACCGACCCGGCGGGCTTCTCGTGGATCGACGCCAACGACGCGGGCGGCAACGTCCTGTCGTTCCTGCGCCTCGACCGCGACGGGAACACGGTGGCGTGCCTGGTGAACTTCGCCGGCGTCGACCACCCGAACTACCGCGTCGGGCTGCCGGCGACCGGCCGGTGGCGCGAGGTGATCAACACCGACGCCGAGGTCTACGGCGGGCGCGGGGTCGGCAACTACGGCGCCGTCATCGCCACGTCCCGCCCCTGGCACGGCCGTCCGGCCTCCGCCGAGGTCACGCTGCCGGCGTCCGGCGTGCTGTGGCTGCAGCTCGACGACACGGCGACGGCGACGACCAGCGGCTCCGGCACCGCCCCTGCCGAACCGCACGCGCCACGCTGACCGCCCGGGCATGATGTCGCCCGTGCGGGGAACGCTCGGGCGGGCACTGGTCGTCACGGTCGCCGTGCTCGCGGTGCTGCTCACCTCCGGGTGCGCGTTCCCGGTCAGCGGCCGCGCGGTCGCCGGACCCGAGGTCACCGCGGGCATCGACCCGTCGTTCGTGGAGGGCACCGACGGCGGCGAGGAGGACCGCCTCGCCGCCGCGGTGCTGCGCGACCTCGAGGGCTTCTGGGGCCAGGCCTACCCGCCGCTGGCGGCCGGTCGGGCGTTCCCCCCGCTGCGGGGCTACTACTCGGTGGACCCGCAGCAGCGGGGCGGTGGGTCGGCCGGCGGGGCGGTGCCGTGCCTGCCGGACGTGCAGGACATCGAGGGCACCGCGTTCTACTGCCCGCGCGCGGACGTCATCGCGTGGGACCGCAGGACGCTGCTGCCCCAGCTGCGGCGCGACTTCGGCGACGCGGCGGTGGTCGTCGTCCTGTCCCACGAGTTCGGCCACAGCGTGCAGAGCCGGCTCGACGGCGACGGCACGCTCGCGGCCGCGCCCACGATCCTGCTCGAGGCCCAGGCCGACTGCTACGCGGGCCTGTTCCTGCGCCGCGTGCGCGACGGCGCCCTGCCCGACCTGCGCACCGGCGCCGACGGCGTCGACGGCGCCATGGGCGCGCTCATCACCTTCCGCGACCCGGTGGGCACCTCGCCGCGCAACGCCGACGCGCACGGCAACGCGTTCGACCGGGTCTCGTCGTTCCAGGACGGCTTCGACGGGGAGCCGCGCACCTGCGCGGCCATGGGGCGCGAGCGGGTGTTCACCCAGCAGTCGTTCCGCTCCGCGGCCGACGAGAGCTCCGGGGGCAACCTGGGCCTCGACGAGCTGATCCAGGCGATGCTGCCCGACCTCGACCGCTGGTTCGGCGAGGAGGTGCGCCGGCGCGGCGGTCAGTGGGCGGCGCCCGCCACCGACCGTGGGCCGGCGAGCTGCCCGGGCACCGACGGCGCGGTACAGGGGCCGGTGGCGTGGTGCCCCGATCCGTCCGCGCTGCGCATCGACACCCGCGGACCCCTCGCCGCCGACCACGCCCGCATCGGCGACTACGCCACCGGCACCCTGCTCGCGTCCCGGTTCGGGGTCGCGGCGCTCGCGGCGCTCGGACGCCCCACCACCGGCGCCGAGGGCGGCCGCGCGGCGCTGTGCCTGGCCGGCGCCTACAGCGCCGCCGTCGGCACCGCCGACAGCGCCTTCGGCCTCTCCCCGGGCGACCTCGACGAGTCGGTGACGATGCTGCTCGACGAGGACACGGCCTCGCGCGGCACCGACGGCGTCGCCGCCGCGGGCACCGGCTACGAGCGCATCCGCGTCTTCCGCGCCGGCGTCACCGGCGGCCCCGACGCCTGCCTGCGCGGCGTCTAGGTCGACCCCGCCCGGGTACGTGCCGGGTCAGTACAGCGCCCGGGCCAGGGCGCGGCGGGCGGTGGTCACGCGCTCGTCCTCGACCCCGAACAGCTCGAACAGGCTGAGGAGGTGGGTGCGGGCGCGATCGCGGTCGTCGCCGGCGGTGCGGGCGACCGTGCGCACGAGACGGTCGAAGGCCTCGCTCACCTGCTGGAGGGCGACCTCGGTGTCGGCGGCCGCGATCTGGGCGTCGACGTCGTCGGGTGCGGCGTCGGCGCGGGCGATCGCCGACGGGTCGGCCGACTCGGCGCGGGCCAGGAACCGGACCTGGGCCAGCGCGGCCTGCGCCTCGGCGTTGTTCGGCTCCGCGGCGAGGATCTGCTCGTAGACCTGCTGGGCGCTCGCGTAGTCCCCGCGGTCGAGGGCGTCCTCGGCCGCGACGAACCGCGGGTCCTCCGGCTCCTCGGCGGGCTCGTCGCCGGCCGCGTCGCCGCGGGCCTCGGCCGCCGCGATGCCCGGCATCTGGTCGCGCAGGGCGTCGAGCAGCTGGCCGATCCACTGCCGCAGCTGCGGCTCGGGCTGGGCGCCGGTGAACGACGTGACCGGCTGACCGCCGGCCACCACGACGACGGTCGGGATCGACTGCACGCCGAACGCCTGCGAGATCCGCGGGTTGGCGTCGACGTCGATCTTCGCCAGCACCCAGGCGCCGCGGCCCTCGCCCGCCAGCTTCTCCAGCACCGGCGAGAGCTGCTTGCACGGCCCGCACCACTCGGCCCACAGGTCGACGACGACGGGCACCTGCATCGAGCGCTCGATGACGTCGGCCTGGAAGGACGACTCGGTGACGTCGAGGACCGTGACGGGCGCGGCGCCGTCGGTCGGCGGGGCGCCGGACGCGCCGTCGGGGCGCTGCTGGGGGCCGGACGCGGGCGGCGCCGAGGAGCGGGCCTCGGCGCGGGCCTTCAGGCCGGACAGGTCGACGGCCCCGGCCATCGCGGAGGACAGGGCAGCGGCCTGGGCCGCTTGGCGGGAATCGGGACGTGCCACGTGGCCAAGTCTGCCACCCGGGCCGCGGAGCGCAGCGGAGCCGGACCCATCGAGGGAGCCGCGGAGCGCAGCGGAGCCGGACCCCTCGAGGGAGCCGCGGAGCGCAGCGGAGCCGGACCCCCGACCGCGGACCGCCGCGACTCAGTCCCGCAGGCGCTCCTCGACGCGCGCGACCTTGGCCGCGAGCTGACCCGTGTGACCCGGGCGGATGTCGGCCTTGAGCACGAGCGAGACGCGCGAGCCGTACCGCCCGGCCGCCTCGGTGGCCCGGCGGACCACGTCCATGACCTCGTCCCACTCGCCCTCGACCGAGGTGAACATCGAGGAGGTCTCGTGCGGCAGCCCGGACTCACGCACGACCCGGACGGCGGCGGCGACGGCCTCGGAGACCGACCCGTCCTCGCCCGCCGACCCGTCCACGCCGACGCCGGACGGGGCCACGCTGAAGGCGACGATCACCCCGCCAGCCTGCCACGACCGGGGGCACGGGGCGTCGCCGCTGCTAGGTTCGCGACGCCATGACCGCGTCCGCTCCCCTGCCCTTCGACCCGATCGCGCGGGCCGCCTCGCTGTGGAGCGAGCGGATCGGCGAGCCGCGGGCGATGGCGGCGGTCACGAGCGTCATGCGCGTCCAGCAGATCCTCCAGCAGGCGGTGGACGCCGCGCTGCGCCCGCACGGGCTGACCTTCGCGCGTTACGAGGCGCTGGTGCTGCTGCGGTTCTCGCGGGCGGGGTCGCTGCCCATGCGGATCATGGGTGAGCGGCTGCAGCTGCACCCGACGTCGATCACCAACATCGTCGACCGGCTGGAGGGCTCCGGGCTCGTGGCCCGCCGCCCGCACCCCACCGACGGGCGCACGACGCTCGTGGAGATCACCGAGGCGGGCCGCGAGCGGTGCGCGGCGGCCACGGCGTCGGTGACGGCGGTCGACTTCGGCCTGGTCGGGCTGGACGACGACGAGGTCGAGACGCTCACGAGCCTGCTCGCCCGCGTGCGTCACGCCGCCGGCGACTTCGCCTGAGCGCGGGGCACCTCCAGCACCCCGTCGGCGAGGTGACGGACCTCGTCGACGAGGTCGAGACCCTCGCCCCGGTGGGCGAGCAGCACGACGGTCCGGGCCCGCTCCCCCGGCCGAGCTCCGCCGCGCTCCGTCCCCGCGGCGGCGTCGAGGAGATCGCCGACCAGGGCGTGGGCGGTGGCGGGGTCGAGACCCTCGGTGGGCTCGTCGAGCACGAGCACCGCGGGGTCGACGAGCAGGGCCCGGGCCGCGGCCAGGCGGCGGCGCTCGCCCCCGGAGACCGAGCCCGCGTCGAGCCACGTGTCGAGGCCCGCGGGCAGGGCGTCGAACCACGCACCGAGACGGACCCGGCGCAGCACGGCGACGAGGTCGGCGTCGGCGGCGCCGGGTGCGGCGAAGCGGAGGTTCTCGCGGACCGTGGTGGCGAAGACGTGGTCGTGCTCGCCGACCAGCGCCACCCGGCGGCGCCACGTGTCGCCGGGGAGCTCGGCGGCGTCGATCCCGTCGAGGGTGACCCGGCCGGCCCGCGGGTCGAGCAGGCGCAGCAGCACCGCGGCGAGCGTCGACTTGCCCGATCCCGAGGCGCCGGTGACACCGAGCCGGTGCCCGGCGGGCAGGTCGAGGTCGAGGCCGCGCAGGGCGGGCTCGGTGCCCCAGCCCGCGACGACCCCGCGCAGGTGCAGGTCGGGGCGGGGACCGGGGCGGCGGTCGGTCGGGTGCTCGGGCTCCGACGCGGGCGGCGTCGGCCGCGCCAGGTCCGCGAGGCGGGACCGGGCCCGCCGGCCGCGCACGAGGGCGCCGGCGGCGGCGGGGAGGGCGAGCACGGTCTCGCCCAGCGCCAGCGGGGCGAGCACGGCGACCGCGGCCAGTTCGGGTGACGCGCTGCCCGGGGCGGCGAGGGCGGCGGCCACGACGGCGGCGCCGAGACCGAGCTGGGCCAGCGCCGCGCCGACCGCCGCGCCGGTCGCGTCCCGGCGACGGGCCCGCGCGAGCTCGGCGGCGCGCGCCCGCGGCACGGCCTGCAGGGCCTCGGGACCGCGGGCGGCGAGCTCGTCGCGGGCCGCGTGGGTCTCCACGACCGCGGCGCGCAGCCCGTCGGTGCCCCGCTCGATCGCGGGCCCGGTGCGGCGGGCGACGAGCGCCGCGACCAGGGGCGCGACGACCGCGGCGACCACCAGGCCCGGGGTGACGGCCGCGGCCGCCGCGGGGCTCGCCAGGGCCGCGCCGGCGACGAGCAGCGGCAGGGCGAGGCCCGCGACGACCAGCGGCAGCACCCCGCGCACGAGGCCGTCGAGGCGCACGTCGACGTCGTCGACCACGCGGGCGAGCAGGTGCCCGCGTCGCCCGGCGACCGCGCCGGGGACCCGCCGCGCCAGCGCGGCGACCACGCGGCGGCGCCAGCGCACCACGCGGGCGAGTCCGTCGGCGTGCGCGGCGAGGCGCTCGAGGTAGCGCAGCAGCGGGCGCGCGACCGCGAACGCCCGCACGGCGACGACCGCGATCGACAGCGTCAGCACGGGCGGCTGCGCCGCGGCGCGGGCGATCAGCCACGCCGCCGACGCCGTCAGCGCCGCGCCCGCCAGCGCCGCGCCGGTCCCGAGCACCACCGCGCCCGCCAGCCCGCGCGCCGCTCGGGGTGTCGCAGCGAACGCGCTGTTCGCTGCTTCTAGGCGTCGGAACTCCCCGTTGGCAGGCGGGGTGGCCGGCGCCAACGGGGAGTTCGCGCGCGTAGAAGCAGCGAACGGCGCGTTCGCTCCACCCGGGGCCGGCGCCGCCAGGTCGACGACACGGTCGGCTGCGGCGCGCAGGGCCTCGCGGTGGGCCACGGCGACGACGAGGGCCCCGGCGCGGGCGAGGGCCCGGAGCTCGGCCACCACGGCCCGCTCGGTGTCGGCGTCGAGGTGGGCGGTGGGCTCGTCGAGCAGGACGACGGTGTCGGCGGGGTCGGCGAGCGCCTCGCCGAGCACCCGGGCGAGGGCGAGCCGGCGCTGCTGTCCCGCGGACAGGGACGCGCCCGCCTCGGCCAACGGCGCGCTCGGCGCCAGGTCCAGCCCGAGGCGCGGCAGCAGCGCCGGGGGCGCGCCGGCCAGCGCCTCGCCGACCGTCGCCGCGTGCGGGAGCTGCGGGTGCTGGCCGAGCACGACCACGCGCCCGCCCACCTCGATGGCCCCCGTCGCGGTGGCCGCGTCGTCCAGCGTGCCGGCCAGGGCCCGCAGCAGGGTCGTCTTGCCCACGCCCGAGGGCCCGGCGACGACGAGCAGCTCGCCGCCGGCCGCGTCGAGGGCCGCCAGAGACGGGGTCGCGTCGCGACGACCGGGGTGGCGCACGAGCAGGTCGCGCACCCGTAGCCGCGCCGGTCCCGGCGTCCCGGCCCGGGCCACCGCGTCGGCCGCCGGGCGGGCGAGCAGCGCGTCGCGCTCGTCGAGCACCGTCGTCGCGCGGGCCGTGTCGTGGAACCGCGCCCCGGCCTCGCGCACGGGCCGGTGGGCCTCCCCGGCGAGCAGGATCGCGACGAGTGCCGGGTAGAGCGCGAGCGAGCCCTCGACCAGGCGCACACCGGCCCCCACGGCGACGAGGCCGACCGACAGCGTCCCGAGCAGCTCGAGCGCGGTGGAGGACAGGAACGCCACGCGCAGCACGCGGGCCGACGCCTGCCGGTGTCGTTCACCGAGATCGCCGACCGCCGCCACCGCGCGCTCGCCGCGCCCGAACAGGCGCAGCGTGGCGAGCCCGGCGACGGTGTCGAGGAAGTGGCCCGCCAGGCGCTCCCCCGCCGCCCACTCGCGACGCGCCCGGGCCTGCGCCGCCCACCCCAGCAGCGCCGCGAACACGGGCACCAACGGCAGGGTCACCGCGACGACGGCCGCCGACGGCAGGTCGTTGACCGCGAGCACCACCAGCACCGCCGGCGGGAGCACCACCGCCAGCACGAGCGCGGGCAGCGTGCCGGTGAACCACCCGCGCAGCGCGTCCACCCCGTGCCCGGCGAGCGACACGACCTCCGGGGCGTCCTCGTGGCCGAGCCGGGCGAGCAGGCGCTCGCGCTCCCGCTCGACCACCTGCTCGCCGGTGCGCGCCGCCAGCCACGGCTCGACCCCCGCGAGCAGGGCCCGCGCGACGACCACGGCGGCGAGCACCGCGAGCGCCCCGGGCGGCACCTCGCCCGGGCCCGTGACCAGCGCGGTCACCACCGTGGCGGCGGCCAGCGCGACCGCCACCGTCCCGGCGGCCTGCGCGACGCCGACGAGCACGAGGCCGGTGACCCCGGGCCACGCGCCGCGGGCCAGGGCCAGCAGGCGGGGGTCGACGGGGCCCTGATGAGGGGTCGAGCTCCGCTCCGACGCCACCCCCGGCGCACCCCCGGAGGTCACGAGGCCAGCCGCTCGCTGGCCACCCGCCGGCGGAACACCCAGTAGGAGAAGGCCTGGTAGGCGACCACCCCGGGCAGCACGAGCACGGCGGCCAGGGTGATCAGCCGCAGCGCGCCCGGGCCCGCGGCGGCGCCCGCGATCGTCAGCGAGGCAGCCGGGTCCAGCGTGCTGGGCAGCACGACCGGCAGGTGGGCGGCGAGGACCGCGACCACCCCGCCGGCGACGGCGAGCGACGCGGCGGCGAACGCCAGCACCTCGCGGCGCGCCGCCACGAGCACGGCCACGACGGCCACCGCGACCAACGCCCCCGCGACGAGCCCCGCCGGCGCGGCGACCGCGACGAGCACCGCGACGAGCACCGCGACGGGCACGAGCGCACCCAGGGCCACCGCCCGCGCGCGCGTGCGCAACGGGCCGGTGGTGCGCAGGCCGAGGAACGTCGCGCCCTGCACCAGGACGACCGCGACGCCCAGGGCCGCACCGAGCAGGGCCGGCGCCGAGACGAGCGGGGCCAGCGAGCGCCCGAGGCCCCCGCCCACCACCTCGCCGTCGGGCCCGAGCGCGAGGCCGGTCGCGAGCACGCCCAGCACCGCACCCCACAGCGCGGCGACGGCCAGCGACGAGCCGGCGAGCACCGCGTCGCAGCCGGCGCGCCAGCGCGCGGTGCCGCCCTTGCCGCGGAACTCCAGCGCCACCCCGCGCGCGGCCAGCGCGAGCAGGATGAGCACGAACGGCAGGTAGAGCCCGCTGAGCAGCGCCGCGTACCAGTCGGGGAACGCCGCGAAGGTGATCCCGATCGCGGCCACGAGCCACACCTCGTTGCCGTCCCACACGGGGCCGATCGTCGTCACGCCGGCGCCGCGCTCGTGGTCGTCGCGGCCGAGCACGCCCGCGAGCACGCCGACGCCGAAGTCGAAGCCCTCGAGCACGAAGAACAGCACCCAGCAGGTGACCGCCAGGGCGAACCAGAGGGTGGGCAGGTCCATCGCGGGGCTCCTGTCAGTAGCTCGGGACGAGGACGCGGTCGGCCTCGTGAGCGCGGTCGGTGCCGTCGGCGCGGTCGGTGCCGCCGGCCTCGTCGGCCTCGTCGCCCTCGTCCTGCGCGGCCGGCGCGGCGTCGTCGCCCGCCGCCCGTGCCACCCGCAGCACCAGGCGTACCCACACCACGGCCAGCACCCCGTAGACCGCGGCGAACCCGGCCAGCGACGCGGCGATCTCGCCGGCCGTGAGCCCGGGCGACACGCCGTCGGCGGTGCGGAACAGCCCGAAGACCAGCCAGGGCTGGCGGGCGCTCTCGGTGAACAGCCAGCCCGCGGTGGCCGCGAGCGCGGGCAGCACGGGGACGGTCCACAGACCGCGCAGCAGCCAGCGGTCGGCCCGCCCGGCGAGCCCGGTGCCCGGGGCCAGGTCGCGCCCGCGGCGCGTGCGCCACAGCACCCACGCGGCGACGGCCGCCGCCAGCATCCCGAAGCCGATCATGAGGCGGAAGCTCCAGTAGGCCACCGGCACCGCCGGCACGTAATCGCCCGGCCCGAACTGCGCGACGTACTGCGCCTGCAGGTCGTCGATGCCCTGCACGGTGGCCGTCGGGTCGCCGGTGACGAGGAACGAGAGCAGCCAGGGCACGTCGAGCGAGAAGAACGGCTCCTTCTCCCCGGGCAGGCCCACGGCGAACAGCGAGAACGGCGCGCCGGCCTGGGTGGCGTAGAGGGCCTCGGCGGCGGCCATCTTCATGGGCTGCACCGTGGCGATGACCTTGCCCAGCAGGTCGCCGGTGCCGGCGACGGCCACGCCGGACACGAGCGTCGTCCACGCCCCGACGCGGGTGAGCAGGCGCCAGCGGCCGTCCGGGTCACCAGCACCCGGAGTCGGTCGAGCTGCGCTGCGCCTCGTCTGCCCCCACGTGCGGTACGCCCCGATCGCGAGCAGCAGCGCCCCGCCGCCGGTGAACGCCCCGGCGATGGTGTGCGGGAAGG
>Ga0196958_10000438_pt1 | contig 13552 bp, 9 predicted proteins | sample S1v_10metaG_FD_148654 | JGI IMG/M metagenome (GOLD analysis project Ga0196958, IMG submission 148654) | Soil microbial communities from Anza Borrego desert, Southern California, United States - S1+v_10 | ecosystem: Environmental > Terrestrial > Soil > Desert | place: USA: California | collected...
ACTCGGGGATGCCGCCACCCGCGGGCGAGGCGCTGCCGTACGCGGCGCGCGCCATCAACGGCTGGACCGGCCGGACACGGTCGAGGAACCACGGTTCGAGTTCCGGTACCTCGACCGTGTTCGCCGGCCGCGCGGTGGACAGGGCCAGCTCGCATTCCGGCCAGTCTTCACCGGTGTGCTGGGTGATCCTCCCGTACCAGGTCACCGCGACGTCCTCACCGCGCACGCGGACGTCGTAGCCGGGTTCCCAGCTCGCGTTCGCGACCACATAGGACAGTTCGAGACCGATTTCGGCGCCGTCCTCCCGGCTCTCCACCTCGACCGTGACCGTCGCGCTGTCCACTTCGGACCTGCCTTGTTTCGCTTCGATCTCCCGGTCCAGCGCCTTGAGGTCGTCACGCAGCCGGGCGAGGCGGATGCCGAGGTCACGGCGCTTCCCCAGCGCCTCGGCCAGTTGCGCGCCGAGCGCCTCGGTGACTTCGGCGACCCGGGGCGGCTCCGCCGTACCCGCCGCCAGCGCCTTCGCAAAACTGCCGCCACTCCGCTTCGCCACCCCGGTCAGCAGGTCGACCTTCGTGGTCTCCGCGGCGACAGCGTCCGCGACCTCGTCGACCACCGCCTGCTCTGCCCGCCGCCGCTCGGTCAGCGCGCGCAGGGAAACGTCCGCGGGGGCGGGATGACGCTCGACGGCGACGTCGACCCCGGCGATGACCGCCGGGCCGGTTCCGGTGACGCGGACCGAATCGGTGTCCAGGTTCCACGGCAGGCCCACGAAGGCGAAGCGCGTTTCCCCGTCCAGGCCCGCCGAGGCCCGCCTCGTGATCCGGGCGTGGTGCGGGTAGACGGTGACGGCGACGATCGGTGCTTCCAGGGTGCTCGGCATGCCCCCGACGTTAGTCTCTTGACACCCGTTCGGGTGGCCGGAAACCTCAGCTGCGTCTTGCCCTTCCGCCCTTTGGGGGTCACGTGAGAGTCGCCAGGCTCGCCGCCTTGTTCACCGCCGTCCTGGTTCTTCCAGCGACCGCCCTGCCCGCCCAAGCCGACGCGCCACCGGCGCCGGTCTTCGAAGACGGCCAGGCGCAACCGGTGTTCGACCCGGCCGACGTCATCCGGGAGAACGTCTGGGTCACCGCGCCGGTCGACAGCGACGGCGACGGCAAGGACGACCTCGTGCACGCCGAGGTCGTGCGGCCCCGCGCGACACAGCAGGGCATGAAGGTCCCGGTCGTCTACCAGGCCAGCCCGTATTACGCGGGCGGCAACGACGTCGCGAACCACAACGTCGACGTCGAGCTGTACGTGCCCGGCGCGAAGCGGCCCGCCGCGGGCCCGCGGATCGCGACCGAGACCGTCGGCCCGAACCCGGCGCCGATCGGCTGGCGGTATCAGGACTACTTCACCGCCCGCGGTTTCGCCGTGGTCTACGGGGAGTCGCTCGGCAGCGGTCAGTCCACCGGCTGCCCGAGCACCGGCGACGTCAACGAGACCATCGGCGCCAAGTCCATTGTGGACTGGCTGAACGGCCGCGCGACGGCCCGTGACGCGGCGGGCAAGGCCGCCGTCGCGGACTGGAGCACCGGCAAGACCGGCATGATGGGCGTCTCCTACAACGGGACGCTGCCCAACGCCGTGGCCAGCACGGGCGTCGAGGGGCTGGAGACGATCGTCCCGATCGCGGCGATCTCCAGCTGGTACGACTACTACCGCAACGACGGCGCCGTCGTCGCGGCCGGCGGTTTCCAGGGCGAAGACGCGGACGTGCTCGCGGATTACGTCTACACGCGCCAGGATCGCGCCGTCTGCCGCCCGCTGATCGACGGCATCGCGGTCGACCAGGACCGGGTGACCGGTGACTACAGCCGCTTCTGGGACGTGCGGAATTACCGCAACGACGTGCACAAGGTGCGCGCTTCGGTGCTCGTGGTGCACGGCCTCGGCGACTGGAACGTCAAGACCGACCAGGGCACCCGGTGGTACGAGATGCTCAAGCGGCACGGTGTCGAGCACAAGATCTGGCTGCACCAGGCCGGGCACGCCGATCCGTACAGCCTTCGCCGCGACGTCTGGCTCGCCACCCTGAACAAGTGGATGTCGCACTACCTCTACGACGTGGACAACGGCATCGAGCGTGAGCCGAAGGCCACCATCCAGCGTGAGGACAAGTCGTGGGTGGACGAGCCGGAGTGGCCGCTGCCCGGCACCCAGGACGTGAAGCTCTACCCGTGGCCCGGTGGTTCCTCGAAGGGCAAGCTCGACACCCGCAACCCCGTTCCGGGCAAGGCCGCCGTCGAGACGCTGGCGGACGACGCGAGCAAGACGATCGAGCAGCTCGCCGCCGCGACGTCGTCGGGCAACCGGCTGTTGTACGCGACCACCGCGGCGAAGCAGCCCGTGCGTCTTTCCGGAACGGTGAAGACGGACCTGTCGCTGTCCTTCGACAAGCCGGCCGCGAACGTGACCGCGGTGCTCCTCGACCGCGCTCCGGACGGGACGGCGAAGGTGATCACCCGGGGCTGGACCGACCCGCAGAACCGGCGCGACCCCGCCCGCACCGAGCCGATCACCCCTGGTGAGAACTTCAAGGTCGAGGTCGAGCTGGTCGCGAAGGACTACCTGCTCGCGGCCGGGCACAAGATCGAGTTCCTGGTGGCCTCCAGCGACCACGACTACACGCTCCGGCCGAAGCCCGGTGCCGGTGTCTCGGTCGAGCTGAACCGGACCTCGCTGGTGCTGCCGGTGGCGGGCGGCAAGCCCGCGCTGCGCGCCGCTTTCGGCTGAGCGAGCCCGCTCCGGATGCCACGTCCCCGCGCGGGACGTGGCATCCCGCGTTTCCGGGTGGAAAACACCTACCCGACCTCGGGCTTGTACGGAAAATGTATTTCTCCCGGCTTTGCTTCGGCCTGTCCGGCTTCCCCACCTGATGGAGGTCTCCATGTCCAGGTTGCGCCGTTTCGCAGTACTCGCCGCGGCCGCCGTCCTGCCCGCGCTGGGCCTGACCCTCGCCGGTACGACGCAGGCGTCGGCCGCCCCGAACTTCCAGGTCCCCTTCAAATGCGGCGTCACGGTCACGGCGGCGACGTTCAGCGGGCACAGCCCGGCGAACTCGGTCGATTTCCAGAAGTCGGGGATCACCGGGATGCCGGTGCTGGCGTCGGCGGGCGGCACCGTCACCCGGGTCGCCAACGAAGGCAGCACGAGCTACGGACGCTGGGTCGAGATCGACCACGGCGGCGGCTGGCGCACCCGCTACGCCCACCTGTCGACACAGTCCGTCTCGGTCGGCCAGGCCGTCAGCCTCGGCAAGCAGATCGGCACGGCGGGAGCGACCGGCGGGGTGACCGGCCCGCACCTGCACTTCGAGCAGCGGCTGAACGGGGTGGCGCAGAAGGCGGTGCTGCACGGGGTCGCGGTGCCGTACTACGGCCACACCAACTTCACCAGCAAGAACGCGTGCGGCGGCAACCCGCACGAAGCCACCGAGGTGTGCGGCAGCGGCTTTTCGGTCGTCGATTCGCAGGGGCTCGCGAACGGTTCGGGAACGGCGTACCTGCTCTACAACGCCTCGACCAAGGCCAACTGCGTCACCACGCTGAAGGCGGTTTCGCTCGGCACCGCGTCGCCGGTGTCGGCGTTCCTCGAAGTCCAGGGTTCCGCTCGCGTGACCGACTCCGGCAGTTTCACCTACTACGCCGGACCGGTGAAGAAGACGGCCGCCTCGACCTGCGTCAAGTGGGGTGGCTCGGTCGGGACGAACGCCTACGAGAGCCCGTTCGAACACTGCGGCTGACCCCGCGGGGCCGGGCACTGTAGACCACCTCACCGACAGGAACGGCGTCCCCGCGCCCCCGTCCCGCGGCGGTTGTCCACAACGGTCCCGGCTGTCCACAGATGTGTCCCGCCCCCACTCAGCGGCCCATTTCCGCCGCAGGGTGGGGGCATGACCACTTCCACCCCGACCGGCAGGACCACGGTCGATCTGACGGATCCGGCGGACCTGCTCGCCGCGATCCCGTACCTCCTCGGCTTCCATCCCGAGGACTCCGTCGTCGTCTTCGGCCTCCGCGGCCCGGGACGCAAGCAACAGGGCCTCGTCATGCGCGTGGACCTGCCACCGCCGGGCTTGGAACTCGACCAGGCGCGTGACCTGGCGATCCGGCTCGCCGTGACCCGTCACACCGGTGCCACCGTGGCGGTGATCGGCGGTGGCACCGCGAACAAGGCGGGACGGCCACCGCGACGCCGGTTCATCCGGCGCCTGGAAGCTTCGCTGACCGAGCACGAGATTTCGCTGAAGCATTCGGTGTGGGCGCCGAGTATCGCCGCCGGCGTGCGCTGGAGCTGTTACCGGGAAAGGATCTGTGGCGGTCTCCTGCCGGATCCGCGAGACTCGGTGGCCGCCGCGGTCGTCACCGGTGCCGGGCAGATCACTCGCGCGAGCCGGGAAGAGGTCGAGCGCCTCTTCGACCCCGTCGCCCCGGAGACGCTCGCCCGACGTGCCGATCTTCTGACCAGGATGGCCGAACCGCCATGGCGAGGTGAAGACCTCGTCGGGGCGGGAGTCGACGAGGTGAACACCGCGCTCGCCCGCACCGACGCCGGCGACCGGACGATCACCGATGAGCAGGCCGTCCGGCTGGCCTGGGCCCTTTCCCTGGTCGAGGTCCGGGGTGCCTGCCTGCTCACCGCGGCCCCCGCGGATTCACCCCTCGCCCGCACGGCGGAGGAGCTCTGGCTCACGCTGGCCCGGGAGCTCCCGGCACCGGAAGCCGCCGAGGCACTGGCGCTGAAGGCACACGCCGCCTACGTCCGCGGCGACCTGGCGACAGCCGGGATCGCCCTGGTCCGGGCCGGTGAAGCCGATCCCGAACACGGGCTGACGAAGTTGCTGACCAGCGCGCTGGACGCGATGGTGGAGCCGTCCGAAGTGGCCAGGGTGGTCCTGCGGCAGCGGGACGAAGGAACTCCCGAGATCCGCCTCAGGCGGTCTGGCGGGACCGGGTGAACGCCCAAGCGTCGGCCACGATGCCGTCGAGGTCGGTGCGCTCGGGCTTCCAGCCGAGTTCGTCGTTCGCCCGCTCGCTGGAGGCCACCAGCACCGACGGGTCGCCCGCCCGGCGCGGCGCGACCGCGGCGGGGATCTCGTGACCGGTGGTGCGGCGGCACGCCTCGATCACCTCGAGCACGGAGAACCCGGTGCCGCTGCCGAGGTTGTAGACGCGGTGCTCGCCGTCGGCCGCGTGGCGCAGGGCCAGCAGGTGCGCGTCGGCGAGGTCGACCACGTGGATGTAGTCGCGGATGGCGGTGCCGTCGGCGGTCGGGTAGTCGTCACCGAAGATCTGGATCCGTTCGCGGTCCCCGGTGGCGACCTGGAGCACGAGGGGGATCAGATGGGTTTCGGTGGCGTGCCGTTCGCCGAAGGAGCCGTAGGCGCCGGCGACGTTGAAGTAGCGCAGGCTGACGGCGGCGATGCCATGGGCGCGCGAGAACGAGGTGATCGCGTGGTCGATGGCCAGCTTCGTCGCGCCGTAGGTGTTGGTCGGCCGCGTCGGCGCCGTCTCCGGGATGGGGGAGGACTCCGGTTCGCCGTAGGTGGCCGCGGTGGAGGAGAACACCAGCCGCTTCGTGCCGTGATCGCGCATTGCTTCCAGCAGGCGAAGCGAGGTCAGGACGTTGCCTTCCCAGTACGTCGCCGGATCCGTCATCGACTCGCCGACCAGCGACTTCGCGGCGAAGTGCAGGACACCGTCGAAGCCGTCGCCGAGAAGGCGCTGAGCGACCTCGGCGGCGTCACCCTCGACGAAGGTGGCGTCGGGGTGCACCGCGTCGGCGTGCCCGGTGGAGAGGTCGTCGACCACGGTGACGTCGTGCCCGGCCTCGATGAGGCGGGCCGCGCAGACACTGCCCACATAACCGGCGCCGCCCGTCACCATCAGCTTCAGGGTCTTGGTCGGTTCGTCGGTCACGTTCGCGCCTTTCTGCTGCGGATGCGGTCGCGGCCCAGTGTCCTCGCCCGCGGGCACTGGGCTCGCCCGGGGGTGCGGGTGCGGTCCACGGAATCCGGCTTCGATGTGTTCGCCCTTGAAACACGCGAGTTCCGTCTCCCCGCACGCGTGTCCCGTGTCTGGACACGCGAATCACGCGGAAGCGGCTTTCGCGGCACGCCTCGGCATCGCGGGGCCACCCTTGGGCTAGAGCTCGTCGCGGCCGGCGCCGTGCGAAGGCACCGCGGTGAACAGTCTGGGGTGACGCAGATCCGCCGCTTCGTACGCGGCTTTCACCGCCCGTCCCACTGTGTCCACATCGGACTCGCGGACCAACGCGATCGCCGAGCCACCGAAGCCGCCGCCGGTCATCCTCGCCCCGAGCGCCCCGGCCTCGCGCGCCGAAGCGACGGCGAGGTCGAGCTCCCGGGTGGAGATCCGGTAGTCGTCGCGCATGCTGACGTGCGAGGCGTCCAGCTGGGGGCCGATCTCGGTGATCCGGCCCGCCCGCAGCAACTCCACGGTGTCGAGGACGCGCTGGTTCTCCGTCACCACGTGGCGCACCAGCGGCACGAGTTCGGACGGCAACCTGTCGAGGGCGGCGTCCAGCCCGGCGACGTCGATGTCCCGCAGCGCCTTCACCTCGAGCAGTTCCGCGGCGCGCTCACAGCCCTTCCGGCGTTCGCCGTAGCCGCCCTCGGCGTGCGAATGCTTCGTCCGGGTGTCCATGATCAGGATCCGGACGCCGGACTCCTCCAACGGGAACGGCACCTGCTCCATTTCACCGGAGCGGACGTCGAGGAACAGCACGTTCGATTCCGTGCAGCACAGGGAAGCGGTCTGGTCGAGCAGGCCGGTCGGCGCACCGACGAAGTCGTTCTCCGAACGCTGCACCCAGCGGGCGACTTCGTGCAGACTCGGCGAATCGGCGCCCGCCCCGGGAGTGATGTCCGCCAGCCCCAGGAGGGCGAGCGCGACCGCGCATTCGAGCGCGTGGGAGGAGGACAGGCCCGCCCCCGAGGGCACGTCCCCCGCGATCGCCACGTCCGCGCCGCCGCCGAAGCCCTGGTCCCGCAGCACCCACGCCACCCCCGCCGGGTACGCGGCCCACCCTTCGACCGAACCGGGCCCCAGATCGGCGATGGTGAGCGAGCCGGATTCCTGGACCCTGCCGTCCGAGCCGAGCGTGGCCACGGTCAGCACGCCGTCCTCGCGCGGGCTCGCCGCGGCGGCGAGCCGGTGCGGGAGGGCGAAGGGCAGCACGAAACCGTCGTTGTAGTCGGTGTGCTCGCCGATCAGGTTCACCCGGCCGGGTGCGGACCAGACTCCCGCCGGAGACCGGCCGTGGAGGGTCCGGAAGGTCTCCGCGGCGTCGGACGCGGCGCTCACCTGGCCTGCGCCAGCACGGCGTGCAACGCCGACACGGGAACCTGTGCGGTGGTGCTCCCGCCGGTGACCTCTATGGTCCCGCCGGGTGCCGCCTTGCCGACCTTGACCCGGCTGCCGGGCACGATGCCGACGAATTTGAGCTCCGTCATCAGCCTCTCGTCCAGCTGCACGTGCTCGGCGATCCGGCGGATCTCGACCTCGCCGCCACCCATCCGGGCGAACTCGTCGAGCCGCACGAGGTCGGCCTCGGCGGGCGGGGCGGGATCACCGTCGCCGAGCTTGTCCAGCCCGGGGATCGGGTTGCCGTAGGGCGAGGTGGTGGGGTGGTCGAGCAGCTTGACCAGCTTGCGCTCGACGGCCTCGCTCATCACGTGTTCCCAGCGGCAGGCCTCGTTGTGAACGTGCTCCCACTCCAGGCCGATGACATCGACCAGGAGGCGCTCGGCCAGGCGATGCTTGCGCATGACCGCGATGGCGAGCTCGCGACCGTGGTCGGTCAGCTGCAGGTGCCTGTCGTCCGCGACCACGACCAGTCCGTCGCGCTCCATCCTGGCGACGGTCTGGCTCACGGTCGGGCCGCTCTGTTGCAGCCGCTCCGCGATCCGGGCCCGCAGCGGGACGACACCTTCTTCTTCGAGCTCGTAGATCGTACGCAAGTACATCTCTGTGGTGTCGATGAGATCGTTCACGCTGTCCCCTTCGTCCGCGTTGCTCATCGTAGTCGCTGGCACCGACAGCGACGCAGGCGTGGGGAGAACAAGTGCCGGGGCGGGAAAAGTCCCCCCAAGCTGGGCGTGGAGTCACGAGTCACGGAAAGATGGGCGGATGCGCCCCATGGTCACCACCGGCGAACTCGCCGCGCAGCTCTCCGGGCCGGAATCGGCACGCTCCGTGATCCTCGATGTCCGCTGGCGGCTCGCCGGCCCGCCCGGTGCCGAGTCCTATCGTGAGGCGCATCTCCCGGGCGCGGTGTACGTCGACCTCGACACGGCGCTCGCCGGGGAGCCGGGTGACGGCGGCCGCCATCCGCTGCCGGACCCGGAGACGCTGCAACGGCACTTGCGGGCGGCCGGGGTTCGCACCGGTCACCCGGTCGTGGTTTACGACGACTCCGACGGTTCGGTCGCGGCCAGGGCGTGGTGGCTGCTGCGCTGGGCCGGGCACACCGAGGTGGCCGTGCTCGACGGCGGGTTCGCCGCCTGGGCCGAGGAGGAGCGCTCGCTCACCAGCGAGGTCCCCTCGCCCGCGAAGGGAGACATCGTCGTGAAGCCCGGCGGCATGCCGGTGCTGGACGCCGACGAGGCCGCCACCCTCGCCAGGGACGGGGTGCTCTTCGACGCGCGGGCACAGCCGAGGTACACGGGGGAGACCGAGCCGATCGACCCGCGCGCCGGGCACATCCCCGGCGCGGTCAACGCCCCCTTCTCCGGGCATCTCGCGGAGGACGGCCGCTGGCGCGAGGCCGCGGAACTGGCCGAGCGGTTCGAAGGACTCGGCGTCACCCCGGAGACCCCGGTCGGTGTCTACTGTGGATCGGGGGTCACCGCCTCGTCCGTCGTGCTCGCGCTCGAGGTCGCCGGACACCCGGCGCCGGCGGCGCTGTACGCGGGTTCGTGGTCGCACTGGTCCCGTGATCCGGAGCGTCCGGTGGCCACCGGGGAGCTGCCCGGCTGACCCGCGGACGGGTCCGGAACGACGCATGAGCCGCGTCCGGGCGCAGGCACTAGAGTTCGGACCATGCGAGCACCGGCCGTCGTATGGGACTCCTCGCTGCTGGGCTACGACCTCGGCGGCGAGCATCCGTTCAATCCGGTGCGGCTCGAACTGACCATCCGGCTCGCCACCGAACTCGGCGTGCTCGACGGGGTCGAACTGCTCGTCCCCGGCCCGGCGGGCGAAGACGAGTTACGCCGTGTGCACCTCGGCGAGTACATCGAGGCCGTCCGGCAGGCGCCGATGACCGGAGCCGATTTCGCGCACGGGCTCGGCACCGAGGACAACCCGGTGTTCTCCGGGATGCACGAGGCCTCCGCGCTGGTCGTCGGCTCGACGTTGCTGGCCGCGCGCAAGATCGCCGAAGGCGAGGCGACCAGGGCGGTGAACATCGCCGGCGGGCTGCACCACGCCATGCCGGGCAAGGCGTCGGGTTTCTGCGTCTACAACGATTGTTCGGTGGCGATCTCGTGGCTGCTGGACCACGGCTTCGACCGCGTCGCCTATGTCGACACCGACGTCCACCACGGCGACGGTGTGCAGGAGGCGTTCTACGACGACCCCCGGGTACTGACCGTTTCCCTGCACCAGCATCCGTTCACGTTGTGGCCGGGCACGGGCTATTCGGCGGAGATCGGCAAGGGCGGGGCCGAAGGCACCGCGGTCAATCTGCCGCTGCCGCCCGGCACTCGCGACGGCGGCTGGCTGCGGGCGTTCGAGGCGGTGGTGCCGTCGCTGCTGGAGCAGTTCCGGCCGCAGCTCCTCGTCACCCAATGCGGCGTCGACTCCCACGAGGAAGACCCGCTGGCGGACCTCTCGCTCTCGGTGGACGGCCATCGGGCCATCTACCGTCGGCTGCGCGAGTTGTCCGAGGCACACGCCGGCGGCCGCTGGCTCGCCGTGGGCGGCGGTGGCTACCAGCTGATCCGGGTGGTGCCGCGGTCGTGGACCCATCTGCTCGCCACCGTGCTCGACCGTGACGTCGACCCGGCGACGACCCTGCCGCCGAACTGGGTCGCGTCGATCTCCCGGGCGGCGCCGAAGGCCGAGATCCCGCCCCGCATGTCCGACGACCGCGACACCGGCTACATCCCGTGGGGAGACGGGGCGGACGAGCCGGTCGACATCGCCATCCGCGACACCCGCCGCGCGATCTTCCCGCTGCACGGCCTCGATCCGGACGATCCGAGGGACTGACATGGCCAGTGAGGACACCCAACGCGACCCCTACGACTTCCCGCGGGAGTGGGAGGCCGACGTCCTGCTCTCCGACGGCGGCACGGTGCACCTGCGCCCGGTGATCCCCAGCGACGCCGACGGGCTCGTCGCCTTCCACGGGCGGTTGTCCGAACGCACCCGGTACTTCCGGTACTTCGGCGCCTATCCGCGGATCCCGCAGCGTGACCTCGAACGATTCTCCGTCGTCGACCACCACGACAGGGTCGCCTTCGTCGCGCTGCTGGGCGACGACATCGTCGCGGTCGGCCGCTACGAACGGCTCGAACGCGGACCGTCGGCCGAGGTCGCGTTCGTCGTCGACGACGCCCATCAGGGCCGCGGGCTCGGGTCGATCCTGCTGGAGCATCTGGCCGCCGCCGCCTCGGAATGCGGGCTTCGCCGCTTCGTCGCCGAAGTGCTCGCCGAGAACGCGGCGATGGTCCGCGTGTTCCGCGACGCGGGCTACCAGGTCAGCCGCGAGATCGAAGAAGGCGTGCTGCACCTGGAGTTCGACATCGACCCGACCGAGGAGTCGCTCGCGGTCGCCCGCTCCCGTGAGCAGGCCGCCGAGGCGCGCAGCGTGCACAACCTGCTGCATCCGAAGTCGGTGGCGGTGATCGGCGCGTCCACCGATCCGACGAAGATCGGTTACGTCGCCCTGACGAACCTGCTCAGCGCCGACTTCGCCGGCACGGTCTACCCGGTCAACCCGGAGCACAAGTCCGTCCGCGGCGTGCGGGCCTATCCGTCCGTCGTGGACATCCCCGAGGACGTCGACCTCGCGCTGGTCGCCGTGCCCGCCGAAGCCGTCGAGTCCGTTTTGGACGGTGCGCTGGCCAAAGGGGTCAAGACCCTCCTGATCGTCTCGGCCGGGTTCGCCGAGGCCGGTCCGCACGGGCTGCACGCCGAACTGAGGCTGGTCGGCGAAGCCAGGGCGCACGGGATGCGGGTCGTCGGCCCGAACGCGCTGGGCGTGCTCAACACCGACGCCTCGGTCCGGCTCAACGCCACCCTCGCGCCCCGGCTGCCCGCGCGCGGCCGCACCGGGTTCTTCTGCCAGTCCGGTGCGCTGGGCACCGCGATCCTCGCCGACGCCGAAGCGCGCGGTCTCGGGCTTTCGACGTTCGTCTCGGCGGGGAACCGGGCCGACGTCTCCGGCAACGACCTGCTCCAGTACTGGGAGACCGATCCGGCGACCGACCTCGTCCTGCTGTATCTGGAATCGTTCGGCAATCCGCGCAAGTTCGGCCGGCTCGCGCGGCGGCTGGCGCGGACGAAGCCGGTGGTGGCGGTGAAATCCGGCAGGCACGCCGTCCGCCCGCAACTCGCCGCGACTTCGGCGGAGGTCGACGAGTCCAGCGTCCAAGCCCTGTTCGAGCAGGCGGGCGTCGTCCGCGTCGACACGCTCGCCCAGCTCTTCGACACCGCGTTGGTCTTCGCGCATCAGCCGTTGCCCGCCGGGCCGCGGGTCGCCATCGTGGGCAACTCCAGCGCCATCGGGCTGCTCGCCGCCGACACCGCGCGGGCGCACGGTCTCCGGCTGAGCGCCGACCCGGTCGACGTCGGGCCGCAGGCGAGTCCGGAGGAATTCGCCGCCGCCGTGCGCGAAGCACTCAACTCCCCGGAGACCGACGCGCTCGTCGTGGTCTTCGTGCCTCCGCTCGCGATTCCGGGTGCGGCCTACGCCCGCGCGCTGCGGGAGGCCGTCGTCGAGATGGACAAGAACAAGCCGATCGTGTCGACCTTCCTCGCCGTCGAGGGGGTGCCGAACGAGCTGGCCGTGTTGTCCGAGGACGGCGTGCCGACGCGGGGTTCGGTCCCGTCGTACCCCAGTCCCGAACGGGCGGTGAACTCGCTCGCGCGGGTCGTGCGCTACGCAGCTTGGCGGCAGCGGCCGCAAGGCAACCTGGTGCGGCCCGCGGGCCTGCATGTCGAGCAGGCGCAGGTGATCGTCGCCGAACTGCTGGCGGGCGAGGACGGCAAGACGACGCTGCTGTCCGACGACGACGTGGTCCGGCTCCTGGGCTGCTACGGGATCGACGTCGTCCCGTTCCGGGTCGCCTCGTCCGCGGACGAGGCGGTGCAGGCGGCAGAGGAGCTGGGCTTCCCGATCGCCCTCAAGGCCGTCGACGAACGCCTGCGCGGCAGGCCGGACCTCGCGGGCGTACGGCTCGATTTGTCCTCTGTGGACGGAGTGCGCCGGGCGTACGCCGATCTGCGCGAAATCTCCCATGACGACGAGGTCTACGTCCAGCGGATGGCGCCGAAGGGGATTTCGTGCGTGGTGGGGCTGCAGGACGATCCGTCGTTCGGCACGCTTGTTTCGTTCGGCCTCTCCGGGCTGGTCAGCACACTGCTGGGGGACAGGGCCTACCGCGCGGTCCCGCTCACCGACGTCGACGCCGCCACGCTGCTGCGCGAGCCGCGGACGTCACCGCTGCTCACCGGATACCGCGGTGACGAACCGGCGGATCTGGCGGCACTCCAGGACATCGTGCTGCGCGTCGCGGCGCTCGCGGAGGACAATCCCGAGGTCCGTTCGATGACGCTCGACCCGATCCTGGCCTCACCCGAGGGCGCTTTCGTCGCCAACGCCCGGATCGTGCTGGGCCCGCCGCCTTCCCGCCCCGACACCGGGCCGCGACGGTTGCGGCCGATCAATGCCCCTGCTTGAGCCCGGGCAGCACGACGTTGAGCACGCCTGGATGCGGAACTAGGCGTACGAAATACCGCATCCAGATGACTGATTGCGGGGTAGGGAAGCTCGTGAGCGTCGTGTGTTCCCTCCGCCGCCAGTTCCCGTTTGAGGACTTTGTGCGTCGCCGTTCGCGGGAGCGTGCCGAGCGTCCGCACGAATCGAGGCCAGACGATCGCCGCCGTCGGCGGCGCACCGCGTCGACGGCCGGTGGAAGATCGCGCAGCTCACCCCGCTCTGACGGTCGCCGCAATGCGTCACCTGGTTGCGGTGCGTGGCCACCGCAACCAGGTGACGAATTGCGGCGTCAGGAGAGGCGTTTCATGCTCGCCCCGGAGAGCACGCCGCCGGAAACGGTGTAGGAACCGGAAAAAAATACGCAGCGAACCGTCGGCCTGGCGCGCCGAAAGATGGACGTGCACGGTGTTCCCGCGCACACCCGTCACGGTGAGGGCGGCCCAGGAAGTCGTCGCGAATCCCTTGACGTAGGAGGCATAAGCGCCGCCTTTCGCCAGCCGTTACCCGCCGAGACCCCACGCGGTGAGGAAATCACGCC
>Ga0196958_10000439_pt1 | contig 13549 bp, 14 predicted proteins | sample S1v_10metaG_FD_148654 | JGI IMG/M metagenome (GOLD analysis project Ga0196958, IMG submission 148654) | Soil microbial communities from Anza Borrego desert, Southern California, United States - S1+v_10 | ecosystem: Environmental > Terrestrial > Soil > Desert | place: USA: California | collected...
CCGCCCGGGCCGTACGGCGTTCGCCACCTACCGGGACCTCGTGGGAGACGACCTCGCCGAGCGTCGACCGTTGCGCAGCCTCGGGCTGCTCCATCCTCGCGACCAGGGCCGGCCGGTCGGACTGCTGTCGGTCGGTCAGCGCCGGCGGCTGGCGCTGGCCCTTGCCGTGGCCACCGAGCCCGACCTGCTGCTCCTCGACGAGCCGACGAACCACATCTCGTTGACGCTGGTCGGTGAGCTCGAGGAGGCGATCGGCGTCAGCGCGGGCACGATCGTCGTCGCCTCGCACGACCGGTGGCTACGTCGCCGGTGGGACGGCTCCGAGGTGCGGCTGGCCCCCGTCACTCCTGCGGCATGAGCAGCCACGCTGCGAGGTAGGCGAGGACCGGGCAGCCGAGCCCGAGCACAGTCGCGGCGACGACGACGATCCGGATCAGGTTGGCGTCCACGCGGAAGTACTCCGCGAAGCCGCCGCAGACGCCGCTGACCATCCGGTCACTTCGGCTGCGGGTCAGGCGGCGCGGCGCCGCGGGCGGGGGAGGCACCTGGGAATAGGGCTGGTAGCTGGACATGTGCCAACCATCCGCCGCGGACGGCGCCCGAACCATCGGGGAGCACCCTGGTGCGACCCCGGGCGATCCCGACCGGGGCCCTGGTCAACCGGGTGCGTGCCCGACCAGCACGGTGGCGTCGTGCTCCTCCGACCGCTGGACGACGGCCTCCAGCCCCGCCGCCCGCGCCGCCTCGGCGGCGGCGTCACCCTGCGCCTCGCTGGTCTCGACGAGCAGTCGACCGCCTGGCGCCAGCCAGGCGGGCGCGAGCGCGGCCACCCGTCGCAGCACGTCCAGCCCGTCGGCTCCGCCGTCGACGGTGTGCCGGGGCTCGTGGTCGCGCGACTCCGGCGGCATCAGCGCCACCGAGTCGGTCGGGACGTAGGGCACGTTCGCCAGCAGCAGGTCGACGCGGCGGCGCAGCGCGGCCGGCAGCGGGTCGACGAGGTCCCCGCAGTAGGTGCGCCCGGCGACCGCCTCCAGGTTCCGGGCAGCGCAGGCGACGGCCGCCTCGTCGACGTCCACGGCGTGCAGCTCCGTGCCCGGGCAGCGCACCGCGACGACCAGGCCGAGCGCGCCCGAGCCGCAGCACAGGTCGACCACGACCGGCGGCCGGCCGAGGCCGGCGGCGTACCCGGCCGCCAGGTCCACGAGGTACGACGTCCGCCGCCGCGGGACGAACACGCCCGGTGCGACCCGTACCCGCATCCCCGCGAAGTCGACCCAGCCGAGGAGGTGCTCGAGCGGCTCGCCCGCGACCCGTCTGTCGACCAGCGCGTCGAGGTCGGCACCCGACGCGGCCTCCCGCAGCAGCGCGGCCTCCTCCTCCGCGAAGACGCAGCCCGCGGCGCGCAGACGCAGGACCAGCGCCCGCTCGTCGTCCCCGTCGGTGGTCACGACGCGACGCTAGCGACCGACCCGGCTCCCATCCCCCGCGGGCCGTCCCGAATCGCGCGGGATCCCCACGCGGCCGCCGCCGCTCCGTCACAATCGAGGCATGCGACCCCAGGTCGTCGCGCACCGCGGCGCCAGCCACGAGATCGCCGAGCACACCTTGGGGGCCTACGTCGGCGCACTCGACGCCGGCGCCGGCGCGCTGGAGTGCGACGTCCGGCTGACCGCCGACGGTCACCTGGTCTGCGTGCACGACCGCGACCTGCGGCGGATCGCCAGCAACAAGGGCCTGATCTCCACGATGGACCTGGCCGAGCTCTCCGAGCTCGACTTCGCGGCCTGGAAGAACCCCTGGGCCGACCTCGACGACGAGGCGCCCGACAGGGACGAGACCCTCGACCAGGTGCTCACCCTCCGCAAGCTTCTCGAGACCGTCGCCGACTACGAGCGGCGGATCGAGGTCGCGATCGAGACCAAGCACCCCACCCGCTACGGCGGTCTCGTCGAGAAGCGGCTGGTCGAGATGATCCGCGACTTCGGCTGGCACGAGGAGGGGTCGCCGGTCCGGGTGATGAGCTTCTCCTACACCGCGCTGCAGCGGGTCGAGCGACTGGCGCCGGGCGTGCAGCTGGTGCAGCTGGTCGACAAGCTGTCGTACTGGCAGATGCTGAAGCGGGTGATCGGCCCGGACTGGATCGTCGGCCCGGGCATCGAGCTGCTCCGGGAGAGTCCGCGCGTCGCCGACAGCATCCGTCGCCGCGGCCGGGGGCTCCACGCCTGGGTCGTCAACACCGAGGCGGACCTCGACCGCTGCCTGGTGGCCGGGGCGTCCGCGGTGATCACCGACCGCCCGGCGTACATCCTCGACCTCCTGGCGCGGCGCGACCTGGCGAGCTGAGGCCCGGGGTTGCCCCCGCCGGTCCGGTCGGTAGCGTTCGGCGGCATGGGCAAGAAGAACCGCGCGAAGGCGCGGACCACGACCGCTGAGACCTCCGCCGAAGGGGTCGGCCCGCGCCAGCCCTGCCCGTGCGGCTCCGGCAAGCGCTACAAGGCCTGCCACGGCGCGCCCGGTGGCGGCGACGTCTTCGTCAAGCGGCCGTTCGAGGGCCTGCCGTCGGAGTGCGATGTCGTCGCTCTCCGCGAGCTGGTGCCGGCCGCGACGGCCGCGCTGCCGTTGACCGACGCGGCCAAGAAGGAGTACGGCGACCGCACGGTGCGGCTGTGCACGCTGCTGCCGATGGCGACGCCGGCAATGGTCCGCGACAGCGGTGAGGTGTGGCTCGGCCTCCAGGTGCAGCACAACTTCGGTGACCCCTCGCGAGACCTGGGCGCGGTCCTGGTCGCGGCGCTCGGTGCGGAGGAGGGGGCGGGCGCGATCGGACTCACCGACCCGCCGGGCCCTGGTCCGCGACTGCAGGACCTGGTCGCCGACGAGCCGCTCGCCGTCGAGGTCCACGACGGTTTCGACTTCTGGGTCTCCGACCTCGACGACTCCCCGGAGGTGCAGGCGGCGCAGGAGCAGGCGCAGGGGGCCGCCTCGCCGACCGCCCGGCTGGCCTCGGTGGACGCGGCGTACTGGACCCGGCTCGGCGACAAGGAGTTCCTGCGGTGGGTCATGCCGCACCCCGAGGACGCGCTCCTCGACGCGTTCGCCCGACTGCACGTCACCGGCGACGACCTGGTCGTCCCGGACGCCCGCCTGGTGGGGATGTTCCGGGCCCACGGCCTGGTCGCCCCGGTGTGGGAGCTGCCGGACGACACCGGCGTCGAAGGGGTCGAGGACGCTGCCGCCGAGCTCGAGGAGCGGCTCGACGCTGCCTTGGCCGACTCCGCCGAGCTCACCTCGGAGCAGCGGTCCGCGCGGGCGGGACTGGCGAACCGGCAGGTGACGATCCGCTGATCACGCTCGCGGCAGCAGCACCCACACCTTCAGCCGCGAGTAGCCCTTCACCGACAGCCGCCGGACGCGTTTGAGGCGGTACGGCGTCGCGTCGTCGCCCTCGTCGTCGCCGCCGTCGGGCGGTTCGGGCGTGTCGTCGTCGGACCCGGACTCCTGGCCGGTCAGCGCCTCGTACATGCCGAGGTCCACCAGCACCGAGCAGGGCCGTGCCTCCTTCGTGAGCCGGGAGGCGATGTTGACGACCGGGCCGAAGACGTCGCCCAGGCGGGCCACGACCTCGCCGTAGGCGATGCCGGCCCGCACCGCAGGGAACGGGTCGTCCGGGTCCTCGCCGCGCCGGGCGAGCCCGAGGGCGATCGCGGCGGCGTCCTCGGCAGTGTCGGCGACGATCATCACCTCGTCGCCGATGTTCTTGATGATCCGGCCGCCGTGCTCGACGACCGTGTCGAGGGCGGCGCTCTCGAAGTCCTCCAGCCAGACGATCAGGTCGCGTTCCGACAGGGTCCGGGACTTGGAGGTGTAGCCGACGATGTCGACGAAGCACACCGCCTGCTCGACGGTGGCCGACCCCGGCGCCTGGGTGGCGAGCAGCCGCGAGGCGACGCTGACCAGGTGGCGGCGCCACACGTAGGTCTGGAGCTCCTCCACGCGTGGCAGCACCTCGTCGGCGAGGGCGATCATCGTGGCGCCTGGGTCGTCGCCGCCCTTCTCTGCGGCGATCTCCGTCAGCAGGCCGACCTGCCACTCCGCCAGCCGGGCGAAGCTGCGCCCCCAGGTGCGGACCAGCCCCTCCTGGCGCTCGCTGCTGAGGATCCCGAGCTCGATCAGGTCGTGCGTGAGGCGGAGCGCTCGGACGTCCGCCTCGGTGAACGCCGGGTCGTCGTCGGCGGCGTGGGCGAAACCGAGCAGGTGCCACAGCTGGTCGGCGACCTCGAGGTCCACCTCCGCACGGCGGGCGACCTCGGCGCGCACGAGTCGTGGCCGCTCGCCGAGGACCGCCGACTCGACGGCGTCGACGGGGTCGAGGCCGTCGGCCGGGCCGGCGGACGTCCCGTCCACGGGCCGGCTCCGGCTCAGGCCATCCGTGCCTGGGCGACCTCGACCAGCGCCTCGTGGAACGACGGCATGTCGGCGTCCAGCTCGCGCAGCGTCTCGTCGGTCAGGTGGATGGTCTCGAGCTGGGTCAGGGCGACGATGGTGGCGTTGCGCAGCTTGTGACCGACGATGGCCGCCTCGCCGACGATGTCGCCGGGGCCGAGCTGGGCGATCTCGGCGCCGTCCCGACGGACCGAGACCGTGCCGTCGAGGATGATGTAGGCCTTGTCCGCCGGGGTGTCCTCCCAGATCGGCGACCACCCTGCGGGGAGCTTGACCCGCCGACCCGCGCCGCTGATCCGCGCGACCTCCTTGGGCGTGAAGTGCTCGAAGAACGTTGTCATGCTGACCCTTTCGGTTGCGGTCTCCCCATGTGAACCACTGACCTGCGTCCGGTCGGCCCGAGCACGACCGTCCCGCGACACGAACCTTAGTCCTCCGCGGCGTCCCGCGTGCGGCTCGTGGGTGAGGTCACACGGTGGGCAACGGGTCGCGTGCGACCGGGCAGCTCATGCAGCGCGGGCCGCCGCGCCCGGAGCCGAGCTCGGAGCCCGCGATCCGGATCACCTCGATCCCCGCCGCCTCGAGCCGGCTGTTGGTCCCGTCGTTGCGCTCGTAGGCGACGGTCAGCCGCGGTGCCAGCGCGAGGGTGTTGTTGCCGTCGTCCCACTGCTCGCGCTCGGCAGTCACCGGGTCCAGGCCGGTGTCGATCTGGTGCAACGTGTCGAGCTGCATCGCCTTGGCGGCCGCCACGAGGAAAGGCTCGGGCTGGGCGACGGCGAGGTCCTGCACGCCGGCGTCGTCGTACCGCGGGGTCACGGCGTACGCCGTCAGCGTGTGCGCGACGTTGGGGTACATGACCACCTTGTCGACGTCGACCATCGTGCAGACGGTGTCGAGGTGCATGGTCGCCCGCTCCTGCGCGATCGGCACGACGAGCACGGTCTCGGCGAGGCCGCTCTCGAAGACCTGTCGCGCGAACCGCTCCGCGCCGGCCGGCGTGGTGCGCTCGCCGACCCCGACCGCGATCACGCCGGGTGCGAGCAGGAGCACGTCCCCGCCCTCGACGTGCTCGAAGTGGTGCCCGAGGATCCGCGGGCTGTCGGCGAACCGCGGGTGGTGGCGGTAGATCAGCTCGGTCAGCTGGGTCTCGCGGCGGCGGGCCGGCATCGCGAGCGAGGTGATCGCCACCCGGTCCCGGACCCACACCGACGAGTCGCGGGTGAAGAGCAGGTTGGGGAGCGGGTCGACGAGGAACGCGTCGAACGGCAGCAAGGCGGTCACCAGGCCGAAGCCGCCGCGCACCTCGTCGTTGCGGATGCCGGCCGTGAGGTGGCCGGCCAGGTCCGCGGGCGCCGCGTCCCCGAGGAAGCCGCGCAGGTAGACGCGCAGGCTCTCGCCGAGGTCGAGGTCGGTGAGCGCGGTCTCGATCGCGATCTTCCGGGCCTCGGGGTCGGCCAGGGTCTCGGTCAGCAGCTCGGTCAGGTACAGCACCTCGACGTCGCGCTCGCGGAGCGCGTCGGCGAACGCGTCGTGCTCGTCCTGCGCCCGCGCGACCCAAGGGATCCCGTCGAAGAGCAGCTTGTCGTTGTTGCGGGGCGTGAGCCGCTTCAGCTCGTCCCCGGGGCGGTGCAGCATCACTGTCCGCAGCCGCCCGACCTCGCTGTCGGCACCCGGGTTCGTCACCATGCCGCGCACTCTAGTGTTCGAGGTCGAGCGGGATCCGGCTCAACCCCGGAACGGGTCCGCCGGGTAGACCCCGAGGATCTTCACGTCGGTGGTGAAGAACTCCAGCTCCTCCAGCGCCCGCTTGAGGGGCGGATCGTCCGGGTGGCCGTCCACCTCGGCGAGGAACTGGGTCGCCGTGAACTCGCCGCCGACCATGTAGCTCTCGAGCTTGGTCATGTTGATGCCGTTGGTGGCGAACCCGCCGAGCGCCTTGTAGAGCGCGGCCGGGATGTTGCGGACGTTGAAGACGAACGTGGTCACCACCGGGCCCTGACCCTGCGGTGCGGCCACGAGGTCCCGGGAGAGCACCACGAACCGGGTGGTGTTGTGGTCCTCGTCCTCGACGTCCGCACGGAGGATCTCCAGCCCGTAGATCTCGGCGGCCAGCGGTGGCGCGATCGCGGCCTGGGCCGGGTCGTCCGCCTCGGCGACCTCGCGGGCGGCGCCCGCGGTGTCACCGGAGATCAGCGGGGTGAGGCCGAGCTCCCGGATCGCCCTGCGGCACTGACCGAGCGCGTGCACGTGGCTGTGCACGGTGCGGATCGTGTCCAGGGTGGCGCCGGGCACGGCCATCAGCGAGAACTCGATCCGCAGGAAGTGCTCGGCGACGATGTGCAGGTCGGAGTCCGGCAGGAAGTGGTGGATGTCGGCGACCCGGCCGGCGATCGAGTTGTCGATCGGGATCATCGCCGAGTGGGCCTCGCCGTTGGTCACCGCGGCGAAGACGTCCTCGAACGAGGCGCACGGGACCGCCTCCCACGCCGGGTAGTGCTGCTTGCACACCAGGTGGGAGTTCGCGCCGGGTTCCCCCTGGTAGGCGATGCGGTCCACGGCAGAAGGGTAGTCGGGGCCGCGGGTGCAGCCGGGCGGCCGTCCCACGCGAGCCCGGGCTGCACCACCAACAAAGGTTAGGCTACCCTTCATCAGCCTGAGCGAGGAGCTGTACGACGTCCGCGCCGACCTCCACCGATCCGATCGAGTGTCCCGACCCATGACCGCAGCCACCGACTCGCGCACCGCGCGGTCCGCCGGGTCTGCCGCTCCCAGCGCGACCCGTGGCCCGCGGCCACAGGGTGCAGTGCGTGGCCGGCTCGGCCGCGCCGGCGTCGTCGCCCTCGTCGCCCTGGTCGTCGCGACCGCGGTGCTGCTGAGCCTGCTGGTGGGCAAGCAGACGCTCTCGCCCGGCGAGGTGCTCGCCGCCCTCTTCGGCGAGGGCAGCCGGAACGCCGAGGACATCGTGCGGGGCCTGCGAATGGACCGGACCCTGATCGCGCTGGCCGTCGGACTTGCGCTCGGCGCGGCGGGTGCCCTGATGCAGGCGCTCACCCGCAACCCGCTCGCCGACCCCGGCCTGCTCGGCGTCAACGCCGGCGCGGCCGCCGCGGTGGTCACCGGCATCGCGTTCCTCGGGGTCACCGAGCCGCGGTTCCAGGTCGGGCTCGCGCTGGTCGGGGCCGCGGCGGCGTCCGTGGCCGTCTACGTCCTGGGCTCCGGCGGGCGCTCGGCCGCGACGCCGATGCGGCTCGCGCTGGCCGGCGCCGCGCTGACCGCGGTGCTGACGGCGTACGTCAACGGGATCGCGCTCAGCGACCAGCGCAGCTTCGACACCATGCGCTTCTGGGTGGTCGGGTCGGTGGTCAGCCGTGAGCTCACGGTGCTGGTCGACGTGCTCCCTGTCCTGGCGGCGGGGACCCTGGTCGCCGCGTACGTGACCCCGACCCTCAACGTGATGGCGCTGGGCGAGGACACCGGCCGCGCTCTCGGCGCGCACCTCGGCCGCACCCGGGTGCTCACCGCCGTCGCGATCACCCTGCTCTGTGGTGCCGGGACCGCGGTCGCCGGCCCGATCGCGTTCCTCGGGCTGGTCGTGCCCCACGTGGCACGGTTCCTGGTCGGACCCGACCAGCGCTGGGTGCTGCCGGTCGCGATGGGGCTCTCCGCCGCCCTGCTCGTCCTCGCCGACACCGTCGGCCGGGTCGCCGCGGCCGACCGCGAGCTCCAGGCCGGCCTGATGACGGCGTTCATCGGCGCGCCCGTCTTCATCGCACTCGTACGACGACGCCGGCTGGTGCACCTCTGATGGCGACGGTCCTGTCCACCAGCCGACTGCCGGTCCGGGTCCTCCGGGTCGGTCCGATCTCGCTCGCCGTGCCGCTGCGCAGTGCGCTGTCCTGCCTCGGTCTCCTCGTCGCCCTCCTGTGCGCGGCGCTCGCGTCACTGGTGCTCGGCGAGATCCAGGTCGGGCTCCCGCGGGTGCTCCTCACGGTCACCGGCGAGGGGCTCCCCGTGGAGGAGCTGATCGTGCAGGACATCCGGTTGCCCCGGGTGCTGGTCGGCGGCCTCGTCGGTGCCGCGCTCGCGATGTCCGGTGCGCTCTTCCAGACCATCACCCGCAACCCGCTCGGCAGCCCGGACGTGATCGGGTTCGAGGCGGGCGCGGCCACGGGAGGCCTGGTCGCGCTGCTCGTGCTCGACGGTGGCATCGGCGCGGCCGCGTCCGGTGCGGTGGTCGGCGGCGGGGTCACCGCGGCGGTGGTCTACGGGCTGGCGATGCGGCACGGCGTCGACGCGCTGCGCCTGGTCCTGGTGGGGATCGGCATCGGCGCGATGCTGCTCTCGGTCAACTCGCTGCTGATCACCACCTCCCGCATCTACGACGCCCAGAGCGCCGCCGTGTGGCTGGTCGGCAGTCTCGACGGGTCGACCTGGGACCAGGCCGCCGTGCTCGCGGTGGTGCTGCTCGTCGTCGGAGGCGCGGCACTGCTGCTGTCGCGGCCGCTCCGGCTGGCCGAGCTGACCGACGACAGTGCCACCGGGCTCGGCCTCGCGACGGAGCGGAGCCGGCTGCTCGCGGTGGTCGTCGGCGTCTTGCTCGCCGCGACCGCCGTCGCCGCCGCCGGGCCGGTCGCGTTCATCGCACTGTCCGCGCCCCAGGTCGCGAGGCGGCTGACCGGTGCCAGTGGGCCGAACCTCGTGGCGTCCGCCCTGACCGGTGCGCTCCTGCTCGTGCTCGCCGACCACGCCGCTCGGGAGCTCTTCCAGCCGCGGATGGTCGCGGTCGGCGTGATGACCGGACTCGTCGGCGGGCTCTACCTCGCCTGGCTCCTGACTCGTGAGTGGCGGAAGGGACGCGCCTGATGAACCACCCCAGCACCATCGGGAGGCCGGCCGTCGAGGAGGCGACGGCCGCGACCGTCGTACCGGAGCCGGCCGGGGAGCCGCGCTCTACCCGACTGTCGGCCGAGGGGGTGACCCTCGGCTACGGCTCCCGTCCGGTGACCACCGACCTGGACCTGCGAGTCCCGGACGGCTCGTTCACGGTGGTCGTCGGCGCCAACGGCTGCGGCAAGTCCACACTGCTCCGCGGCCTGGCGCGGCTGCTCACGCCGAGGACGGGCGCCGTCCACCTCGACGGCAAGGAGATCCACCGCTACCCCAGCAAGGAGGTGGCCCGGCGGCTCGGGCTGCTCCCGCAGACCCAGGTCGCTCCCGACGGGATCACCGTCGCCGACCTGGTCTCCCGCGGCCGCTACCCCCACCAGCGGATGTTGCGCCAGTGGTCGGCCGAGGACGAGGAGGCGACCCGCGAGGCGATGGTCGCCACCGACACCCTGCAGCTGTCCGACCGGCTGGTCGACGAGCTGTCCGGCGGCCAGCGGCAGCGGGTCTGGCTCGCGATGGCGCTCGCGCAGCGGACCGAGATCCTGTTGCTCGACGAGCCGACGACCTACCTCGACATCGCCCACCAGGTCGAGGTCCTCGACCTCTGCGCGGGGCTCCGGCTCAGCCGTGGTTACACGCTGGTCGCGGTACTGCACGACCTGAACCTCGCTTGCCGCTACGCCACCCACCTGGTCGCGATGAAGGACGGTGCGATCGTCGCCGAGGGCGACCCGGCAGAGGTGATCACCGCCGAGCTGGTCGAGCACGTCTACGGCCTCGCGTGTCGGGTGATCACCGATCCCGAGTCCGGGACCCCGCTCGTCATCCCTCGAGCCAGCCGCGCGACCGGCGCGGCTCCCGACGTGCCGACGCCCCTGTCGGCCGAAGAGAAGGAGATCCGATGACCCGACGCACCCGCCGGGCCCCGCTCGCCGCGGCGACCGCAATGGCCGCCGCTCTCGCACTCGCCGCCTGCAGCGGCGACACCGACCCCGGGGCCGAGGCCGAGGACACCGACTCCGGCGGCGCCGGGTCCACGCCCGAGGGGCCGTTCGTCTACGAGGACGGCCGCGGCGAGACCGTCGAGCTCGCGCAGGTCCCCGACACGGTCGTCGCCCAGAGCAGCGTCGCCGCGGCCTTGTGGGACGCGGGCTACCAGGTCGACGGCGTCTACGGCGAGCTCGGCGAGGTCGACGGGGAGCTGAACTACCAGGCCGGCAACATCGACGTCTCGCAGGTCGACGTGCTCGGCGAGGCCTACGGCGAGCTCGACGTCCAGCAGTACGGTCTGATGAGCCCCGATCTGCTGATCGACTACACCTTCGACGGCGAGACCCTCTGGTACGTGCCGGCCAGGTCCGCCAAGCAGGTCTACGACCTCGCGCCGGCTATCGGCGTCGACGGCAACAACTTCGGGGACACCGACGAGGCGATCGAGACCTTCGTCGACCTCGCCGGCGAGCTGGGCGCCGACACGGAGAGCGAGCAGCTGGTCGCGGACAAGCAGGCGTACGACGACGCGGTGGTCGAGCTGGCCGCGAACGCCCAGGAGTCCGGACTCGAGGTGGTCTTCGTCTCCGCCGACGTCGACGCCGGCACGTTCTACGTCGCGAACCCCGACTTCTTCCCGGAGGTCCTGACGCTCGACGAGGCCGGCGTCCCGATCATCGAGCCGAGGTCCGGCAAGCCGATGCACTTCCACGCGCTCAGCTGGGAGGAGGCCGCCGACTACGCCGACGCGGATGTCATCTTCTTCGACGCGCGGACCTTCGGTGCGCTGACGGGCAAGCTCGAGAGCATCGACACCTGGGCCGGCCTCCCGGCGGTCGAGGCGGGTCAGGTCTACCCGTGGTACGCCGCGGCGCCGTACTCCTACAAGGTCTACGGCGACGTCTACCAGGAGATGGCCGACCAGCTCGCTGAGGCCGAGCCCCTCGACTGACCGACACACGGCGACGCTCGCGGGGAGACGGCATCGTGGGACCTACGGTTTCCGCATGCCGACCTTCCTCGCGGGCGTCGCCGTCGCGCTGTCCGCCGCGGCCCTGCTGCTCGCGGTCCTTGCGTGGAGCCGCACCCGGCGCCCGACGGGGGCCGAGGACCTGCCGATGGACACGGTGGGGCTCCGGCGGGAGGTGGCCGCCCTCCGGAAGGAGGCGGCCGGCGCGCTGCGCCACCTCGCGGTCGTGCGTTACGACGCGTTCGAGGAGATGGGTGGCCGGCTCTCGTGGTCGCTGGCGCTGCTCGACGACGGTGGCGACGGTGTCGTCCTCACCTCGATCCGCGGCCGCAACGAGGCCCGCACCTACGCCAAGAACGTCACCGGCTGGCGCAGCGACCAGGAGCTGTCGCCGGAGGAGGAAGAGGCGATCACCCACAGCCGGGTCTCGACGCGCTGACGACGTCGCGAGCCTAGCGCGGGACCCGCACCAGGAGGCGTCCGTGGATGCACTCCATGTGCAGCTCCTGCCCGGGGCCGATCGTGTCGCCGTCGAGCTGCCGGGGCGTCGATGACGCCGCCCGGATCGAGACCTTGCGCCCGGTCATCCGGTTGATCATCTCGTCGGTGCGCGGCTGCTTGGTGAGCACGCGGAAGGCGAGCGGCAGCCACGACAGGAACCGGGCGGGGTAGAGCAGCACGACGTCGAGCTTCCCGTCGTCGATCGCGGCGTCGGGCAGCAGGGGCATGCCGGCCTGGAGGTACCCCACGTTGCCCACCACGATCGTCCGGGCGCGGTGCGTGGTCCACTCCCCGCCGTCGACCGAGATCTCCACCCGGGTGACCGGGAACATCAGCGACTTCAGTGCCGACCACACGTAGGCGAGCCAGCCGACCCGCTTCTTGATGTCCTCGTTGACGCCTTCCATGATCGCGGCGTCGAACCCCATGCCGGCCATGACCATGAAGTGGGTGTCCTCGATCTCGTCGCCGCGCACCGACACCATGTCGATCGCGCGGTCCTGGCCGTTGAGGGCGATGTCGATCGCGGCCCGGATGAAGAGCGGGATGTCGAGGTTGCGCGCGAGCAGGTTGCCGGTGCCGGCCGGGATGATCCCGACCGGGATGCCGGTCCCCGCGAGCTCGGCGCAGACCTGGCGGACGGTCCCGTCGCCGCCGCACACGATCACCAGGTCCGCGCCCTCGATCGCGGTCTGCTCGGCCTGGCCGGTGCCGGAGTCCTCGACGGTCGTGAAGTGCCAGCGCGGCGGGTTCCAGCCCGACTCCTGCGCCAGCTGGGTCACCAACGCCTGGAACTGGGCCACGTCCTCGACCTTGCTCGGGTTGAGGATCACCGCGAGGTCCCGGGTCGAGGGCAACGGCTGGGGCAGAGGGGCGGACTTGTCCGCGATCGAACGGGGGAGCGGGGTGTAGAGGGCGAGGCCGAGCAGCACGACGCCCGCGCCGAGCAGGGTGCCGCCGACGACGTCGGTGGGGAAGTGCCGGCCGAGCAGGATGCGGTCGGCGGCGACGGCCGCCATCACCACGACGAGGCCGCTCCCGATCAGCCGGCGCACGCTCCCGCGTCGCACCAGCATCACCGCGAGCACGAAGACCAGGCCGGCCAGGGCCGCGGTCGCCGACGCGTGCCCGGACGGGTAGGCGTGGCTCTCCAGCGACAGCTGGGTGTTCTGCCAGCTCGGCCGGTCGCGACCGACCAGCAGCTTCGTGCCGTGGGTGACCAGGAAGGTCGTGACGGTGACGACGATGATCAGCGCCCACGCCCGGGTGTGGCCCTTGACGTACATGCCGATCGCCAGGAGCGCGCTGTAGACAGCGATCCCGACCGTGCCGAACGCCAGCTCGATGGCGCGCAGCACCTGCCACGGCCACCCGTGGTCGTCGACCGCGTCGTCGGCCGTCCGGCCCCAGCGGTCGACCTCGGCGAGCCACGACCAGTCCTGCCAGACGCCCAGGGCCAGCACGCCGAACAGCGCCAGGCACAGCAAGGACCAGCCGAGCTGGGTCTGGCGGGGTCGGTCGAGCACGCCGCGAGAATAGGCCACCGACCGAGCCGTCCCCCGATCCGCGCGACCACCGGCCGCTCGCTACCGTCGGCGGCATGAGCAGCGACACCGACGACGGCCGGGACGGGGGACCGGAGACGCCGCCGCTGCGCAGGGTCGGCCGGTCCGGGCTCGTCGTCTCCGCCGTCGGCCTGGGGTGCAACAACCTCGGCCGTCCCGGCACCGCGACCGAGTCCCAGGAGGGTGCGGACCG
>Ga0196958_10000440_pt1 | contig 13515 bp, 13 predicted proteins | sample S1v_10metaG_FD_148654 | JGI IMG/M metagenome (GOLD analysis project Ga0196958, IMG submission 148654) | Soil microbial communities from Anza Borrego desert, Southern California, United States - S1+v_10 | ecosystem: Environmental > Terrestrial > Soil > Desert | place: USA: California | collected...
TGATCACCGTCATGGATGTGCTCGGCGCTGAGCGTTCCCATGATCTCATGACGGTGATCACACGATCACCCGCCGTGCCTGTTGACCTCGGCCGGTTCGTGGCCTGTCCTCGCTGGTTGCCCGACCCGGTGTCGCGGTGTTCCGTGCGCGCCACACGAACAACGGTGAACGACGTCAACGGGTTCGGGCAGGCACCGTCGCGGCGGCAGTGTCACAAACTCCTTGCGAATATCGAAGTAATCCCAGAGGTCAACCAGGACTATTCAGGCCGCGGCGGCCAAGGCTTCCCGCTCGGATCCAAAACCTTGAGACACATCAACGGCCGATGCGCTCTCAACGCAAAGTCGAGGGCATCGTCGACCGATGATCCGAGTTCCCAGATCCAGCCCAATCCGGTCGCAACAACCCAGCCGCTTTCATTCACGAAAACACTTGCATTGCTGATCCACTCTCCGAGCGGATACCAGGACCCCTTCAGTTCTCTACTGAGTTCCTCAGCCAGAGGATAGTGTCCAGACCCCGCGAGAATCGGATCAAAGGAAAGCGGATCGTCATTGTGAAAGTTCGGCCCAGCAGTATTCAGCGGGCGCAACTCCAGATTGCCATATGACTTCAGTGCCGCTTCCGCAACATCGCTAAGCTTGTAGCCTTGCGAACCGAGTTCTTCCACCCAAGCCGAGATATCCCAGGTGCGCCCGGGAGTCCAACCCACCGATTTAAGCGCGGCAAGCACTGGTTCCGTCAAGCCATGATGGGCTGGAAGCATCGTCACTTCTCTCCGATTCCGAGACTGCCACGGTGCTGCGGGAACTCGCAGCGACGATGAAAGATGAGGCCGGGTGAAGACGGTCTGCCCGAGGTTCCTTCGGGCAGACCGCCGAGGCTGACAAAGTCCTCTGCGAGCACCGTAGCGGTCAGTGGCGACAGAAACGGCGTCGACCCTCCCGGGAGCGAATGCTCGGCGCCGGGTCGCTCGGGTACTCACCGCACGTCTTTGCCCGAACCTGTTCGGCCTGAGTCCACAGGGATCGCCACCACCGGTTCGATGATCGCGTCCGTGGTGATCGGCTGGCTGGTGCGCAGAGCGACGACCCGGCACGGATCACCGACTGGCTGGCGCAGCGGCACGGTCGGGTGCTGACCGCGGCGCAGCGTGCCGTTTCGGGCGGGATCGTGCGCGATCCCGCCCTGCGGCTCGATCCCGGTCAGCTGCACCCGGACGCAGTCGCAGACCAGGCGTATAACGACCTATCCGGCGTGGCATTGAGTCGACGACCATCAGTGGCATGACCGGTGTGCCCGGTTCCCGTGCACCTGGACATGTGGTTGCGTTGACCGTCATGGGAGAGAACCATTTCAGCGACGTCATCACTGCGGTCGCTCCCGCGCCGGGTTGGTGGCTGGTCGCGCTGACGGGGCTGTTCGCGGTGCTGGTGACCGCGTTCTCGATCGTGGGTCCGGTGACGGGCAGGCGGCACGTGCTGGTCAACCTCAACGTGCTGGGGACGGTGGTCCACGAGGCCGGGCATGCCCTGGTCGCCTGCCTCACCGGCGGTGGTGTCTACCGGTTCCGGATCACCAGCCCTGATTCGGGATCGGTGGACTCCTGGTACTTCACGAGGTTCTCCTCGGTCACCACCTCGTTAGCGGGCTACGCGATGCCGCCGCTGGCCGGGCTGGGTGCCGCGGCCCTGCTGGCCAAGGGCCAGGCTGCCGCTGTCCTGACGGTCACCGCGGCGATGTCGATCCTGATCCTGTGGGTCGCCCGCGACCTGCTCACCCTGGCGTGCATCGTGGCGATCGGGGGAATCGCCGCCGCCGCCCTGTACTGGGCGCCCGCCTGGCTTCAGGTCCTCGTGGCCTACCTCGAGGCGTGGCTACTGCTGTTCTCCGAACTCGGCGGGCTCGCGGCCCTGATCGCGAACCGGGTCCGGTATGTGCAGCGCGACGCCGACGACGCCGACAACCTCGCCGATGACACCTCCATCCCCGGTGTTCTGTGGATCGCGGCGTGGCTCGCCCTCATCCTGTGGGCACTCTGGACCGCCTTTCCGCTGCTGTGGCCGTGATTCCTCTCGGCCTCATCGCCGATGGCGGCCGTGCCGAGGTGCTCCGGTCGCCCGTTCAGCCGCCGCCCTGACAGCGGCCTCGTCTGGCCGGGGTCGCGTGGACGAGGTTTCTTCCCCTGCGTCGATCGATACCTGGCAGCAGTTGTGTGCCGCGGTGGACGCCGGCGTGCGGGGGAAGAACCAGTGGGGTGAGCACAAATCCACGCAAGCGCCGGCGCCTTCCGCCGTTGCGGTCAGATCGCTGTGCCGGTGCGCTGGGCGAAGTTCCGCAGGCCCGGTAGCCGGTTCGCGGTGGGGTGACGCAGCAGGGTGGTGGTCATCGCGGCGGTGGGTTTGCGGTAGCGGACCTCGTCGGGGGAGGCGTGTTCTGCGGCGAGGAGCGCGCGGTAGCAGTGTTCGGGTTTGTCCCATTGGTGGTAGGCGCGGGCGACGTCGACCCAGTAGCGGGCGCGGCGTTCGGTGCTGGGGATGGCGGCGGGGTTGATGCGGCGGGCGTGCTCGATCGCGGCGCCGGAGTCGCCCATGACGCGGGCGATGCTGAGCTGATACAGCCCGACACCGGTGGGGCCGAAGCTGGTGTAGCGGTGGTTGCCGTCGGCTCCGAGCCGGGCGGCCGTGTCGACGGCTTCGGCGATGAGGGTTCGGGCGGTGTCGCGGTCGCCATCGGCGGCGGCGGTGTAGGCGGCGGTCTCCAGCAGCGACCCATACACCGACAGTTGTTCGGGGCAGCGAAGCGTGGGCTGGAGGGCGTGGGCGGTGTCGATCACCATCTGCTGGGCGGTGTCGGCCTGCCCGGCGCGGCGCAGCACGATCGCCCAGACTCGGCGCGCGGTCGCCTGGGTCAGCAGGTCACCGCTGGCATCGGCGGCCTGCGACGCGCGGTCGGCGGCGGTCCAGGCGAGCCGATCGTGCCCGGTTTTGATGGCGAGGTCGGTGGTCAGGGTGTACAGCTCGGCCAGCTGTGCGTGTGCTTCGGTGGTGTCGTCGCCGGCGAGGGGATCCGCGCGCGTGGCGGCCGCGGCACCGATCAGGCCGGGCAGCCTCGCGGCGACCTCCCCGTAGCGGCCACGGGCGAACACCGACCGAGCGACGGCCACCGCCTGCCGTAGCCGCGCTACCTCCACCGGGGTGCCTGCGGTCAGCGGGGGAACGAGCAGCTGCTTCTCCAGTGCGGAAATCGGATGCGCCGCCGCGGCGGCGGCCGGATTGGCGGGGCCGAGGACCGCGCTGCCGGCGAGGGCACTCATCCCCGCGAGCAGGGTGCGACGACGCATCGGGTCCTGCTCCTCCCACACCGGCATCTGATCGCCGCTCACCTTATGGTCTTCCGCGGCCGCGGGCCGGGTGGACACCCCGGCACAGTGGCCGAGAGCCAGCCCGAACACCTCCACCGGCAGGAACAGCACCCCCGCCAGGGCACGCAGGATCTCGACGTCACGCAGCGGGGAGCTGCCGGTTTCCCAGCGGGAGATCTGGCTGCGGGAGTACCCGCAGCGGCGCGCGAGCTCGGCCTGGTTCCAGCCGGTGGCGGTCCGCGCGATCCGCACGATTTCACCGGGCGTGTGGTGCTGACGCATCAGGTCTGCGACGACCCCGCGGTGCGCGGTCGAGGGCATCGGACTCCTCCCAGGCGCGTCCAGCTCAGCCATCTCACCGTAACCGATTTCCCGCCGCGTCAACCGAATGTGCACAACGTGCACACCGTGCGCGGGGCCCGTACATCCCCTGCCCCACAAGGCACGGCGGCGGTTGTGTGACGAGGGCCTGATGATCCGCCACACGAGGAGGGCCTTCCACCGATGTATCACTCGACGTTTCCCACCAGCCCCCAGCTAGAGAGCTATCTGCGGTCCGGCCGGATGATCTCCGACCACGAAACCGCCCAGGACATGGTGACCCGCATCGTCGCGACGCTCGAGCACGCCGACGCCCGGTTCGACCCGAACGGAGCCCAGGCCTTCGGCGAACGGCTCGGCTGGGCGCTGGATACCGGACGGATCGTGTTCTCAACCCCGATCATGACCAACGCCGGACGGTATTTCGAGCGGCCCCTGGCCGCCTGCGCCGTGCCGCCGGTGGATCTGCGCGGCGACCTCGCGCAAGTGAAAACGATCGTGGACGGCTACCACCGAGCCGGGATGGGCACCGGATTCAACCTCGACGGGCTCGACGACCCGGTGGGGGTGCTGCGCTACCTCAACGACATCGCCGTCACCGGCGCGAACTCCGGGCACGAGGACCGCCCGGTCGGGAACATGGCCATCCTATCCCTGGACCACCCGGCCGCGGAGGAGTTCATCGGCTGCAAACTCGGCGCGGACACCCGCGGCGAAGCCTGGAAGTTCAACATCTCGCTGCACGTCACCGACGCGCAGATGCGCGCCGCACTCGGCGCAGACGGACGAGAGCGAGAGCTGCTGACCGCCGCGGCCGAGGCCGCGCACGCCTGCGCGGATCCGGGGCTGCTGTTCGCAGACCGGCTGAACGAGGGCAACCCCACACCCGAGGTCGGCGAATACGTCTCCACCGCGCCGTGCGCGGAAGTCGGCCTGGTCGCAGGGGAGACCTGCCAGTTCGGGTACCTCAACCTCGGCCGGTTCCACACCGGCGACACCGCCGTCCCGGTCGACCTCGGCGCCCTGGCCGCGACCACCCGCACGCTGGTACGGGCTCTGGACGACGCGATCGAAGCCAGCCTGGCCCACTACCCGTCCCCAGTGTCGGCGCAGGTCATGGGCGCCAAACGCAAGATCGGTGTCGGGGTGTGCGGGCTAGCCGATCTGCTGCTGGCGGCCGGGTTCCCCTATGACAGCGCCGAAGGCCGTCGGCTGGCGCAGGAGGTGCTGGCGCTGGTCAACTACACCTCCAAACTCGCCTCCGTCGAACTCGCCCGCACCCGCGGCGGCTGCCCCGCCGTGCTCGGCGGCCGGTCCCGCTACGCCGACCCCGCCTTCCTGCGCCGCTTCGCCGACCTCGAGGTGGACAGCGTGACCCGCGGTGACTGGGCCGCCCTCGCCGACGAGATCGCCACCACCGGGCTGCTGCGGAACTCCTCCACGATCGCGGTGCCACCGACCGGGCGCTCGGCGCCGGTCGTGCGCGCCTCAACCGGGATCGAGCCGCTGTTCCGCCTGTCCGACGATCTGCCCGGACAGCAGCGGGCCGGGGTCGTCGCGGCGCTCAAGCGCGCGGGCCGGACCGACGTGCTCGGGTTCGTGTCCACCCACGGCCGGCTCCCCGCCGACCCGGCGCTGCCCGCGCGGCTGCGGGCCGTGCTGGCGACCGCGACGCAGATCAGCCCGGCCGGGCACCTGGCGATGGCGGCCGCCGTGCAGGCCTGCGTGGACGAGGCGGTGTCCAAGACCGTCAACCTGCCCGCCTCGGCGCGGTCGATCGACGTGTACGACACCTACACCACCGCGTTCGAACTCGGCTGCAAAGGCATTACCGTCTACGTCGACGGATCACGCGACATCTAGCCGCAAGCCCTCGCCACCGCGTCCGCCAGCTGAGGAGACCCATGGCCGCCCCGCAGTACGTGTTCGACACCAAACACGACCGCTACCCCCTCGCCGTACACGTCTTCCTCATCCAGGAAATGGACCGCGGGGGCGAACTACCGGAAGAGAAAGTGCTGCTGATGCGGCGTGCCGGTTCCGGGTACGCCGACGGGCAGCTCGGTCTTCCCGGCGTTCATTAGGCAAGTCGGCTGTCGGATTTGATGTTGTCGGCTTCCCGCGCGGCGGCTCGCTGCGTTCGCGTTGAGACAGGAGAAACGTGGTAGATCAGTTCATCCGGGACACCCAGCACGATCGTTATCCCGTCGCCGTTCACCTGATCCTCACCGACCCCACGACCGGCCGCGTGCTGCTGATGCGGCGCGATGGGACCGACTACGGGCGGCATCAGCTCGCCTTCGTGGCCGGCCACGTGGACATGGGCGAAAAGGTCACCGACTGCGTAGTTCGCGAGACCGCCGAGGAAATCGGGATCGAGCTCGGCCCTGCCGATCTGGTCCCGGCTGGCGTGATGTTCCGCCGCTCGGCCGAGCCTCGGGTGGACTTCTTCTTTTCCGCCAACGTTTGGAAGGGCGAGCCGCGCATCTGCGAGCCGCACAAGTGCAGCGAACTCGTCTGGGCCGATCCGGGCAGCCTGCCCGTGGACGTGCTCGACTTCGTGCCGCGTGCGCTCGACAATGTCCGGAACGGTCGGCATTTCGACGAGTTCGGCTGGAAGATCGCGTCGGCCCTGCCGGGGTAGCCGTCACGGCCGATAGCGGGACAGCTGAGGCACGTTCGCGGCCGCGCGAAGTTCCTGGTGCGCTTGGGCCAGTTCCAGCGCAAGTTCAGCGACAACACGCCGGAGCGCCGCTGTGGTGGTGCGCTCCTGGGCAAGCTCGTCCTTCACCGCGGCAAGGGTGCGCGTCGTGGCTTCGTAGCGGTCTGCCAGGTCCTTCATCGCGGGGGGGGGGTGCAGTTTTGCGCCTTCACGCGGCCCCGGAACTCATCGACTACGACCTGGTGATCGGCGTAGACGACGTCGCGTCGAAGTTGGGATTCGATGATCAGCTCGGTCACCGTCAGCTTTCGGGAGACCGAGCGCAGCGGCTGGCCGGCCAAAAGCCGGTCGGCCGCGGCGGTGAGGGCTGCCCGCTCGGCGGCGCGGTCACGTGGTGGACGTGGCATGACGTTGCTGCTCCTCGTGCTCCTGGCGGCTGACTTTGTGGCGGTCGATGATGGCGTTCGCGCGCGCCGAGGGTGCGGCCGCGCGATCGCGGAGGGGACGCGGAACCAACGGGTCCGCGGCGGTTTCGGTCCAGCGCTGCGCCCGGGAGCGCTGGAGCGCGACGTTCCGATCGGTGTAGGCCAGGTTCTGACACCCCGACTGGCATGCGGACTCGTCCGGCCCGTCCCCAGCGGGAAGTCCCACTTCCAGCTTGGCGAGCCGGCAGGCCGCCGTCTCCCGCCGCCAGACGCACGTCATGCCCTTACCGTGGTGGATGTTGGGGTCGACCTGGCTCAGTAGCCGTTCTGCGTTGCGAACGGTGGCGACGACGCGGCCGGTGAACCGTGCCGCGCGTGCGACGCGGCTGCGGTATTCCGCGGCCGACGGCCCCGAGATGGACTCGCCGGCGGCGAGAAGCTCCGCGTCGTGGTCGTTCTGCTCGAGGACCATCTCCAGCCGTTCGATCGCGAGGTCGTTGAGCCAGGCTGTGTCGGCGCGGCCTAATGGTGACGTCGGATATTCAAACCGTCCGAATGGGTGCGGCGTCAGGGTTCTTGGCGAGGTGTTCGTGGGCTGTTGCCCTCCGTGTTTGGTCTGCGGCCGATAGGGTGGCGATCATGGCGATTCGTGCGGTGGTGTTCGACATCGGCGACGTACTGGAGATCGCGCCCGACCTTGGTGTCAGCAGGCGGTGGGAAGCGAGGCTCGGTTTTGCGGAGGGTGAGTTCGGCCGACGGCTGGCGGAGGTCTGGGCGGCCGGAGCCATTGGCGTGGTCACCGAGGATGAGGTGCGTCAGGCGGTCAGCGATAGACTGGACCTTGCCGAGGAGCAAGCCGATGCGTTCATGGCGGATGTCTGGGAGCAGTATCTCGGCACCGGCAACACCGAGTTGATCGAGTATTGCCGGGGGCTGCGCCCGCGCTATCGGACCGGCATCCTGAGCAACAGCTTCGTCGGCGCCCGGGAACGGGAGCAGACCGCATACGGGTTCGAGGACCTCGTAGATGACATCGTCTACTCCCACGAGATCGGCATGAGCAAGCCAGATCCACGGATCTACGAACTCAGCTGCGCGCGACTCGAGGTCCGCCCCGAGGAAGTGATTTTCCTCGACGATATTCAGCCCAACATCGCCGCTGCCCGTGCGGTCGGCATCCATGGAATCCACTACCGGGACAATGCTCAGGCAATCGCCGAGATCGAGGAGCTGCTGACGCCAGCCGGTAATTGGACCGGCCTGGGAACCTTCTGCTCGTGGATTCGCGGCAACACGTTCAGCCTCCTTGCGCCTGTCGTTTGCACCGGCGCGTCCTCGTCGAACGTGTTCAGCGGTTGCGACGGCCGACGTCGGCGGCGTAGCTTGCGGCCAGACGCTCTGCGTCACGCACAAAATCACGCCTGCTGACCCGCGACGATTAGCTGGCTGGATATGCCACGACGTCGGCGATGAAACGGGCAACGGCACGTCACATGCCCTGATGAGGGTGAATAGTCGACGTCAGCATCGGCGCATTCGGCCATGCCTGGCCTACGGCGGTGGCGCTTTCAGTGCTCCGTCCTGCCTTGCCAATCCGGATTCCGTGTTTCATGCATATTGCTCATTATGCATGAAATGCGAGCAACCCTGTGCGGGCGCGTCTTGCGTGTGCATCCAATAAGGTGGCCTTCTTTTAACCGACCTTTGTTCGATCTCTTGCTGGAAGTTGGAGCTCCTCGCGTGCGCAATCTTCGAGCAGGCGACTGATACCAAATGCGTCTCTGTGTATCTGTGAATGAAACTCCGACTTCTCACGGTCGTTACTGTAGGGGCGGTGCCCAATATTCTCGGCAATATCTTCAGCTTTTCGGATCGTCACTTGCAGCTGCTTGTCAGCAAGAAAAGCCGCTTGTGATAGAAGTTCAAAGTATCTAGCGCGTGACTTACAAAGCTCCGAGTCTGGGGCATCGACACGCTTCTCGATAGAAATATGTGGACCGATCGAGGCGGCGAAGTGAAGACTTTCGCGAACAAGGTCACCATAGACCTTGAACCGTTGCTCGCGGAGCCAGGTCCTCTGCTCAGTAGCAACTTCGCGCCGGTGCCCGTTCTCGTCCTGCTCGCGTTGTCGCTCCCAGGTTCGTTCCTCGCGCCGATTTGCTTGCCGCTGAGTAAGAACAACGCCGAGTATCGTCCCTGTCACCCCAAGAAATGCAACCACGATAGGTATCCACATTGGCGTCGAAGTCATATTGGCTGCTCCTTGGTGAGTGAGTCTATCTTACGCAACTATGTCCGGGCGTACTTTAGCAGCTCCTCGTTGCGCGCCGATAACATAGATTATGTCAAGTAGAACGCCCGGTATTGCATTAGATGAACGATTGGCCGCTCCCCTGTCTCAGTGTCCGCTGCCAACGAAGCCGAGCCACCTGTCACCGATCCGAGCCACATAGGCCAGCGCGGCAACCGGGCGTTCTCGGAGCCGCCAGTCTTCTATCGCTCGATTGAGCCACCGCCTGGCCGCTCCCCGCGTGCCAGGCGAAACAGGAGGACCGGTGGTCAGCCGCTCGGGTGCTGTTGAGGCGCATCCTGGACGGGCATGCGAGCGCGGCGACCTTGGCGAATGAGCGATCCGCCAACCAATACGACGAGTACAACGCCGCCGTAGATGAGCTTGGCGACAAGATTCCCTTCGAGGTTAGCGCGGTTTGGTCGAGCCGAAAGACCTTTAGACGGGGTGGGCTCCATCGGAGGTGTCTTCTGTCAGATGACCTGAGCCATTCCAACGTCGTGACCTGCGGCGACTCAAGTTCAGTGACAAAGACCGGGTGAGGTCGGAACCCAGTGCCGTCGCTGAGCTGGATGGCTCGGATTGATGACAGGTGGCTCGGCATCACTGGCAACGGACATATCTCAGCGTAAGCGACGGATGGCATGGCGGCCTGCCACTTACGCTGAGACGGTGGGGTTGAGTTCGAGATGCGCACCACGCAGGGATGAGCGACGCGGAGGAACTTGCTGCCACGACCGCTGGCTCGTGATCGCCTCATTTCATGGAGTTCTGCTCCCCCGAGACGATCTGGTGGCTAGAGCAACGGACGGCCAGTCTTGACCCGCCCGTACATCAGGAGCTCTTCAGCGTACCCATTCCTTGGCATCTCGAACATCGAGACCTGCGCCTAATCCTGTGACCTGCCAACCTTTGCGGTGAAAGCGGCCGCATCGCCGCCTTCGCCGCCCGAAACAGTGAAAAAGTTCCATGGTCTGGGCAGACTCGAAATGCCGCAGAACCGCAGAACGGCCATGAGCCGCGCAGCTGGGCGATTCCGCACTCCTGCAGCAGCGTGTGACTGCTCACGATCCGGACGATGTTGTCAGGATCGGGTGGTTGGCTGCCTGCGATCGCTACGACATGCCGGCAGCATAAGCCCCGCTAACGATCCTCTGTCGACGGCGCGTCAAGTGACCTCGACCGGCTCGCGGACAACTGGCAGCACTGCGTGAATTGCGGCAACGACTGACTCGGGCAGTAATCCAGCGGTAGCGAGCACGCTGAAGCGACATCCCGCGGGACGAAGAGCGGAAGCAGGATTTGGTCTCTGGGAACCGTCTCGACAGGGATATCAGAAGTTGCTGCGGTGATCACCACCATCGTGTGGTGCTATCGACATAGACCTGGTCAGTGCGTGTACCCGCACTGTGGGTCGAGCCACGCAGGTCCGCGCCGCCCAGGTCCGCACCCCTCAGGTCCGCGTCGCTCAGGTCCGCACCCCTCAGGTCCGCACCGCTCAGGTCTGCGCCCGCTAGGTCCGCGTCGCTCAGGTGCGCGCTCGCTAGGTCCGCGCCGCTCAGGTCCGCGCGGCTCAGGTCCGCGTCGCTCAGGACCGCGCGGCCCAGGTGCGCGTCGCTCAGGTCCGCGTCGCCTAGGTCCGCGTCGCCCAGGTAAGTGCCGACCAGGTTCGCACGGCGCAGGTACGCGTCGGCGAGGTTTGCGTGGCCGAGATATGCGGCGGCGAGATCTACGTTTCCCAGTATTGCGCTGCCCAGGTTGGCGTGGCCCAGATCTGTGTTCTTGAGGCTGCTGTTGCTCAGGTCGATGCTGGTGCCGTTGTCGTGGCTGGTGTCGCGTCTGCTCAGGACGGTGAGGGCGGCCTGGGCGTCGGTAGTCGGCGGGAGAGAAGCTGGGATCTTGTCATTGGCTGTGCGGGGGTTGTTGGTGCGCACGAAGGCGGAGAGGACTTCGATGATGGTGGGTTGGTCTCGCGGGGAGTCGCGGGCGAGGCGTTCGAGTGCGTAGATCCCGCCGAGGCGGATCTGTAGCCGGTCGGTGCCCTGCTGGCCGAGTTGTTCGACGGCTTTGGTGTAGCGGTCGGTGTATTGGCTCTGGGCGGCCAGGTGATTCTGAGCCTCGTTCTGGTCCTGGGTCACGGTCAGCGACACACCGGTGAAGACAAGGGCACCAAGGGCCGCGAGCGCCGTGGCCGTCTGGGTCAGAACGCCGAGCTTGTCGCCCCCGACGCGGGACCGGGGTACGCGGGATTGGGGCACGCGGCGCCGGTCCGGAGGCCGCAGAGACGACACCCGCGGCCGAAGCCGGGAAACACCGTCGGCGGGCCGGACACGAGAACGAGATGTACGCATACGAGGAGATCGTTGTTGGAGGACTCCCTGTCACAAGATCATCGACTGTGGTGGCTCGCGCACCCGGACGCTACGTCGCCGACTCACTGCGGCGGATGACGTAACGGCAGGTCATCGAGCTGCGGCGCGGTGATCCGGTCATCGATCAGCGGCAGGTTCAGTACCGTGCTCTCCGGTCGCCAGGCCGGGCTGATATCTGGTTCAGCTCGCGCGTACTGGGGTACTGGCATATCTCGACCCGGGACGCCAGTACCGCGGAACCTCGTGCGCGACCCGCTTTCCTGCATCTACGCCGCACCACCGCAGCTCCAGGCCGATGTCCGCTCGTTTGGGCGGTGGCCCCTGGAAGTGCCCGATCTGGGGTGTGTGTCAGGAAGGCCCCGGTAGCACTGTCATGGCATCGAGGGTGGGTGGGCACGGCTCCCAGCCGGCGTCGAGCTCAGCGATGTCGCCGCGGTTGTCACCGGTGATCGCGATGATCCGCCGAAGCGGTATCCGCAGTGCCGCGTGCCCGCCGATCGGGGCGAACGCGATTTCCCGCCGGGTGGGGTCCACGCCGGTCAAGATCCCGGCGAGGCTGTATATCGACGTTGTCGGGCGCCGGCCGGTTTCCACCAGCACCCGCACGGGAGGTGTACGGTAGATCCGTGCCAGCATGTCGGTGAGTGCGGCGGCCGCGGCGGTCTCGGTGGCGCCGTTGTCGGGAATCCAGGTACTCCTCCCCTCGCTCCAGGCCCAGGCCTCATCACGGGAGCCCGACGATACGTTCGGGGCCGGGCGCAAGCGGATCACGTTGTCGTGCGCGGGTCGGCGCTCGGAGCGCGCCCGCAGGACCAAGCGGGTCGGCCGGGCGCGGGTGCCGTCGGCGGCGGCGTCCTCGGCCAGGTACGGGTACGCGGTCCGTGCCAGTGCGAGCGCCTGCTCGGTGACCGTGGCCGGGTCGTCGCCAAGGATCGGCCCGACGGTGATCTGCTGGTCACGGCGCCGGGCGGTGATCTCGGCAGCGTGGGCGGCGGCGAACGCCGGAACCGCCAGCACCACCGACCACGCCGGTTCCCACCCCCAGGTCCCGTAGTCCCCCACGTGGGGGCGCCGTCCGGCCGGCACCGCCGGGCCGTGCTGCGGATACTGCGCGAGATAGGCCAGGTCCCGGTCCATCGGCCGGGTCAACGGCCAGTTGGCCACCAGGATCAGCCGCTGCTCCTCGCGACCGAGCCTCCCCGGGCCCCGGTAGGCGTCCTCGAGCAGCTGAACCCAGCGTGTGGCAGCCTCGCGCCACAGGTGCTCGAACTCCCGCTCAGCCCACGCACGAACCGAGCACTCCCCCGCGTATCCGGTGTGCGACGGAACAGGCAGCAAGGACACATCCCGCACCGCGCGTCCGGCGAGGTGCCGCTCCACAGCGGCCAGGGCGAACGCCAAACAGCCGTCTCGGGTGTCACCGCGGCCGCGCGCGACTTTCCAGGCTTCGATGACCAGCCCCGCCAGGGAATGTGGCCGGTTCCAGCGGTCGACGTCACCGACGATCGCCGACAGCACGTCACTGTCCTTACGCAGCACCGGATTCGTGACGACTTCGTCGCAGGCCGCCGACGCGCTGGCCGCGAGATCGGCGTCCGGTGCCGCCCGGCGGTACTCCCCCAGGAACGTCTCCCACGCAGCGATGATCTGCGCCCACCCCTCGGCGAGCCGGTCCCGATCATGACCGTAGACCGGGACCGCTGCGGCGTCGGTATCGAGCAGGGCCGCCACCGTGGCGTTCTCGTGCCATGGTGCCGCGGCGAGCGCAGCGGCGTAGCCGGACCAGCTGTGGACGCGGCTGGAGCCACGCAGCCCTGTGAGCCGGGCGTGGGCCGCCACGATGCGCACCGCGACCTCCCACAGCGCGCCGACAGGCGCTGGAACGTCGAGACGGTGCCGGCACCGCTTGCACACATCCGGAAGGACCGTGATCAGCACCGCCGAGACTCCCGGGCCGACAGGGGAGTTCCGGCACGCACGCATGTAGGACTTGGTGTCCGGAGGCTCAGGGACGTGGCGCTTTCCTCCGCCGGAGGCGGACACGGTGACGCTCGCCTGCTCGAGTGCGGGCAAGACCAGGT
>Ga0196958_10000441_pt1 | contig 13514 bp, 9 predicted proteins | sample S1v_10metaG_FD_148654 | JGI IMG/M metagenome (GOLD analysis project Ga0196958, IMG submission 148654) | Soil microbial communities from Anza Borrego desert, Southern California, United States - S1+v_10 | ecosystem: Environmental > Terrestrial > Soil > Desert | place: USA: California | collected...
CGCAGACGCGGCGCGATCTCCTCGGCCGTGATGCGGATGTACGACAGGTCGGGCTCGCGATGCTTTCCGAGGGGCGTGGGGACGCAGATGATGATGGCATCGCACTCGGAGAGATGATCGAAATCGGTGGTGGCGGAGATGCGGCCTCGTGCGAACGCGGCGGCGACACGCTCCGGACCGATGTGACGGATGTGCGACTGTCCGGCGTGGAGGAGACGCGGCTTTTCCGGATCGACGTCGAACCCGATCACCGGAAATCCCGCCTCCTCGAACAGCAGTGCCAGCGGAAGCCCGACATAGCCGAGCCCGATGATGCCCACGCGGGCGGTGCGGCTCTCGATGCGCGCCAGGGGCGCGTCGGAGACCAGCTCTTCGACCTGCATTCGGATCCTTCCTGAAACCTTGGTTTACCCGGCGGCGTCGCGCGGCCCGAAATGCCTCCGGGCTTTGCCGGGATGGGAGCTTCCAACGGTGGCAGGACGTGCAGACGGCCGAAAAATTCGGCGCGGAGGATACCACAACGCGCACAGCCGGAAATGCACGGTGGAAACACCGCGGGCGTAATGTTATGTTGCGCTCACTGCCGTACCCCGGCCCATCAGCGAACCAAGTAGGAGATCCTCAGCATGCAGCAGCCAGTCGCGCGCGAAGGCGCGCCCGCCACCGAGACGAAGTTCTCCGTCCGGCACCTGTTCCAGACCCTGAAACGGTACCTGCCGGTCATCACCCTGACGTTCCTGGCCGTCATGGTGGCGTACGTCATCCTGGCCGTGGCGAAGTATGCGATGGCGCCGTCCCAGAACATCTCCAGCATCTCGTTTCGTCTCGAGTTCGCCGGCGCGAGCGCGGGCGTCTATCCGAACGGCACCCGTTTCTCCCCCTCGGACATCATCAACGCGCCGATCCTCGCCAAGGTCTACAACGAGAACGAGCTCAAGCGCTACATGGGCTTCGGCACGTTCAAGAGCAACGTCTTCATCGTCGAGTCGAACTTCCAGCTCGAAGCTCTCCAGCGCGAGTACCGCGTGAAGCTCAACGACCCGAAGCTCATCCCCGTCGACCGCGAGCGCCTCGAGCGCGAGTACGAGACGAAGGCGCAGAGCATCCCCCGCAGCGATTACGCGATCCACTTCATGCATCAGGAAGGGATGTCGCGCATCCCGCCGACGATCGCGAACAAGGTCCTCATCGACATCCTCAACACGTTCGCCGAGCAGGCGGTGAAGGATCGCGGCGGTCTCGACTACCGCATCCCCCTCGTGACCCGCTCGATCTTCAACGACGTCCGGCCGCAGAACGCCGAGAACCTGATGATCGCGACCGACATCCTGCGCACGAAGATCAATCGCGCGCTGGTGACGATCGACACGCTGCTCGACATCCCCGGCACCGAGGTGCTGCGCACGGAGAAGGATCAGATCTCACTCCCCGAGGTGCGCAGCCGCTTCGAAGAGATCCTGCGCTTCCAGATCCAGCCGCTGACCGCGCGCCTCGCCGCCTCCAACACCGACGACACGACCGCGGTGCGCACGTACCTCACCTCCCAGCTCGAGTACAACGAGTTCCGCGCGGCCGAATCGCGCCGCCGCGGCGAAGCGCTGCGCAACGCCCTTTCGGCGTACCAGCGTCCCGAGGTGCCTTTGCAGGCGGCGGGTGGCGGAACCATGGAGCGCCCGGCCGAGAACCCCACTCCGCGTCCGGGCGGCCCGCAGGGCGTGACCCCGCAGGTCACCGAAGGCTTCATCGACCGCATCGTCTCCATGGCCACGCAGTCGGCCGACGTCCGCTATCGCCAGGAGGCCGTGCAGCGCATCGCCAACGAGTCGATGAACCTCGTGCCGTATGAAGGCGAGGCCTCGTACTACCGGTCGATTCTCGCGAAGGTCGGCACGGGCGGCGGCAGCCATCCGCTCACGCAGGAGGAAGCGCGCCAGCAGCTCACCGCGACGTACAACAACGCGCTCGCGGCCATCGACCAGCTCGTCGAGATCCATCGCCTGCTCTCGAAGAACCTCAACCCGTCCAACGTGATGTACAGCGTCACGCTGCCGCCGTCGGTCCGCCGCGAGCGCACCGTCACCCCCACGCGCCTCGGCATCTACGGCATCCTGCTGGCGATGGTCACGCTCCCCGTCATCATCGCGGCGTGCCTGATCCACAACCGCGTGCGGGAAGAAGAGGAAGAGGACGAGGCAGCGTTCGAGTCGCGCGAGATCAGCCAGCAGCCGACCTGACACCCACGCCGTAATACTCGCGATACCACTCGACGAACCGGCGGATGCCGGTCTCGAGTGGTGTCGAGGGGGCGAAGCCGAAGTCGCGCTGCAGGTCCTCGACGTCCGCGTACGTCTCCAGCACGTCTCCCGGCTGCATCGGACGGAGCACCTTCTTCGCCTCGACGCCGAGCGCCCGCTCGATCGTGGCCACGAAATCCGTGAGCGACACCGGCGCGTGATTGCCGATGTTGTAGACGCGATACGGCGCGGCGCTCGACCCTGGATTCGGCTCGTGCGCATCCCACGCCGCATCGACCGGCGCGGGCTTGCGCAGCACGCGCACGAGCGCGGCCACGACGTCGTCGACGTACGTGAAGTCGCGCTTCATCTGCCCGTGGTTGAACAGCTCGATCGGACGTCCTTCCAGGATCGCTTTCGTGAACGAAAAGTAGGCCATGTCCGGACGGCCCCACGGTCCGTACACGGTGAAGAAGCGCAGGCCGGTCACCGGAATCCTGTAGAGATGCGCGTACGTGTGCGCCATCAGCTCGTTCGACTTTTTCGTCGCGGCGTAGAGGCTGATCGGATGATCGACGTTGTGCGAGACCGCGTACGGCAACGTGCGATTCGCGCCGTAGACCGAGCTCGACGAGGCGAAGACGAGATGCTGCACGCGCAGCGCGCGGCAGAGCTCGAGCACATGCGCAAAGCCGACGAGGTTGCTCTGCGTGTAAGCCTCGGGGTTGGTGATCGAGTAGCGCACGCCCGCCTGCGCGGCGAGATGGACCACCGCCTCGGGCTGGAAGCGCTTGACGTCGTCGAGCCAGTCGCGCCCGGCGATGTCGGCTTCGACGAACGTGAACGCCTCGTCCTCGCGCAGGCGCGCGAGCCGCGCGTGCTTGAGCGAGGGATCGTAGTAATCGTTGAGATTGTCCAGCCCCGTGACCCGCGCGCCGTCGCGCAGCAAAGCGCGCGTGACGTGATAGCCGACGAACCCGGCGGCGCCGGTGACGAGGATGCGTTCCATGACGCAGCCGACTTTATCAGACGGAGCGCCGGCCTCCGGCCGCTGTTCGGCCCCTGGTTCGGCAATGAGGACGCCGGCGCTCCGAGTATCATGCGCCGATGGTGGCGGAGGCGAATCGCCGCGCGCTGGTCACGGGCGCGACGGGGCAGGACGGCTCGTATCTCATCGAGCTGCTCCTCGCAAAAGGGTACGAAGTGCACGGCATCGTGCGGCGCTCGTCGTCGTTCAACACCGGCCGCATCGACCACCTCTATCAGGACATTCACGAACCCGACCGCCGCCTCACGCTCCACTACGGCGACCTCACCGACGGCTCGGCCCTCGCGCGCCTGCTGCGCAGGATCGATCCGCACGAGATCTACAACCTCGCCGCGCAGAGCCACGTGCGCGTCTCGTTCGACACGCCCGAATACACGAGCGACGTCACCGCCATCGGCATGACGCGCCTCCTCGAGGCGATCCGCGAGCTCGAGCTCTCCCCTCGCATCTACCAGGCCTCGTCGTCGGAGATGTTCGGCAGCGCCGCGCCGCCACAGAGCGAAGAGACCGTGCTCCAGCCGCGCAGTCCGTACGCCATCGCGAAGCTCTACGCGCACTGGATGACCGTCAACTACCGGGAGGCCTACGGCATGTTCGCCGTCAGCGGCATCCTCTTCAATCACGAGTCGCCGCGCCGAGGGGAGACGTTCGTCACGCGCAAGATCACGCGCGCCGTCGGCCGCATCGTGCACGGTCTGCAGGACCGCGTGTACCTCGGCAATCTCGACGCGAAACGCGACTGGGGTTACGCCAAGGATTACGTCGAGGCGATGTGGCTCATGCTCCAGCAGAACGAGCCGCGCGATTACGTCATCGCCACCGGCGAGACGCACACGGTGCGCGAGCTCTGCGAGCGCGCGTTCGCGCGCGCCGGCATCGCAATCGAGTGGCGCGGCAGCGGCACCGCGGAACAGGGCATCGACGCGAAAGACGGACGCGTGCTCCTCGAGATCGATCCCCGCTACTTCCGGCCCACCGAAGTCGACGTCCTCCTCGGCGACGCCTCGAAGGCGCGCCGCGAGCTCGGCTGGAACCCGACCGTCACGTTCCACGAGCTCATCGACCTCATGGTCGACGCCGACCTCGCGCTCGCCGAAAAAGAGGCGAAGGTGCGATGACGTTCTGGAACGGACGGCGCGTCCTCCTCACCGGCGGCGGCGGATTTCTCGGACGTGCGCTGCGCGCGAAGCTCGAATCGCTCGGCGGTGTGGAATTGCTCGCCCCGCGCTCGACCGAGCTCGACCTGCGCGATCCGAATGCCGTCCGCGATTACGTGCATGCGCAGCGGCCGCAGCTCGTCATCCACGCCGCGGCAGTCGTCGGCGGCATCGGCGCGAATCGCGATCATCCCGGCCGCTTCTTCTACGAGAACGCGGTCATGGGACTGCATCTCATCGAACAGTGCCGCCTCGCCGGCGTCGAAAAGTTCGTCTGCATCGGCACCGTCTGCGCGTACCCGAAATTCACCCCCGTGCCGTTTCAGGAAAGCGCGTTGTGGGATGGCTACCCGGAGGAGACGAATGCGCCATACGGACTGGCGAAGAAGATGCTGCTCGTGCAGCTCCAAGCGTATCGCGCCGAGTATGGATTCCGCGGCACGTTCCTCCTCCCCGCGAACCTCTACGGCCCGCACGACAACTTCGACCTGCACACGAGCCACGTCATCCCGGCCATGATCCGCAAGTTCGACACGGCCACACGCAACGGCGACGAGACCGTCGCGCTGTGGGGCGATGGTACGCCGACGCGCGAGTTCCTCTACGTCGACGACGCGGCGGACGGCATCGTCCTCGCCGCCGAGCGCTACGATTCCCCCGAGCCCGTGAACCTCGGCACCGGCGACGAGCATTCGATCGCGGGGATCGCCGCGATGATCGCGGAGCAGACGAACTTCCGCGGACGCATCGCCTGGGACACGAGCAAGCCCAACGGTCAGCCTCGCCGGAAGCTCGACACCTCACGGGCCGCCGAAGCGTTCGGATTCCGGGCAACGACGCCTTTTTCGGCCGGCCTCAGTCGCACGATCGAATGGTGGCGCTCGCAATCTTGAAGAGCGGCACCCGCGTTGCACTGGCCCCGCTCCAGAGTCGTGCGAATAACTAACAGATCCCCCTTCTCCCTCACAGCCGGCGTACTCCTGATCAGCCTCGTCTTTCCGCTGACGGCGCTTGCAGAGTTCTACGTCGTGCCGACCGATGACGCGCTCATCGCGTCCTCGCGCGCGATCGTCATCGGCACCGTCACCGAGATCCAGAGCGAGTTCGCCGACAACGGCGACATCGTCACCAACATCGATGTCGATATCGAGCGCGTGCTCAAAGGCGCGCCGCGCATCACCGGCTCGCTACGCCTCGTCGAGCCCGGCGGCGTCATCGGCACCCAGGTCATGCTCGTCTCGGCCGCCCCGCAGTACTGGGTCGGCAACCGCGCGATGATCTTCCTCACGCAGACCAGGGACGGTCAGTGGCGCACTCACGGCGCCTCCCTCGGCAAGTTCGACTTCGTCGACGACGCACGCGGCCGCGGTCTCGCGGTGCGCTGGGCCGTCGCGCACGAGGATCCGAGCCTGTGGCGCGCCGACGGCAAGCCGCACGACGAGAAGCTGCGCGACTCCGCGCGCTTTCTCGCCTATGTCGAGCGCGCCGCGCGCACCCTCGAAGACAAACCGTTCGACAGGATCGAGCCCTCCGAGACCCGCGAAAGCGCCGGCGAGGCGGACTACTTCATCGAGGAGCCGGTCGCCGACCTGACCGAACCGCGGGCGTGGCAGCCGTCGGCGAACGCGACCTACCCGCCGTCGGCGTACACGCAGGGCTCGTTCCGCTGGGAGCTCTTCGACAAGAGCGGCTCGGTCGTCTTCAAAGCGAGCGGCGTGCAGCCCAACTACGACTACCTCGGCGCCGCGCAGCGCGGTCTCGCCGCGTGGACGAACGATCCGGGGTCGAACGTCGCCTACCTCTACGGCGGCACGACGACGGCCGGTTTCGTCAACGACAACCAGAACACGATCGTCTTCAACTCCGCGGGCGACGTCCCCGCCGGCGCGCTCGCCTACGCCAAGTGGTACGGCGGCACCACTCACGTGTACAAAGGCGAGACCTTCGTGTCCATCAGCGAAGGCGACGTCGTGATGAAGCAGAATCCCGGCGTCTCGCAGAAAGTGTTCGACGAAGCCATCACGCACGAGCTGGGACACACGCTCGGCTTCCGCCACTCCGATCAGGGCACGCCGTCCTCGACGCAGGCGGTGATGAAGGCCGTCCTGACGGGCCAGTACGGTGCCGCCCTCGGGCCGTGGGACATCGAAGCGGTTCGCACGGTTTACGAAGGAACCAGCAGCCCGACGGTGCCCGGCGCGCCGGCGAACCTCATCGCCACCGCCACCAGCAATTCGTCCGTGACGATCACCTGGAACGCCGTCACCGGCGTCGCGGGGTACAACCTCGAGCGCGCCGTCAACGTCAACGGACCGTGGAACCCGGTCGCCAGTCCGACCGGCACATCCTACACCGACAGCGGGCTCTCCGCCGGCTTCACGTATCTCTATCGCGTCTTCGCCAGAAACAGCTCAGGCGGCGTGAGCACGGCCAGCAACATCGACCACGCGACGACGATCCTCTTCACCGACGATCCGCTCGTGCCGCGCTCCACCGTGGTCAAAGCCATCCACCTCACGCAATTGCGTCAGGCCGTGAACGCCGTGCGCGTCGCGGCGGGATTGGGCGCCACGACCTACACGGACCCGAATCCGACCCGCGTCCAGGTCAAACAGGTGCACATCAACGAGCTGCGCAACGCGCTCACGCCGGCGCTGGCCGCTCTCGGAAAAGCGGCCGTGTACAGCGAGCCGGTGGTGAGCCGCGGCACGCCGATCCGGGCCATTCACTTCCAGGAAATCCGCAATATGACGAAATAAGGGGCCGCTCCTTCGGGTAAACTCTGCGAATCGTTCACGCACGGTCACCGGTAAAACTGCCGGCGTCGTGTGTGGTCCACCCGCAGAGAAGAACCGAGGGAGCGTCCATGTTTCGTCACGCCTGCTTGCGTGCAGTCTGTGCTGTTCTTGTTTTCATCGTCACCGCAACAGTCCACGCCACGACATTCGTCATGCCGACGGACGACGAAATGATCGCGCGTTCCTCGACCATCGTTCAGGGAACGGTCGAAGGCTCGTATGCGCGGCGCTCATCCCTCGGCGATATCGAGACCGTGTACGAGGTCCGCGTCTCGCGCGGCTTCAAAGGCAATGTCGAACGCGATCAACTGGTCAGCGTCGTCTCGCCCGGCGGCGTCCTCGGCGATCGAGCGATGCTCGTCCACGGCGCCGCGCATTTCGCCTCCGGCGAAAAGGTGCTGCTGTTCCTCACGCGCTCCGGTGACGCGCTGACGCCGGTCGACCTCACCCTCGGCAAGTTCCGCTTCGTCACCTCCAGCAACGGTACGCGCCTTCTCACGCGCGACCTGGAAGACGTCGTGGCCTGGGATCGCGACGGTGCGCCTCACGACGAGCCCGTCCGCCGCGAGGAAGCGTTCCTTCGTTTCGTCGGCGATCGTGCCGCGAACCGCGTTCCTGCCGGCGACAACTACCTCGTCGACGCGTCGTCCGTCGTTCTGCCCCCGGCCCCGCGCCCTGAGAAGTGGTCCGTGCGCTCGGACATCGCGCCCTACACCTCCGGTTCGTACACCACGAACTTCGCAGCCGTCTGCAACGGATGTCCCTCCGGTCCGACGCCGATGCGCTGGCTCAACGCCTCGGCCGGCATCACCTTCAACAAGAACACCGCGCAGAACATCGCCGGCGGAACGGGAGACGGTGGCGTCGCGGCGATCCAGGCCAGCCTCGCGGCCTGGACCAACGACTGCCAGTCCAACGTCGTCCTGAACTACGGCACCACCGCCAACCTCAAGAATCCTGACGACAACGTCAACACCATCGTCTTCAACGATCCGCAGGGCTCCATCGCCGGATCCTTCGGCCCGGGCGGCGGTACGGTCGCCGTGACCACCAGCGTTTTCTGGACCTACGACGACATGTTCGACGGTCTGGAGTGGTGGCGCCTTCTCGACACCGACATCGTTTTCCAGGATGGCTTCACGGCGTCGATGTCCGGCTTCCAGACGGCGATGACGCACGAGCTCGGTCACGCAATCGGGTTCCGCCACTCCAACGCCAACCCGGCATCCGGCAACGACCAGTCGGTGACGTGCAGCAGCGCAACGTCCGACTGCACCACGACCGCGACCGCGATCATGTGGTGGCAGGCGGTGCACGCGTTCGGCGCGACGCTCCAGCCGTGGGACCAGAACGCCGTCCGCGCCGTCTACCCGGGCGCCTGCGTCTCGCTCGGAACGCCCTCCGGCCTGACGGCCACCACGAACGGCTCGGTCGTCGCCGTGTCGTGGGCCGCGGCAACGGGAGCCACCGGATACAACGTCTATCGCCGCGCTGCCGGCGCGGTGACCTTCAGCCTCGTCGGAAGCACGGCCGGCACGACCTACAACGACCAGGCGGTGAGCAGCGGCAACGCCTACCTCTACTACGTCAAAGCGACGGCGAGCGGCTCCGAATCCGCGGCCAGCAACCAGGATTTCGCGACCGTCTACACGTACACCGACGCGACGATCACGGCCGGCGCCACGACGGCGAAGAAGTCGCACATCGATCAGTTGCGCGCCGCGGTCAACGCGGTCCGCGCGCTCGCCGGTCTCGGAAACGCAACGTGGACCACGGACTCGACGCTGGTCAGCGGGACGACGCGCGTGAAGGCGCTGCACATCCAGGAACTGCGCACGGAAGTGAACTCCGCGCGCGCCGCTCTCGGCTTCGGCGCGGCCACGTTCTCGACCGACGGCACCGTCACCGCGGGTGCCACGAGCATCAAAAAAGCGCACATCGACCAGCTCCGCGACTCGATGAAGTAACCAGCCACTCCCTCCCCCGAGCTGGCGCACGAACTTTCCGAAAACGTGCGCCAGCTCACATCTGGTGGCAATCTCGTTAAGTTATTTTCGGTTTCAGCAGCACAAGGAATCGTCCGAAAATGACTTCTCGCACGGCCATCAGGACCGCTATCTCTCTGTTTTTCCTGTCGCTTGCAGGCGCCGCCACGGCCGCCGAGCATCACTTCGACCGTGAGATCCTCGCGCCGCTGAGCAAGCCGCTCAAGACCGGCGTGGCGATCCGGATCGAGAACGTGCCCCTCACCGAAGGGCAGCCGGAAACGCTGGAGCTCGAGCGTTTCGAGCTCTGGACCGAGGATGCCGAGATCACGGTTTTCGGCGCGAACGGGAAGGTCGTCGAGAAGCTGACGCCGCCTGCCGCGACGTACTACCGCGGCTCGATCGCCGGCCAGCCGGAATCGCTCGCCTTCGTGTCGATCCACGGCGACCGCGTCGAAGGCATCATCTACTCCGGCGACCGCAAGTTCTCCCTCGGCTCGCGCCGCGTCAACGCGCAGAAGCGCGAAGTCATCGTCCAGGAGTCTTCCGCCATGGACGACATCCCGCTCGAGAGCGAAGGCTTCACGTGCGACCTCGAAGGCGCTCCCGTCCTCGCGCAGAACCGGCCGCGCGCCGTATCGAATGCGCTCGGTGAAGTCGAGGCCAACGCCGCGCCGACCGGCACGCAGCGCTCCGTCATCAACCTCGCCGTCGAGACCGACTACGAACTGTTCGTGAACGCCGGCAGCAACACGACGAACGTCACCAACTACATCGGCAACCTCGTCGCCGCCGCGTCGACGATCTACAACCGCGACCTCCTCACCGAGATCCGCATCGCCTACCTCGGCATCCAGAACAGCTCGAGCGACCCGTTCAACGTCTACCCCGGTCAGAGCGGTACGTGGAACGGCGTGACGACCCCGCTCACGTCCATGCACGCCCTGCTCGAGCTCGGCGACCGCTGGCACAACGCTCCGCCGTCCACCAACAAGCGCTCGGCCGTCGCGCTCATCAGCGGCAAGAACTACGGCGGCGGCATCGCCTGGGTCGGCACCCTCTGCAGCGGCGACCTCGCTTACCAGGGTCACTGGGGCGGCGCCTATTCGTTCAACGGCGGCATCGATCCTCCGAACGACCTTTCCGTTCCCAACCCCGACGGCACCGTCAACTACGTTGCGCCATCGTCGAACTACTGGCCGCTCATGCAGCTCACGCACGAGCTGGGGCACAACGTCGGCAGCAGTCACACGCACTGCATCTCCCTCTCCCCCGCGCAGAAGACGCAGTACAACGTCACGCGCAACTACGTCGACGAGTGCCACGCCGGCGAGGGCGGCTGCTTCGCCGGCAGCGTCTCCGTTCCGGCGGAAAAAGGCTCGATCATGAGCTACTGCCATCTCCGCAGCGGCGGCGGGACGAACACGCGCTTCACGTTCGGACAGCCGGGCCAGACCAGTGAGGTCGTGCGCAACAACATGCGCGCGAACATGGCCGGCAAGACGCCGTCCCTCTCCGCGATCAACGCGCCGGCAAGTCTCAACGCGGGCGCGACCGGCAACGCATCCGTCGCTTCCGTCGCGGGTCTCACGTACGCGTGGGCGATCTCGAACGGCACGATCACCTCCTCGGCGGCGCTGGCCGCGATCACGTTCACCGGCACCACCAACCCCGTGACGCTGCGCGTGACGGCCACCAATACGAACGGCTGTTCGATCACCGACACGTTCACCGTCTCCATCGGCGGCGGCACGACGCTCCCCGCACCGGCGAGCTTCGCGGCCACCGCCATCTCCTCGACGAGCGTCGCCACTTCGTGGGCTGCCGTCACCGGCGCCACGGGCTATCAGATCTGGCGCAGCGGCGATGGCACGAACTTCACGCATGTCGGCACCACCGGCGGGCCGACGTCGTACAACGACGGCACCGCCGCCTCGGGCATCTCGTATCTCTACCGGGTCCGCGCGACCAACGCGTCCGGCGTCGGCCCGTTCAGTGCCGTCGATCTCGCGACGGCGATCATCTTCACCGACCCCGTCATCACGGCCGGCGTCACGCGCCCGCGCGCGGTGCACTTCAACGAGCTGCGCGCCGGCGTGAACTCACTGCGCACTCTGGCGGGACTGGGCGCGATCGCGCTCACCGCACCCGTGCCCGGCGCCTCGGTGAGCGTGCGCAAGGCACACCTCGACACGCTGCGCACGGGACTCAACGCCGCGCGCACTGCACTCGGACTCGGGGCCTGGCCGTTCACCGACGCGACGATCACCGCGACTTCGACGCGCATCAAGAGCGCGCACATCAGCGAGTTGCGGGCCGGCCTGCAGTGAGCACCCGGTAGATCCCCGCCGCGATCGCGCCGAACAGGAAGCCGCCGACATGCGCCCACCAGGCGATGCCGGCGACTTCCTGCACGCGGCGCGCGGCTTCGAGCGAGAGAAAGCCGTTGAAGAACTGCATCGCGAACCACACCGGCAGAAAGACGATCGCCGGGATCTCCGCCATCGCCCAGTAGACGACGAGCGGAAACAGCGTGACGATGCGCGCGTGACCGCGCAGGACCAGGAACGCGCCGAGGATTCCGGCGATGCTGCCTGAGGCGCCGATCGACGGGATCTGCGACTGCGGAAACAACAGCGTGTGCGCGAGGCTCCCCGCCATGCCGCAGGCGATGTAGAGCAGGAAATAGCGGGCGTGCCCCATCGCGTCCTCGATCGCGCCCCCGAAGACCCAGAGGTAGATGAGGTTCCCCGCGAGATGCACGAACCCGCCGTGCAGAAAGAGCGAGCTCACGAGCGTGATCGCCACCTCCCACGGCTCGTACTGATACGCGCCCGGATTGACGAGACGCGCGGGGATGTAGCCGAACGTGTGGATGATTCGCTCGGTCATCGGGCCCATGAAAATCTGGGCGAAGAAAGCGATGACGTTCGCGGCGACGAGTCCGCGGTTCACGAGCGCCGGCTTTTGATTCGGCAGCGTGTGGCGGAGAGGAATCATGACTCCTCCCCGCTCATCGCATGCTTTAGGCCAGCGCCGCCGCGATCTCCCGAACCACTTCCACGACCTGCTCTTCCTTCAACTCCGGGAACACCGGAATCGCGAGCGTCTGCGCCGACGCCGCATCCGAATTCGGATACGAGTCCTTCGCGCTGGCGAGGTCCTGGAAGCACGCCTGCTGCGGGAGCGTCAGCGGGTAGTACACCTCGCACCCGATCTGCCTGCTCTTGAGGTGCTCCATCACCTTGTCCCGCACCTCGCGTCCCTCGGGGAAGCGGATCACGTACTGGTTGTAGATGTGACGGCGACCGGCCAGTTCCTCCGGCAGCACCACGCGCTCCCCCACTCCCGCACTCGCGAACTCGCGGCGATAGATCTCCGCATTGCGGCGGCGTCCTTCATGCCACGTCTCGAGATGCGCGAGCTTGATGTGCAGCATCGCCGCCTGCAGCGCGTCGATGCGGAAGTTGCCGCCGACGTAGTGGTGGAAGTAGCGCGGACGCATGCCGTGCACGCGGAAGTCGATCAGGCGCTGATACAGCGCGTCGTCGTTCGTCGTGATCGCGCCCGCGTCGCCGAATGCGCCGAGGTTCTTGGACGGGAAGAACGAGAAGCAGCCCATCGTGCCGATGGTGCCGGCGCGGCGGCCTTCGTACTCCGAGCCCACCGCCTGCGCGGCGTCTTCGATGACGGCGATGCCGTGCTTCTGCGCGATGGCGAGGATCTCGTTCATCGGCGCGCACTGTCCGTACAGATGCACCGGCATGATCGCCTTCGTGCGCGGCGTGATCTTCGCCTCGAGCAGCTCGGGATCGATGTTGTAGTCGGTGAGCGTGATGTCGACGAACACCGGCACCGCGCCGAGGCGCGCGACGACGCCGGCGGTGGCGAAGAACGAATACGCCGGCACGATGACTTCGTCACCGTTACCGATGTTGAGCACCATCAACGCCTCGAGCAGCGCGTCGGTTCCCGACGAGACGCCGACCGAGTACTTGGTCTGGCAGTAGTCCGCGAAATCGCGCTCGAACTCGTCGACGCGTTTTCCGAGGATGAAGAGCTGCGATTCGTAGATCTCTTCCGTGACGCGCAGCGCTTCGTCGCGGATCGTGGCGTATTGCAGTTTCAGGTCGAGTAACGGGATCGGCATAGCGGCGCGCAGTGTAATTCATTAGACGAAAACGCGCTGGTGGCCGTATCAACAGCGCCTCGCCAGACACATTTTCAGCGCTCATTCTTATGCACGAATAGCGTTAGACATTCTCAGAGAAGCCTCCGTATCACAGGCACTT